>Ga0181538_10005365_pt1 | contig 11546 bp, 10 predicted proteins | sample PEATcosm2014_Bin_40_FD_119773 | JGI IMG/M metagenome (GOLD analysis project Ga0181538, IMG submission 119773) | Peatland microbial communities from MTU Mesocosm Facility, Houghton, MI, USA - PEATcosm2014_Bin23_30_metaG | ecosystem: Environmental > Terrestrial > Soil > Wetlands > Peat | place...
CTGGAAAACCCTGGAGTTTGGCAAAAGACACTGGAGTTAGTCCCCAATACCACCACGAGTGGTAACTTTACGCTTGATTTTTCTCTGGACACGCAGCAAGTCGCCCAAATTTTCAAAGAAATTGCGGACGAGACTGGCATTGCTGCATCTGCCGAAGATGTAATGATCAATGCCTATTTTCAATCGGGGGCTGCTACTAGTGTCCAAAGTCTCCCGATAACAATCCAGAACAATTTAATCGAAATCCCGAATTCTTTGAGTTTGACACAGGAAGCAGGCTCAGGTCAGTTTGCCTATAACATTAACAACGTTGTGGCAGCAACTCAGACAGCGACTGTACAAGGAACGACCACAACAACGGAAAGTTACCCTTCTTTTAATTTGATTGCACAAACGCCGGTGACAACAACAACTACACCACTCACTATTCTTGCACCAGGGCAGATAGCCTTCGTCAACCTGATCAAAAGTATGGATGTCAATTTTGGCTACCAGTTCCAAGCAAACAAGCCGGTGCAAAACCTCAGTACGAGTGCAGATATTACAGCCACTCTGGCTGTACCCCAGTCATGGTCAAAGAATTTTGATTTGCTGCAGACCACCAAGAGCGGCAATTTCACTGTAGATTTGCCTCTCGATATCGCCAGCTATATGCAATTAATACAATCAATCAACTCTGAGACCGGAGCCGCTCCCACATCCTACACTCTGACAGTAACAGCTAATATTCATACCACTTGTGATTCGTCTTACGGACCAATCGATGAAACGTTCAGTCCCACCATGACCGGTACGATCACGAGCGGTGTTCTCACCTGGAATCAAGACCTGAATGACAGCAAAGCCGGTGCTATCAGCCAGACCACGACCGTTGCGAATAAATCCTTTGGCCTTTCCATTGCCGCTGCAGAAACCATTTTTGGCATACTGAGCTTTATCTTTATTCTTTGCCTTGTATTTCTGGTAATGCTTTACGCCAAAAATCGCGGGCCGGGACTATCAAGTTATGACCGTGAAATCGAGAAGATCCGAAAGAAGTATGGCACAAGAATAGCTGAGTCTATCAGCAACTCCGAAATTGAGAGTCAAGAGCAAATCTCTATGAATTCTATTGATGACCTGATTAAGATATCAGATGAATTGGGTAAACCGGTAGTCCATCGATCTGGAGGCCCTTCAAGCGACGTCGAGTCATACTATGTAATCGATGGGAACACCAAGTACGAGTATTCCTTCTCTAATAGTGAAGGACAGGCTGGGGAAACGGAAGGTATGGATGGTAGCTAAAGAAAACCATAATCTGTGGGACCTGCCTGGTGAATGCTGTCTTTGGCGGTGACAGCAACTTCAACGATAATGCATCAAATACTATGGGCCAAGTTATTAAAATAGTTTGGAATAGATGAATCATTTTACTATATTGTTCGTTGAAAGCACGTCGGTCAGATGCTAGGAAAATGTCGAAATGAAAGATTATAAACTACGAGATAATAAAGGTTATTTGGTAAATCGCTGCAACATATGCGGAAGGAAGTTGGACAATAAAAATCGTGGATTTATGGATGACCAGCCAATATGTTTGGTATGTTTAGAAAATGTCCGAGCTAAAATGCCACCTCGCAATAAGGCAGCTATAAGATTGAAGCAGGTGAAAGAGCATCGGAAAGAATTGTACGACAAGGCGATCAACAACCTGATCGATGGTCAAGGTGATGCCGCCTATACCCGATTACGCTGGAAGAAGTTAAAACGAATTTTATGAAACTATCAGCATATTTGTTACCAAAAACCAATGCACCTACCGCTATCCCACCAAATAAGATATCGCGGGTACCGGTGTGGGATCTGATTATGCGATAATACTCAAGCCTGTCAATTCGAATGACTTTTTTGACTTGAAGGTTAGGGAGATCCTCTGCAAGCCTCATTTCCAAATGAAGGTTCTTATGCGTTATCATTATACAAAGACGCGCTTTGAAATATAGTATAAAATATTGGGGTTTCAAAATAGTCAATTCGGCAGCGAGGTGGGTGAGAAGTACTTCACTTTAAAATCGAAAAAGGGAGATTAATATAACCTCGCTTATATCGTGGGATATAACAATCAGACAGGAGATATTGGGAAAGGACAAAGTTTGAAGATGGCTTGATTTATGTATTTTTCCTGGTGAGGTGAGTAATGTGGAAAATCAAACTCGATCAGATCCAAATTTTAAGTTATGGTTATTATTCAGTTCAATACACCACAAAATGGTTGCTTTGAGAGAAAAGGAATTGTATCCGCATAATATTACCACGAGTCAACTTCGTTTGCTACGAATTATCGAAAATCTTGGTTCAAAGGCAATTTTATCTGAAGTAGCAAAGATAGTGGAACGAAACCTTGATGTGATTTCCCGTCAAGCCATTATGATGGAAAGGGACGGAATAATCACTAGAATCAGAGACAAGCCGAAATCACGGCTATTAAGATTAGAATTAACCGAGAAAGGAAAAGAATTGCTCAGAACAATTCACAGTAGTCAAGGAATGAATGAAGTGTTATCGGTTCTAAGCAAGAAGGAACGCCAGCAAATGTCTTCAGCCTTAAAGAAAGTATTAACAAAGTTGAATAAATATTCCGCTGAGGAACATGAAGACTGAAGTGTACATTGGGGCGGCAAATTAGAATTTAATATCACAAGTCAAGTGGTACTTCGTATTTTGAGACAAACGGTTCTATTATCCAAGACAAATTGTGATTTCAATTTCTCTGAAGTGAATTTTAGGATCATATTCTGATTCCGAATCCGGAACATTCGCGACCATTTCATTTACAGCAATTGCCAGCGGAACTGTAAATTTTACTCTATCTAATGTTATCGTTGGTAACCAGGCTGCAAAACAAATCCCCATTACCATCATTGATGCTAATGGAACGATCCTCCCCCCAACTTACATTAATTTAGCAGGTAATTATTACGGGACCTTAACCGTTCGAGCATACAATCTTGACGGCACTTTCAAAACTAACTATCATTGCCTGGCTGTCTCGATAACCAGCCAAAATAACAATTTGATACCAGCGGCCGTTTTGTCTTTAGGGTTAACAAATACTGATCCTTCACCGATAGTAATAAACATTACTGGATTGGATGGTCCGGGACAGCGCCCTCGGCTTTGTTTAAGCGGCGTTAATACCGACACTGGAAACGCAGTATTAATTGACGCATCGGTACTCCTCAACAAGAATCACCTGCCTCATTCAATTACCGGAACTATTGCCGGTGTTATCCCCTCGACAGGACCGACCGTCCAGGATGCCAATTATTCAGTGAGTTTTAATTTGTTATGGCATTCATTAACACCATAAGAGGTTTTAATGTTAAATTTTTTACTAAAATCCAACCTGGACGAAGAAATTGAGAGTTTACCCACATATGCCAGTGGGCAGAATGATGGGGATGAGAGGATTTGGCAGGAGGTAAGGCCAGGATTCTCGGTATCAGTTTAGTTAACCCACCTTATCTGGAAAGGAAGAAATGGAAGTAGCTGTCTATGCTAGGGTGTCAACCGAGGACCAGGAACTGCAGCAGCAGATCACGTCCTGCCGGCGCTTCTGTGAATACAAAGGATATGAAGTTGCCAGGGTGTTCTCGGAAAAAGTTTCTGGAGCCAAGGCGAAACGGCCTCAATATCTGGAACTGGTAAAAGAACTGCGGCAAATGCAATACGGTGGCGTGGTAGTCTTCCGGCTGGATCGGTTGGGCCGTAACTCCAGGGAACTGGCTTTGCTCATCGACGAATTGGAGAACAAAGGCATCAAAGTTTTATCCGTCAACGAGAGTTTTGACACCTCAACGGCCATGGGGAGAGCAATGCGAGAGCTAATTTACGTATTCGCACAGTTAGAGCGCGAACAAATCAGTGAAGCCACAACTCAAAGATTAGCCGCGGTAAAACTTACTGGTAAACGCCTCGGACAAAAGCCATTGTCAGAATTTCAGGTCAATAAGGTAAAGGAATTGGCGGCACAAGGTCTGAGCTGTCGCAAAATAGCCAACCAAATGCACCTGAGTAAATCAGCGGCTTATAATGTTATACATCAAAAAGGTTTTTATCAGTTGTCTGATGAAACTGCTAAAAACTAAAGGGCACCCCCAAGCAGCTTCCTCTTTCCCATTTTAGTTGGCTCACCTTACATTGGCCATCATATTAACGGTTGTTGTTATGTCCCTATGCAGAATTTCCAAATTACTTTAAGGACTTCCTTTTACCCGTGCCGGACCCTCATCAAGCAGGTATCTTGCGAATGTTAAACAGATGGTACTAAAGTTCGGCGCTAATTGTCCAAAATGGGGATATGAATGCGGTGCTGTAAATAGTTTAATAGTATCAACGGGTGTTAGTAAGTATCAACCTTATACCATTTGAGGAGATCATAAACATGACTATTGAAATTGATGGGCATATTTATTACCGGACTTTAGAAGCTTGCAAAAAGGCAGGAATCAGCCGACCTACTCTCTTTCGATGGCTTAAAGCCGGAGTTCTCCAAAAATCATATAAAAACCGCAGGGGTTGGAGACTATTTACAGAAGAAGATGTGAGGGAAATCAGGGCAGAAGCCAGGAAGATTAAAGTTGAATTTGTCTATCCCGGGGTGAAGAATGATAAAAGCTGATCAAGCCATTGAAGAACTCACATTAGAGCTGCAGAGGTTAAGAAAGCGTATAGCTGAACTGGAGGCATTCCATACCGAACGCCAACATGGCGGAGAAACTCTACAGCAGAGTGAAGCCCAAACAATTCTAGAATCGTTTGCCGAAGGGCTTCTTGTGTTGGATAAAAAAGGAAGATTAATCGATGCCAACAAGAAGTGGGAAGAGATCAGTGGCTACCAAAAAAAGGAACTGGTCGGGAAAACCACGCTTTCTTTGGCAAGATTGCTTACTCATAAGGGATTGACTGTCTTTTGGAGAAATCCTCTGAAGAGAACGGATGGCGCCGGTACGGTACCCTATGAAGTCGATGTATTCAAGAAAAACGGCGAACTAATAACCGTTGAGATCACTTGTCATCAGCTCAAAACAGATGGCAAAATTGCGGGCCACTTAGTAATATTGAAAGATCTGACCGAGCGCAGGCGCACCGAGAGAGAATCACATGAATCCTTGGAAGTATATAAGAGTTTAGTGAGTCACGTTGGGATAGGTATATTTAGGGTCACGGCCGGCCCTGCCGGAAAATTTCTCCAAGTGAATCACGCCGTGGAAGAGATTACCGGATATTCCAGGGAAGAACTTCTGCAAATGAATGTTGAAGCTTTGTATGTCCATCCTGAGGAACGGACTGAACACATAAAGGAAGTACTGTCAGGAATGCCGGTGAAGGCGAGGGAAGTCCGTTTCAAGAAAAAAGATGGGACTGAAATAATAGTACGAGATAAGAAAATCGCTGTCAGGAGCAATGATGGCAAGGCTCTCTACCTTGAAGGATTCCTTGAAGATATCACCGATCGCAAGGTAGTTGAACAAGCCCTGCAGTCCTCCGAACAGAACCTCCATAACACTTTGGACAGCTCACCCATGGGTATTTATATCATCGATGCGGATCTAAACACTTTGTACGCGAATCAAGCATTGCTGGATATCTTTGGTTACGAGAATATTGATGAAATTAGAGCAAAACCCTTGGATGCACATTATACGCCTGAATCGCGGGTAGGCTTGGTTCAACGCAGGGAGAGGCACTTACGTGATGAACCGAATCCAGATACGTTTGAACTTGATATTGTTCGTAAAGATGGCACGATCCGGCATTTACAAGCTTACCGTAAGGAAATTTTGTGGGACGGCAAGAAGCAGCGCCAGGTTATATACAACGATATTACCGAGGGCAAGAACGCGGAAAAAGCACTGAAAGACTCAGAGCAAAATCTCCACAACTTTTTGGATAGTGCAGCGATGGGTATTCGCATCCGGACAAACGGTTACATTGAGTACGCAAATCAAGCATTATTGGACATATTTGGTTTTAAAAACATCGAGGAATTGATAGCAACTCCTTTGGAAAACCTTTACACACCCGAATGCTATTCCGATTTTCTACTACGCAAAGAAAAAATATCCCACGGTGAACAAGTCTCCAACCCAATAGAACTTGATATTGTTCGGAAAGATGGTGCGATTCGACATTTACAAGTATTTGGCAGGCAAGTTCTCTGGAATGGCAAACTCCAAGCTCAGACTTTGTTTAATGATATCACGGACCGCAAACAAGTAGAAGAAGCTCTAAAAGAGAGTGAAGAGAACTACCGTTTTATTGTGGAAAACAATAATGATGTCGTTTTCACATTCGATCGCTCAGAACAATTTGTTTATATATCCCCCTCAATTAAAAAGGTGCTGGGCTATAATCCATCTGATCTAATCGGCCATAGTTTTGAGTCGCTCATACACGCAGACGATTTACAGGGTCTCCGAGAAGCAATACAGCGTAATATCAAGGATGGTTCTCAGACTTTAGGCGGCAATGAGTACCGCGTCCGTCACGCTTCGGGCGAATGGCGTTGGCACAATGCTTCCGGTAATGCCATGTTCGATGCAAACGGCAAATTTTTGAATTTTACAGCAATAGCCAAGGACATTACCGAGAGCAAAAACGCAGAACTGGCCTTGCAGGCTTCTGAACAGAATTTCCGTAACTCAATAGACAGTTCATTGCTGGGCATTCGTATCATGGGTGATCACGATTATACCCTTTACGCGAATCAAGCTTTATTGGACATGTTTGGTTATAAGAATATCGAAGAATTAAGAGCCAGCCCTCCGCAGGAACACTACACACCCGAATCATATGCTGCTTTTGTTCAGCGACATGAGCAATTTCTACGCGGTGAATCGCTCCCGGAACAATTGGAGTTTGACATCATCCGTAAAGATGGGGCAATAAGGCATTTAGAGCTTTCCAGTAAGGAAGTGCTCTGGAATGGCAAGCAACAGCACCAGTTTGTCTATAACGATATTACAGAACGGGTTCAAGCAGAAAAAGCCTTGCATCAAAGCGAAGAGAAATATCGGCTGATCGTAGAGAACAGCAATGATATTATTTTTACACTCAATGCTCAGGGAGAGTTCACATATCTGTCTCCATCCGTGAAAAAAGTCCTTGGCCACAATCCAGATAACCTGCTAGGCCTTCCCTTCCGATCTTTGGTTCACCCGGATGATGTGCATGTTATCGATGAAGCACAACAGAGATATCGTGTAAAAGGAAGCCAAACTACAGTTGAGGAATATCGTTTCCGCAATGCCTCGGGTGAATGGCGTTGGCTCCTTTCTACAGGGATTCCAATGCGTGAACAAAACAAAAGTATGGTTAATTTTATTGGCATCGCCAGAGACGTCACTATGCAAAAGAAAATCGAAGCGGATTTGAAAGCATCGGAACAAAACTTCCGCAATTCCATAGATGGTTCATCAATGGGCATTCGTATCATGGGTGATCACGATCGCATTCTTTATGCGAATCAGGCTTTATTGGACATATTTGGTTATGAAAATATCGAAGAAATGAGAGTAAGCCCTCCGCAAGAACATTACACACCAAAATCGCACGCCGCTTTTGTTCAGCGACATGAGCAATTTTTACGCGGTGAATCGCTCCCTAACCAATTGGAGTTTGACATCATCCGCAAAGATGGCGCCATAAGACACTTACACCTATCTAACATGAAAGTACTCTGGAATGGCAAGGAGCAAAGTCAGACTATCTATAACGACATTACAGAGCGTAAGCAAGCAGAGAAGAGATTACAGGAGTCATCCCGAGAATGGAGAACGACTTTTGATTCGATTACTGACCTTATTATGATTCACGACAAGGATAACCGGATTGTCCGGGTGAATAAGGCAGTGGCTGATATGCTCCGCACAACGCCGCAGGAACTTATAGGTAAGTTCTGCCACGAAGTGATGCATGGCACCAAAGAACCTCCGGTAAACTGTCCGCACTTGCAGACATTTATAAACGGCAAACCCACATCAATGGAGACCTTTAATGTTGATCTTGGAGTACATTTCCAAGAATCCGCCTCACCATTATTTAATGAAAAGGGAGAGATTACAGGTTCGGTTGTCGTTGCCAGAGATGTGACTAAACAAAAGCGGATGGAAGAACAGCTTATCCTGACAGACCGCCTAGCATCTATCGGCGAGCTATCTTCAGGCATCGCCCATGAACTGAATAATCCGTTAACCAGTGTTATCGGTTTCTCGCAACTGCTGATGGAGGGCGATGTCCCTCCCAACATGAAAGAAGATCTGGGCATTGTTTACAACGAAGCTCAGCGTGCCGCGGCCATCGTTAAAAACCTCCTTACCTTTGCCAGAAAGCATGCGCCGGTCAAAGATCTCAGCCAAGTGAATACAGTAATAGAGGATGTGTTGAGACTACGTGCTTATGAGCAGAAGGTGAACAACATTGAGGTCGAAAAGCGGTTATCGCCCAATCTGCCGGAAATCATGATTGATCATTTCCAAATGCAGCAGGTGTTTCTCAATATTATAGTTAACGCCGAATTTGCGATGATGGAAGCTCATCATAAAGGAAAACTGGTTATCACCACCGAGAAGTCCGGGGATATTATCAGGATTAGTTTCGCTGATGATGGTCCGGGAATAAGCAAGGAAAACCTGAAACACATATTTGACCCCTTCTTTACCACCAAAGAGGTCGGTAAGGGAACCGGACTCGGACTCAGCATCTGCCACGGGATAGTAACGGAACACGGCGGGAAAATATATGCCAGAAGCGAAAAAAGACAGGGAGCTACTTTTATAATAGAGTTACCTCTTATTAACCAACTATAGTATCAGGGGGTGGATTGTGGAACAGAACGAAGTTAAACGACAAAGTGTTCTGGTGGTTGAAGACGAACCATTTATTGCCGCGGTTTGCGTGAGAACCCTAACTGCGGAAGGGTTTCAAGTGGACGTTGCGGTAAATGGAGAGATTGCCTTAGAGATGTGGAGGAAAAAAGATTATGACCTCTGTATTAGCGATATCCGTACACCGAGGATGAATGGCATCGAACTGTATCGACAATTAGAAAGTGAATGCCCTGAAGCAGTTTATAGGTTTATCTTCACGACGGGAGACATGTTGAGTGGCAATATTAAGACATTTCTGGAAGATACTGGGAGGCCATGCTTGCCAAAGCCCTTTGCCCCTGAAAACCTCAGAGCAATAGTTAAAACAGTTCTGGTTGCGATTTAGATGTTCCGAGCCCAAGGAAGGATGCAGAGATGACGAATCACGAACAAAGGATATTGATAGTTGACGATGAGCCAATGATTAGACGTCTTTTGCACATGAAACTCTCAAGACTAGGCTACCGCTGTGAGGAGGCGGGCAACGCAATTGAGGCACTGGATATGATGCAAACTTATTCTGCGGACCTGATAATGCTCGACATGAAAATGCCTGGCAAATCAGGGATGGAGTTGCTGACAGATTTAAAAGCCAATTACCCTAACACAGCAGTGATTATGGCGACGGCAGTCGCCGAAGCCAATCTTGCTATCCAGTGCATGAGGCTGGGAGCCGACGACTATATTACCAAGCCATTCAATTTAGATGAGGTTGCCCTGAATGTAGAAAAAACCCTCGAGAAAAGGATGCTGGAACAGCAAATTAAAGAATATCAGGAGCAATTGCAGCAGAAGGTAGAACAACAGACCGTTGAGATTCGCAAACTTTTTCTGGGTTCGATCGAGGCATTGGTCTTTGCACTGGAAGCTAAGGACAAATATACCGCGGGTCATTCCCGTCGGGTGACTGAAATAGCTTTAGCCATTGGGCGAGAACTTAATTTATCTGAAGAAGATCAAGACAACCTGCGGTGGGGTAGTCTACTGCATGACGTCGGCAAGATCGCTGTCGACCATTTCGTTCAGAACAAACCGGGCAAGCTTACCCCGGCCGAATATGAACATATCATGATTCACGCGCATGTCGGTGCCGGAATCGTGAGGCCGGTGGTCAACGAAAAAGTAGTAGCAATAGTTGAACACCATCATGACTATTTTAATGGCGCTGGTCTTCACCAGTTAGTAGCCGGGGAAGAAATACCATTGGGAGCCAGGATTCTGACAATAGCCGATGCTTTTGATGCCATGACCTCTGACCGCCCTTACCGTCCGGCAATATCTGTCGCTGCAGCACGGCAAGAAATCCAGCGATGCACCGGAACCCAGTTCGACCCGGTTGTTGCCGGCGCTTTCCTTAGAACGAATGCGGCTGACTTTACTTCTGAAAAAGAGAAAGCAACTGTAAATAGGTAAACTGAGCATAAACCAGAGGAGGATTGACCATAAATGGAACAGGTTATTACAAAAAAGAAAGTACTGATTGTTGATGATGAACCTAATGTCAGGCGGTTATCACGTACTATCTTAAGCAAGAACTTCGATATTATTGAAGCTGAAGACGGGAAGCAAGCAGTAGAAATTGCCAACATTCAAAACCCGGATGTAATTCTGATGGATATGATGATGCCCAGGATGGATGGACTAACTGCTTGCCATATGATTAAGAATGATCCGGTCACGAAATCGATTCCGGTCATCATGGTTACCGCCATTGGTTTTGAACTCAATATCAAACTAAGTCAACACATGGGAGCCAGTGCTTATATAACTAAGCCCTTTGCCCCTAAAGATCTGTTTGATAAAATCGATCAAGTCCTCCAACCTATATGACATTCAGGCTCGATTATTCGTAACCAATATATTAAGGAGAAGATATGGGAAAAACAATTTTAATCGTTGAAGACGAACCTAAGAATATGACACTAACAAGGGACCTGCTCAAAATATCCGGTTATGAAACCATAGAGGCATGGGATGGCAGACAAGGCGTTGAAAAGGCTAAATCAGCCCAACCGAACCTGATCTTGATGGATATCATGATGCCCAAGATGGATGGCTATGCGGCATGCAGTGCAATTAAAGCTGATCAATCCACTAAAAACATCCCTGTAGTTATGGTTACCGCCGTTGGTTTTGATCTCAACAAGAAACTAGCCAAACAAATGGGCGCCGACGGATATGTGACCAAACCATTTAGCCGGCAGCAGCTGATGGACGCGATAAGCCCATTATTAAGAACTTCTTGAAATCTTCATTCTGTAAAGAAAAAGATATAATTAACAGAATTACAATGGCAAGTTGAAGATGAGTATTTTCGCAATCCTGGACATCCTCGTTTATCAAATAAGAAACCATGAAGTCTTGACACGGCTTTAAGGGAAAGTGGAAAAAGATGCATTTTGTTTATAGTCCTTATATGTTACTTCCCCTGTTTAGCATGATATTGGCACTCTTTCTTGCATACCGTGGTGTGCGTTATCGCAGTACACCGATGGGGAAAACCTATTTAGTATTGATGATTGCGTTAGCATGGTGGTCGTTTTCAGTAGTCATGGAGCATTCCAGCCTGGAACTTTCGGCTAAAATCTTCTGGGGACAAATGTCTTACTTTGGCATCACTGTAATACCAGTTGC
>Ga0181538_10005366_pt1 | contig 11546 bp, 12 predicted proteins | sample PEATcosm2014_Bin_40_FD_119773 | JGI IMG/M metagenome (GOLD analysis project Ga0181538, IMG submission 119773) | Peatland microbial communities from MTU Mesocosm Facility, Houghton, MI, USA - PEATcosm2014_Bin23_30_metaG | ecosystem: Environmental > Terrestrial > Soil > Wetlands > Peat | place...
GCTCTTAGGCGTATTCTCGCTGCCCCAGAGCTGACGGTCACGGCCGGCGGCAGAGCGTCACGTCCCGACCAGCATGTTCGTCAGCAAGCGTTCACGGCAGCAGCACAATCTTGCCGCAGATATGTCCCTGCCCGAGCAGCGAGAAGGCCGCTCGAACCTGATTCAGAGGGAATGTCGCGGCGATCGGCACTTCCAGATCACCTGAGGCAATCAGCGCAGCCAATTCCGCGAGCACCGAAGCGTTTCTCGCCGCGTTGCTGCCTTCTGCCTTCACCCCGTACTCGCGCACCGCGGCAAAGTCGATGATCGTCTGGATCCGGCCCCGTGGGACGCCGAGCTCGACCGCTAGCTTCACGTAGCCTCCCCCGTGCGTATCGATGAACGCATCGATTCTCGCCTCGCGCAGCCGGTCGGCGAGGTCCGCGCCGTACGACTCTGGCTTGACCCCGTGCGCGGCGAGCCACTGGTGGTTGGCGGGGCTGGCGATGCCGATCACTTCCGCGCCCGCGCGCGTGGCGAGCTGCACGGCGATCGACCCCACCCCGCCCGCGGCGCCCGACACCGCCACGATGTCACCCCTCTTCAGGGATACTGCACGCACTGACGCATAAGCCGTGCTGCCGGCAATCGCCAACGACCCCGCGACCTCCCAGGGCACCTTCGCCGGCTTGATAGTCAGATTCTGCGCCTCCACGACGACGTACTCGGCGTGGCTGGCGCGCCGGTCGGTGAAGCCGATCACTTCGTCGCCGACCGTGAAGCTTTCGACCCCAGGGCCGACCTTCGTCACCATGCCGGCCAAGTCGCTGCCCTCGCCCGAAGGGAACGTCGCCGGCCACATGGCGTGCAACAGCCCCTCGCGGATCTTCGCCTCGCCGGGGTTAATCGACGCGGCCTTGACCTTCACCAGCGCTTCGCCGTGAGACGGTTCAGGCATCGGCACATCCGCGACCTGCAGAACCTCGATCCCACCGTACCTGTCGAATCGCACTGCTTTCATGACCTGCCTCCTTGGCTCGAACCCGGTCAGCCCACGCTGTCCGATGAAGCTCAGCCTACTGCACATCATGTATCCGGGCCCCTCGCCATCCAAGCGAGGCAAGCCCGCGAAGTCGCCTGTCGCGCGCCAGGGGCAATGCGCTCTTTGTCTGTCATGACCGGCGACATCGCACGATGGATCGCACCTTGGGCGAGCGCCAGGCCTCGCCCCGAGCATCGAGCTGTTCTGTAGCAAAACATCTGCAACTGCCGCAAGCCGCTCCGAACACTTCCGATAGCGGTCACTGATGACTGACCGGAACGGGTCAAACAGCGCCCGTTCAGGGGGATGGCACGCTGGTTGTCCCTGAAACAATCGGAGCCGACCATGGAATGCCAAACAAACGCACGACCCTTAGACGGGTCCAGGAAGGCCGCTGAAAGACTTGCTTGTGAGACTAACGGCCGGCCGCCCCGCTGGGCGGCCGCCTCGCTAATCCGACCCGTGTGCCCTCAGGCCTTCCAGAAATGCCGTTCGGGCGGACCCACTACACCGGCATTCTTGGCCATATGTGCGGCCAAGGCGGGCGAATCGAAGAACGCTGTTGCACGGGCGACATCACTGACCCCCCAAAGGATCAGCAGGTTGTTCTTATCATCGTCCAGCTGGAGCACCGCGAGGTCTGTCAGGCCTGCGCCCTTCCTGTCCGCCGCATCCATCGCATAAGCCTTGAGCGCGGTCTCATAGTCACGAACAGTCAGTGTCATTGTGGCGTAATTGGCAGCGGACGCGCGCTTGTAATCACCGTGTCGAAACCTCAGTCTTGGTGTTCCGATGATGCCCGCCGCTTTCATAGTGGCAGCTAGATCCGGCGACGTGGTAAATGCCTTGGCGCGACCGACATCGCTTACTCCGAACATAAGTGCCACCAGATTGGCATTGGCGTGCTCGCGCAAAACATGGATGTCGGTGAGGCCGGCCGCTGCGCGATTCGGCGCATCCGCGTCATATGCCTTTTTCCAGGTCGGATAATCCTTGCATTCATGAATGACCGTCAGGTAGTTCGCCAATTTGTTCTCCGGCTTTTAGTTAATGTGAGAGGGACCGCAGGGTAAATGAAATATTCAACCGGCGCATCAAAAGCCCTGAAAGAAACCTAGCGTCGACCTCTAGCTCCGCCGATACTTCCACGTGCCTACACACGTACACAGTATCCCGAAGTTACAAGGAAGCGGCCCGACTTGACCGCCCGCTTGGGGGCGGCTATTCAATCGAAGCGGCAATAGCCGGCCAACAGGAGCCGTTCGCGCCGTTGAAATGCCCGCCCGAAAGCGGTCACCCACGGCCGGCTACAGTCTTTCGGAACCTTAACGCAGGATTGACCCGAGGCAAGGCGTGCCCTTCAATCGTGGCGCCTGGGGCTTCTTACGCGGTCGGATTTTCCACACAACCTGAAAATCTTCTGCCGGCTGCGCAGCAGACTTACTTCGGACAAATCACAAAGGGGAAAAACCGAAACAGAAAATCCGAATCATCAAGAACATCAATCAGCACCGCAGCGACAAATCAATTCCCTGAAAATCAGGAAAGGAGCATTATCTACAAAACAGCGAAAGCTCTTACAACTACCCACCCATTGAAACGGGGGCAGGTCCAACATAGATCCCATCGGGATAAACGGGGACGTTCATGAAACGATTCGTGGTGGCGGCCTTGCTAGCCGTTTCCGTTGCGGGCGCGGTCGGCGTTACAGGGTCGCTGACCGGCCATGTCCGGTCAGTGATTGCCTTGAAGTGATTACCGCGAAGCGGCCGCTCATAGACCGCACAGGAACTCGTGTGGGTCGAATCCGAGTTGGTCCCGATAACCATTGACAAATACTTGAAGCGCAGAGTCGGACTTGCGATACTCTCAAATACTCTTACCGACCTAAGGGCAAGCTTTTGATAAGCGCGGGACGCTTGTCTGAGACCGTTGCGAGCGACCCGGGACGCATGTTTTGCCGCCAATGGGTTCGGTCATACTAAAAGTCTCGCAGCAGTAAGGGGGATATGTGATGAAAGCAAGATTCCCGTTCGTGGCCGTCTTCGCAGCGTCTTTGTTTCTCGCTGCGCCCATAGCGCACTCCGCTACGGCAAATGGAACTCATCAAAAGACCCCATGCCCAACCCTGACTCTGACAACTGCCTGTGGTAGCACGGTAAAAGACAACTGTCGCGGGAGATGTTACTTCGAGTATGAAAAATTCATTTGCGGAAACCCCAAGCCCGGTCAAGTCAGCCAGCATAAGAAAGAATTAAAACAATGCAACCAGAGCTGTAAACCAAGTAAGTGTGGCTGACGTCAACTACATTTGCCGGTGACGACTTTTATTCTTGCCGGTTTTAGGACTTCATTAATCGGTCTCACCGTAGCGCCGTCTGCCGCCGAAGGCGGCAGCAGCTCTGGCGCTAATTTCTGAACGCATTGAGTATCCTGCGCGATGGTGCCGTGGACGGCTCGCATCATGTTTTGGGTCCATGGTTTGAAGCCGCCGTGCTGGCCGCCTGAGCCGCGCGCTTCTGGGCGACTTCAGCGCGAAGACTGTCGCCGTTGAACTCGAGCACGACGGCGTGATGCACGACACGATCTATTGCAGCTGCCGTGGTCATCGGATCCTTAAAGATCTGATCCCACTTGGAGAACACCAAGTTCGAGGTGATCATCACGCTCTTGCGCTCATAGCGCTCGGCCAGGAGTGCGAACCGGCCGGTCGCATATCAACGTCGGCTACCGCGAAAAACCAAGAATGCAAGTCGGACAGGTCGACCCTCGCATTGCTAATCACGCACTGGCTTTCCCGATAGCGGACGCACGCGCTTGTCTCCTCCGGGTCAGGAAGCGTCAATTGCTGATGGTCGCTGGACTTACGGTCGCTGATCGGCCAGAACCGGTCGGTCGCGTTGTAGATGTGTCGTACCCTAAGCAGCCGTTGAAGGACCTTCTCGATCCGGCCACTGGCGACAGCTTCACACTAACAATCCAGCAAGCTGGACCTCGGCGCAAAGCGCCCTCACGGCCTTTTCTGTTCGATCCAGGACTTCGTCAATCTCTGCCTCAGCAATCGTCAGCGGTGGGGCCACCATGAACCACTGTCCGAAGCGGCTGCCCGCGGACGCACGGGCATAGAGCATGATGCCGTGATTGAGGCCATGGATGCGCAGGCGCTTCGTCGCCGCAAACCCCAGGGGAAGCCAGGCTTTAGTTGCTTGATCTGCGACGAGTTCAACCGCGAGCAGCAACCCCTTGCCGCGTACGTCGCCGACGATAGGGTACCGCTCTTTGAGCCGCTCGAGTCCCGCTCGCAATTGCGCACCGCGCGCGGTCGCATTCGAACATAGATCCAGCCGCTCGAACTCGTCAAGGACCGCGAGCCCAACCGCGCATGCGATTGGATTTGCGTTATAGGAATAGCTAAAGTCAAATCCTGCGGTCGCCGCCAGTTGGTCCGCGTGCTTGGCCGACACCCACATGGCGCCGAGCGGAGCGTGGCCGGCGCCGATGCCCTTTGCCTGCACGATGATATCGGGTAAGTCGTTCGCCCAATGGTGGGCCGTAATAAATCGCCCCGTCCGACCCGCACCACAAAGCACTTCATCGAAAATCAGGAACACGCCGTGCCGCGTACAGATATCGCGTATCGCTCGAAAGTAACTCGGCGGCGGTACGACGGCACCGGTCGAGAGTCCGCCGACGGGTTCAAGCACGAAGGCGAGGACGTTCTCTGGGCCGAGCTCTGCGATCTTTGTCTCGAGGGCACGAGCGCAATCGCCGGCGTACTCTTCGACGGTCTGCCCATCCGGAACTCGATACGACAGGGGCGCCGGTATGGTCACCGCCGAGACGGCAAATCCATCGAAGAACGGCTGTAGCGCGATATTGCCGCCGGCGGCGAGCGAACCGATAGTTGCACCGTGGTAGGACGGATCGAGCGAAATCACCCGGTGGCGGGTGGCTTGTCCCGTCGCGAGGCAATACTGCCTCACGAATTTGAGCGCATTGTCGATGGCCTCGCTGCCGCCGGAGCAAAGGCTTACGCGCTCGAACCCGGGCCCTGCCAGCGCAGCCAGCCGGTTCGCATAGGTTAGATTGGCGCGGTTTCGTGCGACCATCGTATATGCGTAATCGAGCGTACGCGCCTGGCGCATCATCGCGTCGATGACGCGCGGGTTGCAATGCCCAACCGCACTGACCATAGGGCCGGACGATGCGTCGATGTACGCCTTGCCGTCTTCGTCCCAAAACCAGACCCCCTCGGCACGCGCCATCATCGGTAACGGCATGCTGGATGCGCGGGAGTAGAAGACGTCCTGCGTCCCACCGACAATTCTGCTGCACTGGTCACTCACACGAAGTACCTCTCTGGTCGCCCGGAACCAAGAACCTGAGGCTCACAATTTGGATTACGTATGCATTTTGAGGAATCAACCGTAGAAGCGTAGCAGGAACACGAACGGCTTTCGGTATGTTCTGAGTACCCGTCCGACTACGCATGTCTGCAAATGCGGGGTCACGGTAGCATTGCTCTACGTGGACACCGCGCACGCGCGCATGGTTGTGCTCAGCGTTTTCAAGCACAGCGCACAGTGCGTCGAGTTCTTCGACCAGGTTGATGCTTCGAATCTTCTTCCCTGAGCGCACGATGTCAGCAATCCACAACTGATTGCGTGTACGTAGCCTCATTGGGAAGCCGGGGTTTCACTTCTCTTTCCGAGAAACTCCGCCAAGTCTGCGTGCAGTTCGGGTCTAAAAAGTAACCGAGGAGGCTTGCGCTCTGGTCCATCCCGTAGTCTGCGGTGCAGCAAACTGTATGGGCGGTACTGGGGTACGCTATTGACGTATGGTACGTCAGTGGCGTACAGTCTCGGCCATGATTTTTATGGAAACCGATAACTTCTACAAGGCAATCACCGCGCTGATGCCGGACGAAGCCTACGCGATGCTACAGCAGGCCCTGGTGGACGATCCGGATCTGGGCGAGTTGATTCAGGGAACCGGCGGCATGAGAAAGGTGCGATGGGCACTCGGCGGAAAAGGCAAGCGCGGCGGTGCGCGCGTGATCTACTTTTGGCGGATTGCCGCCGATCAGATTATCTTCGTGATGGTTTACGGGAAGGGCGTCAAGACGGACTTGACTGCCGCGGAAAAGAGGCAGTTAAGGCGGGCAGCAGAGGCATTGAAATAGTAGCTAAGGCAATAACGGTATATTTCAGGAGAGGCAGTGAAGAAGGCAAATTTTAACGCTTTGCTAGAAAGCGTGAGGCAGGCTGGTGAGATCGTTCGAGGAGAGCGGGCACCGGCTCGGGAATTTCACATTGACGCAGATTCGATAAAGAAGCTGCGAGCGAGCACGGGATTGAGTCAACCCAAATTCGCCAATCTACTTCGAGTGGATTTGGGCACATTGCGAAATTGGGAACAGGGACGACGCGAACCAACAGGGCCAGCGAAGGCGCTGTTGACTGCGATTGAGAGAGATCCAAGGAACGTTCTAAAGGCGCTAATGGCCTGAACGTCACGGACCGTTGCCATCAGAATACCCCGGCCACACTCAGTAGCCGGGGCAATTGGAGCTACTCGATTCGCACAGGCTTGTGGAGACCGAACTGCCGGCGGATTGGCGGATTTCGTCTCTCAGTCGGCCACGCCTAAACAAGTTCATGGCATCTTGAAAAGTGTCATGTACGGCAGCCTTGCGATAGTTAGGTCCAAGGAGTGTACTCCGTAATTATTTGTCCCTCTTGCTCGCCAGCTCGAATCGAAACTGCATCTGCTCGCTCGATTCGGCAAGCCTGTGTGTCGGTGATTTCCAACAGCGATCGGTTCGTCAATTCAGGCGATGGAGGCCAGCCTGCCTGGACCTTGTGCCCAAGTATCGGCCATGGCAGAGATACTACTGTGGGGGATGGCTCATCTGCGGTCTCCATGGATCTGGCCACCAGCCCTATCAGATATCCTCTGGAGTCGATACAGGACCACCGCTCATACCTCCCCAGGCCGGACAATCGATTTCTAGACAGGGCCATGGGGCCAAGAGTCGATTTCTACCAAGAGGGAAGCGCTGTGTCACTGCTCCAGAGGAAACAATTACATTGGCGCGGACTTCCGTGCGTTCCGCTGCGTTAAGCGAACTCCCTGGTGCACGAAAGCCAGTGAGGGCTACGTTCTCGCCGATCGCCGGGAGGCTCGTAGTTATGCTGGCGTGGTAGAAGGTCTTGTCTGGCGGCAGCTCCGCACAATATTCGAGACAGAGAAAGCAGATGTCGCAGCGGTCCACAAGCCTAATGTGCCGCACCCGCCATCCCTGTGCCCCGTGAGATGCAACACCAAAGCAGAGAACTGGTATTTGACCCGCCAGAAGCCCATTCATGTGAGGTGCGATTACATGAGAAGCGCATAGCGCGATTGCAGGAGCGACCAATACACCTGAGCCAAAGACAGTGATGGACCCATCGTGCGAGAAAAAGAGCGCGAGGAGCATACCCTCGAAGACTTGCCACTCTTTCATCGCAATCGCCCGCTGGTTTGCTATATCCAAGTGCGCTAAAACACAGGTGAAACGAAGTGTATCGCCCTGTTGCGCGGCAACTGCTGGATCCGGTCTGACTGCTAAGACGACCTCATTCTCAACGGCTTTGCGATCTGCATCACTGTGCATTGCCCTGGGACCTTTCGAGAGCGCACTGCCCGAGACCGATGATGCGCCTCTTCTGGTCGACGCGCCTAGCGCGGCGCAGACTAGACAATAGGAACAGCCGCACTTAAGTTACGTACGGCGCTCACTTCGGACCACGAAACAGCATGTACAGCACCAACACCGCGTCTTCGGGAATGCTCTCAACCTATCGCGACATCCGTGCGCAACATTGGCGGTCCTGATGCATAATTGGCTTGGTGTGACTCTCACGTGCGTGGTTCTGAGCGTTCGAGTAGACATCAGTGCGGCTCAGACCCAGCCCGTTCCCGACAATCCGTCGCGGGCGCAAACGGCCTTGGGATTCAATCCCAAGACACGGTGTCCGGATCTGCGGATCGCTGATGAGGGAACCATAGCAGTGGTCGTTTTCTGGCTCCCTAGCAGTGGCACCCCGTCACAGATCTCCATCAAGTCGTCTTCGGGTTCGAATGCTCTGGATTCCGCGGCGATCAGCTGCGTCTCCAGGCTTCGATTCGCACCCGCAACCCGGCTCGGCGACGGTGAGCCGATCGACTCGTGGAAGCAGATTGCCTTGAGGTGGGCCAATCAAGGCAATGCGGATGAGACGCGAGCGATGACCTCGCAAAACCCGTTATCGGGGGCAAGTCGAGCATCCGAACCCATCGCGGGAGCGCCGGCGCAGGTAGCGGCCGATGCGAGACAGGATGACTCCGGTGGCCAGGCTAACAGCGTGACTGTGCGTGTCTGCGTCGATGAAACCGGAAGACTCAAACAGGACCCGACGATCGTCCGCTCTTCGGGAAAGGCGTCTCTGGATCAGGCCGCTGTGAGAATCGCAGCATCGGGTTCTGCTTACTACCGGCCAGACAGCTCGTCGAACGGGCCGCCCGTGTCTGGCTGCGCGCAGCTGGCGATCAACTTCGAAACGAAATAACGCGGGGTTCCGGTGGGGTTATCCCGTGGGCCAACTCGGCGGCACAGTTCGTGCGACGCCCGCATTGATTGGAGCACCCGGGCCCATCAATGGCTTCTGGCGCTGTCCGACATCAAAGGCTCAATGCCGATCAGGGCACCGTGCGCTTTGGGCACCTCCGGGTCGAGGCACACGGGCATCTCGACCGCTGCGTCCTTACGGTGGAACCTGCTGCGCGTGTGACCTGCGTGCCGATTGTCGGACCAGTTGAGACTTAGGACAATGGAGTCTGTAGGCATTACACAGGTGCGCGCCGGCATGCCGATTGGGTGGGGTCCGTTGATGGGGTACGGAAGGCGAAATGGCACCAACTTGGCTTTTGAGTTCAATTACCTGCGCGAAATCTGTGATTCCCACCCTGGCCAGCACAGACGATTGCCGCCGCAGGTTTTCCGTGGCGATCTTCTAAAAGGCCGTCAGTCAAGCTGCGCGGGCGACTCAGCTGACATTGGTCCTCGCCAGCGTTACCGACGCCTGCGCTCATTACGATTGAAACGAACGGCGAAAGCCGCGAAATCAGGCCGAAGACTGCGTCCCGCACATTCTTCTCGCCCTCGGCGCTGAGCAGCCCGCCCGACCGGGCAAAGCGATCAGGCGACGCGAGCAAGAGGGCCCCAGGACGTTCGGCATCAGAACCATGTCAGGCATTGTGATATACGAGGAAAATGATCTTATGCGCGCTCTGCTCAAGGAGTGGCTGAGCCAGGCAGGTTATCGGGTGCGTGACGCCGTGCCGCGCGGGGTGCAGCGCGGAGGCACAGAGGATCTCGTGATCGCCAGTGTTTACATGCCCAAACAAGCGGGCGCGCAACTGCTGCGTGAAGTTCAGGCCGCGCATCCTGGCACACCGCTGATTGCGATCTCGGGGCAGTTTCGTTCCGGTCTCTCGGCCGCGGGCACGACAGCGCAGATGCTCGGTGTCCAGCAGGTCCTTGCAAAGCCACTGACCCGCGGCGATCTGCTCGAGGCGGTGCGTGCTGTCATGGGCGCACCGAGTTGAGCGCGCGACCGCACCGCATGCCCTCACTAGACGATTCTGCCTCCCCCCGCGGCCGCTTACTCCGGTTCAAGCGGCTGCGGCTCGGGGCCATCGTGCTCGGCGTTCTCGTCATTCTTGCGTTTGCGGGTTCCTCTGCATACGACGCCTGGCGCGCGTATCGCAATTCGCTTGCCTCCACGGATCGCGAGCTCGGCAACGTGGCCAACGCGCTCGCCGAGCAAACCGCGTGGACCTGGCAAGGTATCGATCTTCTGCTGCGCGATACGGCGGGCTGGTATCAAAACGATGGCCGCAAGATCGCGCCGGAGCGTCTGGACGAAATTCTCGCGAACCGTACGGCCGGGGTGCGGCAGGTGCGCTTGCTCACGATCGTCGATGCGCAGGGCATACAGCGTTACCGCTCGCGCGGATACTCGCCACCCCATTTTGACGTCTCTGACCGCTCGTACTTCACAGCTCAGCGCGACCGCACGACGACGGGGCTCTTCATGAGCGAACCGTTCGTGACGCGTTCCGAAAGCCGCACGGGGGTAGCGCTTTCGCGCCGGCTCGACGATGACACAGGAGGATTCGCAGGCGTCGTCACGGCGATCGTCGACCTCGAAGATCTCCAGAAGTTCTATGGAGCCGTGAACCTCGGTGGAGGCAGCGCGATGCAGCTCCTGCGTGAGGACGGGACGCTGCTCGTGCGTAACCCGCCGACGCCGAGCGCGATCGGGCAGAAATTCCCGCAGCTCATTTCTGCACCGATCGCGCAGGTTAAGCAACTCGTGAATCCCATCGACGGCAAGCGGGACTTCATCGCCGTTGCACACGTGAGGGACGCGCCCCTGGATGTCACGGTCACCCGCGAAGAGGCCGTCGCGCTACAACCGTGGCGCGACGAGGCCTTCCGCCTAGGCCTGCGCACGCTCATCGTAACACTGCTGGGAGTGTTAACCATTGCGGGTCTGTTGCGGCAATTACGGCGAGTCGAGGCCGGCGAGCGCGCGCTGCGTGAAAGCGAGGAGCGCTATGCGCTCGCAATGGAAGGAGCGAACGAGGGGCATTGGGACTGGGACGTCGCGACGGATCGCCTGTTCCTTTCGCCGAAGATGATTACGTGGGCGGGGCTGCGCGGAGACAGTGTCATCACCACTCGCAGCGCGTGGTTGGCGCAAATCGTCATTCACCCCGATGACATACCGCGCTTCGAGGCCGCACTGAGAGATCATTTCGAGGGGCGTACGCCTCGCTACGAGTGCGAATACCGCGTCCGTCAACCTGACGGCCAGTGGCGTTGGGTGTTCGCCCGTGGCCGTTGTCTGCGCGACGCGACGGGCAATCCGTGTCGGTTCGTCGGCTCGGCAACCGACATCACCGCGGAAAAGCAGGCGCAAATTGACAAGGAACACCTGGAGGCGCAATTGCGGCAGTCGCAGAAGATGGAGGCAATCGGGACGCTGGCCGGCGGTATCGCACATGACTTCAACAACATCCTCGGAGCGATCCTGGGGTACGGCGAGCTTGCGTACCAGCATTCTGCAGCCGGCAGCGCCTTGCGGCGCTACCTCGACAATGTCATGCACGCGGCGGGGCGCGCAAAGACGCTCGTTGACCGCATTCTCGGCTTCAGCCGCAGCGGGCTCGGTGAGCGCGTACCCGTGAATGTTCAGTCCGTGATCGAGGAAACGCTTGAGCTGCTCGCAGCCTCGCTGCCGGCGGGGATTCGCCTCGAGAAAACACTCGAAGCCGAAGACGCTGCAGTGATCGGAGATGCGACGCATCTGCATCAAGTGGCGATGAACCTGTGTACCAATGCACTCCATGCAATGGAGCGCGGTGGTGTACTCAGCGTGGTTCTCGAGCGCGTCGAATTGAGCGAGCAGCGCTCGCTTTCGCGGGGTACTCTCTCCCC
>Ga0181538_10005368_pt1 | contig 11544 bp, 9 predicted proteins | sample PEATcosm2014_Bin_40_FD_119773 | JGI IMG/M metagenome (GOLD analysis project Ga0181538, IMG submission 119773) | Peatland microbial communities from MTU Mesocosm Facility, Houghton, MI, USA - PEATcosm2014_Bin23_30_metaG | ecosystem: Environmental > Terrestrial > Soil > Wetlands > Peat | place...
AGCTCGGAGAGCGACCGGGCGTACAGCCAGACGAAGTCGTCGATCTGGCCTCCGTCGGGAGCCTGCGTGGCGGCGGTGGCGTCGAACGTAATCGCAGAATGGCTTCGTGTGTAGGAGAACCCTTCGCTGTTGAGATAGTGGGTAGTGGTGTTCACTTCATCGAGCGATACGTGGGACGTGAAAACCTCCGGCGCCTGGCGGAACAGCGCCGAAAGACTGCGCACCATGGCCTCCCACTTGGCGCGGTCAACCCGGACCGGCGGCGCAATGTCGGCGGTGGTCACCGGAGTCTCGTGGCTGAAATCCGGGATGTCGTCTTCACGATTCTTGTTTTGAAGCGCGGCGCGTTTCTTGGAAAAATCCTCGACCGCTTTCTTATAAGCGGAGTCGGTGGCGAGCCAGATCTTCCGCCGCAGCTCCTTGTAATCGTCGTCCAGAGGAAGCTGGGTATTGCCCAAAAAAGCGGTCTGGATCTCGGCGCCCATTCCAAAGTTGATCGAAAAGAAGTTGGTGTTGTCGAGCTGGTAATCGCCGACGCGCACCTCCGCGCTGAACATGCGGGAGCGGCCGGTATTGCTGTGGGTCAGTGCGCCGAAGCTGGCGCCGACGCCGGTATCGTCCCGTTCGGTGGCGCGATAGGCGATGAAGTACGGCTTTTCCAAATTCGCGAGCCGAAGCTCCTTCATCGAGCGGGCCATTTCGTCGCGCATGGCCCGCATGAGGACGTCGTCCTGGGCCCCGATGGGGAGAGCGGTGACAAAAAAACACAGCAGCGTTGCGATTCGCATACTTACTTGCCTCCCTCGAACGGCGCGGGCAGAACCGGAATGCGGTCCTGCGATTTGCTCTTCTTCTGCGACTCGATTTGCGAAATGAAAATGCCGGGCGAGACCGCGGACACCGGAACTCCGCCCGATTCGGCCCCACAGATGCCATTGAACACGGCGAGCTTATTATCCGCGGCGACGATCTTGCTGAAGGTGGTGAGCGGCGTGCCGATCAGGTCGACGCCGCGCACCAGTTCCTCATGTCCGTCGGGATAGACCCGGTACACCATCAAAGGCATGACGTTGAATGCGTTCGGAATGGTGCGGCCGGTGAAGGTGAAGCCGCCCTGGATATCGTCGAAGTACAGACCGTACGGCAAGTTCTGATCCTTGATTTGGGCGATCAAGAGCTTCTTGAGATCGGGCTCGACGGCCGAAGGCGCAACTTCGACGATCAGGTTAGACTGCCGCGCGACCGGCTTGAAGCCGGACTGGGCGCGGCCGTGCCCGTTCGACCGCGGAATGCCTTCCACCGGTGTGCGCGACATAAGGAAAGTCTTGAGGATTCCGTTTTCGACTACGGTCACGCGCCGCGCCTTCACGCCCTGGTTGTCGTAAAGGTAGTAGCCGGCCAGGTCCGTGTTGGCGAGCCTTCGCACCGTCGGATCGAAATAAACCGACAAATCCTTGGACAGGACCAGCTCATTGATTTTCTTTTTGAAAGTCTGGGCGTCGTCGGAATTTTTCTGGCGCTGGCCCTCGACCCGGTGGCCGAAAATTTCGTGGAAGAACACTCCGCTGGCCCGGCCGGATAGTATCGCGGGTCCGGTGTAGGGATCGGCCATTGGCGCCACGCGTAACGCCTCCAGGTTGTGAATCATCTTGTCCACGGCTTTGAGCACCGTGGCGTCATCGGGGAGATCTTTTTCCGTGAATCCGAAATACGATTCGTAGAGCGGCAGCTCCATTCCGTCATCCGCCTTGGTGCCCGCGACCACGAAGAGGTGGAAGGCCGGCTGCGAGGTCTGGATGACGGCTCCTTCGCTATTCACATACCATCGCGATTCGGCGGACGCTTGCAGAAAGGCGGTTGCCTGGTAAATGTCGGTGTACTTGGCGAAGGGCGCCGTGTACTTGCGCAGCTTCTCTTCCCACATGCGCCTGTCGACCTGGATTTGGACGAGCGGCTCGCTGAACCGCTGGGGTTCGAAAAATCGGCGGATTGGTCCTCCTGCGCCACCTTCACCTGTACGTTGGTCTTGACCTTCGTGAGCTGCTCGACCGCGCGCTTGTACCGCTCGTCGGTGTTATGCCAGAGCACGGCCCGGATCGCATCGGGATCGTCGTCGATGGGCACCGCGACAGGCCGGAAGTTCTCGAACCCCATCTGCGCATTGCCGCCGCGAATTTCGCGCGTGTTATCAAGATTGTAATCTCCCACGCGCAGATCGATATCGAGCTGGCGGTACCGGCTTTCACCGCTGTTGACGATCTTGCCGAATTCCGCGGAGACATTGGCGCCGCGGGATTCGACGATCTCGTAGCTCAGGAAATAGGGCGGAACCGGTTGCGTCTTGAACTTTTCCATCGACCGGTCGAGCTCGGCCTTCATGGCCTGAAGCACCGGTGAAGGGGCCGGTTGTGCAGCGGCGAAGAGTATCGAAAACAACAGGAGGGTAATCGCGGAGGTGAATCGGCGTATCATTCAGGTCTCCTCGTCCTTGTGCCAGTTATGACGCGGAGCTTCCATTTCGGAGCCACGGGTCTTGTCCAGTATACACCGGGAAGCCGCACTTTTGCCGTGCGAGCCTCGATACTGCTTCTTGCGATCGGTACGATACCGCACCGCGCGCTCGGTCCGAGCTAACGATCAGTTTTTCCCAATATGCGGACCGGCATGCGCCGGCAAGCCGCCTGCATTGGCCGGGGTGCGGGATAGAGGGGCGGTGGTAGAATCGTGGCGAATCCGGCGACGCCTCCGGGAGGATCTTGATGTCGACGAAACGGTACGTTTGCCTTGTGTTTTTATTAGCGGCACAGTTTGCTGCGCTAGTCGCACGTGCCGAGGACCCGACACCCTCAATGGTAATCGGAGAGGTTGTCCATATTCGATCGAAGGTTCTCAACGAAGAGAGGACATTGTTCGTCTCCAAACCCGCCGGATATGAGGACGGTGCCGACCGCTATCCCGTCCTCTATTTGCTGGATGGAGAAACCCACTTCCGTTACACGAGCGGGACCGTCGAGTTCCTGGCCGACGCCGACCGGATACCGGAGATGATCGTGGTTGCGATCGCGAGCGGGAGCATCGAGCAACGCACCCGCGACCTGACTACGCCCTCGTCAGCCGAGATTGACAACCGCTTCTCGCCAGGTAATGGCGGGGCCGATGCGTTTCTGTCTTTTCTATCCGACGAGTTGATTCCGTATGTGGAGAGCGCCTATCGCACGCGGCCTTACAGGATACTAGCCGGTCATTCCTTCGGCGGCCTGTTCGCCATTCACTCATTGACGGCGAAGCCGAAGCTCTTCAACGCCTATATAGCCATTGACCCGACTCTTTCCTGGAATAACGGAGCGGTTGTGGCTGAGGCGGAGGCGTTCTTTTCCAAGACAAAGGAACTGCAGGCGGACCTGTATTTCACGGCTGCCAATGCCTACGGGAAGATGTTCGGCGGTGTCCGGAGGTTGGCGGCGATACTGGACGAGAAAGCTCCCGCCGGATTCCGCTGGAACTTCGAATGGATGAAGCAGGAGGGCCATATGTCGATTGCACTGCCCAGCATTTACCAGGGCCTGCAAACGGTTTTCGAAGGCTGGCAGTTAACCGACCCCCTGGAGCTATTCGACAAAGGCGGCATCGAAGCCGTTCACCGGTACTTTCGAGAGGGCGGCGCCAGATTTGGCTATGATCGAACAACCTCGCCGTTCACGGTTTCGCTGATTGTTGCCGGATTGATATCGACAGGTCGTCTCGATGAAGCGTCCAAGCTGCTGCTTCACGACCCAAAGGCCTATCCGCCTCCCTGGAATCAACTGGATGCGCTGGCCGGGGCGTACCGCGACCGCGGCAACATCGGCCAGGCGATTCATTACTACACCTTATCGCTGAAGGAAAACCCACAGAACGAGTGGGCCAAACGAAAACTCGCTGAGATGGGCGTCAAGACCGACGATCCAGCCCAGAAACGTCCGTAGGACCGCGCGGGCTCGCGAGCCCGCGAAGTTTATCATCCAGCTTTATCATCCGCGTCTGACGCAATTCGCCTTCCGATTGCGCCGTCTCTTATGGCGGACAGAATGCCTTGAAAATCCACAGTCGATCCATTCGGGGCGCCACGAGGTTGGTACGCCTCGCCGCGTTTGCTTTCGGTGACGCCGTATCAAACGGCGCCGTAGCAGCGATTCAATGATTCGAGGGGTTGTGGCGGATCATCCTGGCCCGGCTGATTGCGCTATAGCTTCCAGCCTGCCCGGTAGGGCGCGCTAACATACCGATTCGCTTCGGCGTCGTTGGTCACCCGCATCGCCTCCGCGTCCCACTCGATCGTCTTACCGGTGCGCAAGGCCAGCGTCCCGAGCAGGGCCAGTTCGGTGAGCTGGCAAGCGAACTCAATCGGCAGGGCCGTAGGCGCGCCCGTCTTGCAGGATCGGGTCCAATCGGTATAGTGGTCCACCCTCTCGCAACGCGGCAGCGTCTTGGGAGGTTGCTCAAAATCCTTGAGCCTGCTTTCGGGCAGCAGCATACCGCCAGGCAGACCGCGCGCAGCGCCGCCTCCGCTGGGAGGCCGTCCGAACGGCGCGAAGGGGTTGCCCCCGTAGTAGCTGCTCATTAACTTACCTTGGTCGCCCACAAAGAGGACGCCCTCGCGGGGCAGGGCGGTGTGGTGGTCGAGCTCGGCCGGCCGCGGCGGCTTGATCCCGCCGTCATAGTAAAACATCTTCAGCGGAGGCATGTTGCCGCGCGCCGGATACTCCCACGAAACCATATTTGCGGAGCCCTCAGTCTCCGGCGTGGGAGTCTCCTTGCTGATGTCTTCGTAGCGGGTCGAACGGTATCCGTAAACGACCGATGGCGCTTCCAGGCGCAGTTCCTCGAAATAAGTGTGGAACGTGTGGCACCCCATGTCGCCGATGTCGCCCTCGCCAAAGTCCCACCAGGCGCGCCAGTTGGCCGGGTGATAGGCGCGATGATACGACCGGTACGGCGCCGGGCCGATCCACAGATCCCAATCCATCCCGGCGGGCGGCGTCTGGGTTTCAGTTGGGCGCACGAGCGAGCACGGATAGATGGGGTGGAACGTCCAGATGTGAATCTCGCGGATCGGTCCCAGGACCCCGGTATTCAGAATCTCCGTGGTGCTCCGCGAATAATCGGTGCGGGAATCTTGTATGCTGCCCTTGGTGACGATCCCCTTGGTTGCCAGCAGTGCCTGCCGCACTTTGCGGACCTCGCCGATCGAGTGCGCGATTGGTTTGGCGCAGTAGATGTGCTTCTTCATTTCGATCGCGGCCATCAGCAGAATAGCGTGCATGTGGTCGGGGACGGCGATGATCAAGGCATCGAAATTCCGCGCCTCTTTATCGAACATTTCCCGGTAGTCGCGGTAGCGGCGGGCGGCCGGGTAAGTTTCGAACACCTTGGCGGCGTAGTTATGATCCAGGTCGCACAAGGCGACGATCTTCTCTTGCTTGCACCCTTCCAGGTAATTGCGGCCCATGCCGCCGATGCCCACCGCAGCGATGGCGAGCGTGTCGCTGGGAGCCTGGTAGCCGCGGCCTCCTAATACATGCCGGGGAAGAATCAGCGGAGCCAGGCTCGCGGCCACGACGGCTCGCCGCGACACGATTCCTCTTGACTGTGCATCATGCTTCTTCGTCATCATGGGCACGCTCCTTCTTCAAATAACGTCACGCAGCCGCGACCCTACCCCTCGGTGGTTGAATTCGGACGACTGGCGCTATAGTTGATTAAGAGATTCGGACTGAGTTTATCGCAATTACAAGGAGACTTGCGTGAAGAATACTCTGATTTGCGCGGCGTTGGTCACCGCCGGCGCTCTCGTGTATCTGCTGGCCGCCGCGGATCTTCCTCCGCTGAATGACGGGAGCGATCACGGCGATCCGCCGTTTCTGATCGAGGGCGGGTGGAAGCCCTTGCTGAACGGCAAGAACCTCGACGGCTGGCAACTCGTCGATCCGGCGAAGCAGGGCCAGTGGGTGGTTACCAAAGGCGTGATCTGGGGTGGCACCTCCAACCCGACTATGTTGACCGCCTTTCCCGAGCCGGGCGATCGCATTGTGAACACCGGCGTGGAAGCCAAGGGAGACGCCTCCAACCTGTTCACCACCGAGAAGTTCGGAGACATCGAGCTGTACGTCGAGTTCATGGTCGCGGCGCACTCCAACTCCGGCGTCTACATGCACGGGCTGTATGAGACGCAGATCTGGGATAGCTGGGGGTTCGTGCCCCATCTGCTAACGGATCAATGCGGCGCTATGTACCATTACGGCGGAGGCCCGATCGACGGCCAGGACGGCGGCATCGGGCCCAAGGCTCGCGCGGATCGGCCTCCGGGGCAGTGGCAGTCGTTCCACTTCTGGTTCCAGGCCCCGCGATTCGACGCATCGGGCAAGAAAATCGTGAATGCCAAGTTCCTGCGCGTTTTGCACAACGGCCAGATAATTCACGAGAACGTGGAGCGGCTGGGCCCGACGGTGGCTGCGATGAAGATTCCGGAAGCCCCCATGAATCCGATCATGCTGCAGGGCGATCATGGGGCAGTGGCGTTCCGCAACATCTATGTCCGCCCACTCGAACCGTTCTCTGCTCCGTTAGCTTCCGATATTCAGCCGACACCCCAAGCGCCCATGCCCGGGCGCGGCGGGCGTGGCGCACCGCCGCTGGCGCCACCGAACCGGTAACCAGAGATGGAACCAAGTTGCGAAAAAGGAGACTCCGATGGATTCGAATGCGTCAGTCAAAGGCGCGCTGTCACGGCGCGCCGCTATCGCCGCGGGCTTGGCGCCGCTGGTGGTGCCACGGCACGTGCTGGGAGGGCCGGGCTACCAAGCCCCCAGCGACAAGCTCACCATCGCCGCGGTTGGCGTCGGCGGGATGGGTAAGAACTACCTGAACGGCTGCAAGGATGAAGCTATCGTCGCTTTGTGCGACCTCGATTTCGAGTTCTCCACTCCGGTTTTCAAGACCTACCCATCCGCCCGGGTCTATCGCGACTTCCGCCAGATGTTCGACAAGGAGGAGAAGAACTTCGACGCCCTGATTGTGGCGACGCCGGACCATTGGCACTCCCACCTGGTGCTGGCCGGCCTGGCGATGAACAAACATATTTATTGCGCCAAGCCGATCACGCATTCGATCGCCGAGGCCCGGCAGGTCAAGGCCGCATGTCTGGCTTCCAAGGTCACCACCAAGGCCAGCATTCAGGATTCCCGCACCAGTTACGCGCGGGCCACCACCGAGCTCTTGTTGAGCGGCGCCATAGGTCCGATTCACGAGGTCCATCTCTGGACCGGCACGTACAGCCCCAGCGGCTTGGCGCGGCCCACCGAGGCGCAGACGCCGCCCGAAGGCATGAACTGGGACGCATGGTGCGGCCCGTCGCCCGCGCGGCCGTATCATCGGACTTATCACTACGGCAATTGGCGCCCCTGGTGGGATTTCGGCACCGGGACGGTGGGCGACTTCGGTTGCCACACGCTCCAGATGTTCCACGACGAACTCGAGATGGGCGCGCCGGACTGGGTGGTCGGCGTCGGGAGCCAGGCTTTCTCGCTAGCCGGCCGCGTGGAGAATCCCGAGTGCATGAGCATTGCCAACACCGTCCAATGGCAAATCCCGGCTCGCGGCAACCGGCCGGCGCTGATGGCGTTCTTCTACGATGGCGGCCTGACGCCGCCGCGGCCGGAGAGCATGCCCACAGAGGTCCCCATGCCAGGCAGCGGCATCATGTTCGTGGGCGAAAAAGGCGTGCAGATCTCGGCGTTCTATGGCGGCAATCCGTGGCTGCCCTTCGGCGCACAGCCGCGGCCCGGCCAGCAGGTGCGCGGCTTGCCCGGCGGCTGGCTTCTGCCGGAGAGCCGCTTCAGGGATTTCGAGCAGCCTGCGGCGACTTTGCCGCGCTGCGAAAAGCCGGATCATTACACCGAGTGGGTGCGCATGTGCAAAGCGGGCAAGAAATCGATCACGCCGATCGAATTCGCCTGCGGGCTGACGGAGTTCGCCCTGTTGGGAACGCTTGCCCTGCGGCGCTACGCGATGCCCATAGCGCCGCCCCGTGGCGCGACCGGCGACGGCGGCGGAGCTGGCGCCGCGCGTGGACGCAGGGAGGCGAAGGTCCTCGCCTGGGACGCAAAGGCCGGGAGATTCACCAACGACGATGCCGCCAACAGCCTCGTCGACACGCCCTACCGCAAGGAGTGGGACTACAAGGCGTGAATCGCCGCCCTCGTCACTACTCGAAGCGATACGCCGCGTACGTGCGCGGCATCTGGTGGACTTCGAAGACGGTCGTATCGCCGTCCACGTAGCCGCGCAACTGGCTGCCGGAGCGCAAGTCGAATAGCTTGGCGGATGCCTTCTTGACCACAATCTTGTATCGCACCGGGCCGGGCTGATAGCTTCGGGTGACGAACGTGTTGTTGTCGTATGTAAACAGGCAGATCTGGCTGGGCGCGTCCAGATATACCGGAATCTCCCGCATCAGGTCCCGGCGAATCTGGGAAAGCACTTCCGGCGGAAGCTGATAGAGATCGCTTGCGTTCTCCGGTATGGTCAGGATGTAAAACCTTCCCTTGGCCAGGCCCCTCGCGCGCAGCAGAACCGGGTAGCGGCTGTAATCTTTGTAGATCGCCTGGATGATTTCCTCGGTATCCACCAACCCGTAGGCGAGCTGCGGAAGGACGATGTCGCTCTGGGAGTAGTAGTAGTTGGCCGGCTCCTCATCCATGATTCGCCGGAAGGTGAACTTATTCGCGATCACGTTGCGGCCGGTGTATTCCACCTCGGCGATCTTCTCGATGCCCTTGCCTTCCAGCGCCTTGAGCAGCCCGGTCGTGATCACGACGGTCTTATCGGCGTTGAGGTGCTTCCAGATTTTGTCTACGATCTGCGGATCGAACTTGGCGTGTTCCGTGAGCAGGATGGTGTCGCGGTCGTCCGGAAACTCGGGGTACAAGTCCATCGGGATGCCGATCATCCCGATGTAGTTGTGTAGGTACATTTCGCCGGAAGATTGATACGGCTTGTAACTGGCCACGCCGTACGGTCGGCCCAGTTTGCCGAGGAACGAATCCAGCTTCTCGTAAGCGTCGCCGGCCACGTCCCCGAGGATGCTCGTCACCTTTGCCGGTCCGTTGCTCTGCGGTAGCGATTCCAGTAACCCTCCCCAGCTCCAGATGGTGATCTCTTTGGGTCTGGCGAACAGCGTGTCTTCGAGCTGCTCCGCGAAGCGGTTCAGCGTCTGGCGCTGGCCTGGATCCACCCAGCCTCCGCCGAACTTGCCGGGCTTAATGTGCTCGAAATATCGCATCAGCCCGTAGCTCTGATACGGCTGAAGATGCTGCACCGTGTTCTCCGCATCCCTGGTCTCGGTGCCGGCGTAGATCATGTCGAAGACCTTCGGCTGCGCATCCAGGTTGTAGCCGGAAAACTGATATTGCTCGTACCAATTTGGTGGCTTGAAGATGAGGTTGATCTTGGGGTTGACGCTCTTCGCGTTCTTCACCACCAGGTTCTCGCCGACCTCCTTCATGACGGCCAGGCGGAACTCGGTCCAACTCCGGTTCCCCCTCGCCCGCTGGCACAGGTCGCAGCGGCAGTTATACATGAACAGGTCGTCGAAGATGATCTCGTCGAAGATACTGGCGGTGAAGGCCACCAGCCGCCGGAAGCGCTCGCGGTGCTCCGGATTCGACCAGCAGAACGAACGGATCCCGTCGCCCGGCGCCCCCAGGACCGCCATGATGCCACCGGAGGTTTGGATGCCCTTGCTCTCGAAGAACTGCTTCACCTTGCGAACATCGGCCTCGCTGATCTCCTGATCCAGGCGGTAGGTCTCCAGCCACACCTTGTTGAACTTGATGCGGGCGTGCACCACATCGAAGCTTTCTTGCATGAACTTCGGATCGGCTGCCATGTGCCGCATCTCGTCTATGGCAACGTAAATGGCGCTGTTGAAATTCTGGTAATGATCGGCCGTCTGGGCATGGGCGGCTGGAGCGCCCCAGGCGAACGCGACGACCAAGGCTATGACTGCGATGGTTCCGAATTGCGATTTCGTGAATCTCATGTGTTCCTTTCCGTTGAGGCCAGCTCTGCGATACGCGGGAAACACCGGCCTCCCCAGCCGTCAAGCCTAACACCGTGACGCGGGCGGCGATGTTGCCGGCTCCGCCCTCCGGGTAGACCCCCTTGACATCTTTCATAATTCGAATATGATAGAAGTATGGAATCGTTGCGATGGAAAGCCGCAGCCGGGGCGGACCGGACGGCGGCCTATGCGGATATGTTCGCGGCCCTGGGCGCGGAGCCGCGGCTGCGGATTCTGCGGGCGCTTCTCGCCGCGCATCCCGATGGCATGGTGGTTGGAGAGATCCAGAACGAGCTGGGGATTGCGGCCTCCACTTTGTCGCACCATTTGGAAAAGCTTAAGAACGAAGATCTCATCGCCGTGCGCCGTGAAAGCACGTTTCTGCGATACACCGCCAACACCGCCGTTTTGGAGGAGTTGCTCGGCTTCCTGTACGCCGAGTGTTGCACCCGTAACAAGGCTATCAAGCCGGCCAAGATCACCCAAATCTGCAAATAGGAAGTGCAGGCCGAATGGAGAATTAATATGGAATTGAAAGAGAAAGTACGAGAGAAATACGGCGAGGCGGCGCTTCGCGTCAAGACCGGTGGCAGCGCCTGCTGCGGATCGGCCCCGAGCTCGCTCGGTGGCGTCGATCCAATCACATCCAGCCTCTATGACTCGATCCAGACGGGCGCGATTCCGGAAGATGCTGTGCTGGCGTCCCTCGGTTGTGGCAATCCGACGGCATTGGCCCAGCTCAGCCCTGGCGAAACGGTCCTCGATCTCGGCTCCGGTGGCGGCATCGACGTCTTGCTTTCCGCCCAGCGTGTCGGGCCAACCGGCAAAGCCTACGGGCTGGATATGACCGACGAAATGCTGGCCCTCGCGCGCGAGAATCGGCGCAAGGCTGGGGTTGAAAATGTCGAGTTTCTCAAGGGCGAGATTGAGAACATTCCCTTGCCCGACAACTCCGTGGATGTCGTCATCTCGAATTGCGTGATCAACCTCTCCGGCGATAAGGACCGCGTGCTCCGCGAGGCGTTTCGCGTGCTCAAGCCAGGCGGCCGTTTCGCGGTCTCCGATGTGGTCGTCCGCGGCGACGTACCCGCCGAGTTGCAGCGCAGCATGGAGCTGTGGGTCGGTTGCATCGCGGGCGCGCTTCGCGATTACGATTACGCCGCCAAACTCGCCAGGGCGGGTTTTGATTCGATCGACATCGAGCCGACCCGCGTGTACAGCATCGAGGATGCCCGCGAGTTCCTGACCGGCGCCGGGATCGACGCCGATGCGGTCGCGCCGCAGGTGGAAGGCAGGTTCATGAGCGCCTTTATCCGCGCCGTGAAACCGGCCGCTACGGAGGGTCGTGGCCCGGCGTGCTGTAGCTGAGGCTCTGGGAACGGCGTTCCTTTTGGCGGCCGTAGTCGGGTCTGGAATCATGGGAGACCGGCTGGCCGGCGGGAACG
>Ga0181538_10005369_pt1 | contig 11544 bp, 13 predicted proteins | sample PEATcosm2014_Bin_40_FD_119773 | JGI IMG/M metagenome (GOLD analysis project Ga0181538, IMG submission 119773) | Peatland microbial communities from MTU Mesocosm Facility, Houghton, MI, USA - PEATcosm2014_Bin23_30_metaG | ecosystem: Environmental > Terrestrial > Soil > Wetlands > Peat | place...
ACCTTTGAGCACCAGAAGCAATGGAGAATATCCTTGTTCGGGATGAGCGTTGCAAGATCCAAGCGGCGCCAGTGGTGCAGACCCACACGGCAGAGCAAACTCATCAAGGCGTTGGATTCGTGTCCTCTGTGCGGCCACAGTTTTGCGACACGAATTGCAAGGTCAGCATCGGGTTGCGCATTCTCCAGATCTTTCATGAGGTAGATCTCTCAGGCTCTCAGGACGGGCGCAAGGCTGCCGGCTTCACACCTCTCACTCCTGATTCCCGACTCCTGACTCCTGACTCCTGACTCCTTGTTTGCTCTTCAGTTCTTCCAGCTCCTTCTGTAAACGCGCCTGCCGCCGGGAAAGACTCCAAGCGTAAACAAAGAAGAGCACCCACAGCGCAGAGAATGCCACGAACAAATATGTGTTGAGCACGTTAGTCCTCAGAAAAGCGCGTCGCCAGAGTTCTTCGCAGAGCGCTCACTTCCCGCCGCGCTCTCGCCAGCCGGAAGCGTTGCGCGAGAAGGTAACTGAACAAGCAATGAAAAGCACCCACGCAAACCATGAACGTCAGGAGCATGCGCGGATCGAGCCCGGAGCCCTCTCCGCCCGCAATCACCGGTTGAGGGTGCTGGGTACGCCACCAGCGGATGGCCATATAATCGATCGGGACATCCACAAATCCGAAAATACCCACCACCGCGGCAAGGGTAGCTGCGCGCCCAGGGCTCGAGACGTAGCTGCGCAGCATCAGGTACGATACAAAGAGCAGCCAGAGAACGAAGGTCAGCGTCAGACGAGCGTCCCAAGTCCACCAAATGCCCCATACCGGCTTTGCCCATAACGGCCCCGTGAAGAGGAGGCTCGAACAGAAAATGAATCCGACTTCCCCGGCCGCGTGCGCGAGGTCGTCGGCGAGCGGGGAGCGTTTCCAGAGGTAAATCACACTGCCAAGGAAAACGATGGTGTAGGCCGTCCCGGCCACCCAAGCCAACGGCGCATGGATGTAAAAGATCCGTTGCACCTCGCCCATAGTGAGCTCCTGCGGCGCATAAAGAAAAATCATCCAGAACGCCAGGAGCATCCAGGCCAGAGTTACGAAAAAGTGCACTGAGTTGAGACTTTTGGCCATTGTCCGTGGTCCGTGGTCCGTAGTCCGTTGTCACTTACCTATCGCACGTTGTCCGACGCCCCTTGGACCTCGAATCGCGTACTTCTCGACTCCCTAGCACCAGAGCAACCGACAACTGACAACGGACCACGGGCCTACTCTTCAAGGACATACTCAAACAGCAGATAGGACAGCACGACGAAAATTACTGCGATGCCCGCCGCGAGCTTAACCCAGCTCAGGTAACTTGAGGGTGGGTCACCTTTGAGCGCCCCCGTGGAAGCTTCGATCCCAGCGATGAAAATCGGGAGGGCGACAGGAAACTGCAACACCGGCAACATGACTTCGCGCATATGGAGATTGGCGGCGATGGCCCCGAACGTGGTGCCCACCGCCACGTAGCCCACCGTGCACAAAAATGTGATCGGCGCAAACCACTTGAGCGAGGGCACAAAAGAAAAATTATACCAAAGGCTGGCGGCGAAAACGATGATGCTTTCCGCGATGCCCAGAAAGATCAAGTTGGCCAGCATCTTGCCCACATAAACCAAACCCGGATCCACCGGAGCAAGCACCATTCCTTCCAGGCAGGCGTTCTCACGTTCCAGCGCGAACGACCGGTTGAAGCAGAGCACGCCCGCAAAGGCAAACGCCACCCACAAGAGTCCGGGAAGCTGGCGCAAAGATTCTTCACGCCCCGGCTCGAAGGCAAAGTTAAAAAGGAAGACGACCAGGATGCCGAAGACGCACACAGACGCCAGCGTCTCCCGATTGCGCCACTCCAACCGGAGGTCCTTCACGAGAACAGCCGCGATGATCTTGAGGCTTCGCACAGGCGTTGGATTCAGCAGTGATTTCTAATTTCAAATCTCAGATTTCAGAGTTCAGAGTTCAGACTTCTGCCTTCTGCTTTCTGCTTTCTGATTTCTAATTTCAAATTTCAGATTTCAGACTTCTGCCTTCCGTCTACTGACTCCTGACTACTGACTCCTGACCCCTCCCCTCCACCGGCCCATCATACCGAATCCTCCCGGCCGCCAAGGTCACGAGTCTGCGCGCCAGGGCCGCTCCGCGCTCGAAATCGTGAGTGGAGAATACCACTGTTCTTCCCTCGCCCGGAAGCTGACGCATCAGGGTCTCCAAGGTGGCCACGGTAGCGGCGTCGAGCCCCGTAAAAGGCTCGTCCAACAACAAGAACCTCGGCTCATGCAATAGGGCCCGAGCCAGCGAGACGCGCTGCTGGAGGCCGCGGGAGAGTTTCCGCACGGGCGTGTGGACCCGGTCTCCCAGAGTGAAGAGTTCCAGCACGGCGGCGATTTTCTTTTCAGGTTCCGGCAAGGCGAACAAGGTGCCGAAGAATTCCAGGTTCTCGCGCACCGTCAAATCGCCGTAGAGGAAAGTCGAGTGAGATACAAATCCGATGGCCGCCTTTGCCGCCGCCGCATGCTGGCGGATGTCTCTCCCCTCGAAGACAACCTCGCCCTCGCTCGGCCGCGCCAGGGTCGCCAGGAGGCGGAGGAGGGTGGTCTTGCCGGCGCCGTTAGGACCGTAGAGCAGAATTGACTCGCCCGGCCCGACGCGCAGTTGCGCTCCCAGCAGCGCCGCGAGGTCGCCATAATACTTGGAGACGTTTCGAAGTTCGAGGCCGGCCCTAACGTGCGGAGGTGTGTCGGGTGGCATAAGATTCGAGCAGCACGGGCGAGGCTTTCTTCAGCGTCGCGGTCAATCGCGCCTTCAGGTCCAGCCGCTCTTTCCAATACTGTTTTTCGGGTACCTTGGCTTGGGCAAAAAGTTCATCGAGATCAGCCAGGGAATTAAACAACGCATCGGCCGTAGCCGCGAGCTCTTTTTGCACTGAACTCGTTCTCTGTTCTTCCCTGAATCGTGGCCATTCCTTGGCCAGGCGAATGCCGAGCGCCCATAGCAGCAGCAACAAGAAGCAGGCCAGCAGGGGAACGCCCAATCGGGTGATGGGGTTAGGGAGGATCTGGACTTGCGCTTGCGCCTGCCCCGACTCCGTTCCGGCGCCCCCCGCCGTATCATCGGCTCGTGCTTCACCGCTCAAGCGAGCTTCGAGCTTCGTTCCCTGCTTCAAGCCCGAGGCCACATACCGTTGGCTGCCCGTTTCGGCGTCACTTCCGGCGGGTGTGAAGAGTGTCGAATCCACCGTAAGGCCGGGAGGTGAGACCAGGAGTTCAACGTTGCTGACGGGGTAAGGATATGAGTCGCCCAACTCCAGACGGTTCGAAGTGTAATCCACATCGTACGCCACCATCACCACGGTCGCGCCGGGCTTCAGCGGATACTGAAGAGAATAATCGCCACGGCCTTTCCCGGCGCTCACGGGCTGCGGCAAGGGCATGTTCATCAGCCCTGCCACAGCCGCCTTCGGCTCGGTGATAGCCGGCGACAAATGAAACTGGAATGTCCCGGCCGGGTTGACATAGCTGCGTGGAGGGTCGCTCGCATTCCTGACTGCAAACATTTCCTGCACGCGGGCTTTGCTGCCCTGGGCATGGACCACCACGCGCGCCGATTGAATGCGCAACGGTGGCGCAGAGGCGGAGGAATCGTACACGGTAATGCTGATGTCGGCAGTGCCCACCGGATCAAATTGCGCTGGGGCGTTATAGTCCACTCCCTGATAGGCCGCTTGCACCAAATAGAAGGACGCCGGGTCGATGTTGGCAGAGGGAAAAACAAAGCGCCCGCTCGCATCCGTTGTAACCGACGCCACGCGCTGCATACCGCCTCGCGGAAGAAGCAACTGCACGGTCTGGTTCGCTGCCGGCTGGCCGTTCGTGCCATTGGCGATCACGCCTTGAATCCTCCCCTGCGCCGACAAAACTGCAGGGAGGCAGACAAGGAACAGAACGGACGCTAGAGAGATCGTGCGACTGCGCATCGTGCTCAAGCCCTTTAACCTGATACTTAGAGTATTCTGAATCCTCCGGGAAAATACAAGTTTTTTGTGTCCGGCGATTCCCCTCCTTCACCTGCTTGTAGGGGGACGGCTTGCCGTCCCCTTTTGCCGGGCTCGCGGCGGGCGGGTAGGGCAAGCCCTACCCCTACACGTTTTCAGAGCGGTGCGAGATTCGTCGCCTGCGCTCCTCGGAATGACACAGTTATCGAGTTCTCACCCAGATTCTTATGACCCTGCGGGATGCTTTCGTTGCCGTTGAAAGAGGAACACGAATGGGATAATCAGCAGAAACAGGAAGCCCATCAGGCGGAAGACGCTCAAGAAGCTCAGCAACGCTGCCTGCTGTTGCACCGCCCCGTAGAGCATCGCCTGGGCGCGATGACTTGCGGTGACCGCGTCGGCGCCGCCTTGCACGAACAGCCTTTGCGCCTGCTCCAGCGCTTGCCGGGTGACGGGGCTGACGTCCGTCACATGCGCAGCCAGCAGCGATTGATTGAACTGAGAGCGCCGGGCAATCCAGGTCGTGACAAAGGAGACGCCCATGCTCGAGCCGATGTTGCGCATCACGCTATAGAGGCTCGTGGCATATCCCGTTTCGTGCTTGGGGATCTGATCCATGGCGAGAACGGTCAGTGGAACAAAAATGAAGGCCAGCCCGGCGCCTTGGTTGAGCAGGTGCATGAGGATGTCCCAGGTGCCGGAATCCAGGTCCATGTGCGAGTAGCCGAAGAAAGCGACACCTGCCACCGTGAAACCGAACACCAGCATCCAACGCCCGTCCCAGCCTCGACCCAGAAGGTATCCCACCAGCGGCATGAAGCAGGCTGTGGCAATACCACGCGGGCTGGTCCAAAGCCCGGCGGTCGCGCTCGTCCAGCCGAGCAGAGTTTGCATAAACAAAGGCAACGTCACCAGACTGCCGTAGAGCACGAACCCGAGCAGCGTGGCCATCCCGATGCCTGCCCCAAAGCTGCGAAATTTCAAGAGCCGGAAATGCACGATGGGCTGCTCAGTGGTCAGTTCGCGGATGACGAAGGCGGCCAGGAAACCGGCGGCCAGCACCGCCAACGAAATGATGAAGCGGCTTCCGAACCAGTCCTCTTCCTGGCCTTTGTCCAGCATGATTTGCAGTGCTCCCATGCCGACTGCTAACATGCCAAACCCCCAAACGTCTGCGCGCAACTTACCCCGGCGCAGATAGGGCGGATCGGTAACAAACAGGCCGATCATAATCAAGCTGGCGATGCCGATGGGAAGGTTGATATAGAAAACCCAGCGCCACGAATAGGTGTCCGTAATCCACCCGCCGAGCGTCGGGCCAAGGATGGGCGCGGCGATAATGCCCATGCTCCAAAACGCCATGGCCTTGCCCCGCTCGTGACCTGGGAATTCCTCCAGCAGCACGGCCTGGGAGAGAGGCTGCAGCCCTCCGCCGGTGGTGCCCTGGAGCACGCGAAAGAGAATCAGCGCCGGCAGATTCGGAGCGATCCCACACAACAGGCTCGACACGGTGAAACCTGTCACGACGGTAAGCAGCAATCGCCTGCGCCCGAAGTAGTTCGCCAGCCAGCCGGTCAGCGGAAGAACGATGGCGTTGGCAACCAGGTAAGATGTGAGTACCCAGGTGGATTCGTCGACCGTGGCCGAAAGGCTGCCGGCAATGTGCGGCAGGCTGACGTTCACCACCGAAGTGTCCAGCACCTCCATCACCGCGCTGGACATCACCGCCACCGCCACCAACCAACGACCCGCCGAGGAATGGGTCACCACTGCATCGCTCATATAAGGGAAGAGATTTTAACACTTGCGGAACGACATTCCACACGCCAATCTCGCCGCTGTCATTCTGAGCGAAGCGAAGAATCTCGCTCTGAGTATTTCCAACGCATCGCGAGATTCCTCGTCGCGCACGCCTTCCCCGAAAATCACCCCCGCGCGGGAACTGCAGGGGCGAGGCGGCGCGGCGCCTCGCCCCTACTGCCTTGCCGCCACGCCACGCGTTATCGTCGTAGCAAGGTGGACTTCCTGTCTCTTGACAAACGCAGGGTTATAGGCTAGAGTATTATCGTGGGGCCAGGCAGGACGTCATGGCTTACGGTGAACTCGATTCTGTACGGCTGTCAAATTGTCAGCCCGTAGTGTTCCTCGGAGCGGCTCTTTCTTCCGGCGTGCGCCGAGAAGGGGGTTCCGGAGGCTCATCTTTGGGAGAATCGAAGGATGACGGTTTGTCACTCTCCGACTCTCAACTCTCGGCTTCTCGACTTGAATTCGACGGAACAAAGCGAGAATGTCTATGAAAACAAACAGTCGAGGAGTTCAGGAGCCGAGGAGTTGAGGAGCTGTGGGGCCAATTCAAGAGGTCGGGTCGGATGGTGACGGTTTCTCACTCTTCGACTCTCAACTCTCGACTTCTCGACTTGAATTCGACAGAACAAAGCGAGAATGTCTATGAAAACAAAGGACCGCAGCTAGGACACGCCATGCGCCGCAGCCCCGATACGGACAATATGTCGCTCTATCCCCTCGTCAGCCGCCGGTAGTCCTCCGGCTCGTCCACATCAATGACTACCCCCTCGTCCTCGACCTCGACATACCGGGTTGCCGGTCGATATCGCCGCACCACGGAATCCGCTCCCGCATCGCTGGCCAACCCCAATAGCTCGTCGAAGAGTTGCCGTCCGATCAGCACCGGATGTCCCCGGCGACCGTGATAGGTGGGGATCACGACGGGAGCGCCGCTCTCACGGAAAGCCGACACGATCATTCTCACGGTTTCTGCGGAGACCGCAGGATGGTCCACCAGACTTAGCAGGACGGCTTCCAGGTCGTCCGCAGCCAGCGCCCGCAATCCCGCCTGCAATGAGGAAGTCTGGCCGGACCGGTAATCGGGATTAATGACTACTTCGATAGCCTCACTTTTGACCCGAGGTTGAATCTCCTCGGCCCGGTGCCCGAGCACGACGGAGATGCGCTCAAGTCCGCCCTCGCGAAGCGTCTCCACGATCAATTCGAGGAATGTGCGGCCGCGATAGGCGAGTGTGGGCTTGGGGGTTCCCATGCGGGAGGACTCGCCTGCTGCGAGGATCAGTCCGGCGATCATGTGGTTTCGACGGCCTTGAGTTTGTACGCGAGCGAGGGGTAGGGGGACGGGGCCTGGCGCCTTACCGCAATCAACTCCGCCACGATCGAGACCGCGATCTCTTCCGGAGTCAGGGCCCCGATATCAAGGCCAATGGGTGAGAAGACGCGCGCCAATTTCTCCGCGGGCACGCCTTCGCTTTCCAGAACTTTCGAGATTTCGATAAGCTTCCGCTTGCTGCCAATCATACCGATGTAGCGCGCCGGCGTCGTAACCGCCCAGCGGAGGCAATCCAGGTCGCCTTTGTGCCCGCGTGTGGCCACCACCAGGTATGACAGTTCGTTGACTTTGAGCCTCTGGAAAGTCTCTGCCCACGGTCCGGCGTGGGTTTCGACCGCTTCCGGGAAGCGCTCCGGGTTAGCAAACGCCGTGCGGTCGTCAGAGACAATCACATCGAATCCTGCAAGGCCGGCAATCTTCGATACCGCAAGTGAAACATGTCCGCCGCCGAAGAGATACAGTGTAGGAGTGGCCAGGATGGGCTCGACGAAGATATCGAGCGACCCGCCGCAGACCAGCCCGTTGTCGTATTCGGGCTGGGTGTTCAAGTTGAAGTGCAAGCGGCGCGGTTTCTCTTCGCGCATGACCTCCTGCGCCACGGACCACACTTCCGCCTCGACGCAGCCGCCGCCCACCGTGCCTACGATCGAACCGTCGTCGCGGATCAGTATCTTGGCGCTTTCATAGCTTGGAATAGAACCCTGCACCTGGATAATGGTCGCCAGCGCCGCCTTGCGCCCTTCCCTTCTGAGTCTCGCAATTTCAGAGAAGATATCCATCGCCCCTCTCCAGCTAGGTTAATCGCCCGCTGCGGACTGTGTCAACGAGGGCGTCTACATCTTCAACCTTTTGAAGATCGTTTCCGGGATTGACCGCACAATCAGCATGATGGGGCGCCAAAACCACGGCAAGTAAACCACACTCTTCCCCTTGACGATGGCTCTGAAAATGCCTTGCGCGACGCTTTCTGGCGAGGCCAACAGAAACAGCCCCGGACGCCCGTAGGTCATGCGCGTGTCCACAAACCCCGGCTTCACCGTAATCACCTTGACGCCCGCCGGGAATAACCGGTTCCTCAACCCCTGAAGGTAGACGCTTAGGCCCGCCTTCGCGGCGCCATAGTGATAGTTGCTTTGGCGGCCACGGTCGCCGGCTACGGAAGAGAGGGCGCAGATAAAACCCGTCCGCCTGAGCTCGAAGTGATTGGCGAGAATATTGAGGGCCGAAACGCAACCGGTGAAATTGGTCTCGAGAATAAGGCGAGCCTCATCCCAATCGACTTGAGCCTTGGCCTGATCGCCCAGGTACCCGATGCAGACCACGGCCCCCGCCAGCGCGTTGCCAGCCTCCGTGAGGAAGGAGGTCAAGATTGCGGCGTGGGTTTGTGTGTCGAGGGCATCGAAAGCCAGGACGCTGGCGCGAACTGAATTGCGGAGGCTGAGATCGGAAGCGAGCGCGCTTAATTCGTCCCGATCGCGGCCTCCTAGCACAAGGTCGTACTTATGCGCCGCAAACTCCTTTGCCAAGGCGGAGGCAATACCGGAAGTTGCGCCTAGAATCAATACAGTTGACACGCTCTCACCTCAGCTGAGGCTCACCTGAATGAGCTTCGTGTTCTCTGTGGCCAAAGCAAATCTCAACACAGAGATCACGGAAACGCTCCGTGCTCGCGGTGTTGAGGCTTTAGAGGCACAGAGGGCACTGAGAACTTGGTTTCGGCTGCGGCCGCTGGCTCGCGCCCTATCATCTCGGAACAATTCCAAGCCTCCGCGCCTGCGATGACGACAATAACCCGCCCGGGTCGAGCCGGTTCTTGATCTCCCTGAACTGTTCCACCCGCGGATACATGGCGGCAAAAGTTGGCGCGGTCATCAACGCATCCTTCGCCAAGTAAATCCTGCCGCCACAGTCCAGAACCAGCCCATCCAATTCGCGCAGCAGAGGAATCAGCCCGCTCGCGACGGGAAGATCCAGGGCCAACGTGTAGCCTTCGATCGGAAACGAAAGCAGGCCGGGGTTTGATTTCCCGAAACGCTTCAGCACGGCCAGGAAGGATGCGCGGCGCGATTGCGCCAGCCTGGTCAGGACTTTCTTGAGCCCTTCGAGTCCTCCAACCAAAGGCAAGGCGGACTGATATTGAACAAAGCCCCTGCGTCCGTACAAGCGATTCCAATGATGGATCGCGTCGAGGGGGTAAAAGAAAGTCTCCAGGTCGACGAGTTTGCGGACAGCGTTCCGATGCAGGGTGTAGTAGAAAGAGTTGAAGGCGCGCACCGTAAGACTGTTCAGGGCCAGCGAGGGAAAATCGAAGGGCAGCGTCCAGCGGCGACGCGGCGCTTCGGCGAGGGGATCCCGAGTGCTCGCCGGCAGTTCGTTTGCAGGTGCGTGATTGCCTCGCATCAAGACGGCCCTTCCCATCTGCCGGCCGGTCGCCAGGCAGTCAATCCAGGCTACCGAGTATTGGTAACGGATGTCGGATTCCGTCATCATGCGCAGCGCGTCCTCGAGGTTTGCGGCTTGCTGATAATCCACCTGCATCCACGCTGAAGCAACGGGTCGCAGCTTCATCCGGGCGCTTAGAATCACACCTGTCAGTCCCATGCCCCCCAGGGTCGCCCAAAAGATCTCGCGGTTGTTATTCGCCGAGCAGGAGAGGATGCCGCCCTTGGGCGTCAACAACTTGAAATCCAAAACGAAGTTCCCGAAGGTGCCATCTTGATGGTGGTTCTTGCCGTGCACGTCGGCGGCAATCGCCCCGCCGACGGTCACGAATTTGGTCCCCGGCGTCACCGGCAAGAAGAACCCACGGGGCAGAAAATAGCGAAGGATTTCAGCCAGGCTTACGCCCGCTTCACACTCCAGCACACCGCTCTGCGCGTCGAAAGCGAGAAACCTGTTGAGCCGCGAGTGACAGATGACTCCGCCGTGCGCGTTGAGTGGCGCGTCGCCGTAGCTGCGTCCCATGCCGTACGATATCAAGGACGGCTGGGAACTGGACTCCAGGACGGCCGCCAGTTGGCGCCGGCTGTCGGGGCGATAGACATTACACGTCTCGACCGGAAAACGCCCCCACCCGGAGAGTGGCTGAGTTATGAAGTCGTCTGCCATTGTCGACTGTCGATTGCCGATTTTCGATTGTTGGTCGCCTATGTACATCCCTAACCGCAATCGACCATCGGCAATCGAAAATCGAAAATCTCCGTTCCTTCTAAAGGTAAATTATGAAAATGACGCTAGCCGCCCAGAACAGCACGACCGAAAGCAGGACCGAGTCCGTCAAGAACAACCGCGTCGGGTCTCCTCCCTCTTCATTCTGGTGCACGAGATAGAGGTAACGGAAAATTCCAAAAAGCACAAAAGGAATGGTGAGGTCAAGCCGCTTGCCGGGAAACTTAACCTGCACGTCGCTCGAAAGCGTATAGAGCGCGTAGGACATTACCGTGGAGGCTGTGACAATCCCGATCAGTTGGTCCAGAAAGTAAGGCGAGTATTTCGACAGGATCGAGCGGTGGTTGCCCGCTTCTTTTCCCAAGGCTACGAGTTCATGCCGACGCTTGCTCAGCGCGAGAAACAAGGCGAGCAACGTGGCGCACACCACCAGCCAGGGAGAAATCTCGACGTGGATGATTACTCCGCCGCTCACCACCCGCAGGACGAAGCCCGCGCTGATAACAAAGACGTCGAGGAGAACCACACGCTTCAGCACCCATGAATAGAGCACATTGATCACGGCGTAGGCCGCGATGATGGCGAAGAAGGTGTGGTCGAGCGCCCACGCGCCACCCAGGGAAACCAACCCCAGCGTTATTGCAGCGATAGCTGCAGTTCCCACTCCGAGCCGGCCGGAAGCCAGCGGCCGCAGCCGCTTCAGAGGGTGTTTCCGATCCTCCGGCGCATCAAGGATGTCGTTGAGAAGATAGACTGCGCTGGACATGAGGCAGAACAGGGCCGCGCCCGCCACGACGCGCGCGTTGCGATTCCAGTCGATGATGCTGCGGGAGAATATCAACGCCGCGAAGACGAAGCCGTTCTTCACCCACTGCTGAGGACGAAGGCTCTCCAGCAGCCCGCCCCAAGCGAAAGTCGAGGCGTGAGTTGCGGTCAGCGGAACTGTGGGAGGCGGCGGCTCCATTCCTGTCTCCGTGAAACCTCGCGCTGGCATGTCGCACCTGCGCCGTGACGCGTTTGCCGCGATTAGACTAGCTTATCAACCGGGAATTTTCAAATTGTTCGTCTTGTAGGTTAGCGCAGACCTGCTTTTTTAGGTCTGTCCCCATGGGCCTTCGGCCCGCGAAAGCTCATGAAAAAGGTGTTGGGTTATGATAGGCACGGTCGAGAGCGGTGAGATCGTAGTCGCAGTGGAGCGGTTGAGGCCGTAGGTCTGTC
>Ga0181538_10005371_pt1 | contig 11542 bp, 11 predicted proteins | sample PEATcosm2014_Bin_40_FD_119773 | JGI IMG/M metagenome (GOLD analysis project Ga0181538, IMG submission 119773) | Peatland microbial communities from MTU Mesocosm Facility, Houghton, MI, USA - PEATcosm2014_Bin23_30_metaG | ecosystem: Environmental > Terrestrial > Soil > Wetlands > Peat | place...
GGACAAACCTAGATTTTGCCGATTGTTATTTATTGGCAAGAGCCCGTCGTGAAAGGCTAGGTCTTGAGACGTTTGATAACACGCTAGAAAAACTGTATTTGGCTAAATAATAGTTCCAGACTCCCCCCGTTACGGTCTGCCAATTAGATACATGCAGTTCGAAAATCCGACCCTATACCCCACCAAATAGATAAATGTAGTTCAAAAATTTTACTCTCTTTATTGAATACAACACAGTGTAGCCCATTATTATAATTGTCGTGTTCTAGAATGTAATGTAATGTAAAGGTATAATATAAGGACAACATATATGGGACTATTCGGTAAACTTGAAGAAAATTTACATCACGGTGGAATAAAAGTACACGTACAAGCACCTAGCTCCGTACCAGGTAATCAAGTTATTCCAGTTACTGTGACTATCACTGCTGATAGTTCACAAACAATCAATTCTGTTAAAGCAGAGATAAAAGCCCAAGTACGCGAAGAAGGTTTAAAAATGGGTAGCATGAATGGCATGAGTGGGGGAAGTTTTGGTGTTGGAGGAGGACGATCAACCTATCAAACTGTAGCAAAAGTTGAAAGTCGTGAACCTTTTACGATCAACCCAGGTGAAACCAGAACTATAAACTTACAGTTGTACCTTAATGGTAGCGCTGGCAACGGCAATATGAGAGCACCATTAGGAGGTGCGTTAGGAGCCTTAGCATCAGTCGCCCAGAATTTCGAACGAGTGAATTATATGTATAGCGTTCATGCGTCAGTCAATGTTCAAGGAATAAGTCTGGATCCTAGTGACAAACAACCAATAGAGATTTTACCACCAGTAGAAAATGCCCAAGCGGTTCAATCCACTCAAACTATTAATAATTTACAGGATAATAATCAACCACAAGCTACTCAACCAATACCGCCAATTCCAAATATATCGCCAGCACCAACTCAACCCACCAATAATATTGATCCTAATCAGCAAACATATTGAACAAGTTTTTTAATCCCAAAAGAAAGTTTAACAGATCCTGCTGAAGAAAACTGTTCTAAAACCCGACTCAATGTCCCGCCAAATCTCTCATGGTTGCAATTACTCAGTATTATAAAGACAATATAATTCATGACGGGGGAAAGAGGCGAATCTATAAATGATTTAGAGCTAAGTAAACAAGCCCGGTTAGCTGATTACTTTATTGATCAGGTATCAGGTTATGCAGGCCGCGTGGAAGAATCTCAGTTTATTCCTGGAGACACTAAAAGAAATGCCGCTGAACTTAGTAATATTGTCCAACGGTACAAAGAGCAAGACGATATTCGCCCTAGGCTTTTAGCGGCTGAAGACTTATGTGATCGAATTTTTGAGCTAGTAACAGGAGGACAACTTGACTCTAGATCAGCACCAGCCGACGCACTACTTGAATATAGAGAACCATTTCCTGATCGACAAAATCGTTGTCCAAACTGTAATAAGTGGCCTAGAATGCTTCATTTAGGCTCTAGTTATATTTGCGTCAGGTGCTATTTTCAAGAAGAATAGCCCAGGAATCTGACTCTATATCCTAATATATTGAAAAACAATTTACTTAACAGGTTGCTTTTTTCTTGACCTAACTCTTTCGGCGCCGAGTAGGATTGTACCTGCACCACCAACTGAGAGGGCAACTAGGGATATGGATGAAGTTGGTTTACGATTCTTGTTGTCAGAACCCTTACTATTATTATTTTTTGAGGAAATTAAAATACTGCTATTTAAAACATGGTTACTAGAAGAGCTATTATTAACGCTTGAAACTGTTATGGTTGCCGGCACCAAACTGTAATTACCATTATCTGATACGGTTTTATATATTACAGTGTAACTATTTGTAGAAGATGAGCTTACAGGAGGGAGAGTTGCAGCTGTAGTAACTGGGGGCGGAAGTGTTTCCTCACCCAGACTTCCATCCCAAGTGCCGAATACGTTAATAAATAGTATCCCAAACCAATTTGAAACACTAAGTTGGCTGTCAATTAAATTAAGCAGGTTAACACTAGAAGTCGCATTACCAGAAGTCGCATTACCAGCAGTTGTATTATTGGAAACTGTGGCATTACCACTAGAAGCAGTATCATTAATATTATTATTTATAGTATTGTTATTCGTTGAGCTAACAGTAGTTGCGCTATTTGGAGTTGTTGTTGAATTGCTTGTTATACCTCCGCCCAGTTCGGCTGCAGTTGCACCAGCTGGGGCGTCCATTATAACACCTACCCATGTTCCTAAAACATTAACAAATACTAACAAATCATTACTACCAATAACTTGCGAGCCAGTAAGATTAAGCACAGTTATATTAGTGTCAGCATTGCCTGAAGTCGCATTGCCAGCAGTACTGTTCTGACTTAATGTAGCAGTACCGGTATTAGCATTATTTGTAATTGAATTATTAATAGTATCGTTATTAGTATTGTCTACAGTTGTAGTGGTGTTACCGTTTGATCCGGGAACTGGATCACTTGTGGCGTTACTAGCTAGAAGTGTATTCAAGAAACCAGGGGGTAATAAAATATTACCTTCAAGATCGCCGTAAATGTTAATAACCCCTAAGAAAGATTGCCCCGAAGAAATATCGGAATTAATTAAGTTAACAATATTGGCAATAGCATCTGCTGAACCGGAAGTAGCACTACCTGCTGACGTATTATTTGATACGTTTGCATTACCACTATTCGCATTAAGAGCAACGTTATTATTAATATTACTGTTATTCGCACTATTAACCTGAGTTGTATTATTGGTATTAGTTGTTTGTGATGGGTCACTACTGGGTTGTGTAATTATGCTTGGGTCTAGTAGTAAATCACCAGCTACATTCCCAGTTATGTTTGAGACAAAAGTAGACATACCACTGGCGGATGATTGGAGTAAATTGATAACATTGGCAACGGCCAATACATTACCAGAAGAAGCATTGCCAGCTAGAGTATTCCCATTAATTGTAGCGGTACCAGATTGAGCGCTTTCATTAATAGAATTGCTAATGTTGGCATTATAAAACAACCCGAAATAATTATTGGAAGTGTTGTTATTAGTGTCGTTGTTATTACTTGTTCCCGTATTGCCTGTATCGTTTATACTAGCTGGTGGGTTAGTATCATTTGTAGAGTTTGAATCTGGAGTGGAAGACTGTGAATCATTAGTGCTTGTTGGAGTAGTAGAGCTATTTGTAACAGTGCCTGTTGGAGATTGGGCAACTGTTACCACATTCGGTTCATATTGACCAGTAGCAGCATCAAACACCCACTGGGTAGTATCCCACATACCAGTTGCTGGGTTATAACTATACGATTGGGGAGTTATGGGCTCGGTTTGATATGTTACCGGGTTCCAGGTATAGTATGCGTTTTCCCATAATCCGGTTGTGGGATCGTATGTATAGGTACTTGCACTGGGACCGGTAGGCGCGTTTGGTCCAGTGGTATTTGAAGAAGAACCTGATCCAGACGAGTTACCACTTGAGTTTGTTGATGAACCGGTATTTTGATTTGATCCATTACCATGATAATTATTTGATGAAGAACCGCCGGGATTATTATTACCGTCAGCCAATGTTAATGATGGATGTAGACCCATCAATATCAATAACAATAATGCACCACAAATTGTGCCTTTCTTTGATATTGATTTTATCTTATCCATAAATACCTCCAGACTAGGATTATTTAAAAAAAGTCATGAGTGTTAAGCCATACACTACCTACAGAAATTTGTTTGTTGTAAGAGAGAGCTTGAGCAGATAAAAGCCCTCCCTTACTTTACTTTAATTTTTAAATTATAAGTTCTTAACTGTTAATTAAGTGCTCGTTAAGTATTAGTTAGAAACATCAAGGCTAACGGTTGTAGAGTTTGTCTGGGTTACGCTACCACTAGTAGCATCACCAGCAGTGGTGTTGCCAGCTTCTTTTACGTTGCCTGTAATTGCTGATTGAGCGTTCTCGTTAGTAACTGTAACATTGTTGTCATTAGTTAATTCGGTAGTGGCGCTAACCTTTGAAGTTACTTCATTGGTAGAACCTGGACCTGTAGTATCAATACTTCCACTATTGTCACTACCCAATGAGCTAGGGTCAACTGCTAACGAACCAGATGAACCTGTATTGTTAACTGTTGCCGACAAAGAAGTATTGTTCATTGACGAAACATCGCCGCTAGTCGCACTGCCACCTGTTGTATTATGACTAACCTTAACGTTACCTGTACTTGCTGATTGATTGTTTCCATTTGCGGCAGAAATATTGTTAGTATTTTTTATCGAAGTTTTAAAATCTGATTTAGAAGATACAGAGTTATGTGAGCCTGGCCCAGTGGTGCTGATACTACCCGAACTTGCTCCCGCTATCCCAGCAAAACCTCCAATTAAACTTAGTGAAGTACCAATTGTTGCTGCTGTCCTTATGATTTTATTCATTTATCCTCCTTATATTGGTTAATTTAGAATTATTGCTCGAGCTGCTCACCCGACTTTATAAGACCTAGAAAATTATTATCTTATAAGGTCGAACGACCAGAAAATTATTGATTTAAGATCATATATAAGTCCTTATATTAATAACTTTGAAAAAATTTCTCACTCTGACTCCGAATTAGTGTTACTACTCATTGATTGTGTTACTACTTGAGTATTAATTGATGAAACAGCTCCAGTCCTAGTCTGATTGGATTGGTTTGTAACAGATATGCTAGTAGTACCACCATTAGTAATGATTGACTTTGAATAATTTGAATTTGGCACTACTGGAGTACTGTTACCGTTAACACTAACAGTTGTTGATGATTCAGTAGTTGGAGAAGTACTATTAGTGGAGTTAACGGTGACTGATGTTTGTCCGTTATTGGCTGAAGTTGATTGATTCGTTGTGTCTTGATTGCTACTATCGTTTAATACGGCGCTTGAGTTGTCACTCAGCGATTGAACAGGTAGTACGGTAGAAGATAATAATTTTGAATGAGTTAATGGCAATACAGTAGCAGTGGAATGACCCGGAACACTCATTTTTATTCCAACAGTTATTATTACAAGAACTGCAATACTGGCAGTAACTGATATCAATTTTCTGGATTTAGGATATCTTCTAACACCAATATTCTTAATCTTATAAAACAATCGGTATAAAAATATAATTAATTTATCTCGATTCATACTAATTGCAAATCCCTCAAATTTGTTGTTATTGAACATATCTTACCTAGACCAAAGGATATTGCTGTGGAATATCTCACATTGTTACCATAAACGTTATGTTTTATAGTTGTTTGACACTGATGTGTTTTTTATTACGTTGCATGTTTATAAGTGATTTTTTATCAAATTTAGTTTCTACTACCATAATTACATCAATAAATCGCTTAAGTTAAATGTCGCAAAATAATAACAATATATTCTGTAAGTTATTAAATAATAGGGAATATAGTAGTACGCAGGAAATACATCAGTAGACACTAAAATTTAATAATAAAAATATCACAATATAATAATTTTCCATTAACTTAAGAGGATATCTTTAAATCTATGCAGGAAATTTATGGGTAACACCTATAAAATGAAAAAAGAACAAATAAGTAGTGCAATAAATAATTAACACTTCACTAGCTTAATAAACGAACAAAAAAGTAGTGCAATATAACTAGTGTGTTATAGAAGTGCTTATCTATGTGTATAATGTTGCTCATAAATGCCACCTTAGCTCAGCTGGCTAGAGCATCGCTTTCGTAAAGCGGGGGTCCGGGGTTCAAATCCCCGAGGTGGCTCCAAAGAAATAATTAGCGGGTATCGTATAGTGGCCATTATGTGGCCTTCCCAAGGCTGAGACGAGAGTTCGATTCTCTCTACCCGCACCATGCTTGTGCTTTACAAATAACCTATCGGCACGTCTATTAGTTTTGTATTCTATATATATGAATAAATTAGAATTACTCGCTAAATCTAAAAATGGGATATTAGTTTATTACAAACCGTTGAACTCACATACTGCTGTGCACTTTGCCGAAACCCCTCAACTAAAATCATTAGTTGAAGAAGCAATCAATAAATCTATTCTTGAAGGTGAGTATTTGCAATTTGATACTGACTTGGGCCGAATCATTGGCAACACGGACGAGGTTGAGAATAGTAAAGGAGATAAAATTGTCTATGCAAAACGAAAGCTTAGAAACACATATACACCTTTTAATAAGACAAAATCGCCCAAACCATGCTCAATTATTGCAATGGGGCTGACTAGACTATCTGACAATTCATATGAGTTACTAAGTGCCTGGATTGGATCCGTTAATTCTCCGGCGTATCCTGGCGATGATGATGAAACACCTGAAAGCAAACCATACTGGACCAGTCATTCATTGGTATGGGGAACCCAAGAAATTCAATCAGGTACAGAAACATCAAAATGCCCTTGGTAAGAGAGTAAATTAGCCCGAACAGCATATACGATGCCGCACCAATATCGTTAAATAATGCATAAGTTCAGATACATATTGGACTCCGACTAGCTAAAGTCAGGAGTCTTTTTCATGCCATCACAAACACCGGGTCAGCTATTTATTGGTGGGGCCTTGGGGGGTTATGCTTCAAAGGCTATGAACTCTTCTAACATAACCCACCATAAAGATCGTGCCATTATTGAGCACAGAATAAAAGTACTTAATTTCTTTGACCGTTATGGAGCTGAAGCCACTAAGGAGGCATTTGGCATCAGTCGTTCTACGGTCTACCTATGGAAACAAACACTGGCTAGACACCGGGGACATCTGGTTAACTTAGCGCCGGCTTCCAGGGCCCCAAAGACCAGGCGAAGGCGTACAACCGATCCTTTGGTGGCCAACTTCATCGTGGCCAATAGACAGCTCTACCCAAAATTAGGCAAAGACAAATTACGAGAAATGCTGTTACCAGTTTTCACTAAAGCGGGTGTTAACTGCCCATCGTCTTCTACTATTGGCCGGGCCATTAATGATCTTAAAGCCCAAGGCAGTCTGTCGAAATATGTCAAACTGTCTATTAACGGCCGCAGCGGAAAACTGCATGATCTTAAGCGTAAGACCCGGATAACAAAAGAACGTCGCGGCGATTACTACCCATCGTTACCAGGAGACTTAGTCCAGATGGACTGTGTTGTTAAGTTTATTAACGGTATTAGGCGCTACGTTATTTCGGCCATTGACTATAATAGTGAGTTTGCCTTTTCCATGGCCTACGCCAGCTTGTCTAGCGCTAAGGCTAAGGATTTCTTAGACAAGTTTATCCAAATAGCACCATTTGGCCTGAAACGGATTCAGACAGATAACGGCAGTGAGTTTTACAAGCTGTTTCATGAAGCTTGTCTGGGACTAGGCATTAAGCACTATTGGAACTATCCTAGAAGCCCTAAAATGAACGCCAAGATAGAGCGCTATAACCGGACAATCCAGGAGGAATTCGTAGACTACCACCTAGATGATATGGCCTATGATCTAAATAGTTTTAACTACCAACTGATGGACTACCTGCTTTGGTACAATACTGAAAGGCCACATTGGACATTAAAACTTAAAAGTCCTTTGCGGGCCTTGCTTGAGTCGCTACAATTACCATTAGCAGAGTCCAATATGTTATGGACCAGTACACAAGATTTACGTTAAGTTATAGAAAGTCTACAATAAGTTAAATATGGCGACATTAAAAGAATATTTTCAAGATAAAAGCATTTTAATATTGCTGAGTTTTAACTTTTTTCTGTTTTTCTTAACTACTGTCACTATTATATTAAGACTTGTTGGATATACTGAAGGGACTTATATTAGTCAGTACAGATCAGACATCGGTATAGGTGCTTTTAAAACAGGCGGTTTAGTAGATATATTGTCATTTATAATATATGCACTTTTGATACTGGTTATCAGCATTGCATTAAGTATCAGAACCTATAGCCTCAGAAGACAACTTTCAATTGTACTGTTAATAATGTGCGGCTTTCTACTGATAGCTACCATAATTGTTAGCAATGGTTTATTAGCTTTACGTTAGTTATATGGTAGATATTGAGATCCCATATGAGAATAAACGTCGTGGACACTATCGTTTTTTTGAGATATTACCAGGCGCAATTAGCTGGTTTTTATTAGCCCTACCCCTGATCTTAAGTTTTATTAATGTTGATATAGCGGTTATCTTTATAGTGAGCTATCTATTAATCTACGTAGCTAGATCAGCGGGTGTTGATATCCGTGCGCTTCAAGGATATCGCACGATGAAAACGTATCAGCGGCTTAATTGGAATCACTTACTTGCTGAACTGGAAACAGGGGTCGTTGACGAAAAAATCGTAACTATCGAACGACCAAAATGGCACATCGAAAATACTAGAGGACGTCATAATAGCAACAATATCTTCCATAAACCCAGTGAGATTGTCCATATAGCCATGATCGCTACCTATAACGAAAAAGCTGAAGTACTTGAACCGACAGTTATTTCTGTGTTGGAAGCAGAGTACGATCCTAAAAAAATAATTTTAATTATCGCATATGAAGAACGCGGCGGACCTAACACCGAAGAACTTGCCCAGAGCTTAATAGATAAGTATGGCCAGAATTTTATGTATGCGGTGGCAATAAAGCACCCGGTAGATATCCCAGGGGAAATGATCGGCAAAGGCGGGAATATTACTTATGCTGGCAGGGAAATTGAGAAATATATAATTAGCCAAAAAATTGATCCGTTAGATGTTATTGTGACGACGCTTGATGCCGACAATAAACCTCATAAGAAGTATTTCAGCGCCCTGACTTATGTTTATTGTATTTGCCCCGACCCGCGGCATGTTTCCTTCCAACCAGTACCGGTCTATACCAATAATATATGGGACGCTCCGGCTCCGATGCGGGTAGTTGCAACGGGGAATACCGTATGGAATATAACCCTAACTTTGCGACCTCATATGCTAAGGAATTTTTCTTCACATGCCCAAAGTTTACAAACACTTATAGATACGGATTTCTGGAGTGTAAGGACTATTGTTGAAGATGGACATCAGTTCTGGCGGACTTATTTTCGTTATGACGGCAATCACGTAGTATATCCAATTTATATACCGGTTTATCAAGACGCAGTGCTGGCTAGCACCTACTGGAAAACATTAAAAGCTCAATTCATTCAATTGCGTCGTTGGACTTGGGGTGTGTCAGATATCGCTTTTGTAATAGACAAGGGATATTATCATAAGAATAAAGTCCCGAAGAAGGACTTATTTACTAAACTTCTCCGATTATTCGAGAGCCATATAACTTGGGCAGTGGCACCGCCGCTATTACTATTCTCTGGTTTTGTGCCACTGGTTATCCATCCCGAAAGCTATGCCGCAAATGTATTACCACATATTATTAGCCATGTTCAGGAAATTGCTTTAGTTGGTGCAATGGCAACATTATTTATCTGTTTTAAAACTTTGCCACCAAAACCTAAGCGCTACAAAGCTAACCGCACAGTATTTATGGTGCTGCAATGGGTATTGATGCCAGTTGCCGCTCTGGCATATAGCTCTCCAGCAGCCTTGTACTCCCAGACACGATTAATGCTCGGGCGCTATATTGGTAAGTTTGACGTTACCGAAAAAGCAGTCGTCTCCGATACCAAGAAATAGATCACATCTATTGATATGAGTTATTTAAAAATAATAAGCCTTGTAATAGGTTGCTGCTACCGGGTCGAAGCGTTTTATCGTTATAAAGGCCTGCTGTTGGATTAAAAGTAAAGGGATGCATGAATTCTCAACTTTTGACTGAAGACGGCTAATAACGGTGTCTGTGAGTGAACTGGCATCACTTAAAGCCGTTGGCCGGTGCTCACAACTTCGGTAAATGCTAATAAATAATTTATCTCTTGAAAAAGACTGGAGTTGAGGTTTATCAGGACTCCTTTCGACCATGAATGAATTATTTTCAGGAATACTCTCGATAGTAGTGAATATCTGGCCGCATGTCTGGCATTTTCTGCGCCGCCACTTACGGTTTAACTTTCGTTGCTGCCTTGAATTAATGATACTAGTTGATCCGCCGCAATATATACATACCATGTCAATATATTGATATATTGCTATAAAAAATACTAGTGCAAAATGGACTACCCTTAAGTGGATAAAAACCCCGGCGATTGCCGGGGTAAAATTCTTATTTACTAACGCGTAATCCTGGACGGATACGCCTTACTCTTATAATTGGTTTACGAAATTTCAACTCTTCATAAAAAAGTTTGAAATCATCAAGCGTACTATGTTGATTGGTACTCACATAAGCCTCAATTAACATGCTTATGTTAGCATAAAATAATAATAATTACAAGCTTAAGAAATTCTTAACAGATATAAAATATTTATAATTTCTGGTGGGCCCTAGAGGATTCGAACCTCTTACCTCCGCTACGTCAAAGCGGCGCTCTGGCCAAGTGAGCTAAGAGCCCATACCAATTAATTTAACAGAAAAACACACTTAGAACTATGAAACAGATTAGCATCCTTTATTTAGAATGTGTAGTGGATAAATATAAATACGCCAATTCATATCTTAAAAATAGTGGGGAAATGATTGGAAATTGATGTAATCATCCACAGGTAGTATGTAGGATTAACAATAAAATAGAGCTAGTATTATAGTACCAACTATATTATATTAATTGGACAGGTGAATTTTTGGGATGTGTTATAATCGCAAGTAAGCGGTGAGGCGAATTCACCAATCGCTTAGCTTCGTTGGCAGTCAGAACGTACGATAACGTGCTGTCATGAGTGCCTCATTTGTGAGGAAGTCCGGTGGAACCACCTAAGTATTTTACGACATAATATTTAGGCCCGAGACGCGTGAATTCCATGGTTTTAAATGTCATTTATAATTGCGAGGACATTTAAAAGGAAGGCGCGTCTTTTTTATATTTAATGGTATAAGGATTAAAAAAATGCAACCACCATCGCCTAATTTAGAAAAAATTCGTCATAGTTTAGCCCATATCATGGCTAATGCCATACAGCATCTTTGGCCTGAAGCAAAATTTGGCGTCGGGCCAGTGATCGATAAAGGTTTCTATTATGATATTGATTTGGGAGACGTAAAACTATCAGAAATTGATTTTGAACGGATTGAATCGGAAATGAAGAAAATCATTGCTGCTAATGAATCGTTCGAACAGATTGAAATGGGCATAGACCAAGCGATAGAATGGGCCCAACAGAGTGATCAGCCATATAAATTAGAACTTCTTAATGATCTTAAACGGGAAGGGACCACTAATCTTAAGGATTTAAATAACCTTGAGCTTGGTATCTCAAAAGAAGGGGAAAGCAAAGTTGAAAAGGTTTCTTTCTACCGGAACGGGGATTTTATTGATTTATGCCGAGGCCCTCACGTTGAATCAACAGGTCAAGCTGGCGTTTTCAAACTTCTAAGAGTATCTGGTGCTTACTGGCGTGGGCAAACCGATAAACCCCAACTGCAACGTATCTATGGTTTGGCTTTTGAGCAAGAGGCTGATCTTAAAAAAGA
>Ga0181538_10005372_pt1 | contig 11541 bp, 10 predicted proteins | sample PEATcosm2014_Bin_40_FD_119773 | JGI IMG/M metagenome (GOLD analysis project Ga0181538, IMG submission 119773) | Peatland microbial communities from MTU Mesocosm Facility, Houghton, MI, USA - PEATcosm2014_Bin23_30_metaG | ecosystem: Environmental > Terrestrial > Soil > Wetlands > Peat | place...
AAGGTGTACTCCAATCTCCAGAACGGCCATTGCAGCATCCGAAGATTTCTCCGCGCTGAAACTCCTTTGCTGTATGCTTCCGCCGCAACAAATCTAAAGCCGGTAAGTCCCTGCTGGGCCTGATTCCGGTGGTCAAATCTGCTGGGGGAGATCGTGAAGGATGAGAAGCGGGACCGCGAGACTCGGCATGGACCGCAGCATCAGCAGGCGCGACTTCCTGAATGGCTTTGGCGTAGCCGTTGGCTCTTCGCTTCTAGCTTACAATTCCGGTTGGTTTGAGGCTTCTGGATCCCCGCACGCACCCTTCGAACCCGAGAAGAGTCCCGACTACTATCCACCGTCGCTAACGGGCATGCGTGGCACTACCGACGCAGTGATGAGGGTGGGGCATTCGCTGCGCGATGGAAAGCAGTGGAGCGCTCCCAAGGCCGATGCGGCCACCTACGATCTGATCGTGGTGGGCGGCGGCATCAGCGGTCTTTCGGCGGCGTATTTTTTTCGAAAAGTGGCCGGCCCGAAAGCGAAAATCCTGATACTCGAAAACCACGACGACTTCGGAGGACACGCCCGCCGCAACGAATTCCAAACGCCGAGCCGCACGCTCATTGGCTACGGCGGAACGCAATCGATTGCCGGACCGAAAGGCTACAGCAAGGAATCGATCGGGCTGCTTCGCGAGCTGGGAATCGACGTCCACCGGTTCCACAAATACTTCGACCGAAGCTTCGACGATTCGATGAGCCTGAGTCACGGCGTCTTCTTCGATAAAGAGACGTTCGGGACGGATCGCCTCGTGACGGGGCGGGGAAAAGTCCCGTGGCCGCAATTCTTCGCGCAGGCACCGCTTTCCGAGGCCGCAAAAAAAGATCTCGCGCGTCTCTACACCGCAAAGGTGGATTACCTCCCGAATCTTTCAACTTGGGACAAGAAGCTTCTGCTGTCGAAGACCAGCTACAAGGATTACCTGCTGAAATACGTCAAGGTACATCCGGACGCGCTTCCATTCCTGCAGAAGGAGACTTACGGGCTGTACGGCGTGGGAATAGACGCCGTTCCAGCGGGCGACCTGGCTGGACTCGGGTCTCCCGGATTTCAGGGCATGACGCTGTCAGGTCCGCCGGGCCCGGGATTGGGCGTCGAAGTGACGAAGCAAGCGCTCGATGAGCCGTACGTTTTTCATTTCCCGGACGGCAACGCTTCCATCGCGCGTTTGCTGGTGCGCTCGTTGATTCCCGCGAGCGTCCCAGGCCACACAATGGAGGACATCGTGACGGCGAAACTGGATTACGCTCGGCTTGACGCCACAACTTCCCCGATTCGCCTGCGGCTCAACAGCACCGTAATCCATGCGAGCAACGTTGGCGACCCGGCAGCCGCGAAGGAAGTGGAAGTGGTTTACGTGCAGGGAGGAGAGGCGCATTCCGTTCGTGGCTCGGCGTGCATCCTTGCTTGTTGGAACATGGTGATTCCGTACATGTGCCCCGAATTGCCGCAGAAGCAGAGGGAAGCGCTTGCGTATGGAGTGAAGGTTCCGCTGGTTTACACGAATGTGATGATTCGCAACTGGCAAGCGTTCAAACAGCTTGGCGTCTCAAACGTGGCGTGTCCGGGAGGGTATTTTGATTCCGTGGCGCTCGACTATCCGGTCAGCATGGGCGAATACCATTTTCCCGCCAATTCCGATGAGCCGTGCCTCTTGCACCTCGAGCGCGTTCCGTGCCAGCCGGGACTACCCGCGCGCGACCAGCAAATTGCCGGGCGGCAAGAGCTGCTCACCACAACGTTTACAACGTTCGAGCGCAACATCCGAGCACAGTTGGGCGGAATTCTTTCGCCAGCCGGATTCGACCCAGCGAGCGACATTCAAGCGATCACTGTGAATCGCTGGCCGCACGGGTACGCTTACGAATACAATTCGCTCTACGATCCGGATTGGGCGCCTGACCAGCAACCCTGCGTCGTTGGCCGGCAGCCGTTTGGCCGCATATCGATTGCGAATTCGGATGCGGAGGCGCGCGCTTACACGGACGCGGCAATCGATCAGGCGTATCGTGCTGTGGCGGAGGTTTCGCGCGGCATGGTCGCGCCGACAGGCGGCGCGGGAAAAACGAAATGAAAATCACGGACGCTAAAGTCATCGTCTGCTGCCCGGGGCGAAATTTCGTCACGGTGAAGATCACCACCGAGGACGGAGTCTATGGGCTGGGTGACGCGACGCTCAACGGCAGAGAGCTTGCCGTGGCCAGCTACCTTTCCGATCATGTCCTGCCGCTGCTGATCGGGCGCGACGCGCGTCGCATCGAGGACACCTGGCAATATCTCTACAAAGGCGCGTACTGGCGCCGCGGTCCAGTGACCATGTGCGCGATCGCCGCCGTTGACACCGCGCTGTGGGACATCAAGGCCAAGAGTCTCAATGTCCCTTTGTATCAGCTGCTGGGCGGCGCTTCGCGCGATTCCGTGTTGGTGTATGGGCATGCCAGTGGGAAGGACATCGAAGAAACGGTTCGCGCGGTTCGCCACTACCTGGACCTAGGCTACAAGGCGATTCGCGCGCAATCCGGCGTTCCCGGGCTTGCGAGCACCTACGGCGTGGGCCGCGGCGATATGTTCTACGAGCCCGCGGAGAAAAATGCGCCGAAGGAGAATTCTTGGTCGACGGAACGATACCTTGAATCTGTGCCGCCGTTGTTTGACCGGCTGCGCCGCGAATTCGGCTCCGAGATTCACCTGCTTCACGATGCGCACCATCGCCTTACGCCGATCGAGGCGGCGCGGCTCGGCAAGAGCCTCGAGCCGTACCATCTCTTCTGGCTCGAAGATCCGGTCCCGGCGGAATTGCAGGAGAGCTTCCGCATCATCCGCCAGCACACCACGACGCCGCTGGCGGTGGGTGAGGTGTTCAACACGATTTACGATTGCCAGCTCCTGATCGAAGAGCAGCTCATCGACTACATTCGAGCGACAGTGGTTCATGCGGGCGGCATTTCTCATCTGCGGAAAATAGCAGCGCTCGCGGAGATCTATCACGTACGGACGGGTTGCCACGGTGCCACCGACTTGAGCCCTGTGTGCCTGGCCGCTGCGTTGCACTTCGATTTGAGCGTGCACAATTTCGGAATTCAGGAGTACATGCGGCACACCGACGAGACCGACAAAGTCTTTCCGCACGCGTACTACTTTGAAAACGGAACGATGCATCCGGGCGATCGTCCGGGCCTTGGCGTCTACATCGACGAGAAACTTGCCGCGGACTATCCCTACCAGCGCGCCTACCTGCCCATCAACCGCAAACTCGATGGAACGATGCACAGTTGGTAGCGCGAGGGAGCTGCGAGACGAAGCTATTCGATTTCGCCGCGTACCAGGTCGTTGAATGTCTGCCGTTTGCGGATGACGCGGAATTTCTTGCCCTCGACCAGCACTTCGGCGGGGCGAAGCCGCGCATTGTAATTCGAAGATTGCACGAATCCGTACGCCCCCGCGGCCCACACCACCAGCAAATCGCCCGATTTCACAGGCGGAAGAGGCCAGTCGCGCGCGAGGAAGTCTCCCGATTCGCAAACGGGGCCTACGACGTCCACGCTGTGCATCGGCGCGGACCGGTTCGCGTCGCGCGACGCCTTCGTCACGGCATGCGATGCGTCATAAAGAGCCGGGCGAATCAAATCGTTCATGGCCGCGTCCACGATTACGAAGCGCTTGCGGCGATTTTCTTTCACGTACAGGACGCGCGTTAGCAGAACGCCAGCGGGGCCAATCAGGCTGCGCCCCGGCTCAAGCAAAAGCCGGCATCCCGAGCGCCGGACGATGCTCGCGAGTTCCCGAGCGTAGGTGGTTGGTTGAAGCGGCGTTTCATTCGTGTAGCGAATGCCGAGGCCGCCGCCGATGTCGATGTAATCGAGACGAATTCCCTCCGCACTGAGTTCGTGCACGTACGAAGAGAGCCGCGTTAGCGCGCGGCGGAAAGGCGCGAGCGCGAGAATCTGCGATCCGATGTGCGTACTGATTCCGCGCCAAGCGATCCATCGCGAATCTTCATACGCCAGATACAGGCGGCGCGCTTCGGGCCATTCCATCCCGAACTTGTGATGCCGGTAACCGGTGGAAATATGAGGATGCCCGCCCGCGAGAATATCCGGATTCACGCGAATCGCGGCGGCCGGACGCTCACCGCCTGCCCTTACGTGCCGCGCGGCTTCGCTCAGCAGCACTTCCAGTTCCGCTTCCGACTCGACGTTGAACAGCAGGATCCCGCTTCGTGCCGAGCCCTTCGCGCCATAGCGAATCGCCTCGCGAATTTCTTGGCGTGTCTTTCCCACCCCGGAAAAGACGATACGTTCGCCGGCGACTCCGATCCGCCGCAAGCGATTGAGTTCGCCGCCCGAAACGATGTCGAAGCTGCTGCCCAGCGTGGCGAATACGCGCAGGATCGAAAGATTGGCGTTGGCCTTCAGCGCGTAGCACAACGTGTGAGGCAGCGAACCGAAGGCGCGATCGAGCCGGCGGTAGGCATCCTCGATGCTGCTCTTGCTGTAGACGTAGGCCGGCGTGCCAACCGCATCGGCAATTCGTTCGAGGGGAACGCCTTCGCAAAGCAATTCTCGCGTGTTTGATGCGGCGGCGCGACTTGCGCGATAGCTAAAGTGGGGCGTGTATTCCGCGGGATCAGCGAATCTGCGCGCGCGCGGCGAACATCGTCGCGATGTTCTGCGCGATTTCATTGCGGAAGCCACACCATGGCGGGCTTCGCGTGGAATACCGCGCAGCAAATGCTCACGTAACAGACTGACTCAAACATGGGCCAATCATCTTACCCAGTTTCTCGGCAAAATCCACGTTCGCCGGAACGATCGCGCGCGCCGCGAACCCTGCAAGTGCAGTTTCTTGACTTCACTTCCGGCGTTGACTAGACTCGATGTGTACTTGGTAGAGGCGCGGAGGCCACGAGTAGCCAGGGCGCGCTGTTCCGAGCAGCTTCGGAGGCCCGGGCGAAAAGGGTACGAGTTGTGACTCCGCCGAAACCGTTGCGGTAGCTGAGACCGCCGCGGTTGGGGAACATGCGAACAGCTTGTTCACTGTCATCCGTTTCAAACGGATGGAGCGCTATCGAGGAGTGAAGAAGCCGAGCTGTACCTCTCGCGAATCCTTCCTTCTCTTTCGTTCCACCCAGACAGGCTAGTGAATGAACGTCGTTGAGTTGACGCGCGCACTTGTCGACATCGATTCGGTCACCGGCGCCGAAGCGCAGGTCGGATCGTATCTTTTCGACTGCGTGTCGAAGCTCGCGGCGGCGACCGGCGGCAGCTGCGAGCGGATCGAGGTCGAGCCAGGCCGCTTCAACGTTTTCGCGTCGTGGGGCGAGCCTCGCGTCACGCTCTCGACGCACATGGACACAGTCCCCCCGTTCTTCGCGTCGCGTGAGGACTCGGAAAACGTTTGGGGACGCGGCTCGTGCGATGCCAAGGGCATCATCGCGTCAATGGTGGCGGCTGCCGAGAAACTGAGCGCCGAAGGAGTGCGGAATTTTGGACTCCTCTTCGTTGTCGGTGAGGAGCGAAACAGCGCCGGGGCCCTGGCGGCGGTGAAGTGGCCTCGTGGCTCACGCTACCTGATCAATGGCGAGCCCACCGAAAACAAGCTGGCGCTGGCATCGAAAGGCGTTTTGCGATTTGAAATTGTCGCGCACGGCAAAACGGCGCATTCGGCGTATCCGGAGCTGGGTGAGTCGGCCATCGACGCTCTGCTCGACGCACTCGAAGCAATTCGCCGCGTACCGCTTCCGAAGGACGATGTCCTCGGGCCGTCCACCGTGAACATCGGAACCATCTCGGGAGGCCGAGCGCCTAACGTAGTGGCCGACAACGCGCGGGCCGAAGTCTTGGTTCGGCTGGTTGGTGATCCGAGCCCGATCCGCGAAGCGTTCGCTGCCGCGGTCAATGGTCGCGTGCAATTGAAAGAGATTCTGTGGCTTCCCGCAATACGCTTCGAGCGCGTGGATGGATTTGAAACAACGGTGGTGTCGTACACAACCGACGTCCCGGTATTGAGCCAGAACTGGGGCAAGCCCTTGCTGATTGGTCCGGGAAGCATTCACGTGGCGCACACGGCTGAAGAGCGCGTCGCCAAGAAGCAGCTTTCGGAAGCAGTTGTCATTTACTCGGATTTGGTTCGCAGGCTCCTGGTGTCGAGATGAATCTAGCAATCGTAGGCTACGGAAAAATGGGGCGCCTCGTGGACCAACTGGCGCCGCAATATGGGTTCGACGTGAAGCTTCGTCTGAAGGGCGACAACAACGGCGGCTACGAAGGACTGACGCGGCAGAATCTCCGTGGCGTCGACGCTGCCATCGAGTTTTCCACTCCTGCCGCAGCGCCCGAGAATATCGGGCGGCTCGCAAGCCTCGGCGTGAACGTGGTGACGGGGACGACGGGTTGGTCAAAGGAAATCGAGCGCGTGCGGTCGGCAGTGGAGCTCTGTGGAACCGGCCTGGTTTGGGGCCCCAATTTTTCGGTGGGCATCCATATCTTTTCGCAACTCGTTTCCGAAGCAGCGCGGCTGATGGCTAAGCAGCGCGAATACGGCGCGTGGGCGTGGGAAATTCACCACTCCGCGAAAAAGGATGCGCCGTCGGGAACGTTGCTTGCGCTCGTCGAGAAAATGAAGGTCGCCGGCTATGCCGCGCCCATCGATACGAGCAGCAGCCGCGCGGGCGCGCAACCGGGAACGCATGAGATCGGCTTCGACTCGACGGCTGACACGATTACGCTCCGCCACACGGCACGCAGCCGCGAGGGCTTTGCGCACGGGGCGCTGCGGGCAGCCCGTTGGGTGATTGGTAAAAAGGGCTTTTTTGAATTTCGCGAGATTGTGAACGAACTGGAATAATCGGAGCTTGAAAACGAGGGAGGTCACATGTTTACGGGATGCGGCACGGCGCTTGTAACACCATTTCGGCAGGATCAATCGCTTGATGAGGGCACGCTTCGGCGGCTGGTGCGCCGGCAGATCGATGCAGGCATCAATTTTTTGGTGCCGTGCGGGACTACCGGCGAAAGCCCCACCCTTTCGCATGCTGAACAGAAGCGCGTGGTGGAAATCACCGTGGAGGAAACCCGCGGACGGGTGCCCGTCCTTGCCGGCGCGGGCGGATACAACACCGTCGAGGTGATTGAGCGCGCCCTGGAGTTCAAGTCCATTGGGGCCGACGGAATTCTTTCCGTGACTCCCTACTACAATAAGCCCTCGCAAGAGGGCCTCTATCAGCATTACAGAGCGATCGCGTCGGCGGTGGCGCTCCCGATCGTTCTTTACAACGTGCCTGGCCGGACGGGCTGCAATATCGAGCCCGCCACCGTGACACGCCTCGCCGAGATTGACAACATCGTCGGCATCAAGGAAGCGTCGGGCAATATCGGCCAAATGGCCGCGATTGCCGCGAGAGTGCCCGAGCGATTCCTCGTCCTATCAGGCGACGATTCCATCACGGTTCCGCTGATCGCGCTAGGCGGGCGGGGAATCATCTCCGTGGTGGCAAACGAAATTCCCGCCGAAATGACGCGCCTGACGCAGCTCGCTCTGGCCAATGATTTCCCGGCGGCGCGCGAAATCCATCGCCGCTATCTCCCTCTGATGGAAGTCAACTTCGTGGAGTCGAACCCCATGCCCGTGAAGGCTGCGATGGCGCTGATGGGACTTCTCGAGCCGGTCTGGCGGCTCCCACTCGTTGCTCCGAAGGCCGAAAATCTGACGAAGATTCGCGGCGTGCTCGATTCGGTGAACTTGATTCAGCGGGTTTATGCTGCAAGCTGAACCCATGCTCCCGCGTGAGCTCCAGAATGGAATTGATCGGCTTTTCGACGAGAGCCCAGCGGCTTACACAGGGCAACACCTGCGCCTATTCCAGGAATTCAAGGATGGCTTGAATTCGGGTGTAGTGCGTGCCGCGGAGCCCGATCCATCGTCCGCCACCGGATGGCGCGTCAACCTCTGGGTGAAAAAGGGAATTTTGATCGGTTTTCGAATGGGCGCGATCGTCGATATGTCGATCGACACGGCCCGCCAGCCATTCTTCGACAAGGCGACGTATCCCGTGAAGAAATTCACAGCCGAATCGGGCGTGCGAATCGTTCCCGGTGGCTCCAGCATTCGCGACGGTTGCTTCATCGGCAAAGGCGTGACGTGCATGCCGCCGATGTACATCAATGTCGGCGCATACGTCGGCGACGGCACGCTGGTGGATTCGCATGCGCTCGTCGGAAGCTGCGCGCAAATCGGCAGGAAATGCCACATTTCGGCGGCTGCGCAGATTGGCGGCGTGCTGGAACCCGTGGGCGCGATGCCGGTCGTTATCGAGGACGAAGTGCTCGTCGGCGGGAATTGCGGCGTCTATGAAGGGACCATCGTGAAGAGCCGCGCCGTCCTTGGCACGGGCACGATCCTGAACCGTTCGACGCCAGTCTATGATGTGGTTACGGGCACAGTTCACGCCGCGAAGGACGATACTCCGCTGGTGATTCCGGAGAATGCCGTAGTGGTGGCCGGCTCGCGTGCGATTTCGCACGGCCGCGGCAAGGATTGGCAGCTTTCGCTCTATACGCCCGTCATCGTGAAGTACCGCGACGCCAAAACCGATACCAAAGTCCAGCTTGAGGACCTGCTCCGTTGAGCCTCCCGCATGCCTTTTTCTTGACAAACTGGCCTGCCTGCCTTAAGGTCGAATGCGTCATGCAACTGCGGGCAGAATCTCTCCACCATCATCACCACACGCTTTCGTGCTCGCGGCGGTGTGGCTAGCTAGCAATAAATAGCAAGCACTCATCAGCCCGCTGGCGCGGAATGCGCTAGCGGGTTTTTTGTTTTTAGGAGCGAAAAATGGAGCTCGACTTCAAGAAGGAAAACGGACTGATCCCCGCGATCGTGCAGGATGACGCGTCCGGCGAAATCCTCATGCTCGGTTTCATGAACGCCGAAGCGCTTGAGATCACGCAGAAGACTGGCTTCGTGACGTTTTACAGCCGGTCGCGAAAGAAGCTGTGGACCAAAGGCGAGACAAGCGGGCAGCGGCTTCTCGTCCGCGAATTGCTCATCGACTGCGATCAGGACGCTCTGCTCGTTCGAGCCGAGCTATCGGGCGCGGCGGTGTGCCATGAGGGTTATCGAAGCTGCTTCTTCAGAAGACTCGGGCCGGGCGGAGAGGCGACCATCGTCCGTGAACGCATCTTCACGCCCGAAGAGTTGTACTCGAAAGAGAGGGCCCAATGAGCCGCCTGAAGCTTGGAATTCCGAAAGGAAGTTTGCAGGAGTCTACGCTCGAACTTTTCGCGCGTGCCGGATGGCGCATTTCTGTGAGTTCGCGCAGTTACTTTCCATCGATCGACGACGCCGAGGTCGAGTGCATGCTCGTTCGCGCGCAGGAAATGCCGCGTTATGTCGAAAGCGGCGCGCTCGACGCCGGCATCACGGGAAAGGATTGGATTCTCGAAACCGGCTCCAACGTGCAGGAGATTGCCGAGCTTGTCTACGCGAAATCGAGCCTTGGTCGAGTCCGCTGGGTGCTGGCGGTAGCGGAAGATTCTTCGGTGCAGAGCGCGCGCGATCTCGAGGGGAAAATCATCGCTACCGAAGCAGTGCGCTTGACTGAGAAATACCTGCAGCAAAAGGGAGTGAAGGCCAGGGTGGAATTCTCCTGGGGAGCCACCGAAGTGAAAGTGCCTCAGCTTGCCGACGCGATCGTCGAAGTGACCGAGACAGGCGCTTCCCTGCGCGCCAATCATCTGCGCGTGATCGACACGCTGCTCGAGTCTGCTCCGTGGTTCATCGCGAATCCCGCTTCTTGGGCAGACGGATGGAAGCGGGAAAAAATGGAAAACATGGTGCTGCTGCTCGAGGGCGCCATCCAGGCCTACAACCGCGTGGGCCTGATGCTGAACGCGCGCCGAAGCGATCTCGACGCCGTGCTGGCGGCTCTGCCCGCGCTGCGAAATCCGACGATCGCGCAGCTCAGCGATCCGCAATGGGTGGCGATCAACACGATTGTCGAGGAAAAAATCGTCCGCCAGTTGATTCCGAAACTCAAACTGGCCCGGGCGGAAGGGATTGTTGAGTATCCGCTCAACAAGATCGTGTATTGATGCGAATTCTTCAGCTCACGCGCGAAGTGCAAGAGAAGTTGCTCGGGTCACGGCGCAGCCATAGCCGCGAGGCGGAGCGCGTCGCCGCGCGTATCGTCAACGACGTGCGCCGCCGCGGAGACGCCGCCTTGTTCTCCTGGATGCGCAGGCTGGATCACGTTTCCCTGAACGCGAAAATCGTGTGGGTTTCGCGCTCCGATATGCGAGCGGCGCGCCGGCGAGTTTCGCGCTCGTTCGTCGAAGCAGTCGCGCGCGCGGCGAAGAACATTCGCGCGGTCGCGCGCTGCCAAAAGCCACAGCAATGGACGCTCGAGGTTGAGCCGGGAGTCCGGGTGGGGCAGCGGGTGACTCCGATTGAGACGGTCGGCTGCTACCTGCCGGGCGGACGGTTTTCCCTTGTTTCGACCCTGCTGATGACCGTGATTCCGGCGCAGGAAGCTGGCGTGGAGAAGATCGTCGTTGCGAGTCCCGGCGCAAGCGATGAGCTTCTGGCGGCGACTGAGATTCTTGGCGTCGCGTCGATTGCGCGAATCGGCGGAGCACAGGCTGTAGCGGCGCTGGCATACGGGACGCAATCGATCCCGCGCGTCGACAAAATCTTCGGGCCCGGCAACCGCTACGTGACCGCCGCCAAGCAAATTGTGAGTTCGGACTGCGCGATCGATTTCCTTGCTGGCCCGACGGAGGCTCTGGTCTTCGCCACGCGCGGTGATCGGCGATTCATCGCGGTGGACCTGATCGCGCAAGCCGAACACGATTCGGATGCGATCGCTCTGTTCGTCACAACATCCCGGGTATTCGGTAAGGCCGTCCAAGCCGAAATCACACGGCAGTTGGCGCAACTTCCGCGGACGAATCCAGCCTGGCGATCGCTCGCAAGGAATGGCGCCGTGCTGATTGCGCGCAACGTTGCTGAAGCAGTTGACTTCATCGACCGCTTCGCGCCCGAACACCTTAGCTTGCCGGGCTCCGCTAGCGAATTGATTCGCCGTTTTCATTCGGCGGGAAGCATTTTCCTGGGCGATTGGAGCGCCCAGCCCGTTGGTGACTACGCGAGTGGAACGAATCACGTTCTTCCTACGTCCGGAGTCGCGCGTGCGCGCGGCGGATTGTCTGTTGCCGATTTCGTGAAATGCATCAGCGTTCAGGAAATCTCACGCAAAGGGTTGCGCCGTCTGGCGCCGGTCGTTGCGGAATTCGCTCGGGCCGAGGGACTGGCCGCGCACGGCCGGGCTGTGGAGGTGCGACTGTGAAGCCGCCCGTGCCGATTCGCAGCGCCGTGGGGAAAATGCGCCCTTACAAGCCGCCACTCGAAGGACGCTTCGACAAAATTCGCCTCGACTTTAACGAGAACACGCTGGGCTGCTCGCCCGCGGTGCGCCGCGCGCTGCGGCGCCTCAGTTCTGCC
>Ga0181538_10005375_pt1 | contig 11533 bp, 6 predicted proteins | sample PEATcosm2014_Bin_40_FD_119773 | JGI IMG/M metagenome (GOLD analysis project Ga0181538, IMG submission 119773) | Peatland microbial communities from MTU Mesocosm Facility, Houghton, MI, USA - PEATcosm2014_Bin23_30_metaG | ecosystem: Environmental > Terrestrial > Soil > Wetlands > Peat | place...
CGGCGAGGCCGATGGGAACTTCCGTGGGAGTGACAACGGTCCAGGGAGCGGCCCAGGCGTTGGGGGCGTTCATGTCATTCCAAGTGGCGAAGGTTTCGCCAGCGGCATTGAACTGGCCCGCTGAGCCGCCGAAATTGACGGCGCCGCCGGTAGCAGTGGCGAAATCAGAGACGGCATTGGCGCCGCTGTCCACGATGGTGGGGAAAGTGAAATACCACCACTTGAAGCCGGTGATGGGGCTGCCGGAGACGGGGTCGCTGCCATTGGGCGTGTCGATATTGATGTAGGGAAGAGTGACAGTGTAGTCGTCTGTGGCGGTGTGGAACTTACGTGTGTAAGTGAAATTGGTAGTGTTGCTGGCGGTGATGGCGCCATCGTAGCGAGCGATTTCGATGTCAATGGAGCTGGCCACGAAGGAGGCGGCCAGAGGATCGACGACGCTGCAGTGGACCTTGAAGCCGCGAACGAGATTGGATAGGAAAGCCGGCCCCTGGCCGATGGAGTTGGCATCGGTTTGCGCCTTGGAAGGTGTACGGAAGTAGAACAGAGTGTTGGCGTCGATGGTGAGCGGCACGGGGAAGCCAAGCTCATTTTCGACGACGAGGGTGTTGTTGGCGGTGTTCACGTGGAGGACGTGGCCTTCAGGGCTGATCCAGACGCTGTTGAAGGAACTGCTGGCCCAGAGGCGCACGGCGACGAGAGAGCCATCCACTTGATAACGAGCGGCGACGCGAATGTACTTGCCGCCGATGGTGGAGGCGATGGTGCTGAAATCGGTGATGGTAGTCGGGGGAGTCTTGGCATCAACGTCGTAATAGAGCGTGCCGTTGGCGGAATCGGCGAGGACGGAGAGAGCTTGCGTAGAAGTGATCTCCGTTTCGGGATTGGTTGGAGGATAGACCGGAAAATCCTTGACGAAAAAGAGGGTGGTGTTGTCCGAAGAGACAGAGTTGGCGGTGCCGTAGGTATGGCGAAGGATCAAGCGGGTGCGGTCAAAAATGCGGCGATGACGGATAGGACCATTGAAATTGACTCCCCACATGGTGGTGCCGGCCGCGGGAGGAACGTGAGCAACGATGAAAGCGGGATGGGAGAGATCAAATTCGAGGTCGAGAGGCGTGGACTGGTTTTCGCTTACAACGAGCGGGGAAGCCAGATCGACCTTGACGGGAACGGTGAGGCTGCCGGAGCTGCCCTGAGTGTTTTTGATCTGGATTTGGGCAGTGGGGATGATGGTGTTGGCGGCAGCAGCGAAACCGGTTTCTGGGTCGGAGGAAGTGATGAGCATCACGTCACCGGGATTGCCAGAGAGAGTGAGCGTCGCTTTGGTATAGGTGCCCACGGGGACAGTGGGATTGCCAATGAGTTCATCAAGTTGATCGAGTTGCAGGAGATTGGTGAACGGCGCAGGATTCGCGGCGGTGTAAATGGTGACGTCGCTGCCGCCACCCTGGGGGGTGAGGGAAACGGACAGGACGCGAACACCGATCATGGCCCAGTCTTCCGTTGAGGCATCGCTGATCAACAGGTTTACGGTGCCGTTTTGTGCTTGGGGCGGGGGATTGGGATTGGAAGAAGATGAGCTACTGCCGCACCCTACAGAAAAGAGCATTAGCGCGGCCGAGGCGAGGCCGAGCGTCAAACGATAAATCGAGGACTTCATTGTTAGTCTCCTAAGGAGGGGACGAGCCTCCGGAAGTTTTGAGATTTGAGCCGAAACCACTTCGGTGTTGCCACCGCGAGCCGGTGAGGATTTGGCCGACTCGTATGGGGATAGGAACCCAGGGGAGGGGAAAGAGTTGCGGAAAAAGTTGGGTTTCAGAGTGGTACGGAGGAACAGGGTGGGAGGTGGAAATTGGGACAGGGGGAGGAGAAGAGGTTGAGGAGTTGAAAAAAGAAAGAGAGGAGGGACGGTAACACAGAGTTCACAGAGGTAGGAACACAGAGGGCACAGAGAAGAGTCAGAAAAAAGCGAAACGCGAAAAACGAAACTCGAAAAACGGGAAGAGAGACCCAAGGTGGGAGAGGTGTTGCAGAGTGTTATGGAAGGCCTCACCCCTGAAGGGGTGAGGTACAGGTGGCGGGGTGAGGAGCGGGGATTGAGTGAAGACGAGGTGATGCGGGGTTGAGTTTTCGGCTAGAATGCCGGGTATGGTGGCTACACAAGTGGCTAGGGAAACGCTTGCGTCGATTGATCCGGCTACGGGAGTGGTGCGGGCGGAGTTTGCGAGGACCGTGGCGACGGCGGTGGCGGGGCTGGTGGCGCGGGCGAGAGTGGCTCAGGTGGAGTGGGCGAAGAGGCCGGTGGCGGAGCGGTGCGCGCTGATCGGCAATTTGAAGAAGACAATTTTGGAATGGCGGGACAGGCTGGCGGACGCGGTGGTGCGGGAATCGGGGAAGCCACGCGTGGAGGCGTTGTTCGCGGACGTGTTCGTGTCGTTGGACACGGCGGAATATTTTGCGAAGCAGGGGCGGAAGCTACTGCGCGGGGAAAAGGTGAAGCATCACAGTACGGCGGCGAAGGCGAAATCGGGGACGCTGCTGTATGAGCCGCTGGGAGTAGTGGCGATTATCAGTTCGTGGAATTATCCGCTGGCGATACCGATGAGTCAGATTATTCCGGCGCTGGCGGCGGGGAATGGAGTGGTGTGCAAGACGAGCGACTTCACGCCGGAATGCGGGGAGTTGATCGGGAAATTGTTTCGCGAAGCGGGATTTCCGGCGGACCTGGTAACGATGGTGCAGGGCGGCGGCGAGGTGGGGCAGGCTTTGATTGAGGCGCACCCGGACAAGGTGTTTTTCACGGGGAGCGTGTTCACGGGAAAGCACGTGGCGGAGGCTTGCGCGCGGCATCTGCTGCCGAGCGTGCTGGAGTTGGGCGGGAAAGACGCGATGCTGGTGCTGGCGGACGCGGATTTGGATGTGGCGTCGAGCGCGGCGGTGTGGGGAAGTTTTTCGAATTGCGGGCAGGTGTGCTTGTCGGTGGAGCGGCTGTTTGTGGAGGAGAGCGTCAGCGAAGAGTTTATACAGCGATGCGTGGAGAAGACGCAGAAGTTGCGGATGGGACCGGGGAGCGAGCCGGGGACAGAGATTGGGCCGCTGATACGGCCGCAGCATGTTGAGCGGATGAATGATCTGATTGCGGAAGCGGTGGGAAAAGGCGCGAAGGTGGTGTGGGGAGGAAGGGCTCGACCAGATTTGGGAGCGAACTTTTTTGAGCCGACGGTGATTACGGGAGTGGATGGAACGATGCAGTTGTTCCAGGACGAGACGTTTGGACCGATCATGGCGATACAAGTGGTGGAGGACGCGGAAGAGGCGTTGGCGCGCGCGAATGATTCGGAATTTGCGCTGGCGGCGAGCGTGTGGACGCTGGATGCGGACCGCGGGAAAGAGATGGCGCGGCGATTGAAGGCGGGGACGGTGATGGTGAATGATGTGATGAGCGGATTCGCGATTGCGGAGGCTCCGCATGGCGGGTGCCGATTGAGCGGATGGGGAAGGGCTCACGGAAAGGCGGGATTGCTGGAGATGGTGAATGTGAAATATGTGGATGTGGATTGGTTGAAGGGCGTGGAGAAGCCGTGGTGGTACCGGTATGGAGCGGAAGTGGAGAAGGCGGCGGAGGCGTTTTTGGCGTTTGAGTTTGGGGGGATGGGGGCACGGGTGAGGAATGCTCGAGCGGCGATTAGGACTATGTTTCGGAGGCATTGGTAGGGGGAAATAGTTGAAAGTTAAAAGTTGAAAGTTGAAAGAAACGGAAAAGGTAAACTTAACGCAGAGACGCAGAGTTCACAGAGAAACGAGGAGGGAATGTGGCGGAGGAGACGGGAGCGGTTACGAATGCGGCGGAGGGTGCGGGGGCGGAGAAGGCTCCGGAGGTGGTGACGCATAAGGTGAAGACTCGTAAGACTAAGCAGCGGGCTTGCGACGAGAAGGATGCCAAAGGGAAATGTTGCGCGGGGCATTTGAAACGTTGGTTTGAATATCCGGCGGAGATTGAGAAGCTGGTGGGAAAAGGCGCGGAGATTTACCGGTGCGAGTTTTGTAAGACGTTGTACCGGCCGGACCCGGAGCAGAAGCCGAATAGTTATACGGTGAGGTATTAGGGGAAGCTCACAGCTTTTAGCCTCCAATCGATAGCGGGAGAGAAGAGGTTAAAAGTCAAAAGTTGATAGTTGAAAGAGCGAAGAAGGAGAAAGGCTTACCACAGAGGTCACAGAGGGGCCGCAGAGGGAACGGAGACGACTAGGAATTGGGGGAGAAGTATTGGAAGGTGCGATGGAAGGCCTCACCCCTGAAGGGGCGAGGTACAGGTTGGGGGATGGGGCGGAACGAGTGGATCTACGATTGGAATACCGGCGGGGCGATGACGATACCGCCGGGAACGCGCGTGATGGTGAACGACGAGACGCTGCGGGATGGGCTGCAGACGCCGTCGGTGACCGATCCTACCATTGAAGAAAAAATCGAAATATTGCATTTCATGGAAGCGCTGCACATTGATTCGGTGAACCTTGGTTTGCCGGGAGCCGGACCGCGCGTGGCGGAGACCGTGGAGCGGCTGGCGCGGGAGATTGCGGCGAACCGGATGAAGATCCGGCCGAACTGCGCGGCGCGGACCGTGGAAGCGGATATCCAGCCGATTGTGGAGATTTCACAGAAGGTGGGAATCGCGATTGAAGCGGCGACGTTTTTGGGGTCGAGCCCGATACGGCGATTGGTGGAGGACTGGTCGGTCGAGCATCTGGAGAGGACGACGGAGAAGGCGGTGAAGTTCGCGGTGTCGCACGGGTTGCCGGCGATGTATGTGACCGAGGATACGGTTAGGACGGACCCGGACACGGTGCAGAAGCTGTACACGACGGCGATACGGAGCGGAGCGCGGGCGATTGTGTTGTGCGACACGGTGGGGCATGCGACGCCGCAGGGCGCGTTTAACTTAGTGCGATTTGCGATGGAGAAGGTGGTGAAGCCGTCGGGGGAGAAGATACGCGTGGATTGGCATGGGCACCGGGACCGCGGGCTGTCGGTGGCGAATTCACTGGCGGCGGTGGCGGCGGGAGCGAATCAGGTGCATGGAGTCGCGCTGTCGCTGGGAGAGCGCGTAGGGAATACGCCGATCGAGTTGCTGCTGGTGAATTTAAAGTTGATGGGATTGATTGATAACGATTTGACGTATTTGAAGGCGTATTGCGAGAAAGTGGCGAAGGCGACGCATACGGTGATTCCGCCGAATTATCCGGTGATTGGGAGGGATGCATTCCGTACGGGGACGGGCGTGCATGCGGCGGCGATTATCAAGGCGTTGAAGACGCATGACCGGGAACTGGCGGACGCGGTGTACAGCGGAGTGCCGGCGCACTTGTTTGGGCTGGAACAGATTGTGGAGATTGGGCCGATGAGCGGGAAATCGAATGTGGTGTACTGGCTGGCGCGGCACAATCTACCGGTGGAGGATGGGTTGGTGAATCGGATTTATGAAGTGGCGAAGGGAGCGAGCAGGATGCTGACGGAGGAGGAGATTCGGGGGATATGCTCGGGTGGGTAGAGGAAAGATTACACAGAGGTCGCAGAGGGCGCAGAGTTCGCTGAGAAGAGATAAGAAGTATAAGAGTGTAAGAGTGTAAGAGTGTAAGAGTGTAAGAGTTTGGGGATCAACGAGGGGTGCGGACGAATTATGGAGTGTGCCACGATCCCTCCACTACGGCTCGCAAACTGCGCGAGCTTCCGGTCGGGATGACAGATTGTGGGTTGCGCAAAGTGCGCGAGCCTCCGGTCGGGATGACAGGTTTTGCTGGGACACGGGCGGGGTATTGCATCTTGTGGGGGAAGTTCGGAATGACGGGGCTGGCGTCTGGGACATTGTGATGGAAGGCCTCACCCCTAAAGGGGTGAGGTACAGGTGGTGGAGAAAATTGGGCGGCCAGGTTTAGAGAATTTGGGGCGGGGAGTGTTGAAGAGGAGAGTGAGTGGACACAGGGGCGGTGAAACGGGTGGCGGTTTGCGTTATGCTTCTGAGCATGCCGAATCGCTCCGCGGTGTTTGCCCAAGTGACGCGACCTGACGCCGCGGCCTTGTTGACGGAACAACCTTCTGTACGCGCTGCGCTAGACTGGTTTGAAAAAAACCTGACATGGATCAATGACGAGCAAGTGAGATTGACGGAGATCCCTGCGCCGTCGTTTCAGGAAGAGAAGCGCGCGGCGGCGGTGAAGGAACTGCTGGCGGATGAGGGATTGAAGGTCCACAGCGACAAGATGGGGAATGTGATTGGGGAAATGACGGGGACGAATGAGAAGGAGATTGTGCTGGTGACGGCGCACCTGGACACGGTGTTTCCCGTGGGGACGGATGTACACGTGAAACGCGACGGAGAACGCATGGTGGCGCCGGGGATTTCGGATAACGGAACGGGGCTGGCGGCTTTGGTGGCGCTGGCGCGCGCGATGCGCGTGGCGAAGGTACAGCCGCAACGAACGATCCTGTTTGCGGCAAACGTGGGAGAAGAGGGCGAAGGGAATTTGCGGGGGATGCGCGCGTTGATTGATGCGTACCGGGCGAAATTGAAGGCGGTGGTGGTGATGGACGGGTCGGGGACGGATCATGTGACGACGAAGGCGCTGGCGTCGCGGAGGCTGGAAGTGACGGTGAAAGGGCCGGGAGGGCACAGCTGGTCGGACTTTGGGATGGTGAATCCGATTAATGCGCTGGCGCGAGTGGCGGTGCGGTTTATTAATACGAAAGTGCCGGCGACGCCGCGGACGAGTTTTAATCTGGGGCAGATTGAGGGCGGGACATCGGTGAACTCGATACCGCACGAGGCGAAATTGAAAGTGGATATGCGGTCGGAGGCGGAGGAGGAGATTGCGAAGTTGGAGGCGGCGCTGCGGGAATGCGTTGCGGCGGGAGTGCGGGACGAGAATGAGAATGCGCGGGACCGCAGCAAGGGCAAGTTGGAATGGACGGTGGAATTGATTGGGAGCCGGCCGGGGGGCGAGTTGGCGGGGGATTCGGCGCTGCTGGGGGCGTTGCGCACGGCGGATGCAGCGGTGGGGAACGAATCGAGGATTGAGCGATCGAGTACGGATGCGAATGTACCGCTGTCGCAGGGGATTGATGCGATTGCGATTGGAGCGGGAGGGAATGGGGGTGGGGCGCACTCGTTGGAGGAATGGTATGAACCGGCGGGACGGGAGATGGGATTGCAGAGAGTGCTTTTGACGGTGCTGGGGGTGGCGGGAGTGGAGAAAAAGTAAGAAAAGAATTACGCAGAGAGCGCAGAGGACGCAGAGTTCGCAGAGAAAAGGAAGAGCAGAGGATTTGTGACGTTGGATCGTAAGAGCCCACCCTTCCCGCCAGAGGCGGGCGAAGGATGGGGCACCCTCAAGTTCATCGGGGCGGAGGCTGCGAAGGAAAACCCAAGACCCAGGTGAGAAATCGAACCTGGGGCACCCGGGATGAAAGATTGATTTAGAGGTTGGTTGGATGAGAGGCGAGGCGATGCGGATTCGGATTGGGCGAGGCTGGATGAGGATGAGGATTGGATTGGCGATGATGGTGGTGTGCGGAGTTGCGGCTGGGATTGCGGTGGGGCAGACGGAAGAGGGAGTGCACAAGACTACTTATTATTTGCATGGACGGATTTATACGAATGATCCGAAAGCGCCTTGGGCGGAAGGGTTGGCGGTGCGCGACGGGAAGATTTATTGCATTGGGACGCTGGCGCACGTTTTGCTGGATTGCGGAGGCGCGGGGAACCTGGGAGATACGGTGCAGTTGCAGGGACGATTTGTGATGCCGGGATTCAATGATGCGCACGTGCATATGGGAGCGGCGGGGCGGCACAAGACGACGTTGTCGCTGAATGGGGTGACGTCCATTGAGGAGTTGAAGCAACGCGTGAAGGAGGCGGTGGGGAAGCACCAGGCGGGCGAATGGGTTGTAGGAGCGGGGTGGGACCAGTCTCGATGGCCAGACCAGAAATTTCCGACGCGGCTGATATTGGATGAAGTGTCGCCGGACAACCCGGTGTTTTTGACGCATGTGTCGGGGCACATTGGGGTGGCGAATTCGCAGGCGCTGAAGCATGCGGAGATCAATCCGGACACGAAAGACCCGCAGGGCGGGCAGATCGAGCGGTTTGAGGATGGCGAAGCGACGGGATTGTTGAAAGAAAGCGCAATGGAGATGGTGGAGCAGCGGATCCCGGACCCTTCGGCGGAAGACCGGCGGAAGGGAATCGAGATGGTGCTGGAGGAGTTGGCGAAGAATGGAGTGACCTCGGTTCAGGATAATTCGGAGTGGGAAGATTTTCTGGTGTATGGAGATTTGAAGGAAGAAAAGAAGTTGACGGTGCGGATTACGGAATGGCTGCCGTTCACGGCGCCGGTGAATGAGTTGCAGGACCGGCGAGCGCAGGGCGGGACAACCGACCCTTGGCTGAAGACGGGAATGCTGAAATTTGTGAGCGATGGAGCGCTGGGTTCACGGACGGCGGCGATGCTGGCGCCGTATTCGGATGATCCATCGACGAGCGGAATTATGGCCATGGATGCAGAGAAATTGCGGGCCATGGCGCTGGAACGGGACAAACTGGGATTTCAGATCGGGTTTCATGCGATTGGGGATAAGGCGAATCGCGTGGCGCTGGACGTATTCGAGAGCGTGGAACGCGTGAATGGAACGCGGGACAGGCGGGACCGCATCGAGCATGCGCAGGTGCTGTCGCCGGAAGATTTGCCTCGATTTGCGAAGCTGAGGGTGATTGCTTCGATGCAGCCGGCGCACGAGACGAATGATTTGCGATGGGCGGAGCAGCGGCTGGGACCGGAACGGTCGAAGGGCGCGTACGCGTGGAATTCGCTGGAGAAATCTGGGGCGCGGCTGGCGTTTGGAACGGACTATCCCGTGGAGCCGATTAATCCGCTGCGAGGATTGTACGCGTGCGTGACGCGGGAAGGGCCGGATGGCGGGCCGGCAGGGGGATGGGAGCCTCAGGAAAAGATTTCGCTGGACGATTGCATACGTGGGTATACGAGCGGGTCGGCGTACGCGGAGTTTGAGGAGGGGAAGAAGGGGGAGTTGAAGGTGGGAGAGTACGCGGACTTTTTGATATTGTCGGCGGATGTTACGAAGATTGCGCCGACGGAGATTTTGAAGACTCGAGTGGAGCAGACGGTGGTGGGGGGAAAGGTGGTTTGGAAGGAGTAGGGGGAAGAGCGAAAATCGAAAAACGAAATTCGAAAAGCGGAAAGACGGTGCGGCCTTGCCAGGATCTCTCCACTGCGCGGCAGAAGAAAGAGGGACGGTAACACAGAGGTCACAGAGATAGGAACACAGAGTTCACAGAGAACGGCGAGAGGCAGAGAAAAGATAACGCAGAGCGCGCAGAGGACGCAGAGTCCGCAGAGAAGAGGGAAGAAGTAAAAGAGTGTAAGGGTATAAGAGTCCAAAGACGGATCGGCTTGTGGCGGAATTTGTCGGGGAGTATGGGGCTGGCGTTTGGGACGTTGTTATGGAAAGCCTCACCCCTGTAGGGGTGAGGGACCGGGGATCAGAGGAATTGGATCGCTAGCAGGATGCCAACGAAGTCGGGGCCATCTACCTGGCGGAAGGTGATTTTGACGTGACGGCCTTTCCAGTCGGAGCACGCGGGAACGGCAGAATCGTTGGTCGGGGCGAGCGAGGTGAGTTTCAGCTTCGTCACGTCGTGGACACGAAACTTCAGAAGAGTTTTATTCCAATCTAAAGTCAGGCGGCTGGCATCGCCCGGGGCGCAATCCACTTTTTGGATGGTGCCTTCGAGGATGTAATCCGGGGTGTGTTCGTGGGGGGGAGGAACGGCAGGCTGAGAACGTGAAGGATTCGAGGTGGAGTTGCCGGGCGTGGAGGAATCGCCGGGCGAGACGGTGACTACCGAAAGTTGCCTCGAGGAATTTTGCGCGGCGTAGGCGGCGGCCTGTGCGTCGTAGGATTCGCGACTGGAGATGGCCGATTTTAGTTCCAGGAGATTGGCTTTATCGTGAGGAGCGCGAGCGGCCTTTTCGATGGCGCCGGCGACTTGTTTGGCGGCGGCGGTTTTGCCCATATTGACGAGGACGAAGCCATAGCTGATGGCGTAGTTCAGGTTGGCGGGATCGAGTTCGACGGCTTGTTTGCCCATTTTGATGGCGGTGTCGTACTGCTTGGGATCACGAGAATAGAGATTGGAGGCGACGGCGTAGGCCGGGGCGAAGTGCGGGTTCATCTGAATAACTTTATCCAGAGCGGCGAGGGATTCTGTCACTGCTGGTCCTGATGACATGGAACGGGAGCGAAGCATGGCGCTCATGTAGTAGGGGAGATAGTTGGGGGGAGTTTGCGGGATGGCTTTGGCGAATTCGTCGAGAGCCGTGGCCGAATCCTGATTGGCATACCAGGCGAAGAAGCCGAGGGCTTCGTGGACAGCGGGAGAATGGGGATCGGCGGCGAGTGCGGGGTCGAGGGCGGCTTTGGCTTCGGCGGGGCGCTGGGTATAGACGAAGAAGATGGCGCGGCGGGCTTGCGTTTCGGCGAGGGGCAAGGAGCGGCTGGGGTAGTCCTTGGGATCATCGTGGACGGCGAGTTTGTATTGGGTGTAATAGAAGCGATCCTGACGGGCGTAGGCTTCCATGACCTGGGAAAACTTTTTTAGATCGCCGAAGGCTTGTTGCGCGGAAGCAATTTGATCGTTTGAGGTGCTCCAGGCGGCCAGGAAATTGGCGAGGAGCTTGCGATTGCGGGCGTCGGGATCGAGTTGGAGGTAGTGGACGAGAGCCCAGGACTCCGCATAGAAGACGGAAGTGCGGTTCTGCTCGTTGTAATAGGGAGAGTTTTCGTCCACTTGAAGAAGCGTTTCGATGGGGATGAGTTTGTTGGAACGCAGGACTTCCAGGTGAGAACGGGGAATCTGGCCAATCTGTACCTGCTTATCGCCAATTGTGGTGTTGCCAAGATATTCGGCAAAGCCTTCGTTCATCCAAAGAGGAAGTTCGCGGAAATTGAGACGAAGGAGGGCGTGGGTATATTCGTGATAGATCACCTCGTAGGGATTTTCGCCCTGGATATCGGTGCGAACGACGACGAGATCGCATTCTTCGCGGGAGACATAGAGGCCGGCGGGATGCGTGTGGCCTTTGGTCTCCCAGAAGCTGGGAAGAAGGGATTTGAGGGAGTCTTCGTTTTTGAGGGCGAAGATGAAGACGGGCTTGCCGAGGTCGGTGCTGAGGTTGGGAAAGGCGGAGTGAAAGACTTCGCGGATTTGCTCGAATTGAGAGGCGATGCGGCGGGCTTCGCGTTCGCCAGAGTTGCTGATGACGATGAAGTTGGGAGAGCGAACTTCGAGCCAGTTGTCAAAATGGTCGGCGGAGGAGAGACGAGCGGGGAGGAGGAGACAGAGAAAGAACAGAGAGAGGGAGAGGCGGGAGAGAGACATGAGATGGTTTTAGAGGGAGATGACGGGGAAGTCAAGGGGGAGGGGAAGTCTACAGCTAACAGTCGAAGAATTCAGAGA
>Ga0181538_10005376_pt1 | contig 11531 bp, 8 predicted proteins | sample PEATcosm2014_Bin_40_FD_119773 | JGI IMG/M metagenome (GOLD analysis project Ga0181538, IMG submission 119773) | Peatland microbial communities from MTU Mesocosm Facility, Houghton, MI, USA - PEATcosm2014_Bin23_30_metaG | ecosystem: Environmental > Terrestrial > Soil > Wetlands > Peat | place...
CCCAGGATGCGCGCACTTCCGAGGTGATCCTTGCGCCTGTGCCCCGGCGCGGGCCGGTTCGCTCCGCGGCGCGTGCGCGGAACCTTGATTTCGGCAAACTCGCCTACGTGAGGCTACCCAAAGCTCCAGACGCCTGGGAGGAACGGTCGCAGAGTCAGAAAGTATCCTCGCGCGGTGGCGCAGGAAGCGCTGAGGGAGACGGCGCACCGGAGGCGGCGCCGACCAAGGTCCCTCGCTTCACAGTTGGAGGCGACGGCTGGGTGCTGGGCCGGGAGGAGCCCCTTCCGGCTGAGAAGCGACCGCACTCGGCCTACCGGGAAACGTTCCATACGGCGGGCACAACGGTATGGATTGACCCCGCGGGAAAGCGGGTGGAGTTTCCGACGGCCGCGGCCGTGGTCATGACCACGGACCGGCAGGGGCAAAGACTCGCTGAACGTGGAATCGGGCTTGATGTCTATCGCGCCGACGTAAATGGCGACGGTTCGGGAATGCTCTTTCTCTCGCGCGACGGCATCCTGCACGGGTACACGGAGATGGTCGAGCCATTCCTGGTCGAACGGGTGGCGGATCTGCCTGAATACGCCGAACAGGCCAAGCGTTTTGGCATCGATCCGAATTCGCTCAAGAATCATGTCCGCTGTCTCGCGCTCTCCGAGGATCGCTCGCGATATCTGGTGACGATTGTCGACGAAGCCTGGTGTTACGATCTGGCCACGAATCGGCCCCTCTGGGGCCTCCGCTTTCCCACGAAAGATGGCTGGACCGCGATCGCTTCGGAGCGCTCGGGCAAGGCCGGCGCGAGCGCGGATGTTCTGGCCGCTTTGAAACTCATGGAATTGACGCTTCCCGTGAGTCCGGAGGCGATCACCCGCCAGTACCGAGTTCTCGCCATGCGATGGCATCCTGATCGAAATCCCAAGGATCCCGAGGCTACACGGAGGTTTCAAAAGTTGGGTGCGGCCATGGAACTGCTCACGGGAATTGATCTTTCTCGCCTGTCTAGCTCCGAGATCGAGCGGGTCGTCTACCAACAGGTTCTGCATCAGAGCGTCGTTCATCTCCCACAAGGGATCAACGTGACGATCTCGATGTCGATGCAGGTCAGTGGCGCGTTCGGGACCGATTGGATCTATGGTGCGAACTTTGCGGACCAAGGAAACAACACTTTCCTCGGCGGCTATAGCGGCAGGATCGTCGAAGTCGGCGCAGATGGGCTTCCTCTTCGCATCTACGATATCGGCACAGTCCCCCGGCGGGTTGCGAGAACTTCATCTCACCTTTTCATTCTGACGGCAACCAGGCTCTACATCGTTCGGGAGAGCGAACTGGTGGCGCTTGTCGATGTGCTTGATCAAGGCAAACTCATCATCGGAAATCGTGGCTTTGGACTCCTGCAGCCCAAACACTTTCAATGGTTCACCCATACTGGCGAGCTTCTTGGAGAGGTGAAGATCCGTGACCCCATCCGGAGAACATACTTCGGCGAGGAAGGGCTCGTCGTTGAGACGCGCACGCACCGGGCGGTTGTCGGCGGCGCACACGGTTGGTGGTAGGCAGCCCGCGTGGCCAACCCTACTTCGATGGATCGATCAGGCGCAGCAGGTAGCTTGCGAAAAAGAGCAACTCCAAAGCAGATCGTTCGTCGAGCGCGGGAAGGTTATAGGGCTCATGATGGTAGGCGTTTCTCACAAAGCCGAGCGCCCCGGACAGGATATTGCGGAGAGATTCCTTATAGGCTTCCAGCCCGCGTGGGTCCGTCGGAGCGAGACCCGGAAACGGAAATCGAAATGTCGGCGATTTCACGAGCGCGTGGGGAAGTGCGGTGCCGCTCTTTCCGTGCAGCGAGGGATCGCCCGAGGCATCGCGGATTGCGTTGAGGCGATTCTCGTAGATCCGGAACGCATCCCGCACAGCATCCTCAAATCGCCCTTCGCGAAAGTCGCGTTCGGCTTCGGCCAGATCGGGGTGCAGTAACGTTGCTGCTTCCAGAGCGGATCTGCTAATGAGGGGAAATGATGTGTTGTTTAGAATTGCTTTGCCCTCTTCCGAGAGGCGGTAAAAACCCGTGCCGTCCTCAACGAGATATCCACGCTGGATCAATTCCGCCCATGGCCGGCCAAGGAGGTAGTCGACCACCGGCCTGTATTCTTCCCGTGGGAACCCGCGAGCAATGTCGCTAGGGTTGTTTTTCAGGTTGCCGCGGTTGAGGCCCCCGGCTGACGCTGTATACGAGTAAACATGGTTGAGTTGCGCCAGCAGCAGCATGATCTGGCGTTCAAACGACAGCTTCTTCAGATCGGAGAGTGTCGGCGCAGCATCCGCGATCGATTTCAATGGAGGATTTGTCACTCTGTATCTTCCCGCATCAGCGTTGGATCGACCGGAAGCGCAGCAACGGTCGTCAGAACCATGCTAATTCGAGAATGCGCCAACGGCATGTCGGCACCCTGTCAAGGTGGTGGCGTCCATGCTCTTGGCAGCTCGATTCAGCGGTCCCCCTGCTCGCTGGAGTGCCAAACGAACCTGTCCGAGAACTTTGGGATAACGGGATCAACCGTGCCTGCAACTAGAGGCTCCGCCTTTTTGTGTGCATACCCTTCTGCCCGCCCTCTTATGGTGCTCCTACCTTCCGGCAGGAGCACCATCATGCGCCCACCCTACGGGCAGCGCGGCCCCGTTTGGGCCGCGAGGTTCTCCGACGCGACCGTTGGATTCCCGAATGCGTCACACCTTTGGGGGAATTGAAATCCTCTCGGTATATTATCTAAACCAAAGATGCTACATCATGTTCGACCGCATCTCTGCGGGCGACACCTTGAACCATGCTGAAATTATGGCGGAAGTGCGGGTTCCTCGATGTATATCAGCCGTCTGTTCGTTAAGAATTTCCGAAATCTCCGGCACCTTGACGTTGAGATTCTACCTGGCGTTACGTGCTTCATTGGCGAGAATAACTCCGGTAAGACAAACATTTTCCACGCTATCCGCCTTGTGCTGGATGGGAACATCAGCGCTCAACGCCGCCGATTGCAACCTGAGGACCTTGCGGCAGGACTGACGTTCACAACGCCTGAGCATGTCCTGGTGTCGGTGGAATTCTCTGACTTCGCCGGAAAGCCGAACGAGGAGGCTTTGCCCTTTACTGCCGTTCTGGTAAACGGGAAGGCGCGCATCTCCTATCGCTTCAGACCAAAGGCAACGGTGCGCGAAGCTATCCAACAACTACCTGCGGGTGCGCCGGTTCCAAGGCTTGGGATGGATGATTATGTATGGGAAATCGCCGCTGGCGGCGACGGCATTGATCTCAATACAGTCAGATGGAATGATTCATTCGGAACCCGCTTTAGCACCGATAACCTTCAGCAGGGCTACTTAGTCGTCTTGATGGAGGCACTGCGCGACGTTGAGGGCCGTCTCGCTACCCCCCGCACCTCGCCTCTCCAGCAGATTATTGAACAGAGGAAAATACCCGAGACAGAACAAGCTGCGCTTGTAGGCTTCCTTCAGACGGCGAACACTAACATCAACGCGAGTGCGACCGTTGGCGACATTGGCACGCAGCTTAGCGACTCGTTCAGGGCGGCGGCTGGCAAATCCTTCGCGATGGGCGTCTCCCTCGGGCTGGCTGAGCCGTCCTTTGCTGACATCTCTCGCGGGCTGAAAGTCCTTCTCTCGGGTTACGGTCTCACGAATCTGGACCCGAGCCGAAATGGCCTCGGTCTGAATAATGTTCTCTACATCAGCATGCTGCAGCACTATTTCGAGCGGCGCGTCGCCGAAGGTAAGACTGCCGGCCAGATACTTCTGGTCGAGGAGCCCGAAGCTCACCTGCATCCCCAGCTCCAGCGAGTTCTCTTAACCGCGCTACAAGAGAGAAATGTTCAGGTCTTTATTACTACACACAGCACCCACATCACGTCTGGCGTACCACTGTCTGCCCACGTCGTTCTGACTTCGAGCGGCGGAGCCATCTCAACCGTAGTGAAGCCAAGCACCATTCCCGCACTTGCTCCGGAAGACGTTGCCGACCTCGAAAGATACTTGGACACTACTCGCTCCTCCCTGCTTTACGCCCGAAAGGTCCTTCTCGTTGAGGGGCCGGCGGAGCAGTTTGTAATACCCGGCATAGTGAAATCAGTGATGGGCATCAACCTTGATGAGGAAGGAATAGCTGTTGTTCCTATATTTGGCACCCATTTTGCTTCCTATGCTAGGCTCTTCGGGCCGGGAGGCATTCGAAAGAAGTGCGCCATCCTGACAGATGGCGATCTAATGCCTTCTGACGCCGACCCGAATATTCCTGCGGAGGAGAACGAGTCGGACCCAGCGCCATCGCGCCAGGACCTGGAACCTTTACGCGGACCATTTGTTGAGATTTTCTCCTGCGATACCACGTTCGAGCGCGAGTTGACCCTTTACGGCACCCTCGAACCGCTCGCAAGTGCTTCGAACGAAATTGGCGCCCCAAGGTTGAGCGAAATGCTTCAGGGCCTTTGGGTCGAATACGTGTTTGACGGCGATCCTCCCGACCTAAATGCCGCGAAAGGTGCCGTCTTGCGGGCGGCAAAGAGATTTGGAAAAGCCCGATACGCTCAGGTCGTTTCCAAGCATATCGGCGGCGCAACGGAAATTCCACAGTACATTCGGGATGCAATAGATTGGCTACTCAAAGATGCGATTGACGCCTGAACAGCGAGACGCGGTGTCGGAACACGGCCATGTATGTCTTGTGTCGTGTCCCGGTAGCGGGAAGACGCGCGTTATCATCGCCAAGCTTCTGCAATGCATCGATTCCGTGCGAGACAGCACCAGAAGGATAGCTTGCATCACTCACACGAACGCCGCAGCCGATGAGATCGATTACCGGCTTCGCGAAAATTCCTTTAGCGACGACGAACTATATTATGAGATTTCAACAATCCATGGCTTCGCTCTGCAGAACATTCTTCGACCTTTCCATCATCTGCTTCCCGAATTCAGGGCCGGATTCACTATCCTCACCTCCGACTTGGAAGCCTATTCTGTCAAAGCTCATGAATTGATGGAGCGGTACGAACTCCAGAGCTTTGCATTCGAAGAATTTGAGCGCATACAGCGAGCTCCAGACGGCGGACCATCTCAAGCAGGGACACTGCCAGTAGACCTTCAGTTGGAGTGGTTTGAGTGGCTCGACGAGAACGCGTATGTCACCCTCAACGAGATGGTCTACCATTCAGGTCGTCTGGTAATCACTTATCCGCACATAACCAGCGCATTAGCAAGCCGTTTCGAATGGGTTCTGGTAGATGAGTTCCAGGACTCCTCCCCCGGACAAATTGTCATTCTTAAAGAGATTCATAGATACCACCGGACAACTTTCTTCTGCGTTGGCGATCCAAACCAATCTATCTATCGCTTCGCTGGAGCATCACCGGAGCTGCTTGTGGACTTCGCAAATCATATTAACGCGAATACAGAACATCATCTCACGGGAAATTTCCGCTCGTCCGCCAATATCTGCGCTAGTGCGGAAATGCTTTGTCAGTCAGATCCACCGATGCGCGCGGTTGGAGAATATGCTGATTGCAACGTCCTCCCTCGACATTTAACCGTCGCCGACCCCGTAACCGGCATCCTCGATGAGTTTCTTCCTGCGGTTAGAACGCTTGGGGTACCCCTCGGTAAGGTGGCAATTTTGGCTTCATGGTGGGTTTCTCTTTTCAGACTCGCCCGAGAGCTACGCAGGCACGACATACCAGTCATAGGTCCAGGTGCTCGGCCATACAGGCGAAGTCATCTAATCGCTCAGCTTGTTGAGTCCGTAGGCGCGTACTTGGAATGCTCGGAACCCGAAATTGCCCTCGCGGTGCAGCGCGCTCTGTATGTGTTGCTCGTCAATTTGCCCGACCACGGAGGGCCCTCGGTCTTCGACTTCAGAGGGCGTGTTGCGGTATGTAAGCTCCTGGCTGAGGCGCGAGCGGCTCGAAATGACTCTCCTCTCGCTGTCGATTGGATAGCTGACGCGGCCGCACGCTTTTCGAGAGTTCTTCTCGCAGCTGAATTGCTGAACGACGACGGAGCGGCTGTACTCCTAGAATCCGCCGCTCAGATGGTGGAGGACATTCGGGGCCGTGACGGATGGGAGAGGCTGATGATTGAACACTTGGGCATATTTGCCCGGCCCGGCGACTGTATCCAGCTTCTGACTGTGCACAAAGCCAAGGGGCGCGAATTTGAGGCCGTCGCTGTAATCGATGCGCACGACGGGCGAATTCCACATTTTTCAATAAGTCGGATTACTGACGAGGGCGAGCGCCAGGCACAATACGACGAGAGTCGTCGCGTCGTTTATGTTGCCACCACACGAGCGATGCGGTTGCTGATGTTCTTTAGTGATAGGACTGACTATAGAAACAGGCCGACGCCTTTCTTGGCGGAGATGGGACTCTGAGTTGCACAAATCCGGACCGATTGTTCAGCATGTTTGTTGTCCTAGCCACCAATGGGATGATGCGACAATACTCAAGTCGTTCCTGCAGAGAACTGGCGATACTGGGAGCGTAGCTTCGACCATGAAAGTTCTTGTCGATACCGGTGTCATCAGCGCCGCGGACTTCCTAGAGGGAGACTCGCGGATACAGGAATTGAAGTGGGGGAAGGGCGTAGCCCGCACAACTATTGCTGGATTCAGAAGAGTCGAGCCCAGCCACGATCCCGATCAGCAGCGTGAGAAGGATGCTCTATTTACGATTGGACGGCTAGCTCGGGAAGGACATGTCGAACTTTACACATACATTGAGTTGAACGTCGAAATGTGGCGGCGCCCCAGGGGAAGAGACCCACTTTTGAATGCTTTCCTCAACTGCCGAATCCAACAATGCCCCGCACCCATCGAACGTTCGAAGTTCCGCACGACCATTGACATGAAAGAGTGGTTTGCAAAGGGGGGAAAGACAGATCGGGGAAGGGGTGTTTCTCCAAGCGAATTCAATCAGATCCCGTTCTTCCAATGGCTTTCGAGTCTATCGAGTGATGAGAGTGCCACTCTCGCGAGCCACTCAAAGCAAATTGGTCTCGATGAGTTTGAAGTGCTCAGCCTGCATGATCTTCCGTGGTTTCAGACCTTGGCCCACGCATTCGCCAGTCCGGAAAACCTGCCGGACTGCTTCCACATCTGGACTGCTCGCCGGAATGGAATCGACGCGCTTCTTACGCTTGAGAAGAAGTTGCCAAGAACCGTAAAGCAGTTCAAGAGGAGAAAGGAGCATCCAATCGATACCGGCATTGCCATCGTGCGGCCGACAGAACTTCTCGGCCAACTGAAATTAAGCGAACTAGATGCCGTTCCGGTCGAACCTGGGCGCTTTTACAGTTACATGGAGATATTCCAGATTCAGGACCGTCTCCTCAAGGGCCAGCTAAGCTCCAAAGTTCTCGCCGCGGGTACAACTCAGTTCTCACCATCAGAAAACCCCTAAAAGAGGTCCACTCCGATTCGAACAGTCGCGCGATTGGGCAGGTATTGACAAATCGTAACACCCTATGTAGACTTGCAACTATGGGTGGCAACTCACCACGAATCACGACGCAGACGCTCAGCATCTTGGGCGTGTTCCTGGCGAGTCCGGACCAGGGGATTGCTGGAGCGGACATCGCGAAGAGAACTGGTTTGAAATCGGGGACGCTCTATCCTGCGCTCTTCCGGCTGGAACGCGCAAAGTGGCTGGAGAGCAAATGGGAACACGGTGTTCCGCAGGATCTCGGGAGGCCGCGACGGCGCATTTACGTGCTCACCGCAGTGGGGGAAGAACAGGCGCGATCAATCTGTTCGAGGGTGTCCGAGATGATTGGGGGTATTGCTTGGCAAAGCACATAGCGGTTCTCGGCGTTATTGCGACTCTTCTTCTGAATTGGATCGCGGACGAAGCGAAGGCGTGGCTTCCGTGGTGCGCGCGCCGCTTCTTCAACCTTTCGGTGCGGCTGCTCCCAGCCACTGAGCGGGAGCGTTATAGCGAGGAGTGGCGCGGACATATCGAATCATTCCCAGGTGCCGGCTTGACTTCAGCTCAATTCGTCTTGGCGGCATTGGAAATTCGAGCTTTCCTGATGAAGGAAGCTCTCCTGCATCGGTGGATGAAGTACCGGACGCACACAGCGGTGATCGGCTTGCTCGCATACTGCTGGCTGAACGTGCAGATGGCGCGGATTTTTGGTACGCAAAAGCCCGTGCCCCGTGAGTATTCCGTGGAAAATTCAAACCTGGCGATTGCCGCACTGGTCATCTTGATCGCATTTGTTATGATCGAGCGTTCGCACGAACCACAGCCCACAGGTATGGCCTAATCAGGCGAATACTGATGAGAAATGATCTGCAGCGGAAATTGGATTCGATCCAGAAGCGGATAGACAAGATGCGACTGATGTCTGACTTTCTGAAACGGAATCCGCAGATTGCCGCACGGAGCACCGTCAAGTACTTGTCTGGCGCGTATGTGGGGTTGGTCGTGGACGACAAAGCCCTGATTCGACCACAAGGACTCAACAGCGACGCGCTCCGATTAGAACGATGGTTAGAAGACGGCTGGGACGAAGTCGAACTTGAAGATAGAATTCTGTCCAAAGACATATCGGGTCTTTCTTCCGATGAACTGGATGCAATGCTGACGGAAATCCCTTCGCCTAACGGAGACGACGCCTCCGAGGACGGAGAGGACGACTAAGCCGCGCGCGGATTCGCTGGACATACCGCAACACCTGTGATTCACTCCCGGCAATGGGAGGTAACACCATGACACGACCGAAGATGATTCGCTGCGAAGGAAGCGGGCAGGAAGTGTACGGGCCGGATGAGCCTACAGGTACAGTCCAGTGTTTTAAGTGCGGCAACAGCGCCTTGATAATGAAGACAACAGTTATCGATGGAAAAGAACGGTATTCCGTGCCGGAGCACAAGCGCCGCGCCAATCCGTACCGCCGCAAGGGAGTAAAGCAGGTGCCTGTTAGCCGAGGAATGTCTCGACGTGATTCAGGCCGAAGACGGTAAAGTGACAAACTCTCCTTATAGTGGATAAGCGAGCACCACGGACGCACAGTCAACGTCCGAGCAAAACCGTTTCCCGGGCCTAGGCCTGTATCCATATATGAGATATGAGGGTTGGTTAGGTCCTGCCTCCAATAAGAGCGGCACACCTGTGGCACACGCGGCCGCTGCTTAGATTTGAATTTCATGGGTAAATCAAGAAAGAGGAGACTGACGGGGGTTCAGTGAACCCGGCAGCGCTTTCGGTCTCCCCCATCGCAGCGTGCTCCTTCTTTATGGGTTGATCAACCGCGTTGCCCGCTTGCTCTGTTTCCATTCCATCAATTCCTCAACCATTCTTCGGAGTTCCCTATGAGCCATTCAACGCTCTGCCTTATCTCAGGTTCGCCCGATCTCTGGGTGTACCACACCCAGTCCTAAAGCGTGGCGGACCGCTGTGGTGTCTTTGGCTGCGCGGTGGGCCATGGTGAGCAGTCACTTCCCAAGACTATGCACTCACAAGTTTACAGAACAGATTAACGAGCATCATCTCGGCAATTGAGCCAGCAGCGGCGCTCCCGATGCGCGGATCAGCAACAACGATTGCTAGGCATTTCGCGCGAGACAATGCTACATTGACCCGACTACGGTCCAGGATGAAGGCGAGTCCCCGCGATCCATATTCGCCGTAGCTTGAACAGAGCGACAGGATGCACACGGGAGCCTGTTGTCCTTGGAACTTGTCCACGCTGCCAACACGCGCGCCGACAGGAAGCGCGGTTTGGAGAGCGCGGACTTGTGCATTGTAAGGGGCGATGAAGAGAAAGTCCTCCAAAGCGAGTGGCTTTGTGACGCCATCCGATGCGGTATACGGTCGGCCCAGCAACTCGTGGTAAACAGCTCTCACCCGTTCGACCTCTTCATCACTTCGTTGGATGTCTCCATCATGTTCGACGCCAATGAAAACAATGCCGCTCTCCTTAGTGACGATCCCATGCGCACTGAGCGTAAGGTCGATCTTCTGTTGTGCGCAATCAGGGTGCGAAGCAAGGCGACCCTCATAGATACTCTCCGAGATGAAACGGCAAACGGATGGATGCATCCGGCGTGACTCGCCGAGAAAGAGACCATACTCCGAGGGCACGACTGCGTGGAAGACCGGCAGGTCAGGCATGCTGGCCCGCAAATCCTTGATGGCATACTGGAGCGATGAGAGCCCGGCATCGCCGGGATGAGTGCCCTGGATCGGTTGTTCGAGCTGCATCTGATCGCCAAGGAGAACGATGTTCTTCGCGCATCGAGCCATGGCTACGGCGTTGGCCAATGACACCTGACCCGCTTCATCAATGAAGAGGAAGTCGAGCACGCCATCCCATTCCGGCAAGGTGAAAAGCCACGCCGTTCCGCCTATGACGCCATTCGCGTATGCCGGACGCGCCTCTTTATTGTTCTCGACGTAACGAAGCGCTGGGTTATCCGCGAACAGCGGCCCTTCTTTCTCACCGCCCGCCTTGACTCCCCGGAGGAGGCAGCCCGTTTCCCTGGCGGCTTTACCGCACTCAATGAGCAAGTTGACCACGGCCTTATGACTGTTGGATGCGATGCCGATCCTCTTGCCCGTAGATAAGAGCGCACAAATGACGCGCGCTGCGGTATAGGTCTTCCCAGTTCCCGGAGGCCCCTGAATCACCAGACATCCACCTGACATTGAGTTTGCGACTCGAACGGCGGCATCAATTGTGGCTTCGCCTGCACCTTGCAATACCGGCGCGGGCGCCGTTCGCCCAAGAAGAGCCGCAACGGGCGAGTGAAGGGTTCCCGCCAGGTGCTTCATGGCGACTTCGGTAAGGGCAGTCTGAATTGCAGCTGCTTGTACGTACTCGTACTGAATGAGTGATCCTTGACGAGGGAAGGAACCGCCAAACTTCTCCTTCAACCCCTTGTTGCCGATCTTGAGCTGAAGCGTGCCCTCGGACGTATCAAGCGCGGCCAGGGTGAATTTTCCTTCAAGGTCATACGTGAACATGACAGAGGTCTTTCCATCAGCAGTGAGTTTAAATTCCTGTGACGGATCGAAGCGGTATGCTTGCACTTGCGATAGCTTCTCCGATGTCGGGAAGCCAACGGCCCGGACACCTTGAATGCAACCCGAATCGTCGCGAAGCTCTTCTGCTGTTGCCACAGCGCGGTCGAACATCCGCCACCACATTGGCTTTTCTTCCCTGCGGTGGAAGTCGAGCAGATCAGCAAGAGCCAGGGAGAACTCATCGCCCCGTTCCCGAAGCGTCCCTAGTGTTGCAAGTCTCGCGATAACCTCCGGAGACAGCACTTTCGGCGGCGCTGGAGCGGGCGTCGCAGCAGCCGCGGCGAGGGCGAGAGAGTGTGTGACGTTGATGTCGTTTTCTTCCGCAACCGTTCTTAGCCATTGCGACAATTCCGCCGTAGATCTGCAATCATCCTCGTTGTAATCGCGGATGCATTTAAGGATTGTGCTGTCCGGCCAACCGCGCGGCTGCCCGCTCTCCAACTA
>Ga0181538_10005379_pt1 | contig 11524 bp, 9 predicted proteins | sample PEATcosm2014_Bin_40_FD_119773 | JGI IMG/M metagenome (GOLD analysis project Ga0181538, IMG submission 119773) | Peatland microbial communities from MTU Mesocosm Facility, Houghton, MI, USA - PEATcosm2014_Bin23_30_metaG | ecosystem: Environmental > Terrestrial > Soil > Wetlands > Peat | place...
CACTGCTCGTCAAGCTCACCTCCCCGGGGTCAAGCTTCTTCGTTCAGGAGCGCGTCGGCCTCAACAAGCGCAGATTTCCCCTCTACAAGTTCCGCACCATGGTGGCGGATGCGCCCCAGCGCCAATGGCAGATCGAACACCTCAACGAGGCCCTCGGCCCCGTGTTCAAGATCAAAAATGATCCGCGCCTCACCCCCGTCGGCAGCTTCCTCAGAAGAACCAGCATCGATGAGCTTCCCCAACTCTTCAACGTCCTCAAAGGCGATATGAGCCTGGTCGGCCCCCGCCCGCTCCCCGAGCGCGATTACAACGGCTTCGACCAGGACTGGCAGCGCCGCCGATTCTCCGTCCGCCCCGGCATCACCTGCCTCTGGCAAATCAACGGCCGCAGCACTTGCCCCTTCGAGAAATGGATGCAGCTCGATATGCACTACATCGATCACTGGTCCCTCGGCCTCGACTTGAAAATCCTGGCCAAGACCATTCCCGCTGTCTTCAGGGGAGCAGGCGCCGCGTAAGTACTACAAGACCTGAAATAGGCTGAGAGAGCAAATGAATAACCATCTCCTTGGAGTACTGCAACAGCGCGTGTACGGACTTCCGCGAACCCCTCGGGAGGTCAACTATTCGCTCCAAATGCTCTCAGTAATGCGGAGTCTTGGCTGGCACAACTCTCTCCAAAGGGGCCAGCCAACTGATGGAGGCGGATCGCCCACACCGTGGTATACGTATCCCGCGCTGGAGTGGTTGATGCCGAGAGTGAAGCGGACCGATACCGTGTTCGAATTTGGCGCGGGTTACTCGACAGCGTGGTACGGTCAGCACGCAAAACAGGTCATCGCTGTTGAGCACAACCCCAGATGGTTGGATGATGTCCGGACAATGGTGAGTAGCAACGTTACTCTGCTGTTCCGTACCACGTCGGGCACTGACGCGACCGTTGAGGGTGACTCATCTTACTTCAGCGCTCTGCAGGAGTACCCGCCGAAAAGTTTCGATATCATCGTCATTGATGGAATGGAACGGCTGCAGTGCGCCCATGGCGCGCCATCGCGGCTCCGGGACGATGGCATCATCGTCTTCGACAACAGTGACAGGGTCCCATATAGGCCCGGGATTGACTACCTGCACAAACAAGGCTTCGGTCGCATCGATTTTTACGGGTTTGTCTCGCAATTCGGGACGCGCAGCTGCACGTCGATTTTCTCGATGTTTGGAACAAGATGGAATACAGAAAACGTGCCACTGGTATCTCAGGGATGGTGACGAGATTAGGCCGCTGGCTGTGTCGAAGGCATGATCCCGGCGCCAGGATCCTTCCCGACGGACGCGTCGAGAGTCCTGGAGGCGATGCACTTGGAAGGACCGGACGCAAGCGGGTGTTACTGCTCGCATACTCGTGTAGCCCCTACCAGGGCTCAGAGCCAGGCGTCGGCTGGCACCGGGCCGTGGAAACGGCAAAGTATTTCGATACTTGGGTAATATGCGGAAAACGCGAATTCGAGACTGATACAAAGCGGTACTTTAAGGCGCATGGGGAGCCGCCAGGCTTGCGCTTCGTGTTCATCGCAAGGACTCGCCTTGAAAAGTGGATCTGGAAGATACCGCTGGGCCATCACTTAGGCTACCGAAGCTGGCAGAAGCGCGCTTACCGGATTGCTGTAATTCTCCACCGACAGTACCATTTCGACGTCGTCCATCACGTAAATTGGACGGGCTTCAGAGAGCCAGGATATTTATGGAAACTGGGTGTTCCGTTTGTGTGGGGGCCCGTCGGCGGAACTCAGAACTACCCCTGGCGCTTCTTGGTGCAAGCTGGCCCTATCGGAGCACTCAAGGAGGGTACGCGCTCGATCTTGAACTTGCTCCAGATCCGGTATAGCCGGAGAGTGCGGCAGGCGGCCAAGGCGGCCGCTACCCTGCTGACTAGCAATTCCACCGGACTAAGAGACTTCCAGCGCGCACATAAGGTCGAACCTCGCGTGTTGCTTGAAATTGGAGTGACGACAACGAAAGAGAAAGCATCAACCAGTTACGATCTCCAAGGTCCTCTGAAGATACTATGGAGCGGGGATTTCAGCCACCATAAAGCCCTGCAACTACTCCTCAAGGCTCTAGCGAATCTGCCGGCCGGCTGCAGGTACGAACTGAGAATCCTCGGCAGGGGTCCACTTGAACAAAAGTGGCGTGATCTATCGCGGCAGCTTGGAGTGGAACCGTTCTGTGAGTGGATGGGCTGGCTACCGCATGAAGATGCCATGAAGGAGTACGAATGGGCTGATCTCTTTATCTTTACGAGCCTGCGGGATACCAGCGGCAACGTTGTGCTGGAAGCACTCAGCCACGGTGTCCCCGTCATTTGCTTCGACCATCAGGGGGTAAGGGACATAGTAACAGGTACGTGTGGCATCAAAATCCCGGTTACGACCCCGAACAAAGTGGTTATGGAACTCACCCATGCCATCGAAACCCTCATAGACGACCGTGCGAAACTGAGAGAATTATCTCGAGGAGCGACGGAACGTGCCAAGCAGTACCTGTGGTCATCCAACGGTGCCCAACTCGCCCAAATGTACGAACAAATACTCGCGCCTGGCTTTTGCAAAGTAGAAAGCTGAATCAGGTTAAGGGAAGCGCCTTGTCATTGCGATTGGGGAGCGCCTCCGCCGTTTCGGCGAAGACCATTGTCGTCGCTGTGAAAGGCTCCAGCGTCGCGTAGGGAACTTATGCCTTTGGCAATACCAGCAGTTGAAACTCCGCCTAGCCGCGAACAGCTCCGTGCTTTACTCCCAAGCTGGCGGCCGTGGGTCAGCAAGGGATCTCTCGCCGTCCTCGACCAAGGCCTCATTTCGGGGTCCAATTTCCTGATCGCCATCTTGCTGGCGCGCTGGTTAGCGCCCGAGGCTTACGGCGCCTACGCCCTGGCATTTTCGCTCTTTCTCTTCGTGGCTGGCTTTCACAGCGCCCTTCTAATAGAGCCCATGAATGTGTTTGGGCCGGGATCCTACGGGAAGTGTCTCCGCGCATATGTCGGGAAGCTACTCAGACTGCATTTTGTTTTAGCTTTTTTGCTTGCCGCGGTTGTGGGCGTTGGCATCCCTCTCCTGCACTATTTCGCCGTGGACCGAGTTCCGACATCGGCCTTATGGGGCGTCTGTATTGCCGTTCCTTTGATCCTGTTTTTCTGGCTATGTCGCGGGGCAGCGTACATCAAATTAGCTCCCGGTTTGGCTGTCCGGGGTGCTTCAGCCTATTGCTTGGTGGTGTTTTCCCTTCTGTTGCTGATTAAAAGGTTCGGCTGGCTTTCCAGCTTCACGGCTTTCCTAGTTCAGGCGTTTGCCGCCACTGCGGCTGCAATCGTCTTGCTCGCTTCCCTGAGACTGCAACTCGATTCCGGACCAAGTCCCTCTAATCCGGCCATCGTACGCCAACACTGGCGATACGGCCGCTGGGTGGTAGCGGCGGCATTTGTTTTTTGGCTCTCTGGCAATGCGTATTATCTCTTCGTCGCAGCGTTCCTTCGCATGCAAGATGTGGCCGCCTTGCGGGCTCTGCAGAACTTCAGTTTGCCTTTTGGCCAGTTCGTTGCTGCTATGAGCCTGCTGTTCCTTCCTTGGGCCTCGGCGCGATTTGTTGAAGACGACCGCCGGGGGTTTCAGCGCCGGATCCGGCAGATTACCCTGTTGTTTGTGGGAGCGGCGTCCGCCTATTACGCCGTTCTCTGGTTGTTTGGCAGCAGGATCATGGCGATCCTCTACGCCGGACGATACACCGACTGCGCGAATTTGCTAATGCTCGTGTCCGCGCCTGCCATGCTACTGGCGGCTGCACAGGGGAGTTGCATCGCGGTCCGGGCCATGCAATTTCCGGAGGAGATACTCTTCGCGTACGCGGTCGCGGGTGCTGTGACTATTATGGCGGGGGTGCCTCTCACCCGCTGCTGGGGCCTTCCCGGGGCCGGAGTGGGCATGCTCATTTCCTACTTCGCCTTCTTTGTCGTTATTTCATATCGCTGTCGAGCAAGGTTCAAGGCAGCATTGGCCGTCGGAGCCGAGGGTTGAATATGGCAATTCGTGTTGCATTTGCGACTAATTTCATTTCCCCTTACCGGGTGCCGCTCTACGTTGCCTTGGGAAAAACGGACAATTGGGATCTCAAGCTTTTCACATGCTGTGAAAGCGAGTTCGACCGTCAATGGAAGCCCGTTCACGATCCTCCCTTTTCTCATAAGCAGAGTTTCAGCGTCTCCTACAGGCGCATGGTCAAGCATCAAGGGCGAGTCAGTTTTTCCGACAAGAGGCACGTACACATTCCGCTGGGTCTTTGGCTCGATTTGTGGCGCTTTCGCCCCGACCTTGTTATTTCTGATGAGATGGGGGCACGCACTTTGATTGCTGCGGCCTACGCGCTACTGACGCGCAAACAGTTGGTGATTTGGTTCCATTGTACGCTCCATACAGAGAGAGACATCGCTTGGAAACAACGCCTTCTTAGGAAAGTCTTTATAAGGATGGCTGACGCTTTCATCGGAATGGGAATTGAAGCGCGACGATATCTTGAAAGCTTGGGTGTCGAGTCAGAGTCAATCTTCGATGCAAAGAACGCCGTGGACATTGGTCCGCTTGAATCTCGGGTCGAGGCGCAGCGACGGATTACAGTGCGTCGGCGATTAGGGGTTTCTGGATTATGCTTTCTCTACGCCGGCCGAATCAACCAACTCAAGGGTGTGGAGGAGCTTCTCGAAGCGTGGGACGTCTTTTGCGCGCACGATGGGGTTGAAGCCACTCTCGTCCTAGCAGGTGATGGCCAAGACAGACCGAATTTAGAGAACCGCGTGGCCCGTCGAGGGCTCACCAATGTTAGATTCGTGGGTCATGTTGAACCTGAGGAGTTGCCCGAGATTTATCATGCCGCGGACGTCTTCGTGTTCCCAACCCTCCAGGATGTGTGGGGCCTTGTCGTCAATGAGGCGATGACGTTTGGACTGCCCATTATCTGCTCAAAGTACGCCGGTTGTGCGCCCGACCTAATGATCGATGGCAGAAACGGCTGGCTTGTCGATCCCAAAGACCCCGACGATGTTCTGCGAGCGCTTAGGAAGGCGTGGGACGCACGTGACAAAAAAGAGGACATGGCGAAGGCTGCTCGGGAATCGGTCGCCGGTCTAACTATTCCAGAGATGGCCGAAGGCTTCCGCCGGGCGGTGGAATATGCTCGACCCAGGCCGAAGTTGCGCTCTGAAAACCCGAGCAAGATGCGCGGACGCTTGGATGTGCCCAGAAGGGAACCACTCTGAGATGCGCCGACCACCCCCAAGTTACCGCTACGTCCTAAGTGTGCCCTATGTAGCTGCGTTGTCGTCAATCAGCGGCGCCAGCGTGTGGGGTTTGCACTTTACGGGCTTCATATGGTCGTCTGTCCTGGTAGTTGGTGTGCTGATGATCGTCCAACATCGCAAGCAGATACCTTTTCCTTGGAAGCTCTGGTGCCCATGGTTCGGCTACGTTTTGTTATCCCTCACCTGGGGGGGAATTCATTGGCGTTGGAATCTGCAAGATCCCGCACAGATGCTCTGCCCATTGGTGGTTGGGATGGTGGCATCTTATGCGATTCGAACGGAGATTCAACTGGAAAGGCTGATGCGCGGTTTTATGCATTGCCTGATGTTTGTGGCGGCAGCCTTTGCTTTCTTTTGGTACGGGCCGGGAATTCCTTACCAAGCAGCGGGCAGCGGATATAGCGTGAGAACGGGGGCGATGACGGCGGCCTTCATCGGATGCCTGTTTGTGGGAAGGGCGCGAAGGAACCCATTTCGCAGCTCTTTAGGGTGGATGGCCTGCTTATCGATTGCCTTTCTCTCAGGCAGCCGAATGGCGACGCTGGCCATCTTGATATTGTGGTTAGTCACTCCCCTCTACCGCAGCCTTATATCACGAATTCTTGCTTGTGCTCTAATGTGTCTGGCGGGTTCGGCGCTATTCTATTCGCCAATCTTCCAGGAACGGTTTTTCCCATCCGCCGGACGTGGCAGCTTTAATCAGGTGATCCAGGGGGACTACTCAAGCTCTGGGCGATTTGATGTGTGGCCCGTCGTTTGGCAGGAGGCCCAGAAGCATATCGTGTTCGGAGCCGGAGCCGGAGAAGTTGCGCGTTTCATACCAAAGGCTGACCTATTTAACCCAGAGCCAACGCCGTTGAACGACTATCTCCAAGTAGTCTTTGAGTACGGAGTTGTTGGCCTTCTAATCCTCATTGGCACCGTACTCAGGCAGATGCATGTACTGCACAAGCTCATCCGGACGCGGGACCCAGCAGTAGTCTGGGCCTTAGCGGCAGCTTATCTCGGGTTTTTCGCCTTTTTGATTTTCGCGTGGACTGAAAACGCCTTGATATACGGCGTGTATTTTATGAATCCGCTTTTCGCTGTCACCGGCGCCGCCATCGGATTAAATGTAAATAAGAACCTCCAGTGGAACCGGCGTTACGTGGTCAGGCGGCCCGCATTCGTTGTCTCTAACGACCCCCAAAAAAACGTACCGTGGCGTCCCTCAACAGGACGGGCTGCTCGGCCTTTCATGGCAAATGAATGACGTCCTCGCCCTCGGCATCATCGGATCGTCTGAGAATAGTTACGACAAGCTGGGACGACGGAGATCCCAGCGACCTCAGGGTCGCTGAACTTCTCTATGCTAGGGGCCTGGGAGGGACCTTCTACGTACCTATCACTTACGAAGGTCATCAAGTCCTTGATGAGTCGGACGTGAGGTCTTTGAACCGTTCAGGCTTTGAAGTGGGTGGCCATGGTTTCTCGCACAAAGTTCTGCCGCAGCTGAGCTCCGAGGAAATCGCTCGGGAGTTACGTATCTGCAGGAACCGGCTCGAAGACGTCCTAGGTGACGGCGTCCGGATGTTCTGCTACCCGAAAGGGCGATTTAGTCCAAAAGTAATAGGGCACGCGAAGGCCGCTGGCTATGAAGGTGCTCGAACAACTCGCATGTTCAGGCAAGAGCTGGATTTTGATCCTTTTCACATGCCCACAACTCTCCACGCGTATCCCAACACAAAAATGCAATATGCGAAAAACCTGCTTAGGGGCGGGAATCTGAGAGGGCTTCTTGGCTATGCCAGTCGATTCACCTGGCGGCAGTCTTGGGTAACAATGGCAAAGATGCTCTTCGACCGGGTCCTGGAGGAGGGCGGCATCTGGCACTTGTACGGCCACTCGTGGCTGGTTAAAGAAATGAACCTTTGGGATGATCTCAAGCAGGTCTTGGATTACGTAAGCGGCCGGGAAGGCGTGCTCCATGTTACCAACGCCGAGGTCTTGCCCTATCTCCCGAGAAACGTGCCCGCAACGTCCCCAGCACTCGATCTTACACCCCTCAAATGAAGATCCTCCTCGTCCACAACACCTACCAGCAACCCGGAGGAGAAGACGTTGTCTTCAGCCAGGAACGGCGACTGCTCGAATGCGCCGGGCACCAAGTCCTGACCTATTGCCGGAGCAACTGGGAAATCGCCACCTATTCGGCTCTGAAGCGGTTGGCATTGCTAGGTCGGATGGTGTGGGCGCGAGAGACTCGGCGGGAAATCGCCAGCGTCCTCCATAGCCAGAAACCTGATCTTGTCCATGTTCACAATACCTTTCTGATGGTTTCACCCTCCATTTATTCGGCCTGCAAAGAAGCGCACATACCAGTGGTGCAGACGCTGCACAATTATCGACTTCTTTGCCCGGCGGCCAATCTCTTTCGGCGTGGCGGCGTCTGCGAGGAGTGCCTCAAGCGCAGCCTGTGGCGCGGGTCGCTGCACGGCTGCTATCGCAACTCCCGCGCCGCGACGTCGGCAGTGGCGTTGATGCTAGCCGTGCATCGTTGGGTCGGCACCTGGAGCGAGATGGTAGACCGCTTCATTGCGCTCACTGAGTTCTCCCGCCAGAAGTTCATCGAGGGAGGCATACCTGCTGAGAAGATGGCGGTGAAGCCCAATTTCGTGTACGCCGATCCCGGGTCTCGAGCCTCCGGCGGCGAATATGCGCTGTTCGTAGGCAGACTCTCCCCTAAGGAGCGCATGATCACACTGCTCGCGGCATGGCAACGGCTCCAGAAGCGCATTCCGCTCCGCATCATCGGTGGTGGGCCCGAGCTTGCGTCTCTGCAGGCGAAGGTAACACAAATGGAACTCTCTGACGTTCGCTTCCTTGGGCAATTGCCGCGCGACGAAGTGATAGCAGCCCTGAAGGGGGCGCGGTGCCTGGTCTTCAACAGCGAATGGTATGAGACTTTCGGGATGGCGATAATCGAAGCATTTGCCTGCGGCGTGCCGGTGATTTGCTCGCGGCTTGGGGCAATGCAGGAAATCGTCGCTGATGGGCGCACCGGACTTCACTTCGCCCCTGGCGATGCTGGCGATCTTGCCGCCAAGGTCGAGTGGGCCTGGGCTCACCCCAAGGAGATGGCCGCAATGGGCCGCGCCGCCCGCGCCGAGTACGAAGCCAAGTACACCGCCGATCGAAACTACACGATGCTGACGGAGATCTACGGGAAGGTGCTCGGGAATAGGCGCTAGGGGCTGGGATGAACCGGAGCGAGGCATGATCAACGCCGGAAAGCACAATGTCCTTGGAGTCCTGATGGACGCTGTGGATTACGAGGCGGCTGCGGGATTCGTGCTGAGAGCGGCCCACGAGAAGCGCGGCGCTGCCGTTTCAGCGCTAGCCGTCCACGGCTTGATGACGGGTGTTTTACACAGCGACTACAAGTATCGCCTCAACCGCTTCGACCTCCTCGTGCCGGACGGGCAGCCCGTTCGTTGGGCACTCAATCTGCTCCACGGCGCGCACCTTCGAGATCGAGTGTACGGGCCCGACCTCATGCTTGCCTTGTGCTCGCGGGCCGAAGAAGAAGGGTTGGGGGTATTCCTCTACGGAAGCACTCAGGAAGTCCTCTCTCCCTTGAGGAGAAACCTGGAGCACCGTTTCCCTTCCTTGCGAATCGCTGGAATGGAGCCTTCGAAGTTTCGCCGCGTTTCGGCTGAAGAAAGAACTGAATTGATAGCGCGGATTCGTAGCGCAGGTGCGGCTATTGTTTTCGTGGGGCTCGGGTGTCCGCGGCAAGAGATTTGGGCTTATGAGTTACGAGAGGTTCTGTCGATGCCCCTGGTGGCGGTGGGGGCAGCCTTTCCGTTCTTTGCGGGCACTGTCCGACAAGCACCCAAATGGATGCAAGATCGTGGCTTGGAATGGCTGTTTAGGTTGTTTGCAGAGCCCCGTCTGTGGCGGAGATACCTACTCTTGAACCCCCTGTACGTGCTTCTGGTAGCCTTGCAATTATTGCGGCCCTCGCAATTCTCTAGCCTGGTAACGCATCACTCAGTGGGCAACAGCTTGGAGATTTGAGGGTGGTGCGATAGCCGGAACATAGACGAAAGCCCCGATCTCCCACCTGCTTCCATAAGCGTTCTGGTCCCCTGTCACCACCGAATTAGGCCAAGTGCTTCCCGGCATAAGCCCCACATTATACGGGCTCCCCAGATTCACCCCGGCATCGATGGCAGGAGAGCCGCTTGCCAGCCAAAACTGCGACGCTGCGGCGTTCGCGAACTGCGGGTCAGTCTGCACGGAATGGGAGCAGCCAACCGTGCCGCAATTGCCCGTTGCAGTTTCCCAGGCAGCATAGGTGGACTCGTAAGAAGTTACGGCAGAGCCCCATTGGATGAAATTGGTGGCCTGCCGGCCGAAACCATTGTATGCGTAAACGTTTCCGTTTCCGTTCGTTCCAGGGTTTTCACAGCCGAAATACACCTGGAGCTGCGGCCCACCGTTCCCGACCGATATGTTGTTCTCCACGGAGTTGTTCACGCAGCCCTGTGCAAAGTTATCGGCGGTAATGGATATGCCTGGGCCAGCGTTACCGTAGGAAACATTGTTCGCAACCAGGCTGCCACTCATGGGGTAGGAGGGATTGTCTGCCGCCAACGCAATCCCAGCCTTAAAGTCCTCGGACGCGCGCATGACAGTACCGTAAACGATGTTGTATAGGATATTCACATTGCTGTCAGCTTCGGCCATAATCCCAATTAGATTGTTCCCATACACGAGGTTGTACTTCGCTGTAAAGCCGTTGCCCACCGTGTCGGCCCAAATCCCGATTCCTTGATAGTCGGGTTGCCCAACAACACCATTATTATAGACCTTCGAGTATTGCACAGTCATGTTGGGCGATTGTGCTGAGGGATCATCCGTAAATCTAATACCAGCAGTATAATCCTGCGTCGTGAGCTGGGCGTTGTCGTGAGCAACCAGATGGTCAAGCAGAATGCTGGGGGCGGCATAGACCTCAAAGCCGTTCGCGCCGTTGTAAGCGGCAGTTGAGTAAGAAACAACGACGCCGAGTCCGTTGCCGATGTTGATTCCATCGTCGAAATTCCGCAAGGCCGTGACGCCAGTTACGAGTAGACCTGTGCAGGTATTACAGTTGTTATAGTAGACGCCGCGGTAATTCGATTTGTCTGTCTCAAGCCCAGAGAGCGTCACATACGACACATTGGAACTGGTAACTGCATACTGACGCTGGCTTACCTCCATCGAGTGCCCACTAGGGCTGTCTCCCGCTGTCAGGTACACCCAAATCCTGCTGTTCGCGGCATCCAAATACCACTGCCCCGCCGAGAGGGAAGCGGCAGTGACTGTGTTCTGCGTGAGGCGGGCGCCATCCTCGAAGACCTGGTTGGGAGCCGTCGAATAGGAAGCATAGTAAAGAGAGCCGGAAGATAGGGTCCAGTTTGTGAATAGATTCGCGCCGCTGATCATCGGCACCGTCCCGGTTCCATAGGCTCCAAAGGTAATCGGGCTCCCTGCAGAGCCGGAAGAGGGCACGGTCAACTGCTCGCGCCAGGTGCAAGTGCTCTCAAACAGAATCGAATCGCCGGGATTGAACTTGGACGTGTTCACCTTGTTGATGGTCAGCCAGGGCGTGGATGGACTGGTTCCGTTGTTGAGGTCGTTCCCCACGGTCAGGCAGTTGTCCACGTAGTAGGTGGTGGCCCAGAGCGGCGAAGTGAAGAACAGGAGCAACAGGATTAAGCGTTTTGTCATGACGATCTCTCGCCCCCTCCTTCTAAGTATCGTCAGAACTCCAAAGGTGTGAATAGCTCCGAGGTACTACCTACCGAGAGGCTAGCTATGACGGCCCATCATAGTGTGGCGGAGCGCGTGGCGGAGGTTTTGAGGCGGCGGTACGACGTGCGCACGGTCGGGACATATTGTCCCCCGTTCCGGCCCCTCACCCGGGGAGAAGAGGCGGAAGTGGAACGGCGCATCCGGGCGGCGGCGCCGGACGTTGTCTGGGTGGGCCTGAGCACTCCCAAGCAGGAGCGCTGGATGTACGAGCACCGCGAGCGGCTGGGCGTGCCGGTGCTGGCCGGAGTGGGCGCGGCGTTCGACTTCCTCGCCGGGACGGTTCGGCAAGCTCCGCCTTGCATGCAGGAGAACGGGCTCGAGTGGCTCTTCCGGCTCATGCAGGAG
>Ga0181538_10005383_pt1 | contig 11519 bp, 5 predicted proteins | sample PEATcosm2014_Bin_40_FD_119773 | JGI IMG/M metagenome (GOLD analysis project Ga0181538, IMG submission 119773) | Peatland microbial communities from MTU Mesocosm Facility, Houghton, MI, USA - PEATcosm2014_Bin23_30_metaG | ecosystem: Environmental > Terrestrial > Soil > Wetlands > Peat | place...
AAGCCTAAGACGTGGGCGTCTGAATCTGACCCCGTCGGGTCAAACCTCATTGTCCCAGGCCATGGGACGGCTACGGTCACGACCTTATCCAGGGGCGTGGGCTAAGTCCGACAGGCTGCTAGGATGTTCCTTGCTTGTTCCTGGCTTTTTGGCTCCTCCCTGGGTGCCCTCCCTGCCCCCGTCACGGCACCCCCGGCACGCCGAACGCGCGCCATGCGGCCCTGTCTCCTGCCTCCCGGCCACGCGCCAGCCCACAGTCACCGCTCCCAATATAAAGACGCTGCCGGCGCCGTCAAGGTTACCAAACTCGCCGCCGAGCGCGCGCCACGGCTAGTACCCGGACAAAGTAATTCCGATAAAACGCCGGACCGAGTCCGCTCTCATTAACACCCAACTTCAATTGGGTGGTACGCGCGCCGCGCAGGATGCCAACCGTTTCAACGGTGTTCCCTGCCGGCTGCGCTGGTTGTGGCGACATTCCGCCTGCCTGATTTCTTGAGTGCCGTGGTGCGACATGCCTGATTTCTTGAGTTGACACCAGCCCGTCTTCATCCGGATTATGGCGTCCATGAACGATACGTCTAATCCTCTCTCTTCACGTCGCGAGTTTATCAAAACCACTGGCCGCATTGCCGCCGTTTCCGCGCTGGCAGGCGTCGCCATCCCCCATGTCCACGCTGCCAGCGGCGGCCTCATTCAACTGGCGCTGGTCGGTTGCGGAGGCCGCGGAACCGGCGCGGCCAACAACGCGCTCTCCTGCAACGGCGGCCCCCTGAAGCTCGTCGCCATGGCTGACGTCTTCGAGGATCGCCTGAACGGCAGCTACGAAACAATCAGCAAGCAGTGCGGCGACAAAGTCGATGTGCCGCAGGACCACAAGTTCATTGGCTTCGACGCTTACCAGAAGGCGATGGATTGTCTCAAACCGGGCGACATAGTCATTCTGACCACCCCGCCCGCATTCCGCTGGGTCATGTTCACCTACGCCATCGCCAAAGGCCTGAACGTGTTCATGGAAAAGCCGGTCACGGTGGACGGACCGACCACGCGCAAGATGCTCAAGCTGGCTGAAGAGGCAACCGCCAAGAACCTCAAGGTCGGGGTGGGCTTGATGTCCCGTCACAGCCGGGCCTTGCAGGAACTGGCCAAGCGCATTCAAGACGGCGAGATCGGCGACGTCATCATGATGCGCGGTTATCGCATGCATGGGCCGGGAGGGTCAGCCTTCGTGACCAAGTGGCCGGGAAAACCGAGCGAATTGCTCTGGCAAATCAGGAATTTCCACGCGTTCCTCTGGGCCAGCGGCGGTTGCTACAGCGACTTCTATATCCATGTTATTGATCATCTCTGTTGGATGAAGGGCGCTTGGCCAATCAAGGCGCAGGCTTTGGGCGGCGAGCATTACAAACATGACCCCGAAGGCCGGCCCTACGTGGACCAGAATTTCGATGCGTATTCGGCGGAATACACGTTTGCCGACGGCGCCAAGTTCATTATGGACGGCCGATGCATGAACGGATGCAACGACATCTACTCCAGTTATGTGCATGGAAGCAAAGGCTTGGCTATCGCCTCCAAGGCAGGCGACTGCGGAGCCCCCTCCATGACTTTCAAGGGCCAGAATCCGCAACGCTCGAACATGATTTGGACCTCCAATATCCCACCGGGCGAGCAGGATCCCTATGTAAACGAGTGGAACGATCTGCTGGACGCCATCCGCAACGACAAGCCTTACAACGAGGCCAAACGCGGCGCGGAAGGCAGCCTTGTCACGAGCATGGGCCGCATGGCCGCCCACACCGGCCAGGAGATTACTTTCGAAGACATACTCAACGGCGAGCACGAGTTCGCCCCCGGCGTGGACAAGCTCACGATGAACTCCCCCGCGCCACTGGTGGCCGACAAGGACGGTAAGTATCCTGTCCCGATGCCGGGCATCACCCGGAAGCGGGAGTACTAATCGCTTCTCCCCGTTGCCTTCGGTTGCCTGCGGCGGTCGGCCACTACCTGGCTCGCCGTCGCGGCAGCAGGGCTGGGGAAAGGCCCGGTTAATCTTGGTTCAGGCCGTTGAGCCGGACGGGACTTTCCAAGGCATCCCGATCGGATTGCATTTCCGCTGCCAATCCCGGGGCCGAATCGCCAGCGCCTGACCGATCGGGTCCCAACAGTTTGGCCTTGCGTGCTACGGCCGGCGAGTGAGGTTAAAGAGGATGGCACACAAGACGAGGAACAGGAAGACGATGGAGTGAACTTGGAAGGGGAAATCATAGCGAGCATGGACGAGGCAGCCGGCCAGTGCGAGCCAGATGAGAATAATGAAGCGCCGGCCCCCATGTATCCCGCCGCGCGCGAACCAGCGCAGCACCACCGCGATAAAGGATAGTGCGATCAGCCCGCTGCCCACCCAGCCAAACGTGATGCGGGTCTCCAGCCAATCGTTATGCAATTGGGCCGGCCAATACGTGTCGGTGGTCTTGCGATAGAGCTGAAACACGGATTCGAAAGTGCCTGGGCCTGTGCCATATAACGGATAATCGGCAGCCATAGGGCGGGCGTTCTCATACATTTGCTCCCGGTATTCGGAGTCTTCGCTGATATGGGCCATGCGCGGTTTCAGCGTCTTCCAGCCCAGCGCGAGGCCGAGTGCCAGCGCCCCCGCAAAGAACAGCAGCAGGGCGGCCAGTGTGGTTATCCGCGTCCGACGGTCCTGTTGCCGGTGAGCCCCCAGGAGAAAATGCGTGGCCGTAAGAAAGAGGGCCGCCAGTATCGCGATGCCGGCCGTGACGAGCGCGCCGCCGCGGCTGGTGGAGATAATTGGGCAAGCCGCCATGATTCCGCAGCAAAACAGCACCAAGTGGTGCGCGTTGCGCCTGAAACCATACGACCGGTTGAGCGTCCACCAGAATGCCAGGCAGACGGGCCAAAGGAGATTGAAATATTGGGACGCATTGGCCCGGTAGGCATATGGGCCGAACTGGGTGTTCGCATCAGGGTTGACATGCGGCTTGACCAGAAACAGCAGCTTGCCGGAGCCTTCCAGCCGCTGCGCTATACCTTCCAGACCCAGCAGCCCGCCATTCACCGCCAGCACCCAAAGCAAGTGCCGCAAGCGCGCTGGTACCAAAGGGGCCGAGACGCCGCCATCGGGTAGCGGTTTGCGGCGTTCCGCCCGCTCCTCGCCCTCCACCTTGCCTAACAACCAATCGCGCACGGCCCAGAACGCGCACGCCAGCCCAAGGAAACTCCAAAAGGCCGGCCAGCTTCGGCTGCTGTCGAGGGTGTGGGGCAGCCACCGGATAAAGGAATCATGGTAGGCAAAGCTCAGTTCCTCGCGGTGAAACGTGGCCCGCGAGTTCAGGACGCTGACGAGGCAGTAACCCAGAATCGCCACCGTCAGCCAAGCCAGGATCGCCGTGAGGCCCGAAGCCGTCATCACCATCTGACCGCCGCTTTCGGTCTCTGGACTTTGGACTTTGGGCTTTGGACTCTTGGCTTCCCTCCCCCTCGGCCAGTCCCAGCGCGGCGGATGATACCCCTTGAGCCAGCGAATGGCCAATTTGCCCGCAAGTAAAAGGCCCAACACGTACGCCGCCACGGTCATCAGCCAGATGGACCAGGACTGGGTTGTGCCGAACGCCCACGGGCCAACCACCGCCATGAAATAAATCAGCGGCCCCGTCAGCTCCTCGCAAACGCGGTAAAGCTGCACGTCACGCGCGCGCAAGGCACGGCGCTTGATGAGACGAGAAAGACGGCTGCTGACATCAGCCGCGGTGCGCGTGCCTTGTGCGGCTTTTTCAGACGGTCCACCAGCTTCCATTCTTTGCGATTGAAGTTGAGCGAGCGGTGCTTAACAAGGCTTTAGTGGCTGCGGCATGTGGTCAGCAGTGCTGCATCAAGCTCGCGGAAGCCGCCCCTACCCCGAACCCACAAGCGCAAAAAAGAGGACTTGGACGGTGAGTTCCAAGCCCTCCCTATTAGCAATAGCAGTAAACTAGACTAGGAGCAACCCAGGCTTTCCCCGCAGTTAAGGCACTTGTAGCACGCGCCATTGCGAACGGTTACATGACCGCAACTTGGGCAGGTCGGCGCATCTTGTTGAAAATGCGCGACTGAATCACTGAGGGTCTTCACTGTCCGCTCGGGGGCGGCCGGTTTGGTGGAATGATGACCATTGCCATTTCCCGGCTGGTCGGATTGGGCCTCCAGAACGTCCGTGTCCTCCGCGATCGCCAGCTCCGGCACAGGCCGGTTAATCTTCTTCTTCAATTCCTCCTGCAACCCAGGCATGGCCAGTTCCGGCTGATTGCGATTCGGCGAATTGGCCTCTCGGAAGCCGGGGATGAATTGAGTCGCCATCCAGCGGAACACATAATCAGTGATCGAAGCAGCGTTGCGTATGTCCGGGTTCTTGGTAAAGCCGGACGGCTCGAAGCGCACGTGGGCGAATTTCTTAACCAAGGCTTCCAGCGGCACGCCGTATTGCAGCGCCATGCTGGTCAAAGTGCCGATGCCGTCCATCAGCCCGCCGATCGTCGAGCCTTCCTTTGCCATCGTGATGAACAACTCGCCCGGATGTTTGTCCTCGAACAGCCCGACCGTCAGATAACCTTCGTGACCCGCGATGTCGAACTTGTGCGTGATCGCCGTCCGCGTGTCAGAAAGTCGGCGGCGCAGAGGCTTGCCCGCCTGGGCACTCAGCTTGGCGACGTCCGCCTCAAGTTCCTTGATGCGGGCTTCCAGTGCGGACGTGTCCAAGGCTGCGGCCTTGTCGCCTCCTTCGTTAGTGCGTTTAGTGTTGAGCGGCTGCGAACGCTTCGAGCCGTCACGATAGATCGCCACGCACTTGAGCCCCCTCTTCCACGCCTGCACGTATGCGTCGCGAATGTCCTCGACCGTGCTGTCGTTGGGCATGTTGACCGTCTTGGAAATCGCACCGCTAATGAATGGCTGCGCCGCACTCATCATTTTCAGGTGCGCCAGATACTGAATGCTTCGCTGGCCGCGATACGGCTTGAAGGCGCAGTCAAATACCGGCAGATGCTCTGGCTCTAACCCGCTCCGGATAGTTTGACCGCCTTCCTCCACGTCCTCGATCGTGTCGAACTTGGCGGTGTGCCCAATGATGCTCTTGCATTCTTGGGCGCTGTAGCCCAACCGGTGCAACGCTTCAGGCACCGTGCGGTTGACGATCTTCAGCAGACCGCCGCCCGCCAGGAGTTTGTACTTCACCAGCGCGATGTCCGGCTCGATACCGGTCGTGTCGCAGTCCATCAGGAAGGCGATGGTGCCGGTGGGCGCCAAAACGGTCACTTGCGCGTTGCGATAGCCCACCGCACGACCGCGTTCGAGCGCGTGGTCCCAACACGTGCGCGCCTCCTCTTTCAGGTAGTTGAATTCGGCGCTCGGCTGGATTTCCTCGACTGCCTCGCGGTGCTCCTTAACTACGCCCAGCATGGATTCAACATTGTCGTCCGCCAGCGGCTTGGTCACGTGCGCGCAACGGGCATCGCGGTAGCCCTTAAAAGCGCCCATGACCGAAGCAAGCTCGGCCGATTGCTCATAAGCATGGCCCGTCATCATCGCGGTGATCGCCCCAGCCAGCGCGCGGCCTTCGTCCGAATCGTAAGGCAGGCCGTAACTCATGATGAGCGAACCAAGGTTGGCGTAGCCCAGGCCAAGCGTGCGGAAGATATGGGAGTTCTCGGCGATTTCCCTGGTCGGATAGCTGGCGTTATCGACCAGGATCTCCTGCGCAGTAATGAAAAGCCGCACGGCGGCTTTGAACTGCCCGACATCGAACGTGCTGTCCTCGCGCTTAAACTTCATCAGGTTCAGCGACGCCAGGTTGCAAGCGGTGTTGTTGATGAAAACATACTCTGAGCACGGATTCGTCGAGTGAATCGGCTCCGTGCCTTTGCAGGTATGCCATTTCTGGATCGCGCCGTCGTACTGCAAACCCGGGTCGCCGCAGACCCATGTCCCCTCAGCGATTTCGTGCAACAATGTGCTGGCGTCCTTCTTCTCGAGCGGCTTGCCGGTCGTGACCGACCGCGTCCACCATTCCTTGCCCTCTTGCGCGGCCTTCATAAAGGCGTCGCTGACGCGCACGGAAAGGTTCTCGTTCTGGTACATGACGCTGCCGTACGCGTCGCCGTTATAGGAGCCGTCGTAGCCTTGCTCCATCAGCGCCCAGGCCTTCTTTTCCTCCTTCATCTTGGCTTCGATGAACTCCTGGATGTCGCCGTGCCAATCGCGCAGCGTATTCATCTTGGCCGCGCGGCGCGTCTTCCCCCCGGATTTCACAACGTTGGCCACCTGGTCATAGACCTTCAGGAAGGATAATGGCCCGCTCGGCCGGCCGCCGCCGCTGAGCTTCTCCTTGCTCGATCGGATGGGAGAAAGGTCGGTGCCAGTCCCCGAGCCAAACTTGAAGAGCATGGCCTCGCTGTGGGCAAGCTGCATGATGGACTCCATGTTGTCCTGCACCGATTGGATGAAGCAGGCACTGCACTGCGGATACTCATATTGCGTCTTCGCCCGCTCTGCCCGGCCGGTTCGGGGATCGCAAAACCAGTTGCCGCGGCTGGAGGAATTGCCGATACGATACTCGTGATAAAGTCCGACATTGAACCAAACCGGGGAGTTAAACGCCCCGTACTGATTCAGGCACAGCCACGTCAGCTCGTCGTAGAACACCTCGCCGCCGGCTTTGCTGAAGTAGCCGTCCTTGATGCCCCAATCCGCGATCGTGCGGCAAATGCGGTGGATGAGTTGCCGCACAGACGTTTCCCGTTCCGGCGTGCCTTGCTCACCATAAAAATACTTCGACACGACAACCTTGGTGGCCAAGAGCGACCATGCCTTGGGCACCTCGACGTTGTCCTGCTTGAAAATGACTTTCCCGGCATCGTCCGTGATCTCCGCGGTCCGCCGTTCCCACTCCAATTGGTCGAACGGATTGATCTTGGGATCGCTGAATGTCCGTTCGATCGTGAGTTCTTTCCTTATCGAGGCCGAGGCCGCCTTGGCCGCACGAGCCGCGCTCTCGGTTGCAGAACGCCGCCGTCCATGGGAGGGAACTTCAGCCAAAACCTGTTCGCTGGCAACTATCATCGTATTCCTTCTTCCTGCTGTCCCGCCGGTCATGCCCGTCAAACGACCTTCAACGAAGCAACCGACAGATTTGGTTCAAATTCGTCGCTTTCTCAAACAAATGGGCCTCCTCGAGGCCCCGCATAAACCCCATTAGTTGGGTAACACTCCCAACTTAACTACCACCTGTTGGGGGGACAAGATAATTCTGAAAAAAAGTTACGCAAACGATATTCCCTTAGAAAAATCGCTCAATTCTGTCCCACAAAAGGCATCTTGGGCAAGGCCGAGCGCCTGTAACCGGAGACGTAAACACAGAAACGCACCCGCTCAGCGCGAGGTTTGCCTGGGCCGAGGCTTGAATTTCCGCATGGGCTCGATGGTCTTAGGGCGGGCTTTCGCGGCCAGGATGATCGGGCAACCCTCGTAGCCGAAGGCGCGCCGCATCTGGTCAGCTAAGTATTTCTTATACTGGTCCGAGAACAGTTCGTCACGGCTGACAAAGAGCAGGAAGGTGGGCGGTGCCTGCCTCACTTGCGTCGCGTAAAAGAACTTCAGGCGATGCCCGCGGGCGCTGACAGGCTGGCGGCGCTCGACGGCATCCTGCAAGGTGCGGTTCAAAATCGCGGTCGGGACCTTCTGCTGCAACTGGGCGGCCACGTAACGCACAGCTTCGAGCAGGCGATCCAGGTGAAAGCCGGATAGGGCCGACGTGAAGATCACCGGCGCATAGTCGAGAAAGAAAAGGTGCCTCTGCACCCATTCGCCGAATTCCGAAAGTGTCGTCATGACATTTGGCGCCTTCCGGTTCTCCTTATTCTGGCGGCGTTCGACCTCCTCCACGCGCGCTTTGCGCACGGCGTCGTTCATCAGGTCCCATTTATTCACCACCACGATGCAAGACCGGCGTGCCTCAACGATCCGGTCGGCGACCTTCTTGTCCTGCTCGGTTATCCCGGCCTCCGCGTCGAGGACAAGGATGGCGATATCGCACCGAGCGATGGACTCTTCGGCCCGCTTGACGCTGAAGAATTCGATCGAATCATCGACGCGCTTGGTCTTGCGCAGGCCGGCAGTATCGATCAGCACATAGGATTGGCGCACCCCCTCGGTCACGACTTCGAACGGCACGTCCACGGCGTCCCGCGTCGTCCCGGGTATTGGGCTGACAACGACGCGCTCGGAGTTGGTGAGGGCGTTGATGATAGATGACTTGCCGACGTTGGGGCGGCCTACAATGGCCAATTTCAGGGGCGCCTGCTCCTTGATCTTTGATGCGTGCTCCACATCTTCCCCTGCTGGCTCGCTCGGGGTTCCAGTCCCCACTGCGATAAAACTCATCGCCGCATCCATCAGCGGCTGAATTCCCTCGCCGTGAATCGCGCTCACCGGAAAGACCTGATCGAAGCCCAGTTCGGAGAATTCCAAGGCGCTAGTCTCGGACCGGTGGGTGTCCACCTTGTTGACGGCGACCAAAACCGGTTTGCCGCTACCACGTAAGCGTGCGGCGGCCTCGCGGTCGAGCGGCACGATGCCCTCCTGGACGTTCACCACCAAAAGGATGACATCAGCCGCCTCGATGGCGAGTTCCACCTGTTCCATCGCCGCCGCAATGATGACATCATTGGCCTTCTCGCGGCGCAGCAGGCCGATGCCGCCGGTATCGACGAGCGTGAAAGGCCGCCCACGCCATTCCAGTTCGGCCGTGATGCGGTCGCGGGTGACGCCGGGTTGGTCGTGCACAATGGCGATGCGCCGGCCGGCGATACGGTTGAACAAAGCCGACTTGCCGACATTGGGTCGGCCCACAATGGCAATTAATCCAGGCATGAAATGTGTTGTAATCTTACCTATCCCTTGCAGAACCGCTCGAAAGCGCCGCCGAACAGGTCCTTTACGTCGCGTTCAATTTCCGCGCGGTTAACCTGCCAGCCGGTCTTCGCCAGGTCCGAGTACTTGTCCACCAACACCCTCGCGATGATCTGGCGTGAGTGCTGCCATTTATAAACGATCTGTTCGAGAACACGGGCATCGGAATGTTGCGCCGTAAAGCTCAAACCCAGCAGCTCGAGGCGCAGCCGAGTAATCTCGTCAATCAGGTGCGGCACGTTCGTGAACCACCAGCAGCCGAACGCGTGCAGGTTGCGGAACTTGCGGGCGAGCACGCACAACTCGTGCTGGCCTTCCCGCGCGAGCACCGTGGCCAGGAACTTGTTCTCCGGGAACCGCACGCAGAGGTTCTGCAGCACCGACAGGTTGCTCGAACCCACCCCGTCACCTGCCAGTTTCAGTTGCGGATTCGTAGCGCGCTTCACGCCGAGCATCATGGCGAAAGGCACCCCGTGGTCCCGGCAATGCGGTAGCACGGCCTGCTCAATCAGTTGCGTCGTGATGCTCTTGTCGGGGAATACGAATTCAGGCGGCAGGGAAATCATCACATAGCGCGCGTCTATCCGTTTAGTCCAATCCGCCAGGAATCGCCGCACCTCGTCAAACGTCTTTCGCGGCGGAACGCCCGCTTCCACCTTGTAGCCCCAGCGGGAGAGCGTTGACGCCGTTCCGGGCCACGATAAGAGCAGCGGGTCGATGCGCAGCGCCGCGGTGAAACGGTCATCCCGGCGGAAACCCTTCTCCCAGACCGTGCGCTCCAGGTCATCGAACGGCGAATTCGTCATGAATATCTTCCGCACGCCGGCCAGCTCCATGCAGCGGGTGATGTGGCTGTCCACGCTCTGGCTCGCGAACCAGCGGCGCAAGGCAGGCAAATCGCGCTTCTTCACATCCAACCCCATCGCGTGCAAGGTGGTCAGCACGCCGCGGCACGCTTCGGAAACCGGCGAGTGCTGGAGAAACAGCGCATCCCAGATCAAGTCCGCCTGCCCGCTCTTGGACAGCGACCAGAACTTGTCATAAGGCACGGCCAAGTAGCGGAAGGCCTCAGCGACCAGGTAATGATAGACGAGCAGATCATCAATGCCCCAGAGCAGCAACTCCTTGAAAGCCGGATCGTATAAATGCGTGTGGATGTCCGTCACCGGTGCGGACATCACGATGTCCTCCACCTCTTTGGCCAACGGGGCCCGGCTGGCTTCCACACGAGTCGTTCTCATAGGCGCCACACGATATGAGAGAATTCCCGCAGAAGCCACATTAAACCCGGACTGATTGTGATCAACAGCGGGATGAACACGACATCGGACACTTCAAATACTGCGCGTCCCTGCCAACCGCGGCAGGTCTCCAACGCGCCGCCTAAACTGACGGAGCGGCTTGACCGTGCAGTCCAGTTTTAACCCTGAGAAATAGAGTACCAGTAGAGGACCAATCGAGGACCAATCGAGGACCAGTAGAGGAACAATCGAGAGCATCGGTAGGGCATCAGGCTATAACCTCGTTCCAACTTCGTACGTGGGCCGGGCCAAATCCCTCAGCGTGCTAGCGCCAAGGCGATCACGCCCCCAACTGCAATCGCGCCGCCGGCCAGCGAACGCACCGTGGGACGCTCCCCTTCCAACACCAGCGAGAAAGGAATGATGACGATCGGCGTAATGGCCAGGATGGCGAACACAATGCCCGCCGGTGTGCTTTCCAACGCCCATTGCATACAACTCACCCCCAGCGCCTGCCCCGCGAGCCCATTCACCACCACCCAGGGCCACACCCCGCGCCACTTCTTAATTGAGGCCGCAACGACCAGCTCGTGTGGAGCATGAGCTTGGACCTTGAACGCGCGCCGCTTGACCACCAGCAGGCAAATCCCCCCGAGCAGCAGCCCACCGAGCACGCGTTGAAAGCCGGCATTCCCGCCATCGAGATTTTGGCCGGCAGCGTGCGCGACCTCGTACGCCCGGCGGCTCAGGACACCCCCGGCAGCATTGCAGACGGAAGCGACCACCGCTGCAACCGTCCCGACGAACAGGTCACGCCGAGTGCGGCGCACATGCTCGCTGGGCATCAGGGCCAAGCCGACGCCGAAGACCGTAAGGAGACCCCACAAGATCTGCGCCACGCTCAGCGTGGTTCCCAGCCAAACCCATTCAATGAGCGCGGCGAAAGGAGCGCTGATGCAGCCAGTCAGCAGCGACGTGAGCCGCGAGCCCAGGCGCGGCAAGGCTTGAAACAACGCCACATCCCCAATGCCGATCCCGACCGCCCCGCTCAGAAAGAATAGGGGAAAGGCCGCGCCGCCCAAGCCGATGCCAAACCCAAAAGCCCAAACGCCCAGCAGCAGCGCCGCCAGGGTCAGCCGCCAGAAATTGGCCTCCGTCCCGCCGATCAGTTTGGCCGACCGATGGCCGCACGTAATCGAGATGGAAAACAGTAATGTGCATAACAGCGCCGCAAACACGCACCGGACACTAGCCACTTCACGTCTCCCCGTCGAGGACACCGCAGTCTGGTCGGGTCCGACCCGAAGGCAAAGG
>Ga0181538_10005387_pt1 | contig 11515 bp, 12 predicted proteins | sample PEATcosm2014_Bin_40_FD_119773 | JGI IMG/M metagenome (GOLD analysis project Ga0181538, IMG submission 119773) | Peatland microbial communities from MTU Mesocosm Facility, Houghton, MI, USA - PEATcosm2014_Bin23_30_metaG | ecosystem: Environmental > Terrestrial > Soil > Wetlands > Peat | place...
CACTAGTTTCAGGTACTAGCGCCGCGAGGCGTGGAGGTTCGAGTCCTCTCCTGGGCACCACCAAGGCATTTCATAGTTCTCCATAACGCATCATTTATTCACTTATATCAATGGTTTATGCTAGAACGATTGCGCATAGGACTTCATAGCGAACGGTGAAAGTACCCAGTTTTTTGGGTACAATTCTGGGTACAGTTCTTTCACTGAGAAAGTCGTACCCATGCTCAAGCTCTTTGAAATTCAGAAGGCCCGACCCAAGGACAAGCCATACAAGTTGTCCGATGGCGCCGGCTTGCACCTCCTCGTCAGAACAAGCGGACGAAAGCTCTGGCGCTTTCGCTATCACTTTGACGGCAAGGAGAAGATGATCTCGTTCGGTTCATTTCCGGAGGTCTCCCTCGTTGGCGCACGAAGCAAACGCGACGAAGCCCGCAAGCTGCTGGAAGCCGGCACTGATCCCTCGCGCAAAAAGCAGCTCGACAAGATCGCCGCTGCGACTACGGCAAGAAATACCTTCGGCGCCATCGCCGCGGAGCACTTGCAGAATTTGCAGGAACGCGGCGCGGCCGAAACCACGATGATCAAGAATCGCTGGTATCTGCAAAAGCTCGCCGCCCCTCTGACCAGCCTGCCGATCACCGAGATCACGCCCGCTGAAATCCTCCATCTTCTCAAACGCATCGAGAAGAGCGGTCGGCGGGAAACTGCAAGAAAGGTGCGCAGTGCGATCGGGAGCGTCTTCCGGCTCGCCATCACGACGCTCCGCGCCACGAACGATCCAACGTTCCCGCTTCGTGGCGCGCTCCTAAAGCCCAACGTCCAGCATCGGCCCGCCATCACCGACGAGACGAAGCTTGGGGCGTTGCTGGTCGCGATCGACGAATACGACGGCTGGCCGACCATCCGGGCGGCGCTGCAGCTCCTCTTCCTGACCATGACCAGACCGATAGAACTGCGCTTCATGCGCCGCTCCGAAATCGTGTGGCCCAAGGCCGTGTGGCGCATTCCCGCCGAACGGATGAAGATGCGTCGCCCCCATGACGTACCGCTCTCCCAGCAAGCGATCGCCATCCTTCGCGATGTCTGGCCGCTATCCGAGCATCAGGAGTTGGTGCTGCCTTCCATCCGATCGCCGCTCAAGCCCTTGTCGGAGAATGCGATGAATTCCGCATTGCGCAGGATCGGCTACACCAAGGACGAGGTCTGCTCCCACGGCTTCCGCGCCTCGGCCAGCACGATCCTCAATGAGCGGGGTTACGATGGGGATGTTATCGAAGCCGCACTCGCTCATCAGGCAGAAGACGAAGTGCGCGCGACGTATAATCGCGCGAAATACTGGCCGCAGCGCGTCAAGATGATGCAGGATTGGGCCGACCTTCTCGACCAGTTCAAGAAGCTTTCAGCCGCCGCAAACGTCGCCTGACGCCACTGGCCCGCTCACCCTAGCGGGCCAGCCCTCTTATGCGCATCCTCCGCTATTCCAGCTTGGTTCCGCCATGTGCAGCTATGTGCAGGTTGCGGAATCTTGCATTTCAACCTATATTCTTGCCCGCCTGCTAGTTGGCCCTGTGCGTATCAGCGTGCAGGCCCCCTGCGGCGCCGGCGTCGCTCTTCAACGGAGCACGTCGATGCAACAGGTCAGAAAACTGGTATCGAAGAAGGAGCTGAAGACTGTCCACGGCATCCCCTATTCCTTCGCGCATATCGCGCGCCTGGAGAAAGCCGGCCAATTTCCCAAACGGATACAGCTGGGCGCCTGCAGGGTCGCATGGTGGGAGGACGAGGTCGAGGACTGGAAGTCTTCACGCCCCCGAGCAGCATAAGCGTTACTCCCTTCGAGGAGCAGAGCCCCGGCGGTCCAACGCCGGGGCTCCTTGTCTCAGGCGGCCTGCCGACTGTCCAACGGAGGCGACGAGACGGACTTCAAAAGCGGCGAGGGCCATGTGAGAGAAAAGAAGAGGCGTGCTGCAGCTCGGCGTTCGTCCCGCGATCGAAAACCGAAAATCGTTGCCGTCGACATATTTTGTGGAGCCGGAGGTCTCACGCACGGGCTGGCAAAGGCCGGGATCGATGTCCGTCTCGGCGTCGATATCGATCCGAGGTGCGAGTATCCCTACACCGCAAATAACAATGCGAAGTTCCTGCGAAAATCGGTCGTGCAACTCGGCTCTTCCGATTTACCTTCTGAATTCGATGAAGCTCCGCTTCGGCTCTTGGCCGGGTGCGCGCCTTGCCAGCCGTTCTCCATGTATCGTCAGAAAGCAGATTCTTCCGATAAGCGATGGAATCTACTGAAACACTTCGGCAGGCTTGCGGAAGAATGTGATCCAGATTTCATAACCATGGAGAACGTTCCGAATTTGGCGAACCAGAAAGTGTTCCAAAAATTCGTGAGGAAAATCGAGCGCCTCGGCTTCCATGTCTCCCATGAGGTCGTTGACTGCGCGCAATTCGGCGTGCCTCAACATCGGCAGCGCTTGGTATTCCTTGCATCGAAGTTGGCTCCTATTTCGCTGCTGAAGCCGAAGCGCAAGCGGCGCTCCAGGACGGTGAAACACGCGATCGGCAAATTACCATCTCTAACGGCCGGGGATATTTGCGCGTCCGATCCGCTGCATCAGGCATGCGATCTTTCGGACTTGAATCTGAAAAGAATCAGAGCTTCCCGACCGGGCGGCACTTGGCGCGATTGGAACAAGAAGCTCGTCGCGCCCTGCCATCGAAAAAAGACGGGCAAGACATATCCAAGTGTGTATGGGCGAATGGAATGGGGTCAGCCTGCACCGACGATGACGACCCAATACTTTGGATTTGGGAACGGTCGATTTGGCCACCCAACGCAAGATCGAGGGATTTCTCTGCGAGAGGGAGCTATCCTTCAAAGCTTTCCGAAAAACTATAAGTTCGTCGAACCGTCTGAAAAGATTTATCGCAAGACGATCGGACGCCTGATCGGAAACGCAGTGCCGGTTAGATTGGCCGAGGTCATCGGTAATACATTTGTCGCTCATATCCGGGCATACAGGAGGGCGCTGCATAAATCGGCGAACTCGTGATGGCTCGCGCTCCTAAGCAAAAGTTCAATTTTGAAATATCACTCAGCGTCCTGAACCATTTGGGGCGAAACCTTTACCGTAACTCTATTACCGTCCTGGGCGAAGCCATTTCGAATTCTTGGGATGCGGATGCCAAGAACGTTTGGATCACTTTTAATCACCAAAAGGGGTCATTCACTATCAAAGACGACGGCGCCGGTATGGATGCCGACGACTTTCAGAACAAATTCCTGAAGATCGGCTACACCAAAAGAGCCGACGGACAAATGCAAACACCGGGCAAGCGCCCATTCATCGGCGCGAAAGGTATCGGGAAATTGGCGCTCCTATCGTGCGCCGAGCGGATCACGATTTTCTCGAAAAAGAAGGGCTCGGACTACGTCGGGGGTACGATCGTCAATTCGGGCCTCGACAAGGCAATCACGAACGATTTGACGCCAGATCAGTACCCTCTTGAAACACCCAATCCGAAGCTGCTCGATTCACTGTCGAAGGATCACGAATCTGGAACCATCATCGTTTTCGAACAAACTAAAGAGCAGATCAGGAGTTCCGTTGACCATATCCGAAAGATGCTCGCCCTGTATTTCCGCTTTTCGATCTTCGATGAGAATTTTTCCATCCACGTCGACGGCGAAAAGGTCGGATTAGATGATCTTACGGACCTTCTGGATTCGACGGAGTTTGTATGGCTAGTCAATAAGTACGACGACGAATTCGTAAAGGCCCTTCCGAAGCTGAAAAGCAAGCCGATTGCGCTTGCAACCGCGCTCGGTGTTCGCGGCTTCATCGCGACGGTCGAAAAGCCGCGGAACTTGAAGATAACGGGCACCGAGGAGCGCGCGACTTTGGACCTTTTCGTGAATGGTCGGTTGCGCGAAAAAAACATACTCCGGCACATACCGTCGCAGAGAATCGTCGAAAGCTACCTGTACGGGCAAATTCACTTCGACAAGATGGACAAGAAAGGGGCCGACCCTTTCACGAGCAGCCGCGAAGGGATCGTCGAGGGCGACAAAAATTTCGCTGCGCTCTTGAAATACCTGAAGGAAAAAGCCCTCCCCAAAATCTTCGATAAATGGGACGAGCTTCGTCTGAAGCGTGGCGAAGAAGGGGACGAAGATAACTCTCGTAAATCAAAGAAACAGCGGAAGGCCGGCGACTTATATGCGCTGGCGAGCGGCGAGTACTCTCCGGATTCCTCGTCGTCGAGAAAGGACGTCGTCGACAATTGGTTGGAGAGTCTTCGAGAGGACGCCGAGTTCAATATTGGATCGTACGTTGATTGCTTTCTGTCCGAAAACCTGGCGCGCCGTTATATCGCGGAGAGGAAGCTCACGCTGAATCCAGGCGTTAAATCCGAAGCCGACGGGTGGAGAGACAGGGAGTCGAAAAAGAAGACGAAAGCAAATTTGAGCTACGGCATTCGCAAAAGCGACAAAGATATCGACTACCTCGGGATGGATGCCTTGGCACTCACTGTCGAGGGCAAGAAAGCGAGCGCTGGAGAAAAGTCACTTACGCATGATGCAATTGAATACGCGCCAGTCAGAAATGTCGTTGGTCACACGGGTCTATTGACGGTCAACGGAAAGTCGTTGCTCAGCCTCAAGCATGAGAACATCAAGGCCCGCATCAAGACGTTGGTTGCAGAAAAGCCCCCAGCGAAAAAGAAGCGCGATGCCAAAAAGCGCGAGCACCGAAAGTAATCACGCCCGCCGTTCAGTTTTTCGAAGATGATCGATTGAGGCATCTTCAATGCGGTCGACAGCTTGCCCCGGACGATGAAGAAGAAAAACCCTGATCCGATCGACCCGCAAAGAAGCGCTCTGATGGCGCGTGTGCGCCGGAGGCATTCTGCGCCCGAACTCGAAGTGCGGCGCCTATTACGTGGGCTCGGTGCGTCCTATCGTTTGCACTCGAAGCTACTTCCCGGAACCCCGGACATCGTCCTGCCGACCGCGAAGTGTGCGATTTTCGTCCACGGCTGCTTTTGGCATCGCCATCCGCGCTGCGCCAAGGCGACCACCCCGAAAACACGCGTGGCATTCTGGACCGACAAGTTTGCCAAAAATATCGCTCGGGACGCTCGAAAGACGAGGGCACTGCGCAAACTTGGCTGGAGCGTGATGACTATCTGGGAGTGCCAATGCCGTGATGCCGACAAACTCACGAGACGATTGAAGCGTAAGCTGGCAAGATGAACAGATCCCATTTCCGAATGGATTGATCGACGCGAATACCTCGATGAAGAAGATCGACCCAAAGGCCCGTCTCACCAGTCTTCTGCTCGTCGAGGAGCGGTTGCAGGAGGCCGAGTATTTCGCTCGGCGTCTGTCCAATCCGACAGACACCTGCACGGTCGGTTATGAGCTGAATGCATTTCTGTCCGCGGCACGCAGCGTCACGTTCATCCTCCAAAAGGAGTTCTCCTCGGTCCCCGGCTTTGAAGATTGGCTGAATAAGGAACGGGCCGAACTCGGTAAGGACTCTGCCGCGAGATTCTTCCGCGATCTTCGAAACTACTCCCAGAAGGAGGGCCGTATATCCCTCGTGGGCTCTCGCAAAGGCGACGGCACGTGGTTTCACATGATTGCGGGAACCGCCGAGGTAGTGCCCAACTCTTTGTTACACCGGCCTATCGACGATTGTTGTCTTGAGCATCTCGCGAAGCTTGCTCAACTGATTCTTCGCTGCGCGGGTCGATTTCCCTATCATTGCTCTCCCGAACGCGCTCTCACCCCGGAGGGAGTATCCGCGCTCGGCCTCGATCTGGATCGGTTAGAGTTGGCCGTCGGCATACCGACAGATGTTTCGGCCGCGAGGCCCATCGATACTGTCGAGGTGCGAACGCGCTTATTGCGACGTTATGTAGACCAGGTGGATTTCGACGAAATACGTCGCATCGCCAGCCACGAAGCCCTCCCGGCATTGAAACGTAACGGCGATTTTGGCCCGTCTCTCGGACTTTCGATGGTCGAACAAATCGAACGGTGCCGTGTCACGGGCGAAGATGCAGCTCTCGCCGTAAAGATCGGCGTCGTGGCGGAGGCGCTGGGGCTAAAGCCGGATAAAGGCTGAGGCTTCGCCATCTTCGTCGATCACGACGACGGCCGAACCCGGAAGAATTGGTCCGTCGTATGTGGGGAAGCCGTTCGCCTCGCACAGCGCCCGGCGGGTTTGAGGCTACCTTGCGCCCAGATCAGATAGGCTTGCTCTACGCGAGAACCGGGAAAAGGAGTCTGCCATTCGAACCCCTGAAATAGCTTGAACTTCGCGAGCACTTGGTCGCTGAGAAAATAAAAGTCATCGCGCAACAGTCTCCGCGCCTTCGCGTCTTGTGCGAGAATGCAATAGAGCCGCTCCATGTACGAAAGCTTTTCGCCATTTTGAGCGTCCATGGGCGACGACAGGTCCGGTCGTCCATTGAAGCCTTTGTGGGCTTCCCGATGACACCTGTTGCAAAGGGTTATGCCATTGCCTGTCTGAAATCTTGCTTCCGGCAGAAACGTCTTTCGGCAAATGTGGTGGGCCGACAAACGACGCCGAGAATGACAATCGACGCAACGGTGGCCGTCACGGAGTCGAATGAATTCACTCCAATGGCGCAGGCACCGGTGGTCGGAAGACCCGGCCTTTATCGCGGCATCGAGTCTGCCGAGGGCTGTCTCGATTTCCGTAATTGCGTTCATGTGTTTCTAGGTCGTGATCTCCAATCGCGGTCCCGTGCCAAGCTCACGCCGGTTACTCTGCAAGCCAGGAACCAAGAACTCTCGCCATGCGGGAAGCATAATTCGCCCTCCCCCAAACGGCGAATCTGGTCTTGGCGGCAGAGCAAAATCAAATGGCAGAGGAGGGCGTCGAATCAAGTCTGATGGCGAATAGGGGCGCACGCGATTGGCCCCCACCTGGGGATAACCTCGCGATGCTCGCTCTATAGCAAGCTATCATCAAGCAATGTCCGAACAGTCGCGTGCGGCCGCGCCCGCCGACGAACACGGCTACCTCCTATCGGTCGAAGAGGCCGCCGACCGCTACGCCGCGGCCGGCCACCCGCGAACCATTCGCGCCATCCAAAAATACTGCCGGCGTAGCGATCTCGAATCGCAAAAGGTCGAGACGACCTACGGCGAACGATATCTGATTACCCCCGCCTCGATCGATCGCCATATCGCAATGATCATCGAACGAAGCCAAGCGTCCGGCCGCGAACAGCCGCGGCCGGACGCCATCATTCGCACTGGTGAAATCAAGGGCGGGCCGCAGCCAGCACTACCCGAGAACATTCGCGAACAGCCGCGGCCGGACGCGTCTGAATTCCAAGACCGCTACATCACGCATCTGGAAAAGGAGAACACGTTTTTGCGCGAGCAGAACACGGTCCTGCTTGAGCGCGTCAAAGAGACCAATATCCTCACCGGCCGCTTGCAGGAAATGCTGACCCCGTTGCTCGGCGCATCCGATCGGCCGCCCAAAGGTGGCGGACGTGATCACCCCGCCAACAGCGGCGCCGGCGGCTCTCCACAGCAGGAGTAGGGGATACGCGGCTTCGGGCCACATCCGGCCGTATAATGTGCCCTATGGAGTATCGCCAGGAGCGCCATATCGGTGACATCCTCAAGGATCGCAACATCATCCTACGCAATGCCGACGCCGCCACGCGCGGCGGCTTCACCCAGGTCCCGAACTTCCTGCTCAAGTCGAAGAGCCTCAGCTCTGGCGACAAGCTCGCTTTCGCCATGCTGCTCAGCTACGCGTGGCAGAACGACTATTGCTATCCGGGTCAGAAGCGCCTTGCCGAGGACATGGGCCTGCACGAGACCAACGTCCGTAAGCACCTCAGATCGCTGGAGGCCAACGGGCTGTTGAGCATCACCCGGCGTGGGCAGGGAAAGACCAATATCTACACGCTCAATCTCAGACCGAGAAAGCTTTGAGTGCGATCCAGACCGAGCGAAAACGCTCGGTCAAGACCGAGTGAAATCAGCAGTTCCGGAGCGAGCGATTTCGCTTGCTCCTCCATTAATGAGACGCATTCAATGAGATTCAATAAAGAATACCCAGGATGCAAAATGCAATTTTTCAAATAAGGAATGCCGACTTGACAGATTTCAGCGGTGTGGTGTGCGGCTATTGGTGCTGACAACCCCGCCTTATGCCCCGCCTTTAGGATAAGGCGGGGTGGGCGAGCAGCATGTGTTGATAAGACACGCTATGTCGGGTCGCGCGCGTCGGGCTACCCGCCCGACCCCGTGTCTTTTCGGCGCTCCGCCGGGGCTTCGCGCCGACTGCAGCCGCCTCACGCGCGCATGTGGGCATCACGCGCGTGGCGGCCTTGCCCTTCGGCTCGCTGGGGCTCGCCTCGGGAAAAACCCGGGGTCGGGCGGGTGTGCCAAGGGTAAGAAGCGGCACTGGCGGGGGATAGCGAGCTATGAGGGGAAAGCAGCGCCGACGCGCGCGACCCTCCAAGGAGCTTCGAGCGAGGCTTGAACGTTCTCAAGGGTTCGGCGCCGAAAAGGCGCTCGATCGCGGTCGATCGAGCGAAACGAGTTTTGCGTTCATGAATTTTTGAATTGTGGCCGATCGGAATTTGATTTCGTCGAATCGATTTGCACCAGGGGAATACGGCACAGAACGGCTCTATTGAGCCACAAATCATGCGTGGCTTAAATATTGGCTCAACGGAGCCATGAAATAAGCGTCGCACAATGTTCTTTTTCCGAAGCGTGCTCTGGCGCAAGTTGTTCACATTGCATACATGCGCCAGTGTGCTACTATGTACACAAGCGAATACAGAATATGGACATCATGCCTTCCACAACATTCACCGTCCGCGTTGAGCCCGAGGTCAAGAAGCGTCTGGAGAAGCTGGCCAGGAGTACTGGCCGCACCCGGTCGTTCCTCGCCGCCGAGGCGCTGAACGAGTATCTCGACGTGAACGAATGGCAGGTCGCCGGCGTCAAGCGGGCTATGGCCTCGCTCGACCGCGGCGAAGGCGTCGCCCATGACGAGGTCAAGGACTGGGTCAAGTCCTGGGGCCGCAAGCGCGAGCGGCCGGCCCCTAAACGATCGGCGACATGAACATCATCTGGTCGCCGGAAGCGATCCAAGACCTGATTTCGCTCAGGGCCTACATCGCAGAGGAGAGCCCCGCCGGGGCGCGGCGGATCGTGCTGCGTATTCTGCACGACGTTGAGCGCTTGCTGCCGGACAACCCGCATATGGCGCGTCCCGGCCGCGTGCCCGGTACCCGCGAACTCGTCATTCCACAGACGCCCTATATCGTTCCCTACCGGGTGCAACGCGAAGTCATACAGATTTTGCGCGTCTATCACGGCGCCAGGCGTTGGCCGGACAGCTTTTAGCCCTTCCCACTTCTTGGGCGGCCCGGCCTTGCGGCCGTCACGCTCTACCGCGCGGCGGACTCCGCCGCGCGCCCGAGCCCCGCTGACCGGAGCGGGTCTCGGCCCTCCACGTCACGATCGTTGCCGCAAACTAAGCGCGGGCGCTGGCTTTATTAAGAAATCTCCGCACGGCCTGAATGGAAATAGAACTCGGAGCGCGTTTCAAAGGAGACAGTTGTTCCGGCTGCCGGGGGGCGATCCACCGAAATTTCGAGCTTGCGCCCTTCGATGATATTAAGGCCTGTAATACTAACTGACTTGTCTGACAGCTCGACGCTTGTTTTGCCGGGGAAGAACCACCCTTGCTTCACCAAGGTTGCTACCACCTTGTTATTTTCAAGCTTTGCGACAAGCTGCGGCTTCGGAAGCGGCATGTCCCAAGTTTCCAGCCATATCGAGTTTTCCGTTGGATGTCCGTCGGCATCCGCTTCAACGAAAACATAATCCATCGAAACGACATCCGGAGTTATTCCGCGCGTGTAACATTGGGTTGCCCGAAAGCAAAATAATTTTGGCATATCGTGGTTCAATAGGGACGAACTAGGGTAGCTGTAGCCCCCCGATTGCGAATTAGAAGCGTACAAATCTCCGTCACTCCCCACCGACGCAATAATCCCATTTCCATCCAACACACCGTCCCCAAACCCGGGTCGCAACGCCGCATCAATTCCCGGCTTGCTCGGGAATACGTTTAGCGCCGAAGCGCCAATGTGAGGCCTTTCAATCGCCGCCACCGCGAGATCGTCGCCCGGAAGTATGTCGAGTAGGATATCCTTCTCTCCTCCAACCACCACGGGCACATGATAATTGCCGGTATGGTCGATCGATGAACCAGACATCGCAGGAAGCACCCTGCTGTGCGGAACTTTGCTCAGATCTATCGGCGTGTACTGTGTCGGAGCGGCCATCGCCGATAAGTTCGCGCTGGCGAGCGATGGCACTATCCGATCATTGCTGATATCGTCGACGCGGATGTAAAGCTTCCCATCGAAACAAACAATGTCCGCACCGCCCAGAACTCGCACTTTTGGAAGAACCAATTCCGCTCCAACCTCTAACGTCATCGGGTCCATTTGGCGGACAAATACTGTTCCAGTCTCCCGACATTTATAGGAGATTGCGCCGAGCCGTGGCGCCGTGGTGGCAAAATTGCCGATCGGCGGCTGGTCAATGGAGATGTTGACGAAATCGGGCTGCCGAGCATTGGAAACCAACTTATTTCCATTCAAAAATATGTCTGTATCCGTACAATAAATGGCTACCACGTGTCCGTCGAATTTTCTCAGACATAAGGAGAACCTGACGACGGGGCGGTCTGTGATTCGTCGACGCTCCAAGACCTCCGCGTCACGAACCTTCGATAGATACAATCCATCGATTTCGTCAGTCGCAACATGACTGACTCGACGCACTTCATCTCGAACGGCAATTGCTTGGGTGGATAAAAAGGACGCGGTTCTTGTTGCTCGTGAAGTCAACTTCAAGGCTTGATGGACCGTATTTTCCTTGATCCACTTCAAAGCCCCGGACGTTCTCGGGAGCACTATGCCATCCAAAATTTCGTCACTGAGATTTCCCGCAGGGAAAACGAAATTGTAACGTACCCGCCTTTCAGTACCTGTTTGTTGCTCTCGACTGCGAAATTCCATGACAAATCCCCCCACAACTACTCATCGTAGTCCGACAATATGACACTTTCTTGTACTACGCAATTGTAGATTGCAATGTCGCTCGGGCGGATTTTAAACCGCGACAACACAGCACTTGACCTGGCATCGTCGCGCGCCCGTTCTCGCGACCGTCAAGGCAACCCGCTGCGCGGGCGGCTACGGCCGGCCTTGACGGCCACGGCCGAGCGCGCAGGGGCAAGTGCGTCGGCTCCGGGGGAAACGTCGCTTTCGTCTCACCAGGGGAAACGACCCGGGCGGTACGGCGCTCTCCCCTTTTGCCTGGAGGCTTTTTGCGGCGGCGGAGGCGGTACAATCGGGAGGACCGCGTCTCACGAGAGTTCGTGGTCGGATCGAGCCGGCGGTGAGCGGGGGGTTCGGCAGTCAA
>Ga0181538_10005388_pt1 | contig 11515 bp, 11 predicted proteins | sample PEATcosm2014_Bin_40_FD_119773 | JGI IMG/M metagenome (GOLD analysis project Ga0181538, IMG submission 119773) | Peatland microbial communities from MTU Mesocosm Facility, Houghton, MI, USA - PEATcosm2014_Bin23_30_metaG | ecosystem: Environmental > Terrestrial > Soil > Wetlands > Peat | place...
CAATCAGCAGCGACATGGTTCCTGGGTCTTGCAACTTAATCCAAAAAAGGTTTAACTAAACTGGTCAACAAGAAATCCCAAAATGAAAATTACAGCTCAGAGAACTTCTGAGCTTTGGACGTTCGGCCTGAAAGGGCGCCATTATGAAGATCACACGCAGGGAGTTTACGAAAGAGTTGTGCGGGCTTGGAGTTGGAGGCATGCTTGCAGCCGCAGGCTACGCCTCACCCGAAGAAAAGAAGTCACTTTCGGAAACACGGGGTGACAAGCGAAGCACTCTCGGACAAATGAAACTGCGTCGGTTGGGGAAGACAGACCTCATGCTCTCGTCCGTTGGCTTTGGGGCTCAGCGAACGAGGGATGCCGACCTCATCCGCTACGCACTGGACCAGGGAATGACTCACATTGAAACGGCATGGGGCTATGGTTTTGGACGCCCAGGTAACAGTTGCGAATGCATCGGCAAGGCGATTGCCGGGAGGCGCGATTCGGTTTGCCTGGCGGTGGCTTACGAGGCCGCGGCACCCCCAACAAGTAAGGCCTGGCTTCCCAATCAGTTCGAGCAGACTCTCCGCGACCTGGGCACCGATCGTATTGATGTCTTCCTGTGGCACCACCCCGGGGGTGGTTCGATCAACAACAGCCAATTGACCGTAGAACAGAGTCAGGCGCTGATTGCTGCTGGCGAGAGGACAGATCTGATGCTGAAATGGAAGAAAGAGGGGAAGATCCGATGGTGCGGCGTCACCACCCACAGCGAGCAACCCCAGTGGCTGAGCTTCGTCGTTGCGTCCGGGCTTTATGATGTTGCCGTGGTGGCCTTCAATTACAAGAGCCCAATGGCCGTTGCCCAGGCCATGCAGGAGGCCTCACAAAAGGGAATCGGCTTGATCGCCATGAAGACCCAAAGCCCCAATTATCTCGACGGAGAAGCGACCATTGGGAATGCGCCTGACCACCGCGAAGCCTTGAAATGGGTTCTCTCCAAGGACTACATCACCGCGGCCATACCAGGCATGACCACACGCAGTCAGGTTGACCTGAACCTGAAAACAATGGGTTAAACGGCATGAGATGTTAGATGGCCCAACCAGTGGATGCACCGAACCCCGCGATGACGCTTGAGTTTCGAGTCGGAGGCGAGTGGCGCGGGGTCGGTGATCCTTGGCGTCAGGCCCACAAAGCGTGAATAAAGCCACTTTCAGCATTTTGATCTACGTTGCCATTGCGGGTGGGCTGCTGGTCTGGCTGGGTGTGCGGCTGTTGTTTGCGCCTTCTCACCAGTCTATCGAGGCATTGACGCTGCCAGACCAGCCGACGTTCAATGGTTTGCCGAAGATTGTTGCGGCGGTGAAGAGCTATTCACGAGACCATAGTTCACGCGGACAGTCCTTGCCGGCTTCCTTGACGTTTCAGGATTTGATCAGCGGTGGCTATATTTCCACCAACGATGTTCGCAACATTGGTGTTGCGGATGCGACGTTTTACCTGACGGCCAACATTCGCGACCCGAAAGCGGTCCTCGTACGATTGCGGATGCTGGATGGCAGTCAAATTATAGCGTTGACTGATGGCAGTGTTCAAAAGTTACCACGATGAATCGGCCTAACGAATCGCTGCCGGCATTTGAGCGCTTTGGGATAGCGTGAAAAGAATCTGACTGCGGCGTGTGCGGTCGAAGGCCGCAGGCCGAGGATGCGGGCGCATCCGAGTCCACTGGCCCAATTATGAAACGCGCGAAGCGCATCAATAACGTGAAGCCAGCCGCTGGCCATGCCAATTGCGATTGATTTATGAAATCGTTCGGCATATTTTCATTTCCACGTCCCGCCCGGCGGCTGGGCCTGAGCTCTGGACGTTCGGCTTTTATGATTACCATTAATTCACAACCCTGAATAACTCGACACCACATGAAACATATCTTCTGCATCGGTCTCGCTGTTGCTGCATCACTGAGTGCGTTCGCCGCCGACCCGCCCGACGACGCCAAAGCAGTTCAGGGGAGTTGGACGCCTGCCAGGGCCGAGTTGGCCGGACAGCCCGTGGCCGACGATGTCTTGAAGATCATCAGCCTGAAGCTGGAGAATGGTAAGTATGAGGTTTTCGTTGGAGACAAACCCGACCGGGGCACTTATACGATCGATTCCACGACCAAACCCAAGAGCATGACCATTACCGGCACGGAAGGACCGAACAATGGCAGGACTTACCCGGCAATCTACGAACTCAAAGGTGACACACTCCGCATCTGCTACGACCTTTCCGGCGCGAAACGCCCCACGGAGTTCAAGAGCAGTGCCGGCACGAAACTCTATCTCGTGACCTACAACCGGAAGAAAAAATAGACCGCTTTCGACACATGCCCGAAACGCCTGACCATGCGCGCAGCGAACCGATGCTGCGCTTTTCCACTCGACGCCGGGCGGCAGTTTGGATGCCCCGTTTGCGCTCCACCATTGCTGCCCACGGCCGTCGTTAACCCCTGGCATCAGGAGTAAAATCATGAAACTGGATACACCCATATTGTTTGCTGCCACCACGAATTCAAAACGATCGCGCAAGTTCTATGAGGAGACGCTCGGGCTGGAGTTTGTGGCTGACGATCCGTTTGCGCTGGTGTTCCGAATTGGTCGGATTCAGTTGCGCATTCAGAAGGTGGATCGCAAGCCCAGGATCGGCTACACAGTGCTCGGTTGGGCGGTGACCGACATTCAGAAAACTGTGCGGCAGTTGTCGAAAGCTGGGGTCGAGTTCATGCGCTACGATGGTCTTGATCAGGACGCTGACGGCGTTTGGCAAGCTCCCGGCGGCGCGCAAGTGGCCTGGTTTCAAGACCCCGATGACAATACGCTGTCAGTGACCGAGTTTCCGCAATGACCTTGGAAACGTCCAACCAGAGCAGTCGAGCGAACAGCCGCCGCGCTTCCCGTTTTCTGAGTCGCCGGTGGCAGCGCACCGCCGCCTTCGGCGCACGGCTTTCTTTTCCAATTCCTTGCAGTTGAAGTTTCCTTTCAGGTTGCATTTTCATTCGCCGAATCCGGCGGTTGTGATATTGTCCGGGGCAAAGAAGATTTGCGCATGGCGTTTTCATTCACTTTTCTCGGCAGTGGCACGTCGCAGGGCGTCCCGGTCATCGGCAAGGAATATCCGCCGGAGTTTCTGGCCAATCCCAAAAACCACCGCACGCGGCCTTCGATCTACGTCGCCACGGAAACAACCAGGCTGGTCGTGGACACCGCGCCGGAATTCCGCATCCAGATGCTCCGCGAAAACATCCGCTGGCTCGACGCGGTGATTTTCACGCATGCCCACGCCGACCACATCATGGGTCTGGACGATTGCCGCCGTTTCTGCGACGTGCGCGAGGGCCCACTGCCCATTTATGCAAACGAGGAAACGATGACGGCGCTCAAGCGCGTTTTCCTTTATGCCTTTGACGGGCGGCCGATTTCCAAGGGGTATTTCCGACCGGACCCGCACGTGATTAACGGACCGTTCACCCTCGGCGATCTGGAAATCATTCCCCTGCCCCTGCCGCATGGTTCGATGATGACCAATGGTTATCTCTTCGTGCAAAACGGCAAACGGCGGCTCGCCTATTTGAGCGACTGCAAGGAAATTCCCGCCGGCGCAATCGAAAAAGTCCGGGGCGTTGAGGTTGCCGTGCTCGACGCGCTCCGTCCCAAGCCGCATCCGACGCACATGTGCCTTGACGAAGCGCTCACCGCCGCCCGGCGCATCGGCGCGCCGCGAACGTTCTTCACGCACCTCACGCACGATTACGACCACGACCCGGCGCAAGCGGAATTGCCATCCGGGGTCGAACTCGCGTATGATGGCCTCAAGGTGACGGGCAAGTAAGAGGAATTTTCCAACGTTCCGGCCTTTCAAGGGTCAAATGACCGACGCATGAAATTTATTTTGATACGATTGGCGTTTTGGGGCATCGCGCTGGTGCCGTTGCTGGTTCGCGCGGGAGGGGACGAAGTGGTTGTGATTTACAACACGCAAGTGCCGGAGTCCAAGGCCATCGCGGACTATTACGCCCGGATGCGGCAGGTTCCGGAAAAGCAAATTTACGGCTTCGCGCTGACTCCCAACGAGGAGATGTCACGGGCTGAATTCCGCGATTCGCTGCAAAAGCCGCTCGAGGAAAAGCTGGAGGCGGACGGTCTCTGGAAATTCGCCAAGCGGGTTGTTATCGCAACGAACAGCGGCCTGATGCACGTTGAGTACCGCGTCGCCGCGTCCAAAATCCGTTATGCCGTCCTGTGCTATGGCGTGCCGTTAAAAATCGCGCCCGACCCGAATTTGCACGAGCTGGCCGCAGACAACCTGCGGCCGGAATTGCGTCGCAACGAGGCCGCCGTGGATTCCGAACTGGCCTGGCTGCCGTTGAGCAAAAACGATGTGATGTTATCCGGCCCGTTGCCGAATTGGGTCTATGGCGTCACCAACACCGCCCTGCTCAATCCCACCAACGGCATTTTGCTGGTCGCGCGGCTTGACGGCCCGTCACCGGAAATTGCGCGCGGCCTTGTGGACAAGGCGCTGGAGGCGGAACGCGACGGCTTGTGGGGTCGTGCCTATTTTGACGAGCGCGACATGACTGACCCCGGCTACAAGCTGGGTGACGATTGGATTTCGGCCGCGGCGAAGATAAGCCGCGAAATCGGCCTGGAAACGACCGAGGACAACAACCCCGGCACGTTCCCCGCCGATTTTCCCATGAGCCAGATTGCCATTTACGCCGGCTGGTATGCCAACGATGCCGACGGTCCATTTGCCTTGCCCAAAGTTGAATTCATGCCCGGCGCGTTTGCGTACCATTTGCATTCCTTCAGCGCGGCGACGTTGCGCAGCATAACGCAAAACTGGTGCGGCCCGTTGCTGGCCAAAGGCGCGACCTGCACCATGGGCTGCGTATATGAACCTTATCTGTCCTGCACACCCAATGTTGCGGCATTTCTCGGACGATTCGCCAGCGGCTACACTTTCGGTGAAGCCGCCTGGGCCGCGCAACCGGCCCTTTCCTGGCAGACGACGGTTGTGGGCGACCCGCTTTACCGGCCCTACGGCAAGTCGCTCGCGCAATTGCACGCCGAACTCGCGCGCACCCACAACCCGCTCATCGAATGGTCCTTTTTGCGACTCGCGGATCTGGATCTCGCCCACGGCTTGCCCGTGGCGCAACTGGCGAACTTTATTGAAAATCTTCCCGCCACCAGCAACAGCGCCGTGCTCAGTGAAAAACTTGCCGACCTCTACGAAAAGCAAGGCAAACCATCCTCGGCCATTGACACTTACGAGCTCGCCCTCACCCGCCATCCGTCGCCGGAACAACGCATTCGCATCCGCCTCGCGCTCGGCGATAAACTTGTCGCCGCCGGACGCGAAACCGACGCCATTGAAAATTACAAACAACTTCTCGCGGAATCCGCCGATTACCCCGGCAAACCGTCCGTTGAAGCAAAGATGGCGGCGCTCGAACAAAAACTCACCAACACGAACAACGCGGCGAAGAATGAACCTCAAGCGAAGTAATTTGCCGTGGCGGTTTGTTTGAAGGCCGGCTTGCTTTTTTTTGTTCGGCGTTCAACCCTGTTCTTATGGCGACGTTTTACGACACGCACGCTCACCTCGATTATCCCGACTACGAAAAGGATTTCCCGGAGGTCATCGCCCGCGCCCAGGCCGCCGGCATCACCAAAATGATTTCCATTGGCACGAGTTTGAGCAGCAGCGAACGCGCCATACGTCTTGCAGAAAAGTTTCCGTCCGTTTATGCCGCCATCGGCTGGCACCCGTCCGAGGCAATGAAAGCGCCGTCCGATCTGCGCCCCGCCCTGCGCGAGCTGATAAAACATCCCAAAGTCGTTGCCATTGGTGAAGTTGGCCTGGATTATCATCATTTGCCCTGCTCGCAAGGCGGCACCGCCGAGGACGACGAGCGCAACAAGCAAAAGCAGGCGGACATTTTTCAGCAGCAAATCGAGGTCGCCATCGAGGCCGGACTGAACTGCATTATCCACCAGCGCAATGCCTTCGACGACACGCTGGCGCAACTCAAGCCGTTTGCCGGCAAAGTCCGCGGCGTTTTCCATTGCTTCGGCGAGAGCGCCGACCGGATGCGTCAGGTGCTGCAACTCGGTTCGCTCGTCAGCTTTACCGGCATCGTCACATTCAAGAACGGCCAGAACGTCCGCGACACGGTGGCCGCCACGCCGCTCGACCGGTTCATGCTGGAAACCGATTGTCCGTATCTCGCGCCCGTGCCGTATCGCGGCAAACGCTGCGAACCCGCCTACGTGAAGGAAATTTCGGAGGTCGTCGCGCAGGTCAAAGGCTGTGCACTCGAAGAATTGAGCATTGCGACGTGCCAGACGGCCCGGGAATTCTTCCCAAAACTAAAGTAGCGACGGCCTTGAGTGCCGGTCACTGCGGAGCGTTGCCGCACATTTAGCGACTCGCCATCGTTTTGCCTTTCTTGTATCTGTTTCCAACAGAATGAAACTGCAGAAGGGCCCGCAGCCGCCGTTAAGCTGGGGGAAATCTTTTCTCTTCGCCGCCCTGGCGGTTGTTTGTTTTCATCTGGCCTACACGCCGTTGCAACAGCCCGCCTTTGGCTTGTTCATTTTCGGTTACGCCTTCTGCCTGGTGCAATTGACAAATCAGAAAACAGTTCGCCGCGCGTTTTATTCTGGCCTGGTTGTCGGATTTCTATGTGTCGCGCCGCAGTTGCATTGTTTTTGGGAAATTTTCAGCATCGCCGCGATTGTGCTTTGGTTGGTAATGGCCTTTTGGATTGGAGCGTTTGTGGCGATTGTCTGCGCCTGCATCCGGCGGTGGGGAAATATCAGGGCGACGTGGCTGGTCCCGTTCATCTGGACGGGATTGGAGTATTTCCGGAGCGAACTTTATTACCTGAAATTTTCGTGGTTGAATGTCGGGTATGTTTTGCCGGTTGCAGATCATATCTTTGGAATGTATGGACTTGGCTTTTTGGTATTTGCCGCGGTCACGATCTGTTTTTACCAATCTCTGGTTAAAGTCTCCCTGGCCGAAACTTTTTTATTTATAGCGATCCTGGCCACAGTCTTATGGGTTTTGCCGGCGGCTTTGGCCGAAACGAAACCTCGTCACCCTCTGACGACACCACTAACCATTGCCGGCATCCAAATGGAATTCCCCAACGAAGGCATTATTCCCAGGGCCCTCGACAAAGTTGTCACGAAACATCCGGATGCGCAGTTGCTGGTCTTGAGCGAATACACCCTCGACGGCCCGGTTCCCGAATCGTTGAAAGAATGGTGCCGCGACCATTCACGTTACCTGATTGTAGGGGGCAAGGACCCGACAACGAATGATAATTTCTATGACACCGCTTTCGTGGTGGGCACGAACGGCGAGGTAATTTTCAAACAAGCCAAGAGCGTGCCGATTCAGTTCTTCAAGGATGGCCTTCCCGCGTTAAAACAGGAAGTTTGGGATTCGCCCTGGGGGAAAATCGGCATTTGCATTTGTTACGATTTGAGTTATGCGCGCGTCACTGACCGGCTCGTCAGAAAAGGCGTGCAACTCCTGATTGTTCCAACGATGGACGTTGAAGACTGGGGCCGACACGAACACGAATTGCATGCGCTGGTCGCTCCGGTCCGCGCGGCCGAATACGGCCTCCCGATTTTTCGCCTCGCCAGTTCCGGCATTTCACAGGCAGTTGATGGCGGAGGCCGGGTTATTGCTCAAGCTTCATTTCCCGGCGTTGGTGATGTCGTGTCCGCAGAACTCCGGTTGCCAGCGCGGGGATCGCTTCCGCTGGACAGATTTCTCGCGCCGTTTTGTGTCCTGGCAGTTGCGGTAATTTTGATTTTGCTCGCAGCCATTTCGCTCCGAGAAAATCATCCGAAGGCGCAAAACGATTCTGCGCAGTGACGAAGGACGGAATGTAACCGCGCCTCGGCGGCGAGTTATTTCCCTCCGTTCTAGAGACCTCTGAAAACTACTGATTGGGCGCAGCGTTGGTCGGCAGACGGCGGCATTTAAATCCGCTGGCATTAAAGATGCGTTATGCCGGGTTGGTAACTGACCGCGTAATAAACACTTAGACACCTGAACAATTCGTAAAGCTCCCGGCAAACGGTAGGATGTAATTTATGAAAATCTGCACCCCGATAACACTGGCCACCCTGACAATCTTGTTGACCTCCTGTGCGACCACCAGCCCGCCGCAGGCATTCCACAAAACCGATAACACCTCGGTGGTTATTGATTCTTTGGATGGCAAGACAGGCCAAATGCTCGAACCAACTGCCTCGGTCAGAGAAGAAAACGATGCCGTTCTGGCGAAAGCCATGAGCCAGTCACAGCGCCAGACGGCCGTGGTAATCCTCGAGAATTACACCGAGCCACGGATTGGCTGGCAATACCGTGACCGTGGCACACCCTGGTTTGTCGGGTTACGGAGTCTTGGATATCAACACATTGTCTTCCTTCGAGGCACGGGCGTCGCTGACCCCGAGGGTTTGACAACCCTCGCTGAATACTTTTGATAAAGTCGGAGCGGCTTGACCCGCCAGGAAGCTGCCCATGATGGCGCTGTCGCCTTTCTTCGTTGAACAACCGGCTCCGGCTGATTGATAATCACCGGAATGATGGCAGAGGAACTGCAACTGCGCATTCACGGCGACGCTTCGTTGCCGACGTTGATTTATCTGCCCGGTTTGCATGGTGATTGGACACTCGTCGGCGGTTTCCGCCACGCCCTCGGCGGCCGGGCGCGCTTCGTGGAGGTGACGTATCCGCGCACGCTCACGTGGTCGCTGGACGATTACGCGGCGGCCATTGAAGCCGCGCTGGAACAGCATGGCATCACGGGCGGATGGCTGCTCGGTGAATCATACGGTTCCCAGCCCTTGTGGGCCCTGGTCGGTCGTGGAAAATTTGCAGCGCAGGGCGTTATTATGGCGGGCGGCTTTGTGAAACATCCCATGCGCTGGGCAGTGCGGTTGGCAGAAAAACTGACGGCCAGGATTTCGAACGCGGTCTTCGTCTGGGTCATCTTCAGTTACGCGAAGATTGCGCGGTTCCGTTATCGCCGTTCACCGGAGGTGCTGGCAACGATTGATGAATTTGTCACCCGCCGGGCGGAATGGCTGGACCGCCGCGCGGCACAGCATCGCCTGCATCTGATTGCCGAGAACGATCCACGGTGCATTGCCGGCCGGACGGTGTTGCCGGTCTTCGGCTTGAGTGGCTGGCTTGATCCCATCGTGCCGTGGCCGTGGGTGAGGCGCTGGCTCAGGAAAAATTGTCCGGCCCTGCGCGATTACAAAGTCCTGCGGAGGGCCGACCACAATGTGCTGAGCACCGCGCCGCGTGAAGCGGCGTTGCAGGTCCTGGAATGGATGCTTTAGCCATTTACGATTTATGATTTACGATTTACGATTTGAGGCATGGAATTTAAGCGCTGGCGTCAATCGCCAATCACTAATTGTAAATAAATATGACACGACAACAGGTTCTTGACCTTTATTTCCTCGACGCCCGGCACAAGCTGATTGAAGTCGCCGCCTTCCTCGACCGCGTGGAGCGCGCGCCCGGCAAGGACGATTTTCGGTTGAAGGCCTTTCGCTCGGCGGTTGGCAAGTTGGGCAACCAGAAAAAGGAAAAGGTAAAAAATGTTTTGCTGGCTTTCAGCGATCCGACAACGGAGCCCATTGCCCTTGCGACAACCAAAGCCGCCTCCGGGGCGTGGCGCGGCGTTTGAAGCCACAGATGAAACACGGATTGGACACAGTTCTCCTCGCCCGTCGCTTCGCGTCACCCTCTCCTCGCTGCGCGGGGCGAGGATATTTTTGTCCCGACGACCGGCAAATTCGCATCCACGTTTTTCAAACCCTCAACTGACTTCATGCGCTACATCGAGCCCCACGCCCACATGGTCAGCCGCGTCACGGATGATTACGAGCGCATGGCCATGGCGGGTTGCGAGGCGGTCTGCGAGCCGGCGTTTTGGGCGGGTTTTGACCGCAGTTCGGCCGCCGGGTTTTACGATTATTTCCGCCAACTCACCGAGTACGAGCCGAAACGCGCGGCGAAATTCGGCCTGAAACATTTCAGCTGGCTGTGCATCAATCCCAAGGAGTCCGAAGACGTGAAGCTGGCCGCAGAGGTGATTGCGTTGATCCCGGAATTTCTCAACCGCCCGAACGTGCTCGGCATTGGCGAAATCGGTTTGAACAAAAATTCGCGGAACGAGCTGAAAGTCATGGAAATGCAGGTGGACCTTGCCGCACGGCACGACCAGTTGATTCTGGTCCACACGCCGCATTTGGAGGACAAGCTGAAAGGCACGCGGCTGATTCTGGACGTATTAAAGAATGACAAACGCATCCGGCCGGGGAACGTCATCATTGACCACGTGGAGGAACACACGGTTGGACTGGTGCTGGACGCAGGCCACTGGGCAGGCATGACGCTTTATCCTGAAACGAAATGCACGCCGGCGCGGGCGATTGACATTCTGGAGACTTACGGCAACGAACGCGTCTGGCTGAACAGCGCGTGCGATTGGGGCGTGAGCGATCCGCTGGCTGTGCCGAAAACCGCCCTGGAAATGAAAAGACGCGGGCACCTGGCCGCCGCGATTGACAAGGTGATTTTCCAGAACCCGAGGAAATTTCTGGGCCAGTGTCAGAAGTTCAAAATTTAACGCGGCAGCGTCCGGCAGAAAGCCGGGTACTTGAAAAAGGTGGCGCTCTGCCGGGAAGCCGCCAGGTTCAATACCCCCAAATAATTCCCGCGGTACTGACCGGCATAAACTGGCCGTTGCCGATGTACTGCAATTCCAACGCTGTGCCCTGCCCTCCCGTAATGCCGCCGGCAATGCCGACCGTCGTCAGGGTTTGGGGTGATGCTTGCAGGTAATAAATTCCGCCGCTGGAGGTGCTGTTGACCACGGCGGCCAGTTTGCTCCCATCCGCCGAGGAAGTGATGGCGGACCAGCTTGCGTTGGGCGCGCCGGATGGCTGCGTCCAGGTCGCGCCCCAGTTGAGCGATGTGTAAATGCCGCCGCCGCCCACCGTCGCCGCCAGCTTGCCGCCATCGGACGACGAAGTAACTGAAGTCCAGGCCGCACTGGCAGGCACGCCAGTCGTTTGTTGCGTCCACGCACCTCCATTGGCCGAGGTGTAGATGCCGCCGGTGTTTTGCGCCGCGACCAGTTTTGTGCCGTCAGCTGACGACGCGATGGATGACCAGGTGGACCCACTCGAAGAAGACGACCACGAACCGCCGGAGTTGGACGAAATGTAAATCCCACTGCCGCCCGCCGCTGCCAATTTGGTCCCGTCCGACGACGATGCAACCGAAGTCCAGGCCGCCACCCCGCTGTTGGGCAGGCCGGACGTTTGCTGTGTCCACGAACTGCCGGAGTTGGCAGAAGTGTAAACACCGCCACCGTTCACCACCGCCACCAATTTGGTGCCGTCAGCGGAGGAGGCAATCGAAGACCAGG
>Ga0181538_10005389_pt1 | contig 11512 bp, 7 predicted proteins | sample PEATcosm2014_Bin_40_FD_119773 | JGI IMG/M metagenome (GOLD analysis project Ga0181538, IMG submission 119773) | Peatland microbial communities from MTU Mesocosm Facility, Houghton, MI, USA - PEATcosm2014_Bin23_30_metaG | ecosystem: Environmental > Terrestrial > Soil > Wetlands > Peat | place...
CAATCCGGCAGGCCGCCGCAGAGGCCATCGCGACGCTGCGAGAGGAATTGAAAAACTCGAGTCGCGAGGTCGAAGCAAGCAAGCAACAGTTGGCCAGCCTGGCGGAGACCAAGCTCGCTTCCCTCAGCGAAGCTACCCGCGAGGAATACTCCCAGCGCCTGGCGCAAGCCCTGCGCGAGCACACCCAGGAGATGCAGGCCGCAGCGGATGGTGAGGTAAAGTCAATCAAGAATGCCGCGGCAGAGGCGATTGCGCAATTGAAGGCGGTCGATCGGGTCAAGGAGTCGAATCTCCTGTCTCAGGCTGAAGCTGCGAAAGAGCGCCTGACGGGAGTCACGTCGGCGGTGGAGGCGCTACGGGGGCGCGTGGGAGCACTGGCAGAAGAGTTCCAGGAGCAACACGCGGCGAAGAAAGAGGATTTGGAGGGAATCGCGCAGCAGTTGGGAGCGCACTGGTCGCAGCAGCTTCAGGAGCAGGCCGCCGCAGCCGTCGAAGCGCTGCACACTCGCATGTCGGTGCTGGCGGAGGATTTCCAAGCCAGGCAGGCAAGAAAGGCCGAGGATCTGGAGAGGGTCTCCGCGGAACTCGAAGGAAAGTGGTCCCAGCAGATTCAGGAACACGCGAAGGCAGCCTTGGACGCGCTCCAGGGTCGTCTGGGGACGCTGGCGGACGAGTTTGCGGAGAAACGATCGAAGCAGGCGGAAGATTGGGAGAAGATCGGGCAGGAGTTGGGAGGGCAATGGTCCCGCCAGTTCCAGGAGCAGGCCGAGGCGGCGGTCGAGCGCCTGAAAGAGGAAGTAAAGAATTCGAGCCAGGTCGTGGCGGAGGCCAAGAAACAACTGGCCAGCCTGCCCATGACCAGTCTGGCCGCCGCCGGCCAAGCGAGCCAAGAGGATTCCAGCCAGCAGCTTGCCGAGGCGCTGCGGGAACAGGCTCAGCAGATACAAGCGGCGGCGGATGCGGAAGTGAAAGCCATTAAGCAGGCCGCGCAAAATGCGATCCGAGAGGCGCAGGCGGCGGTGGAGAAGCGGGAGGAAGATTTCCTGGCGCGGACCGGCGTAGCCGAGGAGCGCCTGAAGGCGGTGTCCCTGGCGGTGGAATCGCTGACGGAGAGCGTCCACTCGGGGGGCGGGTTGCAAGCCGCCGATCTGGACAACGTCGCCCAAGAACTAGGCAACCGGATGACCGAGCATTTCGAGAAGCAAACCGAGCTGGCGGTGGAGAAAGTGCGCGCCGAAGTGAGGAACGCCGGGCGGGCCATGGAGGAATTGGCGCGACAACTCTCCGGTTTGGCGGAGACGAAACGAGCCTCCCTTAACCAGGTTGCGGCCAGCGCAGCGGCGGGTTTCGAGGCGCAGCAGAGAAAGTTGAAGATGCAGTTTGAGGCGGCCCGAAAAGATCTCGAAGAGCTCGTCGCCCGGCGTATGGCGAAAATATCCGTCGGGTCGATCCACAGTGCGACAGAGTCGGACCGGAAGAACCTGATCGTGAAATTGGGCGTCGCTGCAGGACTTTTCCTCATCATGGTGGCGTCTCTCTTGGCTGTGTCACTTTCCACGCACACCATCATGCAGCTACGCAATGACGCTCCCACTGAGTTTGTCGACGACAATCCAACCTGGACTTCCAAGCGGCGCTCCCGCGAGCAAGAGGTCGCGCAGGCGTATTGGCGCGCAGCAGCAGTCACCTTGCAGGCCAAGTATCCGTTCGGCAGCGATCTGCCGGCCGATCCACCCACCGACTTTCAAGTCGAAAGTACCTATGACCCACCGGGCGGTCCGAAGGCCCTCGCCGACCTCAGAATTCACTACTGGGATAAGACTCGCGAAGCCTGGCACGAGCACGCCTTCTGGGTAGAAATCCAGGAACCCGACACCACCTGGGGTGCCCGCTTCCATCACACTTGGGAAAAAATCAAGGGCAAATGATCCCTTCTCGCGTCCCATCGTTCCGGGTCCGGCAGAGCTGTGGTTAACCTCCCTGCCCCGCCTCAGAAGCCAAGGAAGCCATTTTCATACTTTGTCTCGCCACCCAACGGGAATGCGTGATTGCTGTGCGGATGGAGGTAGTTCGACCCCGCAATCGGTTGCGGCTTCTGCCTCATGTGTTACAGTGTGCATGTAACGAGCTGAGCGGGCGAATCGCCACGCGCCGCTTGATTCATCTCTCGGTTCGCTGAGAGAAACGGAACGGCCGCACGGATGCAGGACTTGAGCTATGCACTGCGCCAACTTCGCCGCACCCCCGGCCTTGCGGTTGTCGCAGTCTTGACTCTGGCACTCGGCATCGGCGCCAACACTGCGATCTTCAGTCTGGCCAATGCGGCGTTCTTTCGCAGCCTTCCCTTCCCCAATGCCGATCGCCTCGCCTTCCTCTGGCAGGACAACTCACGGACAGGAGAAACCGAAGGCGCCGTCTCGTACCCGAATTACGCGGACTGGCGCGCGCAGAGCAGGGCGTTTGAGGACATGGCCTTCATTTCTTTCGGAAAGAATTTCCTGACCGGCGGTGGGTCTATGACGACGCTCAGCGGGCCGAGCGGACCGGAGCAGGTCCCCGCCGCCACGGTTTCCACCAACTTTTTCGCGCTGCTGGGCGTGAAGCCTTTCCTGGGCCGCGGGTTTCTTCCCGACGATTCCACAGAGGGACACACCAATGTTCTGGTCATCAGCTACGGCCTGTGGCAGGAGCGCTTCGGAGGCGATCCTCGAATCGTCGGCCGAAGCGTAAAAATCTGGGGCGGCAACGAAAACGTCATTATTGGTGTGCTACCGCGCGGATTCACATTTCCGAATGAAACTCAGATTTGGAAACCACGCGCGGTGAACGCCTTCCTTCAGAGCAAAGCGCGGCAATATCCAAATATGTCCGTCATCGGCAGGTGTAAGCCGGGAGTGACTTGGCAGCAAGCGCAGGCGGAGATGAGCACCATCGCCGCGCGTTTGGCGAGTGAGTACCCGAGCATCGACGGCGGCGTGGGCATTCGCATCGTGCCCCTGCGCCAACAGCTTTCGGAAAAGATCCGCCAGGGTATAGTCATTCTATGGGGAGCGATCGTAGGGGTTCTACTGATTGCGTGCTTGAATACGGTAAGCCTCTTAATCGGCCGCACCGCGGGGCGCCGAAAGGAAATCGCCCTGCGGCTTTCTCTGGGAGCAGGTTGGCGCCGTTTGGCGCGCCAACTTCTCACGGAGAGTCTTACTCTAACCTTGGCCGGCGCCTTGCTCGGGGTCGGCTTGGCCGTAGCGGTCGTGAATCTGGTCTCGAAGCTGAGTCCGGACATCGCGAGACTCAACGGCACCGTGCTGGACATCCGAGTGTTGCTCTACACGGCCGCGATCACTGCCCTCACGGCACTCTTGTGTGGCGCCCTTCCTGCTGCAAGCGTTTCGGCGGTCGATGTGAGCTGTGCGCTCACGGAAAACTCCGGCTCCGCTTCTCCCGCCACACATGCAACCCGCAGGTTGCTTATCGTGAGTGAGGTCGCGATGGCGTTTGTCCTCCTTGCGGGTTCGGCTTTGTTGATTCGCAGCCTCTGGGGAATCCTGCGTACGGATCCGGGGTTCGACGCCCGGCACGTTCTCGCCTTCCACGTTTATTGGCCAGGTGAGGCGAAGACGCCGGAAGAGTCCTCAGCGCGCAAAACTTTGAACATTGAGCTCTTGCGGAGACTGAGGTCACTGCCGGGAGTCACTTCCGTCGCCACCGCATCATTCGTGCTGTTTGCGGACGAGATGTTTATGGTGCCTTTCAAGCTCGAAGGCGAGACCCCGCAGCCCTCCGATCAAAACTCGCTTCTTACCGGCGGGCAGGCAAGTCCGGATTACTTTCGCACCATGGGAATTCCGCTGCTGCGGGGTCGCATCTTCTCTGTGTCCGACGCCGCCAAAGATGCGCCGCCCGTCGCGATCATCGACGAAACCATGGCCCGCCGGTACTGGCCGGACCAAGACCCAATCGGCAAACGGTTCAAGTTTATGGACCCGAATTTCAAGAGTCCATGGTTTACTGTCGTGGGAATTGTGGGAGACGTGCGGGGGCAGGGACTCGAAAGCCCGTCAGGCCTGATGGCGTATGTTCCGTCCGACGACGACATGGGCGACGACATCATTCTTCGAACAGCCGGCAGTCCTCTTGCCTTGGGCTCTGCAGTTCGGCGAGAGATTCGCCAGCTTGACAAGAACCTGCTCGTTGACCACATGAATGCGGCGCGATCGATGCTCCTGGAGCGTGAGTCACATCGGCAATTCACCGCCTGGCTGCTCGCCAGCTTCGCTTTCGTCGCCGTGGTTCTGGCTGCGATTGGTATCTACGGAGTGCTCGCCTACTGGGTCGCGCAACGCACGCAGGAAATTGGAGTTCGGGTTGCGCTGGGCGCGGAGAAAAGTGACGTGCTAAGGTTGGTAGTGGGACAAGGATTAAAGATTGCTGTCCTGGGTGTGGCGATCGGCTTGGTGGCCGCCCTCGGCCTGTCTCGCTATATCGCCAGTTTACTCTATGGCGTCCAGGTCACCGACCCCTTGTCGCTCGCACTCGTTTCTCTGCTTTTGAGCGGCGTCGCCCTGCTCGCCTGCTACATCCCCGCGCGCCGCGCCACCCGAGTCGATCCGATAGAAGCCCTGCGGTGTGAGTAAGGCAGTGCCTGGTGCTTGGCGATGAGTGGTTAGTGATCTTTGCGTCCTTTGCGCCTTTGCGTGAAACTGGTTAGAGGAACACACTGGGCACCGACGGGTGAGGGGGTCGATCTTTTCGCCCAGCGCCTACCGTTGCACTCGATGCAGCACCAATGGGCCCGGCATCCGAAAGCGCCCGATTCCTATCGAGGGGTCTGACCCGTCCGGCGGAGGCCCGATTGCCGGGCGCGACCCTGCCGGCGCCTCACTCGAGTTGGGCAGGCGGAAGGGGAAATTGAACTTCCGCTCGAGTTCAATCTGGTCTCCGTCGAGCGTTCCCGTATAGGTGGCGTTGCCGGCCTTGAACGAAACGTTAGGCCCATCCACCTTGCCGTCTTGGATTGGGATGGGAACGTCGCCGCCGCCGAAGAAACCTCCGCCCGTGCCCTCCACGGTGCCGGCGAGCGCGCTGCCGTCTTGCTTGAGCGTGAAGAGGATGTTGCCGACGCCCAAAATCAGGGCGAGCAGCCCGCTTTCTTCCTCTCTCGGGATCGGCCTCCACAGTCCGGTGACGCCTGGTCCCGCCGGCGCCTCGCGTTCCCAGACAGCCACCTGGGGCCGCAGCGTGGTGCCCCGTGAGTCCACCGAAACACTGGCCGGCACAAGGCCGGACGAAGTCGCTTCGACGGTGATCTTGCCGGCGGTTTTCGTGGACTGAACAATGGCCATGCAGTAGCCGCTGAAAGCGCGCCGCGACGAGCCCTTGTCGGACTCGTGGCTGGTGGGGTCGCCGTTGCCGACGCCGACGAGCTTCCCTTCCCCGGAAATGCGGAAGCTCACCTCGTTGTCAGCCACCGGCGCCACGCGACCCTGTTCATCCTGAACTTCGACCGCGAACATGGCCACATCTTCTCCGTCGGCCAGCACATCCTGGCGGTCTGACGTCATCACCAGCTTTGCGGCCGCACCCGTGGTTTCGCGCTTCGCCGTCAGCACCTGCTGGCCATTCTTGTAGCCGCGGGCCTCGATGGCGCCGGGGGCGTACTTGACGACCCACGCCACATGCGAGTCCTTCTTCACTTCCTTCGCGCCCTGACTCTCGCCATTGAGGAAGAGCTCGACCTTCTCCAGGTTCGAGTAGACCCAGACCGCAATTTCCTTGCCTTCCATGCCCGGCCAATTCCAATGCGGGAAGAGGTGCAGAACCGGCTGTGGCGTCCACCAGGACTGATAGTAGTAGAACGAGTCTTTCGGAAAGCCGCAGGTATCGATGATGCCGTATTGCGAGCTGATGTTGGGCCACTCGTTGGGCGAGGGTTCGCCGCGATAGTCGAAGCCGGTCCACACGAATCCGCCCGCGAGCCACTCGCGCGCGTCGCAGAACCGCCACCAGCCTTCGGCTGAGGCGCGCCCCGTGGTCGTGTACGGGTCGTACGACCCGACGTACCCTTTCTCGGCATCGGTGATGTAGATGCCGCGCGTGCCCACGGCGCTCACCGTCTCCGTGCCGATCACCGGGATCTCAGGATGAGTCTTGTGATAGGCCTCGGCGCCGGGGTCCATGTAGTTGTAACCCATCACGTCGCATTCGACCAGGCCACCCACGCCGATGGCCCTGATGGGCGCAATGGACACCGGTCGCGAACCGTCGCACAGGCTGGCCACCTTCTTCATCGCCGTCAGAATATGCAAACCCTTTTCGGTATTGGCCTGCCCTTCTTCGTTCCCCATCGACCACATGAAGACGCTGGGATGGTTGCGATCCCGCCGCACGAGATTCTCGAACTGGCTCAGGCCCTCAGGATTCGACGACATCATGCGCGTCTCATCGAACACCAGCATTCCCATTTCGTCGCAGGCGTCGAGCAGCTCAGCCGTCGGCGGATTATGCGAAGTGCGAAGTGAGTTGCAGCCCATTTCCTGAAGTTTCCGGATGCGATAACGTTGCACGGCGTCAGGCAGCGCGGCGCCCAACCCGGCGTGGTCCTGGTGATTGCAGGTCCCCTTCCACTTGACCGGTTGGCCGTTCAAGAAGAAGCCACGCGCGGCATCGAAGCGAGCCGTACGAATGCCGAAGCGCGTCGCGCATCGATCGACCACGCGGCCGCCCGCCTCGACCTCGGTCACCAACCGATAGAGGTTCCGCTCCTCGAGCGACCACAAGGCAGGATGCTTCACCACAATCGACTGCTCGTACGTGTGATCGCCCCACTCTGGAACTGACGCGGGAGTGGTGGCCGCTTTCCCCACCGAGTTCCCGGAGGGATCGAGGATCGTCGAGATAACCCGCGTGCTCTCGGCACCCGTCCCGTGATTTTCCACCTCAGTGCGAATCGAAAGCCCTGCCTCGCCCGGACGCACGTCTGCGACAACGAACGTCCCCCATTTCCTTAAGTGTACCGGATGCGTCTTCACCAGCCAGACATGGCGGTAGATCCCCGCTCCCTCGTAAAACCAACCGTCGCTCAGCGTGGCATCCACGCGAACCAGCAGCACGTTCCTGCCGCCCGGGGTGGCAAAATCCGTGACGTCGAAACTGAAGGGATCGTATCCGCCGCTGTGGCGGCCAATGTAGAAGCCGTTGAAAACCACCATCGTCTCGCGGTATGAGCCATCGAACTCAATGGTGATTCGCCTGCCGGAGTCGGTAGCGGGAAGCTCGAACACGCGGCGATACCAGCCTACGCTGGTTTCCGGGTAGGCCCGTCCCAGCGGGTAAAAGCCTTTGCTCGCGAGTGCCGAATCGTTCTTGAATTCGAGCTCGACAGCCCAGTCGTGAGGAAGGTCCAGGGCCCGCCAGGCGCTGTCATCGAAAGCCAGGCCACTCGCAGAAAGGAAATTTCCCGTTTTCTGGAAGTTGCCGCTCGTCCCTCCCCCGAATCCAAAGTCCCTGGCTGGATCATCAGCGTGACCGAAATGGAAGCGCCATCCGAAGTCCAGAAGCAAACGTTCCCTTCGGGCGCCCAGCTCTGCGACTTCGGGCGTGTCTCCCACGAGAAGGGGAACCGGTGCCTCAGCCTCGCCCGCGGCCACCGGTTTGCTCCCGTGGGCAACGGCGTTCCGGGCCGCCGCAACTGCTGCCGGAGCGAGCAGGCTGGTCTTCAGCAAATCGCGTCTTGTCAGGTTGTTCATGCATCCCCCTCGGTGTTTCATTGAGGCAATCTACTCCGCATGGGCGCGCGATTCAAGTATAGGCGCGACGGTGTGGGATATGGCTTGCCCTGCCCTTGTCACGGCCAACAGAAATCCGGGGACAGCAAGCCGTCCCCCTAGGCAGGGCGCTTAGCGACGGATCGGAACGGCCTGTGCGACCACTCTTCGCGGCCCCGCGACCGCAGTGCTCAAAACTGCGTGATGCTCAGCGTGTTTCCATCCGGGTCCTTGAACCACGCCACCAGAGCACCGCTCGGGGAGTTCCAGATGCCGAGCTCATCCTGCTGCATCCCCGGATAGCGCTCCAACGCGACGCGCGCCTGCTGGAGCTGTTTCGCCGTTTGCACGATGTCCCGGACGTGCCAACCCAGCACCGTGAACTTGGCTGGGACGAGTTCTGGAACGCGCGCGATTCGGAGCATCGTCCCGCCGTCATCGAAGACCAGCGCAAATTGGTCCTCGCTCACGAGACGCAGTCCCAGAGTGTCGCGATAGAACGCTTTAGCGCGTGCTGAGTCGAGCGTCGCCACAAAAGCCACCAGCTTTTCCGATTCCAACACAGAACCTCCCTGAGCTTCAGCGGTCGCCTGCAATTTAGCCATTAGCTTCGGACCCCCTATAGTGTATTACGGAAGCCCATGCTAACCTACGAAATGATAGGGCTCGCAAGCAACTGCCGAGGGGACACCACCAAATCTGTTCACGCTTGACCCTGTAGAGAGCAAGGCGCCCCGCACCTGTAAGATGTCATCCTGAGCGAAGCGAAGGGTCCCTGCAGTTCGACCAGGGCCCACTCCGCGAAGAACCTGCGAAGGGTCGACTAGATGCAACTGCAGGGATTCTTCGCTGCGCTCAGAATGACACGGTGCTGGCGGGCGCCGCGAATCCAGGGCTATGTGGCGGACAGGCGAAGGTGCCTGTGCTACCCGCTCTCGCTCAGCCGTGCCGCTTGTGTGATGAGGTAGTTCCGTTCCGGTGTGCTGGTGGTGCGGTTGGCGGCAAGCCGGTAGTGTGTGATGGCGGCCTGAGTATCGCCGGCCATCTCGAACAGATGGGCGCGAACGGCGTCGAGACGATAGTGGCCGGCAACTCGTGCGTCGGAGTCGAGCGCTTTCAGCAGTTCGAGCCCTTGCGATGGGCCGTGCACCATGGCGGCGGCAATAGCATGATTGAGCGTCACCATGGGATTGTCGGACATGCGCTTGAGCAAGTCATACAGCGCCAGGATTTGCGGCCAGTCGGTATCCTCCGCCCGGACCGCTTCGTCATGAATGGCGGCGATAGCCGCTTGAAGCTGATAATTGCCAATCGATCCTCTCGAAAGCGCTGCAGTCAGGAGGGCAACGCCTTCGGAGATGTTGGCTCGGTCCCACAGAGCTCGGTCCTGCTTCGTCAGCGGAATCAATTCGCCCTCGGGGCTCGTCCGTGCAGTGCGGCGAGCGTCGGTCAACAGCATGAGTGCCAGCAACCCCGCTACTTCAGTATCATCCGGCACCAGAGAGTGGACGGCTCGCGCCAGCCGGATTGCCTCCTGGGCGAGTTCGACCCGCTGAAGCTCGGGCCCCACGCTGCTGGCGTAGCCCTCGTTGAAAATCAGGTAGAGGACGTGCAGTACGGCGCGAAGCCGTTGGACTTGCTCGTCGCGGGTTGGCAACTCGAAGGGCACGCCAGAGGACTTGATGGTTGCCTTGGCCCGGCTGATCCGCTGCGCCATGGTGGCCTCGGGGACCAGGAAGGCATTGGCGATTTCAGCCGTGGTCAATCCGCCCACCGCCCTCAACGTCAAGGCAATGGCCGACGAAGGAGTCAGCGACGGGTGGCAGCACATGAAGAACAAAGTCAGCGCGTCGTCCTGCTCCGCATCGGGCTTGAGGCCGATTGCAGGCTCAATTTCCTCGGCCTCGGTGGCTGCCCACTCTTCCCTTCGCCGCCGGGCTTCTTCACTCCGCAAGTGATCCATCATCCGCCGCGCCGCCACTTGGATCAGCCAGCCCCGAGGGTTGTCGGGAACACCATCCCGCGGCCATTGCTGGGCGGCGGCGAGCAACGCCTCCTGAACGGCGTCCTCGGCAGCGGCGAAGTCATGAAAACGCCGAGTCACAGATCCCAGCACCTGCGGCGCTAATTCTAGCAAAAGGTTTTCAATGTGATCTGCCATCGTTCTCGCCAGTTGTCCACCCAATAACGCCCGGTGTCATCCTGAGCCCCGCCTGCCGGGGCGAAGGATCTCCGCAGTTACGTTCTGTGCTCCTCAGGCGCTACAAACTGCAGAGATGCTTCGCTACGCTCAGCATGACAGGCTTCTTGGCGACTATTGGCGACCCGTGCGGTCACAACATTTCCGGTGGCGGGCCGCTCGGCACCGGGCGAACTTCGATGAGCATGTTCAACGGCGCGCCGCCAGGGCCAGGCGCCGCAGAGGCTCGTGCGGCGATTGCGTAAGCGCGCTCCGGCGATTCGACATTGACGATCCAGAAGCCCGCCAGAAATTCCTTGCCCTCGGGAAATATACCGTCCGTGATCGGCGTTCCATCCTTTCCGGCACGCACCAGCTTGGCTTGGTCGGGAAAAGACAGACCTTCGGCAAACACCCATTCGCCGGATTCCTGAAGCTCCTTGTTGAGGCTCCTCATATATGCACCGTGCGCCTGGAGGTCATTCTTCGGCCAGCCGAGAACGCCCTCGCCGGCCTTCATCGTGTTCATCATCAGAATATACTTCATGTGATGCACTCCTCTCATTGTCGTAGGGGCGGCCGTTCTGATCGCCCTATCAACTGCACGAATTGCTCTTATATCTCCGGCTCGCTGGTTCGTGCGCTCATGATCTGGCGCACTTCGATCGGCATGTTGGTCGGAACCCCGCCCGGACCCGGCCCCGCGGACAACCGGGCTGCGATCTCATAGGCGCGTTCCGGGCCTTCGACATCAACGAGCCAGTAACCAAGCAGAAACTCCTTGGCCTCCGGAAAGACGCCATCCGTGATCGGGACGCCGTCCTTGCCGGTGCGCACCACCTTCGCCTGCTCCGGCGAAGCCAAGCCCTCATTAGCAACCAGCTCTCCGGCTTCACGCAGATCTTTATTCAAGCTTGTCAAGTGTGCGTAGTGCCTCTCGACATCGCTCTTCGACCACGCCCGGTAGGTATCGACACCAGCCTTAGTGCCGGTCATCATCAAAAGGTATTTCATGTCTTTTGCTCCTTTTATCTTCATATTCTAGCTCTGTCTGATTGCGCCTTCATAGGGTAGTCGGAGCCCGCGGCTGATTCTCGACATCGGGTGAGCCAGAAAAATCGTCTGCCCGGCCCGCAACAGCGACCCGCTCTCACCCGCGCGAAAGCAGGGGATGGCGTTATAGAAGCAAGGGATCCTGCCGGCGCGGAGTGGGGAGTGGATGGCCTCCGCAAGGCAGTGGGCGCCGGCGCCCAGCAGGCGGCTGATGGCATCGTGCGCGCGATCTTCACGGCCCTCGACGAATTCTCGCAAGGATGCCAGGGCGACGATACGACCGTCGTAGTTTTGCGGGTGGGTTAAATAATCCACGAGTCGCTAATGTCTTGTCCCAGTGATTCGTGAAATAAGTCGGGGCGATTCGACGGTGTCTCGTGAGCTCTGCTCGCGTGCTGACGTCATTCTTGAGGTAGAGTAGGAGAGGAAGTGATACCGTAGGCACGACAGCCTCTCCCCTCGTCGAACCGGACGTGAGGATGTCCCTCATCCGGCTCTCGCAGAAGCGTTCAGCCGA
>Ga0181538_10005393_pt1 | contig 11511 bp, 6 predicted proteins | sample PEATcosm2014_Bin_40_FD_119773 | JGI IMG/M metagenome (GOLD analysis project Ga0181538, IMG submission 119773) | Peatland microbial communities from MTU Mesocosm Facility, Houghton, MI, USA - PEATcosm2014_Bin23_30_metaG | ecosystem: Environmental > Terrestrial > Soil > Wetlands > Peat | place...
CCGAACTGCTTGCCCCAACTCCCGTTAGTCCGGGATCAACCCGGAACCGGGTTATGCCAAACAGCTTCTCGACGCGCCCGCCCAATTGGCTGGAAATCGCCTCGGAGAGCAACGCGGACGCGCCGGAGGTGTTGCTGTTTTGTGTCGTGCCGCCGCTGCGCAGCGTGGATTCCGAGGAGGTCTGGCCCAACGCTAGCAGGGTGATAATGTCGTTCGCCGGCAGTGGAGGGTCCGACCGGTAAGACAAGCTCAGCTTGCTGGCCTCCCCCGTGAAGTTCAGCGTGATTTCATATTGCTGGATCGTGGTTGTGGCTTCCACATTGATGACTGGATTCACGCGGAACGGGTTCGCGAAGTTCAAATCCCCTCGCGTCACGTGATAATGGTTGTCCCGGAGATACAAATCCCCGCTGAGCACGTGGATATGCCCCAGCAAAATAGGATGTTCTGCCGTGCCTCGCACCCGCAGATTGGCGTCTGCTTCGAGCTGCGCTCCCGGCCACTCCATCCGCGCATCCGGCGTCGAACTTGCTTCCACATCAAGCTGCAAGTTGCGCAGGAAACTCGAAGTGCCAGAGGGGCTTCCCCCCGTGCTGGATACTAGGATGCCTGCCGAGTCCAGCCCCTCGCTCAGGTTCACCCGCTGCATGGCGATTTTGCCGGAGAGCACCCCGCCATCTAAGGTACCCGAAAGCCGCAGCGATCCGCCTGCCAGCCAGCTGATCCCTTCCGGATAACGAATCCGGATGCGCTCGGTTTTTGCGGTGATATCGTAGCGCAGGGGCTTCTCCGAATAGTTCACGCTGCCGGATAGGGCCAGAATCCCGCCTCCCGAATCGCCTGTGACGTTATCGAAGAACAGCCGGTTGGCATCGAACACCAGATCGCCTTTCACGTTGCTCAGCCCCGTCGGAAAATCGGCGGTGCGGGCCGAGGCGTTTATTAGCTTCACGCGCCCGATGATTCTCGGACGGTCCATCGTTCCCTCAAACGAGGCGTTGATGTCGGCATGGCCGGTCACATCGAAATCCGGAATCGAAGCGCTCAGCAACCGAAGGTCTGCCGTTCCGTTCATCTTCATCGCCAGCGCCCGACGCCCGGTGAACTGGATCGACCCACTCAATTCGGCGTTCGTATTCGCTCCTTTCAGCGAAGCGCTCACGATCTTCAGGTTGTCCCGTGTCGAAGTCAGGTGGATGGGGCCCTCATTTTCCAACTGCACGCCGCCATACGTCAGCAGCAGCCGAGTGAAATTCCCATCCATCACAAGTGTTTCCGGGTGCCGCGCTTCACCGCTCAAGGTGATATCCCCGTCGGCGGTTCCGTGGCCCGCGAATTTATGCAGGTGCAGGGCAGCAAGGAGGTAAGGATCAAGATTTATGTTGCGAATCGTGATTTTCCCATCCAACGGAAGCGGATCGGCCAGGCCCAGCTTAATCCCGCCCGAAATCGCCCCTTCGCTCATGGCTGAGCCAATCTTCAAGTTCGCTTCTTTCCCATCCGAATGCAGCTCGCCCTCAAAGCTCCCGATTACTTCCGTACCGACCTGCAGATTCACAACTCGGAACGAACCATCCGCAAGCGGTTGCGTCAGCGGACCGCTCGATTTCAAGCGAAACGTGATTTGCCCTCCAAGCGGAAGGCTTTCAGACTGGATCTTTCCGAAGTTGGCGAGCGGGAGCGAAGCTCCCACCAGGTCCGTGGTCAACGACCGGTCAGCAAAACGATACGCCGCCGTTCCCGTGACGATTCCCGCTCCACCCGTCTTTTCCGTGCCCGGCGCGAAAAACCGCAACTCTGCATTGGCCAGCCGCACCTCATCTGGCATGACGCTCAATTGGCCGCGTAAGCGATTAAACGTCACGCCATACGCATCCCCATCGGCCACATCCAACAATCCCGTCAACGCTGGTTCCGCTTTCGTGCCTCGTCCGTGGAACTGTCCCGTTACCAATCCCTTCAGTGGATATTTCCAGCCCGCCAACTGCTCCAGGCCTTCCATGGGCACATTCTCTAGGTTGATGTCGCTGCTCCACTCGTTGTCCGGCAGAAAATCCCAATCCTTCAATTGCATGCGCCCGTCGACTTGAGCTTCCATCACGCCGCGCCGCGCTCGCCCGGTGGTGATTACGAGTTCTGCCGGCGAATAGGTCATATCGCCGTCTAGCGAATCCAGCGCAATATTGTCGTATCGGAAGTGCTCCCCGTGAAAGTGCCCCTGAAATTGCGGCCCGCCGCCCGGCCCCGTTATTCTCCCAATCCATTGCAGCGATCCGCCGATACGCACCGCCGCTTCCGGAGTTCCGGGTTTGTCACCCGCAATGGCATGGATGAAATCGTTCCATGAATCAAGTGAACCCACATCCAGCCGAACATCGAGCGCGGAATTCTTGGGATCCAGCACCCCGGTGATCGAACCGCGTGATGCCGGAGTTTCAAAATCCAATTGTTCCAGAGTCAGAATGTCCGGCTCATAGCGGTAGCGCAGTTTCCAGTCACCCGTCACGGGAATGTGTCCGGCGGCTAATTCGTCCGGCTCGTCCCAATGCATTTTCGCCGAAATATCGAAGTCGCGGAAATTGTCGTGCCACGTTTCCACGGTGTCCGCCGAAAGCACCGCATCCCAGTCCAGCGTATCAACGGGAAAGCCCTCATGGTCAATCGCCGCTGCAACGGCGGAAAGGCGGATGTCCTGCAGTTTCGTCTCCGCGCGGAATTTCACGCCGTCGAAACGCATGTTGATGCGCCCTTTCACGCTCCCGCCCAGCGCATAGGCCGCAAAATCCGGCAGCACCACTCCTTCCGGGTCCAGAACGTAGCTCGAACGGCTGCTCAGGTTCGCCGAGTGGAAATCTTCGAAACTCAATTTGATATTGTCCGCGGCGTAGCTGCCTTTGCCCGTCAGCTTGCCTCCCGTCAACTCTCCCTCCCCGCGTAGATCGATGCGTCCCAGGGGAATTTCCGGGGTGCGGAAAGCTTCGCGCAAATCCAAAAGGTCCAGCCAGCCGCGGTAACGATACGTCCACTCTCCGCCGCTCAGGTCCTTCGCTTGCGCTTGCATGTCCACGTGCGAGCGGCCGAGATCAAAAACGCCCTGCTCCAAACTAAAGCCCCCGGGGCCCAGCGAGAATTTCGCGTAAAGGTTTGCCGGCACCGGCACATCGCGCCGCCGCGCCAATTCGATTGACTCCCATTGCACCGTACCGACGTATAAACCATGATCGGGTTGTCCGCCACGCGTCAACTGGAACTGCAGGCCGCCGCCTTCCACCGCCACCAATTTCTTAATGTCGTTGTACAGCAGCCAGCCATCCTTGATTTCCACCCGTTGCACGCGCAGATCCAGCAGCGTTTCCTGCGCGGTCTCCCGCGAAGCACGGGGACGCTGCAGCGTCGGCAGATTGTTGCTGCCGTCCTTTTCCACCCGTAGATGCAATCGCGGTGATTGCAGCACCAGTTCATTCAAACCAACGCGCCGTCCCCAGAACGAATCGATGCGCAGTCCCACGCGGGCCTGCTCCGCGCTGAACAGCGGCTCCGTGCTCGCCGGTTCCTTGCCATGCACCACCAATCCATTTACCGTGGCATTCAGCGAAAACCATTCCACCGCAACCGTGCGGATTTCCACCCGCGCCCCGGTCAGGGCCTCCAAGCGGTGAATCAGCGCGCGGCGCAGCAGCGGGTTTGCCAATCCGCTCCCCACGGCGATAATCGCCAGCGCGATTCCCAGCAGCGTCCACGTCCCCAATACCCACAGGACGTGCTCCACCCAAAGAATCCTCCGCCAGCGCGATTCCTTGGTCATGGTTTATTCTCGCTCAACAGGGTTTCCACGCGAATGCGCGACCTGCTTTCTTTCAACCACCGCTCGGCTTGCTCATCGATCGCTTGTTGCACGAGCGCTTCCTGGATAAATTCCCGTGCGGCCTCAAACGTCGGCGGCGTCTGGCCTCGCGATTCCGCTCTTGGCAGCACGCGCGTCTTGTAGAAATCTTCCACATCTTTTTCTTCGATTTGAATTGCAGGCCGGAATCGCGTGTCCAGATAATTCCTCAGGTAGAGTTCCGACTTCACTATTGCCAGCAATTCTTCGCTGCTCAGCCCGCTCTGTTGCCGCCGTTCTTCAAACTCCTCAGGGGAAGCGAACGTCCGCTTAATCCGCGCCAGGCTGCGCTGCACCTCCTCGGCAGAGGGCTGCGCGTACCGGGAAACGGTGGCCTCATTGCGCACGATCCACTGGTCGATCAGGCGGTCCAAAATCTGCTCGTCGCTTTCGGACTTGCCCTCCAGGAGCATCTGATAGCGCGCGAGTTCGCGAATGTCACTGACGAGGATGATGTCGTTCTCCACGCGCGCGGCGACCCGGTCAATCACCTCCTGGGCCAGCATGCCTCCGCCACCCATTAATAGGGCCAGGAATACTGCCGCAAACAGGAAGCGGTGTCGCATTAGAAGCTCGACCCCAGGTTGAAGAAAATCTGGATGCTCGGCAAGCGCGTGCCCTCCTGGCAGAATGCCGCCCCGTTCTTGCAGGGAATAACGAATTGCGGCCGGTTCAACGCATAGCCCAGATCGATTCGAATCGGCCCGACCGGAGTTGCATAACGCAACCCCAAACCCACCGTGTGCGAGAAGTAGTTCAGCTCGTTGGTGCAGTTCTCTATGCATTGCGTGGGATTAAACTCTCCCGGAGGGTGCCCCGGATATGTGGTTTTGAAGACTGGATCGGGCGGAGACCAGCGAAACGTGATGCGCGATAGCCGGCTATATGTGTTGCCGCCGTCGTAGAAGAGCGTGCCGCCCAGGCCTGAGCCGACAAACGGCAACTTGAGCGGAAACCGCAATTCCTGATTGAAGATCATGACTGCCTGGCCGCCTACGGGAAATCCCGTGTCCGAATCGCGTGGCCCAGCCTGATTCAATGCAAAGCCTCGCAATGAGGTGCCGCCGCCTGAAAAGAAGCGTTCTGGCAAAGGAATGACCGTAGGGAACGGCGGCTTGTCTGGCGCGGGAAAGGTCAGCGAGACGGTATCGCGATAGGGTGTGAGGATACCCATGCGGGTGGAGCGCGCAAAGCTCCAACCTCGCTTGATTGGCGTATACGTCGAGTTCTGAAAGAAGAACCGCGCAAAGCTGGCGCTTGATCCTATCTTGGTGTCCGCAAAGCTTACATCTGCGCTGTTGAAGCTTCCTTTCGTCGCATCGGCGGGATTATCACGTGTATCCCGGAACCACGTGACGCCGAATTGCGACACCAGCGTCGGTTGGTTGAACAATGGGATTTCGTCCGACGGGATGTTCAGTTTGCTCACCGTCACCTTGCGGAATGCGTAGCGATACAGTATCGATGACCGCGGGGAGATCTGCTCCGTAAGCTGCAGGTTGCCTTCGTAGCGCGTCTCAGAAAAAGTGTTAATGTCTTGTGACTTTTCCGCATAGGCCGTCACTTGTAAGCTGAAATTAGGGTTGTCGAAGGTATCTGGCACGGAGTACGCCAGCAGCGCACGCCCCTGAATCGTGCTGGCCCGCAGTTTGAGAGACAGGGAATCGGCGCGGCCGGTCAGGTCTTGCTTTGAGATTTCCAGAATCCCGCGCGGAGAGGCCTCCAACTCTCCTCCTGTCGGATTGTTCGTGCTGGCCAGGCGCTGCACCTCAAACCCCCCGCCATAGGCAATCGTGTATCGCCTGGCTTCTTCCACCAGGACCACCACATCTTTTTCGGGGTCCGTGCCTGCTGAATTCTGCGGCTCGATGGTTACCCGGTTGAAGATTCCCAGGTTGTAAAGTTTTTGTTGCGACTCCACGACATCTCCCTCGCGCAACGGTTGATCCGGCTGCACTTTGACGTGACGTTGAATCACGTAGGGCCGCGTGTGCTGATAACCCGTCAGGAACACGCGTCGCACGCGAATCTGCGAGCCCTCCTCGACTTTGTAGACCAGGCGCATGGGCTCCGCCCGCTCGATGTGGTACACCTCTTTATCAACTTGCGTCTCGCCATAATTCTTCTTTGCGGCATTTTCCTTCGCGGACTTCCCCTCATCGCTACTCGAATTGCCCGGCTCCGCGGTCCAGGAAAATTGCGCGTTGGGGAAGCCCTGGTTGAAGTACAGCGCCAGGATATTGTCGCGGTCGGTAGCTACGTTGATATCCGAATAGGGCTGGCCGGGCAACGACCCGATAACGCCGCGTATCTCCTCCTCCGTCAGCGCTTTCATGCCCTCCACGGAAAGACTCGAAACCAGGGTCTGTTTTCCCTCCTGAATCACAAAACGGATCACCAGATCCCCGCTCTTCCCCGCGTAGTCATCCTGGATTCTTCCTTCCACATTCGCCGCCAGGAATCCGTTGGCCGCATACAGAGTCTTCATGGACAACACGTCCGCATCCAATAGCCGCCGGCTGAATCGCGCTCGTAGCTCGAACGAACTCGGCACAATGACCAGCCGGCCGCGCAATAGCGATGTGCTGAAATACCGGTTCCCTTCAAATTCGATCCGCAGCAGCTTGTGGCGGTCGCCCCGATCCACCTTATACGTGATTACCTCCTCGGAGCCTTTCCAGTCTGACTTCTTTCCGACCACCTCGCGTTCTGCCGTCGCATACTCCACCTTCGCGTCGAAATACCCGTCGCGTTCCATGCGCTCCTGCAGGTTGCGTTTCCCTTCCTCCAACAGATCCGCGTCCACCGAACCTTCCTGATACACCGGAATAAGTCTCTTCAACGTGCCTTTGGAAATCTTTGCCCCAACCACCTCTACCAGGACTCGCGGCCCTTCCGTGACTTCCAGGGTTAACGGCAGCTTGTTCTGTTGCGCGTCATACTCCCCGCGCCTCACCGATACGCGCGCGCTCAAGTTTCCCCGCTTCTCCAGGTATTTCCGAATGCGCTCGGTGCCCTGCTGCTGGCGCGCGGTCGTCAGTTCGCTGCCAGTCTTAAGTTTGAAGAGCTTTAGCAGGTCGGCGTCGCGGTAATGCGTGTGATTTAGCAGTTCGATATTGCGGAGCCGCACCCTCGGCCCGGAGTCCACGTGCACAATGATGTCCGCTTGGTGCGTCTCCGGGTGGGTCCGTCGCTCTGCGGTTGCTTTTGCCTGGTACAGACCCTCTTCCCGCAGAGCATCTGTCAGCCGGCTGATTGCGTCTTCGATATCGGCTGCCCGGTACGTCTGCCCCAGCGACAATTGCATCGCTGCCGCCGCGGACGTTTCCGAAGGCGGCGCTTTTAGCCCCTCGATGATCACTTGATTGATGAACAGATTTTCACGTACGACGAAATCGAGCCGCACACCACCTTCCTCGTTCGTTACCTCAGCGCGCAGATCGGCGTAATCGCCCGTCTGGTAAAGAGTTCGCAGGCTCACCGCCACTTGTTCGCGGCGTATGGGCTTGCCGATTTCCACGGCCAGCCCAGGAGGATTCGCCTTTAGGAGTTTGCCGTCCTCACGCACAATGCGTACCGATACCAGATTCGGTGCGGCTGCGTTGCCTCTGGCTGACTCTTCCGGCGCCTGGGCAGACGCGGACCCTACTCCCAGAAACAGGACCAGGAGCGCTAAACCTCGCAGCCAGTTGACCCAGCGTGCTTGCATGTATTTCTTCATTCAGACGAAGTCTGGTACAGGGGCGTTGCCTCTGCGTATGCCATTGGAGCTGTCGAAAAAGGCGGTTCCAATGCTGAAACTCTATAGTACGTGAGGTAACCGCTTCGCGAGAAATTCTCCTCGCCAGTGCTTCGGAAAGGTATTGACACCAAAAGGAGGCCGCTGCTCAGGGGTCCACGTGCTTCCAGAATTAAGGTTCTCAGGGATTGCCGCGCCGTTCCGTGGCGCCGCACCGCCTCTATTCCGCGTGCATGGGAGCTTGGTTCGAGTGGCCTAGCGCGCAAAACCGCCGCGACCGGTGGGTGTGCGCATGGCCGCGCGGTCCAGATTCTCGCGCAGATTCATCAGCGTCAGAAAAGTACTAAGCACGCGCGCCTTCAGATCATCCGTCAGATGCAAGCCGCTGGTCGCCACTCGCGCCAGTCGTTCTCCATGTTCCGTGATGAAGCGCATGATTTCGCGCTGCCGTTCGTGTGGCGTGTTTCCCAGGGCCGTCTCGCGCCGCATCTCCGCGCAACTCGCTTCAAGAGACAGCGTGAAGTGCAGGATGCACGTCTTCTCATCGGCCAGGGCGGCCGGAACGTCGTGTTTGCATCCCCCGATATGGCACAGTTCAGTCATCGGCGCGAAAAGGCGATGACCGATTCGTAACATTCCCTGAGCAAAAAATCCAGCATTCATCTTCGGGATGCCGCGAATCGTGCAGCCGTCCCAAACCTGTCCTTTCGGTCAGACCGCCTCCAGGGCGTCTTCCAGGTCCGCGATAATGTCGTGCCAGTCCTCTAATCCGAGGGATAGGCGAATGCCTCCCGGCTGCAACCCGCAGCGGAGTTTCTCTTCCTCCGGGATTGCCGCGTGTGTCATCGAAAAAGGATTCTCGATCAGCGTTTTGATCTGCCCCAGGCTCACCGCCAGCGTCACCGTGTACGACTTCTCCGCAACATAGTCCACGAACCGCTCTGCTGCTTCCGCCGCGCTTCTTGCGGTGTTGTCTCTTCCCTTCAATTCGAAATACAACATGCAGCCCGGCGCGAAAGCCCCATCCGGTGTGGTCATCTGCCGCCGCGCCAGTTCACGTTGCGGATAATTCGGCAGTCCCGGATACAGCACCCGCGCGACCTTTGCTTGCCGCTGCAGGAACTCCGCCACGTGCATCGCACTCTTCTGCTGGTTCACCATGCGCGCCGCCAGCGTCGGCAGCCCATACACCAACACAGGCCATGCGTTCTTGGGCGAAAGTACCCCCCCAAAATCCTTGCGGTACAGCATCAGCAGATTGAAATACTCATTGGCCCCGATCACCGCCCCGCCCATCTCCGTGCCAAATCCTCCGATATCCTTGGTTAAGCTGTGCACCACCAGGTCCACTCCGTGCTCCAGGGGCCTCTGGCAATACGGCGTGGAAAATGTGTTATCCACTACGATCCGTATTTTTTCCCCTTCCGTTCGCCCCGTGTTCAACCGGTCCACCACGCGCCGCACCGCCTGCATATCAATCAACTCCATCGTCGGATTCACAGGCGTCTCAAAATAAACCACCCGGCAGTCCTTCGTGGCCACGCTCGCAAGCGTTTCCGGCTTACACAAATCACAGAAATCCGTGTGGATTTTGTAGCGCGGCAGCCAGCTCGTCATCAGGCTGTGTGTACATCCATAGAGCACCTGGTGCGCGACGATCTGGTCGCCGCTGGCCGTCAATACCCCCAGCGCCCCGCTCACCGCCGCCATGCCCGTCGCAAAGGTGACAGCAACCCCGCCACCTTCGGCTGCCGCCAGATTTTCCTCCAGCATCCCTCGGCTTGGTTCGTCTAACCGGTCGTAAATATAGATGGGCGCGCGCCGCGATTCCGGCGTCGCAAATTCGATGAATCCCTGTGCCCCGCGGTGCACCGAAGACAGCCGGTACGTCGCCGAACTGGATTGCGGCGGGACCACATGGTGATCGTAATCCCAACGCCCGGTGGCAAAGCTCCCGTGGATCAGCCGGGTTCGCAGGCGGTATTGTTCGCGCGGTTTTTTCGGTTTGCGTTCTTCGGACATGGCGGGCTCCTTCTCCGGCAGGACTCCCGCGCCGCCTCGGAACCGGCACGCGCGCGAGTGCGTTGGTGGAGAACCCCATCATAGTCCAATTGCCAAAACCCGGACGCTGACGCGGGGTGCACAGGAAAGCACAGCGTTGCCGAACGACGGGGTTGACACTTCTGCGCTGTGCTTGTATAAATATACAAGACGTTGCATAAAACACTTCCCATGAGCGCGACCAAAACATTTCGCCACGGACAGATCCTTCGCCTGGTTTCCGGCGGCCACATCGCCAATCAGGAGGATCTCCGCCGCCGTCTCGCCCAGCAGAAACTCCGTGTCACCCAGGCTACCCTGTCCCGCGATTTGCAGGAATTGCGCCTCGTCAAAACAAATGAAGGTTACAAGTCAGGCTCCAGCTTGCCGGATGAGGGTGCCACCGTTCCTCCACTCACCCGCGCGCTTCGTGAATTTCTGCTGGACATTCGCCCCGCGGAAAACCTTCTCGTCCTGAAAACGCCACCCAGCGGCGCCCAGCCTCTTGCCGCAGCTGTCGACGGCGCGAAATTCCCTGAAATTGCCGGCACCGTCGCCGGTGATGACACCGTCCTCATCGTTACCCCCAGCCGCAAATCCCGGGAATCTCTCCAAAAGAAAATCGAATTGCAGGTGAAATGAGAGATCCCCGGCACATCGCTGTTATAGGTGTCACTGGCTACACCGGTTACGAACTGGCGACGCTTCTTCTGCGTCACCCCGTGATCTCCCGGCCGACCTTTTACGTCCGTGATACCAAAGGCGCGAACTGCCTCTCCGAACTTTTCCCCCAGCTCCGCAGTTGGGGTGAAGCGCCTTTGAAGCAGCTGTCCATCGAAGCAGTTACCGCAAATTCCGCGGGCACGGCGTTTCTTGCAACGCCTCACGAAGTGTCGGCCGAAATTGGCCCCAAACTTCTCGATGCGGGCCTGCGTGTGATTGATCTGAGTGGTGCGTTTCGCTTCTCTTCCGCCGAAACGTTTACGTCCTGGTACAAGCTTCCCGCTCCCCACGAAGCGCATCTCGGCGATGCCGTGTACGGCCTGCCGGAAATATACGGCGAACGCATCCCCGCGGCAAAGCTTGTCGCCAACCCCGGCTGCTACGCCACCAGCGTAATCCTTGCGCTTCGCCCGCTTACGCAGGCGGGCATCGTCTCGCCAATCCAAAACGTGATCTGCGATTGCAAGTCCGGGGCCAGCGGCGCTGGCAAGGAACCCCGGCGCGACCTGCATTTCGTCGAAGTGGGTGAAAATTTTCGCGCTTACAATCTCTTTTCACATCGCCACACGCCGGAAATTGTCGAGCACACCGACCTGCCCGAATCGCAGGTGGTCTTTTCCACGCATTTGCTCCCCGTCGCGAGGGGCATTCTGTCCACGATCTATGTAACCCTGTCCACGCCGCACACACCTCAGGCAATCGAGGAACTTTACAAAAAGTTCTATGCCGGCCGCACCATGGTGCGCATTTCCACTGCGGGTTCTCTGCCCGAATTGCAGCACGTCACGAAAACGAATTTCTGCGATATCGGCTTCGTCCTGGATTCCGATGGCAAGCGACTCATCATCGTTTCCTGCCTGGACAATCTGGGCAAAGGCGCCGCCGGGCAAGCCGTGCAGAACATGAATCTCACGCTTGGCCTTGAGGAGCAGACTGGACTTCTATGAGAATTGTCATCAAATTCGCGGGTGCTTTGCTTGAAGACGCGTCCACCGTGCAGCAACTCTCCCGGCACGTCGCCACTCTCGCACGCCATGGCCACGAAATTCTGGTCGTTCACGGTGGCGGCAAACTCTTCACCGCCACCCTCAAGCGTCTCGGCATCGAGAGCAAATTTGTCTCGGGA
>Ga0181538_10005394_pt1 | contig 11509 bp, 8 predicted proteins | sample PEATcosm2014_Bin_40_FD_119773 | JGI IMG/M metagenome (GOLD analysis project Ga0181538, IMG submission 119773) | Peatland microbial communities from MTU Mesocosm Facility, Houghton, MI, USA - PEATcosm2014_Bin23_30_metaG | ecosystem: Environmental > Terrestrial > Soil > Wetlands > Peat | place...
ACGCGGTACGCACTTCAACCGGCTGCTGACGGGATCGATGCGATATACCGACAGCGCCACGGGTGGATTGGAATCGACGGCGCGGGTGCGAGTGGAACGGGTTCGAGCCTAGGGGGCGTCATGGCGAGCGCAAAGATTGCGGCACTGGGGACGACGCGCAAGCTGTTGGGATTCAGCCGGCGGACGGTGGAAGTCGAGATTGACAATGCCACGATCGCCGATGTCCTGCGCCAGTTGCCGACGCTCGACGGGCGCACCCTCTATGACAACCTGGTTTGCGACGGACGGTTGCGCGGCGATTTCGCGGTGGTGGTAAATGGTCTGAGCTTGAAAGCGGATCAGTTGAACAGGCGCCTGCAGGGAGGCGAGGAGGTCGTCACCATGGCGATCTTGCGTCACCTGCACGGCGGCTGACGGAGCGCCCATGGCTAGATACGGAATGGTGATTGACCTGAAGCGGTGCATCGGCTGCAATTCGTGCACCCTCGCCTGCAAGCAGGAAAACGGTACACCCGAGGGCGTGCATTTTGCCCGGGTAGTAACGCGCGAAGTGGGGACTTACCCCGCAACCAAGCGAACCTTCCTGCCCGTGCTTTGCAATCACTGCTCGGACGCGCCTTGTGCGGAAGCCTGTCCCACCGGTGCCACCTACATCCGTGCGGATGGAATTGTAATGGTGGATAGGGAAAAGTGCATCGGCTGCCGCGCCTGCAACGTGGCTTGTCCATACATGAACCGTCACTTCGTCGCGAAAGGCCTGCTCATGGGCTACGGCACGGACGGTCTAACGCCGTATGAAGCGATCAAGTTCCTGGACTTTGAAGAAGGCACCAATATCAAGTGCACGCTGTGCGCGCCTCGCGTGGACCAGGGTCTGGAACCAGCGTGCGTCATAACTTGCCCAACGGATGCTCGCATCTTTGGCGATGTGGAGGATCCAAACGGCAAGCTGCAGCGCCTGGTCAAAGATCGGAAGGGCTGGACCTTGTCGCCCGAGTACAACACAAAGCCCAACGTGTGGTACCTGGACGAATAGTGAGATCCGGCGCAGGAAGCAGGGAGAGACAGTGACCACACAAAGTGTTGCAATCGCGAACCACCGTTTCGCGTTCGGGTACTACCGCCAAACGTTCTGGAACTGGCTGATCGGCACCGCTTTCTTCCTCGGCGGTCTGGGCGCGGGATTGTTTGTCCTGGCGTTGCTGACCGATCACACGGCCGGGATGCTGGTCGGGTACCTGATCGTAGTCGTCGGCAAGAACACCGCGCATTTGCTTTTTCTCGGCCGGCCGGAGCGGTTCTGGCGGGCAGCGATGCGTCCCGACCGCTCATGGATTGCGCGTGGCATCTGGGCCATGGGATTCTTCGCGGTGAGTGGCCTGATTCTGCTCTTACCTCGCGTCCTGGGGCCCGCATGGCAACTGTACGGCTGGCTAAACGGCGCGGCCACGGCGGTCGCTGTTCTATCGGCGATCGTCATCATGTTCTACGACGGGTTCGTCATGAACTCTTCCCCGGGAGTTGCTTTCTGGCGGACGCGCTTGCTCCCGCTGCTGCTCCTGATGTATGCGACCCTGGGTGGAACCACGTTGTCGCTGACGATTCGCGAACTCCGGGGAGAGGCAATTCCAGGCTTTCTTCCCAACCTCGAACACGGATTGCTGGTGGTGAATTTTGTACTGCTCGCAGTCTACCTGGCGCGCATGAACCGCTCGTTGCCCGCCGCGCGCGAGACTCTGCGCCAGTGGTTGAGCGGGCCGTATGCACGCGTGTTCTTTGGACTGGTTCTGCTGGTCGGACTATTGGCCACTCTGCTGCTCTCGGTGGTTCAGAGTCGCGTGCAGGCGACCGGGCTCGTTTTACTCATTGCTGCTTGTGAACTAACCGGCGATTTTACTCTGGTGATGGTCTTGCTGAAGTCCGGTTTGTTTCCGCGGCAGACTGCGCTCACGTACAGCGCCCGCGGCATCTGACGCCCCCTATTCGAGTTCGGGAATCCTAGGGCCGGAACCCGGCGCTACGAGATCTTCGGCGGCTCTGACTTGCCATTTGCGTGATTCGAATCGCGCTCTCGGATCCGCAAAATACTTCAGGGAACTCTCTATCCACCTTCCAATACACAAGACTCAATAAAATACCCATGATGGAGATATCCGTTCCTGTTCCTCGGTAAACCATTGATGTCTAGATGGCTCTTGAGCAACCATGCATCAGCGATTCGGATACAATCATCCGTGCGACCTAGGATGACGCGCAATACCATCGGGACATGAGTAAACATGCTCGCCTTTGCTATCTCGATCACGCCTCCTTAGGACGGCCTGGCCGCAAGACCATCGAGCGGGTCTCGAAGGAAGTCGTCCGCGCAAGCCAATTCGCCACCAGCGGGACGCTTGAGACCCTTCGGCAGTTGAAGGCTGTTGACGATGCCCGGCGTCGGATCGCGCGTTTCGTTCACGCCGATCTGGAAAGTGTTCTGCTGGTCGGGAACACAACGCAGGCGCTGGGCATGATTGCAACTGCACTACCCCTGCATCGCGATGACAACGTCCTGATTGCGGACGTCGAATTCATGGGAGCAACGGAAGTGTGGCGGGACATCTGCCGCCGCCTTGGCGTTGAGTTGGTGCCGGTCCCCAGCACGGGAGGGCAGCTTGCCGCCGAACATTTTTCGCGGTTCGCCAATTCCCGGACCAGGGCCATCGTCATCAGTACCGTGCAGGAAGTGAGCGGGAGCCGGGCCGATGTCGAGACGATTCGCGAAGTGGCGTCAAGAAGCGGCGCCTATCTGATCGCCGATGGCATTCAAGAAGTGGGTGCGGTGCCGGTTCTTCAAAGAACTCGGTGTAGATGCCTACTGCGCGGGCGGGCATAAATGGATGCGGAGCCCGTTTGGATTGGGATTTGCCTGTCTGAGCCAGCGACTGCTTGAGGTGCTCGACCCCAGCTACCATGGATATCTGGCGCTGGCCGAGCCGGAGATGGGTTGGGATCGCTACATGGGACTAACGTCGCGTTCACCGTTTGACCTGTTACCGCTACGGCAGGATGCTGTTCGCCTGGAAACCGGAGGGTTCCCGAACTGGCTTGGAGCCGCTGCGCTAGATACAGCGGCGAGTGAACTCGAATCCAAGGGACAGACAAGCGTGTGGGCGCGAATCCGGCGCTTGAGAAAACGCCTGGTTGCGGACTTAGCGAAATGGGGGTTGAGATACTTGGCGGGGTCGACGTTCCCGAGAGGACACAGTCGGGAATTGTTACGTTTCATCTGTTAGGTGGTGCGGGACAAGAAAGATTGCTTGTCCGGCGCCTGAGTCAGGAACATATCCAAGTTTCGTTGCGATATGTTTCAGGAATAGGAGGGGTCCGTGTGGCGGTTCACGAGAGTAACAACGCGGACGAAGTAGATGACCTTCTTGATGTTGTACGCTCCTTCTTGCGCGGTGCAGCATACAAGATAAACTCGCACGCTTAGGTAGCGATAAGAGACCATTCAATCGACATTTTCTTTCTTACTCCAAAACAGAAGCTTCGGAGTCGCTCTAATTGCGCTGAACCTTCCAATAAACAAGACTGATCCCGGCCAGCAAAGCCGCAAAGATCGGAACTGAATAGCGCAGGCCCTCTACATAAAAAGTGCTGCACCCGATGGCAACGAGAAATAAAATGCCCATGATGCTGGAGACCGGAAACAGCCGGAGCCGCAAGGGCAAATCGTTTACTTTGGCACCGATGGAGCGGCGAAACCGTAAGTGAGCCAGCAGGATGACGATCCAAACAAAGTACATTCCCGCGACTGCCGAACCGTACATGAGGAGAAATGCGCCTTTGGGAACGTAAATCGCCAGTAAAATCGCAAGTACCATTCCTAAACTTGAAACAGCTAGCGCCCGATGCGGCACCCCGTTCCGCCCCAAACGCCCCAAGGACTCAGGCGCATAGTGTCCCCGCGCAAGAGAGAACAGCATCCTGGTGGTAAGGTAGAGGTCGGTGTTCGCGCTGGAAAGCGCCGCCGTAATCACGACCAGATTCATGATCGCAGCCGCATAAGGAACGCCAATTGCCGCGAAGACGCGTACGAATGGACTGCCACTGATGGTCCCGTCGCCGATCTGGTTCCAGGGAGACACAGTGACCATCACCGTCATCGCCAGAACATAGAACAGGATTAGACGGAAGACCATCGTGCGCATGGCGCGTGGAATAGCTTTTTCCGGCCGCTCTGCCTCTCCCGCCGTAACTGCAATCACCTCCACCCCCATGTAACTCGAAATGGTGAGAGTAAAGGCCAGCCACACGCCACGATACCCATGAGGCAGGAAGCCGCCATAGGCGACCAGATTTCGAAATCCCACCGCCGGACGGGGGGACAAGCCAGTGATCAGCGCGATCCCAATCAATATGAAAACGATGATCGCGACCACCTTCACAAAGGCGAACCAATACTCGAATTCTCCAAAATTGCCAACCTGCGCGGCATTGATGGCTACAAGTCCAACGGAAACCATGGCGACCCAAAGCCACTGCGGCGTTCCCGGAAACCAATACCGAAAATAAATAGCCACTGCTGTAACCTCGGCGCCAATGGCCACCATCTGAACCAGTCCGTAAGTCGCACGCACGGTGAAGCCGAACCACGGACTCAGGTAGCGCTCGGCATAGATACCAAACGCGCCGGCTACCGGATGGACCACCGCCATCTCAGCCACTGAGTAAGCTACGATCAGGGCTAGAATTGCCCCAAGAAGATAATTCAGAATGACCGCTGGACCGGCAAGATCAATAGTTACGCTACTGCCCAGGAAAAGACCGACGCCAATGGCGCCGCCAATGGCAATCATGGAGATCTGGCGCTCGGTCAATCTCCGCTGCAGATTCTGCGACGAGGGCGCCGAGTCGAATGCTTGCTCGCTGGCAGAGTCCGAGATGGCCATCACGACCTTCCGCCTGCTGGCGTCGTCGCCGGACGCGGCAGACATGACATGTTATGCAAACTACTTGCCAGCGATCTCCTCCAGTGCGTTGACGAACCTGCCGATCTCATCATGCGTGTTGTAGTGCACCAGCGAGGCTCGCACCGCACCGCCCTCGCTCAATGTTAGCCGTTTCATCAGCCTCGGCGAATACATATTGCCATCGCGCACTGCAATCCCCTTAGCGGCCAGCTTGGTTGCTACCGTGGCGGGTGGAACGCCCGCAAGATTGAACAAGAACGTCGGCAACCGTTGCGGAATAGCTTTCGGATCTTGTATGCCGTACACCGTTGCTGCCTTGATTGCGGTGACACCCGCCAGGAGTGCGCGGGACAGGCCACGCTCATACTGGCAAATTGCCTCCATCGCCCTCCCCAGGCGTTGACGATGCGAACTCGAGCTATCGTTTCTGTCTCCGTCACACAGTTGTCCGAGTTCCGCCAAGTATTCAATCGCCGCATTCATACCCACAACATTCTCGTAAACAAACGTTCCCACCTCGATTTTTGAGGGCGGAGTATTGGGGATGAATTCTTCGCGGAAGGTTGGCAGAGCCTCGAGGGCCGCGCGCCGTCCCCACAAGAAGCCCATGTGTGGCGCGAAGATCTTATAGCCGGAGCAGACCAGATAATCGCATCCCCAGGTCTTGACGTCGATGGCGCCGTGGGGCGCGTACTGCACGGCATCGAGGAAAACCTCCGCGCCCGCGGCGTGAGCTCTCCTCGCAACATCGGCCACATCTATGATCGTTCCTAAAGCATTCGACGCTACCGTACATGCTACCAGCCGCGTCCGGGAAGAGAGCAGTGGTTCCAGGTCGGCCACACGCAGAGTACCGTCGTCAGCTACGTTCCACCACCGGATGACCGCACCTTCACGCTCCAGGGCCAGCCAGGTTGCGATGTTGGCCTCATGATCGAGATCGGTCACAATGAATTCGCGCCGCTCGGCCAGAGTCTGCCCAATTGCGAGGCTTACCAAGCGCATGAAAGACGTGGCGTTCATACCGAATGCAATCTCGTCGGGATCGGCCGCGTTCAGAAAATCCGCCACCGCTTTCCTGGCCTGGGCAATCGCGGCGTCCACTTCCTGGCTTTCCCGGTAGCAACCGCCTCGCTGCACGCTTCGCGTGAGCAGGTGGTCGGCAACCGCGTCCAGGGCTTTCTGGGGGATTTGGGCTCCTGCGGCATTATCGAAGAACATGGAGCTCCCTGGCCGATTCAACGCAGGAAACATCCGCCGCACGCGATCCACTGGGAATTCCGCCATGTTGGCCGCTTTTTCAGGCACAGATCACCTCAACAAAGAATTCCGCGCGCCATTCTAATTCTGCCTTGTGGCCTTCGCGGCAACCGGTCGGTTGCCCTTGCGCGGTGCAGACGACTGGACGGCTTCGAGCAACCGGTCGATGTCGGCGGCGTTGTTGAAAAAATGACAGGAGACTCGCACCCCGCCTACATGCGATGTATAGCGCACCGAAACTAGAATCTTTCGCTCGAGAAGCCTCTCCATCAATCGGATATTCTCTGCCGCCGAACCAACGCTGAAGGTCACGATCCCGGAACGATGCTGGCGCGCGAGCGGCGTCACGATCTCAATGCCGAGAGTTTGTAGTCCTTCGATGAGGTGATCGGTCAAGGCATAGATATGTTCGGCGATGCGGTCCTGGCCGAGAGACTGAATCATTTTCAGCGCAGCCGCTAATCCGATGCCTCCGGCGTAATTTGCCGTCCCCCCGACCTCGTAAACCCGCGCGCCTTTCGTGAATTCATAATCCATGACCGGCCGGATCGATGGTGTCTGGAAATGGGCTCCCCATCCACCTGGCGGCGGCTCCACGTTCATGTAACCGGTAAGAGGCGGCAGCAACTTTCGCAACGCCTCCCGCCGGATGTACAAAAAGCCCGTGCCAAACGGAGAATTGAGCCACTTATGTCCGCCGCAGGCAAGAAAGTCCACCGGCGTCTTTTTCACATCGAGAGGAATTGCGCCGAGCTGCTGGATCGCATCCACGACAAGCCAAACTCCCTTTTCAGCGCAAAGAGAGCTTACTTGCTCGAGATCGCATCGAAAGCCATTACTCCATTGCACCGTACTAAGGCAGACGACTCTTGTCTTCGATGTCAAGCGCTCTGCAATGTTCTCCACTCTCACTTCCCCACCCTGGTTGGGGACAACATCGATGCCAATGCCCCGTGTCGCCAGTTGGATCCAAGGCACGGCTACTTCCAGAAACTCCAAATCAGATATGAGCACCCGGTCGCCGGGTGAAAGGGGAATCGATTGGGCAGCGATGCTGAGCCCGTGACTGGTGCTTTCCACCAAGGCGATCTCATCTTCGCCCGCATTGATCAGCCGCGCGGCTTCCGGCCGGGCGAGCGCGCGCATTTCATCCATCGAGATGTGATGCAGAGTGGACGACCGCGCCGGGCAAAGCAGCGTCATGTCGAGAAAATTTCGGATCGCTTCGGTGGCCACACGAGGGGCAAGGCTTACGCACGCGGCATCCAAAAACGTCTTGTGTAGAAGCGCGGGAAATTGTTCGCGAACGCTCTCAAAGTTCATTTCAGTCGCCGCTCACAGTGGCCGTGCCGGTGACCAGCAGGTCGAGATTGTGTTCTAACACTTGGAGCACTGCCCGAACATCATCGAGAGTATTGTAGACATGGAAAGAAAGGCGCAGCCCGTCGTGGCGGCTGGAACACACGATCCCGCTGGCCGCCAGTTTTTCGACCAATCCGGCGGCGTCCTTGCATTGGAAAACGACCAGAGGCCCCACGCTGGTGGTTGGTGTTTTGGCAATCAGGCCCAGTTTCTGCGCCCCCTTTAAAAGTGCGCTTGCCAGTTCCTGGATCTGCGAGGATACGTTGTCGAGTCCGATTTCCTGCAATAACTCAATGCCCCGCATAGCTGCATAGATATTGGGCACGGCAGGAGATCCTTCTTCAAACCTGCGCGCCGAAGGAGCAGGATCGAAACATTTCACGTCGAAGGCGAAAGGATTGCTTTGCGCAAACCAGCCGGAAATCGTGGGCTGGAGAGATGCGATCAGCTCTTTGCGGACATACAAAAATGCCAAGCCGGGTGGTCCCAGAAGGTACTTCAGCGTTCCCGTTACATAGAAGTCGACATCCGTAGCTCGAACGTTCACCGGCCGAGTGCCACAGTCCTGGTAATCGTCCAGCATAACCAGCGCGCCATTGGCGTGCGCAAGCGGAACGACTTCGCGGACTGCCGACCGGAAGCCATTCATGAAGCAAACTCCCGTCAGGGGAACGATGAGAGTTTGGCGGTCGATTGCGCGCTCGTAATTCTCCGTCGGAATCGAATTGCCCACGGCGTTGACAAATTCGACTTGTGCTCCGCGCTTCCGCTGGGCCAGCCAAACATGGCCCATGGTCGGAAACTCGAATTCGCCCATCACCACTTTCTTCCGGCGATCAAAGGTCAAAGCGCTGGCAATCGAGTTTATGCCTGCCGATGCACACGGGACGATGGCAACTTCATCGGCGGCGGCGCCGATAAAACCGGCGAACTGCGACCGTGCTGCTTCATATCTCTCGACCCAAATATCCCACGGTGAACCATGCTCATGCCAGCTAGCCACGTACTCACGAAAACCGTCCTCCACGGCGTCCGACAGCGCTCCTTGCGAGCAACTGTTCAGATAGATCTTGTTCCGAAGGAGGGGGAATCGCGATCGAATCGCTTGTACCTCGGCGCTGCTTAGCATCGCGTGCTTCCTATCAGGCAGAATTCCGACGGAAGGAGCAGCGCCGCCACGTAAGGCTGCGCTACTCCTGCTCCGGGGGGAGGATTGCATAGTGCTTCAAAAAACCAATTTCATATTGAGCTGAAACTGGCGCTGCGAGCCCTCACCGAAGTGCGAGTCGTTGTTCACAACGTCGGCTGTGCCAGTGACGGTCTCCGCTCCAAAACTCGACCCAGGATTGCCAAAATTGGTGTGATTGAGGAAGTTGAAACCGTCGGCCCGGAATTGCAGCTTTACCCGCTCGCTGATCGGAAACCACTTTGCGACCGAGAAATCCCACTGAGTAAGCCACGGTGCCGGAAGACTGTTGCGCGCGCAATTCCCGAAAGTTCCAGGACTGGGATCGGCATACCCGCTCACCACGTAAGGTATGCTGAAGTTCTTGAGTTGCGTCACCAAAGGACCCACGCAATTCGGCACGTCGTGCAATTCGCCCGTACCGCTGATGTCGTTATACGTCAGAACCGGCAGGTACATGGAATTGTGCCAAGTGACAACGCCCGACAACTGCCACTGATTCACGAGGTACCCCATCCCTTTGCTGTGCGTGAACGCCGGGAATTGGTAAACGTAAGAAGCAGAGATAGCTTGCGGCACGTCAAACTCGGAGTTGGCTCGATTGAGCCCTGGATTCAGGGAATCTATCGGCACAAATCCACTGGTGCCGAAGAAGTCCATGGTTTCGGAGGCGTCGTCGATCGCGTGCGCCCAGGTGTAAGCGAACTCGGTCGTCAAACCGTGAAAGTTCTTAGTCTTCAGCTGAACTTGCAGCGAGTTGTAACTCGAGTTGTTGATCGAGCTGATGGTGTTGATCTGTCCGAACTGCGGGTATTGGCTGTTGTAGGGACGCGCCGCTTGTTCTAACTGGCCGGGGGTTTCACCGGGGAAGGTAGGCGGATTGAAGCCACTGCCAGGGGGAGGCATATTCACGTCCGGGTAACCGTAGATGTGGGTGCCTTTGGAGCCGACGTAGCCGATCTGCAAAACCATGGCCGCCATCAACTCTTGCTCCACGTTCAGGTTCCAGCTCTGTACGTACGGAGACTTGAGGTTCGGATTCACCGCGACCAGGTTGAATGGCGGCGCTGGTATCAGGCTCGTCGGAAAGAGCGGAACATTCGGCTGGATCGGGGTTCCGGGGTTCAGAAGCGGGTCCGAATAAATGCCCAAGCCATTGATCGGATTCGTGGCGATGCCCGGGTTGTTGTTGGTGAGGTTAAACGTCTGGCCGACCAGCACATCCAGCGGGCTATCCACATAGTAGATTCCGTAGCCGGCTCGGACCACGGTGTGGAGGCCGTGGTAGGTAAAAGGTGAATAGGCAAACGCAACTCGCGGAGAGAAATTCTTATACACGGTATGGTAGATATCGCCGTGTACTGGAACCAGTCCCTGGCTAGGCACGAAATTCGAGAAGCGCCCGCGGTCTTCCTGCGGAACCCCGAAGAAATCCCAGCGCAGGCCGGCAATGAGTGTAAATTTAGGTGTCAACCGGTAGGTATCGTTGGCGTACAGGCCGATGACATTCTGATGAATGTCGAAGCGCGTGCTGCCGCGCGAGATGTTTGTCGCGCCCGGGTCAGGAAGCCCAGCCAAAAGATCGGTCAGGGCCTCAAGCCTGGATATTTCTGGGACTGGGGGTGCCGGTGGGGGGGGCTGGGGGAAAAGAGTGTCCCCTTTCCAAAATCCATCAAACGTGAGCAATCCACGGAAGTTGGTGTTGTTGAAGCCAAACACTTTGTTCAGTTCCCAATTCGCACCGACCTGAAGGCTATGCTTTCCGCGGCTGAACGCCGCGTCGTCGTTCCACTGGAACGTCTCGCTGGTCCGCTGTCGCGGATAGCTCCCGTTGGTGCCAAGATTCTCATAAACACCGGCGCCGAGATCGATTTCGGGCAGGCCGTAGTTTTCAGGACTTGCGCCGGTATTCAGCCCGATGGAGTTCGGATTAAACGTGTTGTCCGCCGGAAGGAACTTGAGATAAACATGGTTGTAAGAAAGGCGGAAGACGTTGATCAGCTGGGGCGAGAAAGTATGCGATTCGCTGATGGCCAGGTTCTGCGGACGGATGGGAGTGACTCCGTAGTATTGCGGCAACTGCGAGCCGCCCGTGGGTGAGTCGGATCCCTGCGGAAAGCTGTCTTTGCCGTTGCCAAACAGATAGCGGCCTGCCAACTGATCGCTAGTCCCCAAGCGCTGATCGATCTTGACGGAAAAGTTGTCTGGTGTCTGGCTGCCTACGCCGCTGACGGCGAACTGACCGGAATTGGGTTGATACAGATTCAGAATCGCCAAGCCGAGAGCATTCGGTGGTTGCGGAGCCAAAGCGGCCTCCACCTGCTTGATCTCTGCCGTGCTGGGCGCGAAAGCAATACCCGAACTCCCCAAACGGCTGCGGCTGCCATCGTAGGCAGCAAAGAAGAACGTCTTGTTCTTAACGATCGGGCCTCCGATGCTGCCGCCATATTCATTCCAAATGAAATGCGCCTTCGGAATCTCGAGGAGATTCTCGAAATAGTTGTGCGCGGTCAGAGAGGCATCGCGATGTTGCTCATAGAGCGAACCGTGAAACGCATTGGTGCCACTCTTGAGGACGACGTTGATCGCACCCGCGCCTGCTTCCGTATCCGCAGCACCCTGGGTGACGACGCTCATTTCCTGAATCCCGTCGGGTGGCACCCGCGTGGCCGCGGTGTAGGAATTTCCGCCCTGGTTCATGGCCGGCAATTGCCGGTAGGCATCCATGTTTTGCGAGCCGTCGATA
>Ga0181538_10005395_pt1 | contig 11506 bp, 9 predicted proteins | sample PEATcosm2014_Bin_40_FD_119773 | JGI IMG/M metagenome (GOLD analysis project Ga0181538, IMG submission 119773) | Peatland microbial communities from MTU Mesocosm Facility, Houghton, MI, USA - PEATcosm2014_Bin23_30_metaG | ecosystem: Environmental > Terrestrial > Soil > Wetlands > Peat | place...
CTCACTTCGTCCTCATCTCGAATACGTCAGCCTGCCAAACCATCTCGTGCTTCACGAGCCGGGTGAGAAACTGGAATTTGCGTATTTCCCCAATCGAGGTTTGATTTCTCTCGTGGTGGTGATGAAAGATGGAAAAACCGCGGAAGCTGGCATCGTTGGCAAGGAGGGCTTTACCGGCTCGCCGGCGGCGGTTGGCCTGATCAGGGGCCCCTTGCGGGCGGTTGTACAAATCACGGGGGATGGGTTCCGGGTAGAGGTCGGAGCTTTGCAAAGCACTTTGGAATCCGCTCCGGACCTTCAAATGATGCTGAGCCGCTATGCGGTAATTCGCGGTATGCAGGTCGCACAAACGGCCGCGTGTAATCGGCTGCATGATATTGAGCAGCGCCTGGCGCGGTGGTTGCTGATGACTCAGGATAGAGTGGATTCGGGGTCGCTGCCCATCACTCATGATTTTCTCGCAACCATGCTAGGGACCGATCGACCGAGCGTGAGCGTGGCCGCTGGAGTTTTGCAGAGGAAGGAACTCATTGAGTACACCCGCGGCGCAGTGAAAATCGTGAACCGCAAGAAACTCGAAGACTCCGCCTGCGAGTGCTACGGGGTTATCCGGCGGTACAACGGCAACTTGGGCTTGAAATAAGCCGGCGAATGGAGATTCTCTCTGTTATTTATTGTCGGCCGAGCGCGATCGTGATCTGAGGTGCGCAATTCGGAGAAGCCCTTGGTCACGCGTCGCAGAGTCAATTCTCTATTCGAACGCCGTCCGCAGAAAACTAACCAACTGCCAGCCATCCATGTATTTGTACGGAGTCTCCCCCAGCGTGTAATGCCCGCAGGGGAGCACGACCACTTTGTGATCCAGGTTGTGCTTCTCAAATTCCTCGACCACTTGCTCCGAAAATTCCGGCAGAAACGTCATGTCGTACATGGCATAGATAATGAGCGAGCGCCGCGGCCAGCGCGAAAACTTGTCGAAGTACACCATCGGGCTGACGGCGCGCCAGACGTTTCGCAGGTTTTCCAGGCTAATGGCCGTTTCCAGTCCTTCGCGAATGTGGCGCGTGGATTGCCCGTGCCACACTACATCGGCAAAGTAAGTCGAGGCGTGATTGAAAGCTGCCACCTGAATCCGCGGATCGTGCGCAGTGGCGATAAACGCGTAACACGATCCGAGGCTGGTGCCGACAATGCCGAGCCGGTTGTAACCCTGCGCCTCCAGCCAGTCGAGACAGCAGCGCGCATCGATGACGCCCTGGCGCACCGAATCGAGCGTGCGGCCGATGTTGGCGGAGACGGCATAGTCGGCGCGGTCGATCTCCGCCGGACGGCGAATGTCGTGATAGGGCATGGACAGCCGCAGCACCGCAATCCCCATGTAGTTCATCATCCGGCAGAGGCTGGTGTAGGAAATCGCATCGGAATTCCAGTGTGGCAAGAGCACGACGGCGCGGCGTCCGCGGGCCGGAAACCAGCGCGCGTTCACCAGATTATTTTCGCGATACGGCGTGACCACCGGCGAAGTGAAGCGCAAAAATTCCGCATAAGTGCCGCGAACTTTTTCTTCGAGACGCGGGTCGGCAACTTCGCGCGTGCTGAAGACCTGAACCTCGCGGCGCTCCAGGCGGAAATCGGCGGGCTTCCGGTAGGAATAAAAACTGTCGCTGTCGCGAATGATGCGGTCGTTGAAAGACGAAAAATACTCCACCAGGTCGCGCGAGGCCGATCCCGCCGGACCGCCGTTGCGGCCGGGCCAGCCCTCGGTCCAATCCAGTCCCCACTCCAGCGGACGCACCACGCGGTTATTGTCCACCGACGTGAGCCGGGTCTCCCAGTCGTACATCCATTGCGCGTAGCGCGAAGACATCTCCATTCTAGGAATACAGCAAGAGGACGACATTAGCTAACCCGGTCAGTTCAACGGCAGGATTCCGCACCGAGCGGTCAACAAACAGCATTCGGCTTCGCGAAAGGCCAACCGCTAATCGCTGCTGTAAACTCGCGGCACTCGCTGCGACAATCCGCACAGAATTTCGTAGGGGACGCTTTCGCACAGGCGCGCGAGTTCTACGGCGTCCACACTCTTGGCGCTGGCTTCGCCGACACCGTTGCCGCCACTTTTGCCGATCAAGACAACTTCGTCTCCCACCGCGACGCCGCGAATGTGGCTGACGTCGACGATGGTGAGGTCCATCGAGACGCGTCCCACCACCGGCGCGTATTCGCCGCCGACGATCACGCGCGCGCGATTCGAAAGCAGCCGCGGATAACCGTCCGCGTAGCCAACCGGCAGCACGCCGATGCGGCTTCGCGCCTTGGTGACGAAGGTTCCCATGTAGCCGACCGCTTGTCCGGCGGCGACTTCTTTCACCGTCAGCACGCGCGTCTTCCACGAGAGCACCGGACGCAGCGGCAGTTCCGCTATCGCCGCGGGCTCGCCGCCCCGCGTGAAGGCCAGCGAATATCCGTAGAGCGCGATTCCCGGACGCACCATCGTCTTCCAAGTGTCGGGCCGCGCGCTCATGGCGGCGGAATTTCCCATGTGCACCAGCGGCGGCTGGAACCCGTAATTCCGCACCACCGCCAGTCCCTCTTCGAAGCACTTCATCTGTCGAACGGCGTCTTCGGCGTCGAGTACTTCCGCCGACGCGAAATGCGTGCTCAGGCCTTCGAGAGTCAGGTGCTGGCACGCGGACAGCATCTCGCACAAGCGCGGCAACGCTTCCTTTGGCGCCCCAAGACGGTTCATGCCCGTGTCGAGCTTCAGATGAACGGGCAAACGATGTGCTGGTAAGTCGAGCTGCCGTTTTCGCGCCGCACGTTCCAGCAACTCAATGTGCCATGGCTCCCAGATCGTGGGCGTGAGGTTCTGGGCGACGATCCCATCTTCCTCGCCCTTCCAGATTCCGGTCATCAGCAGGATGCGGGCCTTGGCGCCGGCGCCGCGCAGGGCCAGGCCTTCGGCGGCATCGGTCACTCCCAGCCACTCGGCGCCTTCGGATTCGAGCGCGCGCGCGCATTCCACCGCGCCGTGGCCGTAGCCGTCCGCTTTGACCACGGCGCAAACGGTGACGCCTTGGCCGACGTGCTTCTGGATCGCGTGAAAATTCTCTCCCAGCGCTCCGAGAGAAACTTCCGCCCAGGTCCGGCCGTCGAGGATCAGCGAGCGGCGGTCGGGCAGTTTCGACAAGTCGGGACGCGGCGCGTTCACACAATCGATTATAACGAGCGTGCCGCGCCGCGCTGTTAACTGCCGATGTTAAGGGCTCAAAGTTGCTGCCCAGCCCCTAAAGGGGCGTCCGATTTCGAACTAGATCCGGCATCGCCGAAGCGATGCCCCGATACGAATCCCGCTTTCGTCGGCGGCTGCTACTCGCCCGACAACACGAATTTCACCGTGATCTCCGTCTCCACCGCAACGGGTTCGCTGTTTAACAGGTAAGGACGATAGCGCCATTGCCGCACCGCATCCACCGCGGCTGCGACCAGCATTGGGTGTCCGCGGACCACGACGAGATTCTCAATCGTCCCCGCCCGGCTGACGATCGCCCGCAGCTCGACCGTGCCCTCAATGCGCGCCTGCTGCGCCAGCCGCGGATAGATCGGCGGCACGCGGTAGATCAGGTTGCCTTCCGCCCAGTGCGAGACCCGGAGCGGATGCGTGGGCGCAGGAGGCGGCGGTGGAGGAGCAACCTCAACCGCTGTGCCGACCGAGCCTATGACTCCGCGCCCTCTCGTGCCGGTTCCGCCGAGCACGCCGAGGTCGCCAACGTCCGGCGAAGAGGCAACCTGCGGCTCGTTCAGGATCGCAACGGTGCTTGGAATCGCCGCGGGCTGCAACAGTTGTCCGCCGCCGATGTTCGACGGCCGAGGATGCTGCGGTCCGGGTGTCTGCGGCGCAGGCGCGGGCGGTGGCGTCAGAATCTGCGCCATATCTAACCAGCGCAGCATGGGTGGTCCCTGAACCGTGAGCAGGGGAATCAGCAGCAGCAGGCTCAGGCCAAAGGCTTGTATGGTGATGGATGCGAGCGTTGTCCATCCGCGACGGGTGGACTGGTCCCAGGTGCTTTCGAGTGTGCTGAACATCGGTGTGTTGAACATGGCGTCCTCCGAAACAGCCTGCTACCCGTACAGACACCTGCGGCGCGCCATTTGATCCTGAGGGGTAAGGAGAAGCGGAACAGAAGTTAGTTACCGCCGAAAAAGCGGCGCAAACTGAACCACAAAAAAAGAGACCGCGTTTGGCACGCGGTCTCAAGAAATTCATAAACAACCTGGAACTGAAACTACCCGAGCGGTGTCGCTACTGTTTCGGCGGCGTGCTCGAGGGTGCAGCGGGTTTGGGCGCCGGCCTTGCCACCGGCTTTTGAGCCGTGCTCCCCGCAGCAGGCGCTGGCACCCCAGACTGAACGTTGTAAGCTTCGATGATCGGCTGCGTGATGTCCACCGCCGGTCCATACCAGATCACCGGTCCGCGCGGCCACTGCTGGGACGTATCCAGGATCATGCCATAGCCGCTTTCGCTGGCGTACTTCACGATGAGCGGCGCCATCTTGGTGAGAATCTTGTTCCCGATCTCGCCCTGCTGGTTTTGGAAATCTTCCTGCGCGTCCTGGGTAGCGCGATCGAAACTCTTCTGCTTGGCCTCGATCGACTTCACCAGCTTGTCGCGCGATTCGTCGTTCAACTTGTCCTGCTGGGCAGTGAGCTGCTTCTTGAGGCTGTCGATCTCGTCGGCCTTGCCCTTCAGTTCGGTCTGCTTCGGTTCAAACTTCTTGGCGAGCTCGTCGAAATCTTTGCGCCCTTCGTTGGAGGCGAAGATCGCCTGTTCGATGTTGATGGTGCCGACCTTGGTGCCCGTAGCCTGGGCTGCCGCCGCCGCAGCAGCGGAGGGAGCGTTGGGTGGGGCGGCCGCGGGAGTGCCGGCAGCCGGGTTGGTTTGGGCCAGAGCAAAGAGAGAGAGGCCGAATACTGCGGCCATGGTGACGCGCGCAAACTTGCTAATCGCTAACATGCCAATCATCTGGATCCTTTGAACTCCTTCGGATTTTAGGAATGCTGGAAGCTTCCAGCTCGCCGGGCTCAACGAGTCTGATCGTAACCCGAGCCTATCAGTCATCAGACCTGAGACGCCGCAACCGCAAGCGTGGTGGTCAGGGTGTGGACGCTTTGGATTATACGGAGCGCACCGGAACAGCGTCAAACCGCCTTCGCCGCTCTGGTTAGTTGGATGCGGATAGGGCGTCAATTGTCCGTCGCCGGCGGCCATAGTCCACGAACCATCACTTCCCTCTCTGCCCAGTGGCTTGAGCGGCGAGCTGCAGATTCTCCATCAGCTCCGTCCAGGTCCAATCCGTGGACCAGAACTTCGCTACCCTCCCGTCCGGCCCAATTAATACGATGATCATATTGTGGGATATTTGATTACCGTCCCCCTCGTATTCCAGGCCGAATACCTGGGTTAGGCGGCGTAGGTCGGTTGGATTGGTGGAAGCGAAGTCCCAGTGTGAAAAACCACTCTCGTCCCCGTCCAAATATGCAAGACCGTACTTGCGCAGAACGGCGGGAGTGTCATATTTCGGGTCGAAGCTAATGGTCAGCAGGTGGGTTTTGCCGTAGTCCCCCGGGTTCTTCCTGAGCTCATTGTGGATCCTCGCAAACTGGCTGCTCAGGCGGGGGCAGAAATTCGGCATGGGGCAGCGCGAGTAGATGAAGGCAACCAGCAATGCCTTGCCGGCGAAATCCGAAAGGTGAATCTTGCGTCCGTCCTGGTTGACAAGAGTGAATTCGGGAGCTCGCTCTCCGGGCACGAGCGTCTGCGGCGTAGCCGGCGGCTTGATCTGGCTGCGCCCAGATTTGTCGGTGATGCGCACGTCCTCCAGCCAGTAGTCGCTCGGATCTTTGCCAACCACCACTTCCGCGGCAATTTTGTCGCCGGGCTCAAGTTCCTGAACGACCGCAGGGTCTTTGACGCGGTAAGGCATGGCCATGGCCGCCATGAAGCCGGGAATGTCGCCATGGTTTACTGTGATCTCGCTGGCGGCTGGGTCCTTCGAGACCACTTCGCCTTGCATTGGATACTTCCTCGTGCGATTGCATCCTGCGAATGCGGCCAGCAACAGCATCATTGCCGCAAGCATTAAACGCGATTTCATCATGCTGTCTTCTTTCCCGGTGGTTCCGCGATGGCCATTAATAGATAGCCATCAATAGTTGAACCGAAAGCGAAACTCCCCGTAAATCTGCCGCGGATCGTTCCAGTGAAATCCGCCAAAGGTCAAACTGTTGTCGAGCTGCACGCGGCGGTTGGCAACATTCAGCGCGGTCACGGAGACGGTGTACTTCTCAGCGAAGCTTTTGCCGAGAGCGAGATCAAAGGTGGTGTGGGCAGGCAAATAATCGCCCGGATACGGCTGGTTCGGCAATCCATTGGTAAAGCCCGAGCCGTAGTAGATATTTGTCGACGCATAGCTGTGCCAGGGAAGACCGGTATTGTAGCCCACATTGAAAGTGTTTCTCTGATCGTGGTCTACGGGCGCAAGGCCGGGGGGAATAGCGAAGACCAAGCCGCCCGTGATCGGCGAAGTGGCCTGCGCGATCTGATTGGCATAGGCTAAGTGCAACTGGCCGCCCTGCCAGAGGCGCGGCGAGCGTAAAGTCGTCTCCCACCCTTGAATCAGCGCGTAATCCCAGGTGATGGGCCAAAAAATATTCGACGCGCCGATATTGTTGTGATCGAGCCAATTGTGGGCGAAGGTCTGATAAGTGTCGGCGTCAAGCGTCCAGCCGTGAATCGGAATCATGACCCCGTACTGCCATTCCCGGTCCCGCTCGCCGTGCAAGGGGGCGAAAGAGCCGAACTGTAAGTTCTGCAGTGCGCTGGTAGCCGTCGAGAGGGGCGGCGCTTGGTAGTAGTAACCATAAAAGCCGCGAAGGACCCAGTTCAACCGTGGAATGCGAATGGCAACTCCAAAACGAGGGTCGGCGTCGGTTTCTGAAGCCGGCTGAGTTACTGCCGAAGTGGGCGCGCCAGAGCTGAACTCCGTCACTCGAACTCCGGCCATTAGAGTCAGCCACGAAGTCACTTTGAACTTGTCGTTGATGAATTCGGCGGCAACGCCCCCATTCACGCCGATGGAGGAGGGTTGAATGGTCGGGAAAATATATGTGTTGCCCATGTTGACGTATGTGCTCCCGACCTGAGCGAAGTAATTGTACTGATGCTGATAAAAGCCATAGACGCCGGCCTGGATGTCGTTCCTCCAGACGTTCGAGCTTAACGCCACCTGCCCACCGGCATAATTGGCGGTCTGCGTAACGTTGGAGGTCACGGGAATGTCATTCCCTCCGCCAATGTAGTCCGCTCCGTTGTAGTGATAGAACGGCGAAACGGTGAGGAGTGTATTCGGATTGAAAGTGTGCACCCACGAGAACGTCACGTAGCCGTCTGGCTCGCGCTCGGCGTCATGCAGTCCGAAACTCGGCGGACTCGGCGGCGGCCCTGAGCCGAGCAAGTTCTGATTGCCAATTGAGTTCGGGTCGGGGTCGATCGGAATCTGGTAATAATCCCGCCGCAACTGCGCCACCACCCGGAGTTGGTTCTTGGGATCGGGATTAAAGATGAAGGACGCAAATCCTCCCACGCCGTTTGCCGCGTCGTTGACTACCTGCCCGATGGGAGTCTGCAGCCCGTATTGACTTCGATCTCCGTTCAAACTGGCGTAGTAGGCAAAGCGTTGCGTGTGTCCTCCGCAACTGATCTGGTCGTTGGTCTGGTAGAAGTTTCCGGCGGTAATGACCAGATCGCACTCGCGATAGCGCTCGAAGCCGGTACGCGGCACCACGTTGAAAACTCCATACGTGCGGTCTCCATAGTCGGCGTCGTAGCTGCCGCGCTGCACTTCGAGATAATCGATATCCTTCGGATCAATCTGCGGCCCCAGATTGTTGGCGATGTTGGTGTTGGGGATAGGGACGCCGTCAACCAGCCACTCCACCTGATGCCCTCCTCGCATGTGCAGCATATCGTGGGTCACGTAGGCTGCCGGCACATAATCGGTGATCATCTGCATGCCGTTGGTGCGGTCCGCTCCTGGGGTTTGCTGGATGTCGATGCGGTTTACCGTCGTCGTGGGCGTGACGCTCTCGGTCGTCGCTTCCACTGGACTTTCCGCCACGATGACAGTTTCCTTCCCGCCTGCGATCGTCAGCTCGAAATGCAGCACCGGGCTGGTGTCGGATCGAACAATCGCATCTTGATGCATTTCCTGGAAGCCCTTCGACGAGACGGTGACCGTGTAATTTCCGATTGGCACCGAACTGAATTCAAATCCTCCGCTGTCGCGGGAGTCCTGGGACTGGGTCCAGTCCGAGTTTTGCGCCTTTAGGGTAACGTGCGCGCCTTGAATGGGGCGGTGCTGCGGATCATGTACGACGCCGCGGACGGAGCCGAAAATGGAGGCAAATGCAGGGGCGGCGAACACCAAGGCGGTGAATGCCAGTAGCTTGAGACGAGTCATGTTCTAGTCCTCTCGAAGATGCCGATCTCCTCAATGCCTGCAAGAGCGATGCGAGGAGGCGACCCTTTGGCATCGTTTTCTCTCATGGCAGCTAAGGATGTCGAAATGCGATGCCGCAATAGCAAACTGTGCTCCGATGCGAGCCCGAGTTTTGCAGCAGGCCGCGCAAACGCCAGCGCCCGCAACTCTGCGGTATTAGCCGGGGTTGCTGATGGTCAAGTTTGGTCGGAGGCCCTAGCTGCGGGGCGGGGCGCGCGCGGAATCTTGGCGAGAGATATCGCTTGAGCGAAGCACCGCGTCTTGCGAGGGGCGCGCAGGTTCGATCGTGAGGCTTATGAAAGTCGGCAGGCTGGAAGCGGGCCGCGCCCACTCGGAGGTGGTAGCGCCGCAGCAGCACTGGTGATTTGCACAGCAGTCAGTGGCCGCTTGAAACGAGACCGGCGATTTTTCGGGCTCGGCCGGCTTCGACTGCGCCATCGCGTGATGGCAGTGCATCGCCGGTTGCCCAGACATGGGCCGCCGCACGCAGTGCATGGCTTGCGGCAGGGCAGCACAGGGCAACGCCATCGGCGCGAAGGCCGGGGCGAGCATAACCAGCAGCAGAAACCTGGCGGCCCAGCGGTAAGCCCCCCACATTTGCGGAACAGCATAGCAGCAATCAGTACCCAGTATCCAGTACCCAGTGCCCAACTCGGACTGGGAACTGGCAACTGGGTACTGGGTACCGATTCCTGTACCATTTCTCCGTGCACCGGCTGGCCGAGCGGCTATTAAAGACAATCCGGAAGCAGGAGTCGATTCGCGCGGGTGACCGCGTGGCGGCGGCGGTTTCTGGCGGAGCGGATTCCGTGGCCCTGCTTTGCCTCCTGCTGGAGTTGCGGGCCGAGTTGGGGATCGTGCTGTCGGTGGCGCATGTCAATCACAAGCTGCGCGGAGACGAGTCGAACGAGGACGAACGCTTTGTCGCGAAGCTGGCGCGGCAGCACGGGCTCGAACTGCATGTCTCGGCAGCGACGGTGGACGGGAGCCATAGTTCCGGCAGAAGTCCCAGTAGAAGTTCCAGCAAGAGTTTCGGCAAAAGTTCCGAAATCGGTTCCGGCATCGAGGCGGCTGCGCGTGAACTCCGCTATGGTTTCTTCCGGCAGCTCGCGCGGGAGGGCCGGGTCACAAAGATCGCGACCGCGCACACGCTCGACGATCAGGCGGAGACCGTGCTGCTCCGCATCTTTCGCGGCACCGGCATTCGCGGACTTTCAGGCATTCATCCGCGGATCGCATTCGAGGAAGAGGGGCGCGCGTTTGGCGAGTTGGTGCGGCCGCTGCTAGGCTTTCGCCGCGCTGCATTGCAGGAATTCCTGCGCAAACAGGGCCAGGGTTGGCGCGAAGATTCGTCCAACCGAGATCTTGCCTTCCTGCGCAATCGCGTGCGGCATCGGCTTCTGCCGATTATCGCAGAGGAATTTGGCGAGCCCGCGATCGAGCACATGGGTGAACTGGCCGAAATTGCGCGAGCGGAGGAAGAGCAGTGGTCCGTGGCCGGTGGTCAGTGGCCAGCCCGTACCCACTCGGAACCCAGCACCCGGTACTCTGTACCCAGTATCCAGCCAACCGCCGCTGGGACGCAGCCAGCCGCGTCTTTACAGGTAAAGCCATTGCTGGCGCTTCCGCTGGCGGCCCAGCGCCGGTTGGTGCGAGGATGGCTGGAAGCGAATGCGCCCGATTTGAGTATCTCGTTCCGGCTGATCGAGGAGACGCTGGAGCTGGCGCGGGGAGCAGCAGGCAGGAGACTGGAGTTGCTGGGCGGCCTGAATCGTGCGCTCTGTCTTCGTCGAGGACGCCAGGAACTCCTGTTGGAAGCGCATCTCGGAGCTCGGGGCAAAGCGCGGCATCGACAAGCGGCGGATTATGAGTACGCCTTAGCGGTGCCGGGTGCGGTGGACGTTCCGGAACTGGCCGCCCGCATAGAAGCTCGCGTGGTGGATGCGGCTGGCGTCCCAGAGAATGAGCGCGGGCAGTTGTTGGATGTGGGGCTCATGCCGAAGCAGGTTCTGATCCGCAACTGGCGGGCGGGCGATCGGTACTGGCCGTCGTACACCGCGGCGGCCAGAAAAGTGAAGGAGCTGCTGAGTGACCGGCATGCGACCGGAGCGGAGAAAAAGCTCTGGCCGGTTGCGGTCGCGGAAGGCTGCGGCCTGGTCTGGGTGCGGGGGTTCGCGGTTCCGGCGGCTTTTCGGGCGCCGGCGGGAACTTCGAAGGCGATTTGGATTCGGGAGATTGCGGCCATGATGTAACATGCCATCGGGGGAGTTACAGCTTTAGAGTTACTCCGCCGGAGGGCGCTACTTCCGTGATGAATGTTTCGCCGAATGCCGGGTTACGCCAGGTGATCTCGGCCGACCAGATTCAGAAAAGAGTCCGCGAACTGGGACGGCAGATTTCCGACGACTATCGCGGACAGACCGTGATCGCGCTGGGGATTCTCGAAAATAGTTTCCTGTTCATGGCCGACCTGGTGCGGGCGATCGATGCGCCGATCATCTGCAGCTTTATCAAGCCGAGCTATAAGCAGAGCCAGCAGGGTGAATCCGCAGTGTTAGAAATTTTTTTCAGCCACGAACTGGCCATCGCGGGCAAGCACGTGCTGCTGATCGAGGGACTGGTGCACTCGGGGGTGACCAGCGAATTCCTGATGGGCGACCTGCGCGCGCGGGGCGCGGCTTCGGTGAAGCTGGTTACGCTCCTGGATCGGCAGTCGGCACGCCGCGTGCCGCTGCAGCCCGACTACTTCGGATTTTTGGTGGATGACGCGTTTCTTTGCGGCTATGGCTTGGGAAATCCGGAGCAAACCGGACGGAACTTGCCGTATCTGGCGGCGACGACGTAAGAGCGGCCGCCTCCCGGTAGGTCGATCTCTAGACGCCGCTTCAATGCGCCCACGTAGTTCTTAGGGTTTCGACACCGGCCGTCGCTTCTTGGGATAAATTGCC
>Ga0181538_10005396_pt1 | contig 11505 bp, 10 predicted proteins | sample PEATcosm2014_Bin_40_FD_119773 | JGI IMG/M metagenome (GOLD analysis project Ga0181538, IMG submission 119773) | Peatland microbial communities from MTU Mesocosm Facility, Houghton, MI, USA - PEATcosm2014_Bin23_30_metaG | ecosystem: Environmental > Terrestrial > Soil > Wetlands > Peat | place...
CTAGTGGGTTTCGTTACATGGAAGCTCAGTGTAGGGCAAGGATATACAGACCGAGGCCCACGGGCTCATAATCGAAGCGATGCAAGGCCATGTCGCCCTGCGGTTCGACCTGCACCTCGCGGCCGGGGCTGGAGCGGTAGCAGGGCCAGATCTCCGGTAAAGCGGTTCAGGATTGCGTGCGGGGAAACTCTTCTGTACGCATAGACTTGCAGGTTATGGTTGACGGTTTGCCGTGCTTAGTGCCCGGCGAGCCGTCAGCAGCCTGTGGAAGCCTCGTTTAAAGGCCAATGCAAATCCAAACCGCCAGCGTGCGAACTGCGAAGCCGCAGCAGCCCAGTCCTCGCCACCGCGTAGCGGCTTCGTTCAACAAACCGCATCCAGCGAACCTCGCGATGACCTCTCTTTTTCATACCGGGCACCAGCGGCGCGAAGTCGCCGCTGCGCGGCGTTATGCATCTCCTCGCGCCTCCTTCAAATGAAACGTATTATTATCGCTGCGCTGTTTGGATTCATCAGCAGTGTCGCCTCTGGCGCGGGAGACTTTGCCACCGAGATGGCGGATGCGACGTTCAAATTCTTCAACGCGGATTCGACCGCAACCTGCTTTCTTGTGCGGCGGGAAGCGCCGGATCAAGCCCTTTATCTCGTGACCGCCGCCCATGTGTTCGACGGCGTCAAGGGCGACACGGCCATCGTCGTCCTGCGCGCGCACCGGGACGATGGTTCCTATCAACGCCGTGACCACACCGTCGCCGTGCGCCGCGATGGCAAAGCCCTTTGGGTGCGCCACGCCACGGAGGACGTCGCCGTATTACGGCTCTCCGAGCCGCCTCCGGTTCCCGTCGCCGCCTTGCCCTTATCGGCTATCGCCGACGAGGCCAGCCTGACCGCTGCGGGGCTGCACATTTGCAGTCCGCTTTTTGTGCTCACGTATCCTCAGCGTTTCGAGGCCAACGATGCCGGCTTCGCCGTGGCCCGGCCGGGCATCATCGCCAGCCATCCGTTCCTGCCCATCCGGGCACATCACACTTATCTGGCGGACTTTACCACGTTTGGCGGAGACAGTGGTGGCCCGGTGTTTGTTGCGGGCACAAAAGGCCGCCCGTTGCTCATTGGCATTGTGCTGGCGCAGTTTCGCCACGATGAGCAAGTGAAGATGGAGTATGAGGAGCGTAGCATTCATCACCCCCTCGGACTGGGATCCGTGCTGCACGCGGAGTTTGTCCGGGACACTATCGAGCGCGCCGCCAAGCGAGATGCCACTGACGCCAAGTGACCGACGGCGGCGGGAATTGTTCAAGCGAACGCGTTAGCGTTTTGGACTTCGCCAAGCCTGTGGCACCTTAGCAGGCAAATGGACCGGCAATTCTGCGACGCCACCTTGACTTGCACCCTCAAAGGCGGAACGTTTGCCGGCGGAGACTGTTGAAGAAAGGCAATTATGGCAACTGGAACTCATGTAACCGCCGCCCGCCGGGCATCGCTTGGAGATAGCACGACTGCCTTCGCGCCTGAGCGTAACGGCAGGCGTCCCTCTTGCCATAGAGCCGGGCGTCCCGCCTGGCGGATGGCACGCTCACCTGGCCACATGGCCTGGAGCTTTGGGAGTTGGCCCGGGCGGCAGGATGCCTGCCGCTACCTGGCGGGAGTGTCCGGCTGCGCCACCCCCCGACCGCCGGCGTGTCGCCGGCTGGCTTCGCCGCGCAGCGGGCTCTTGCGCGTGGGGTTGGTGGCGGCCGTGTTGGGCGCCGGGCCATTGGCCAGCGCCGCCAATTGGCCGCAATACCGAGGGCCGGGCGCTCGGGGACTCGATGAAAGCCAGGCGTCGCCGACCAATTGGAACGTTGAAACAGGGGCGAACATCCGCTGGCAGACCCCCCTGCCCGGGCTGGCTCATGCGAGCCCCATTGTGTGGGGCGACCGTGTCTATGTGGCCACGGCGGTGAAGGCGGGGCAAGCGGACCTGAAGGTGGGGCTCTACGGCGATATCACGCCGCTCGTAGAAAACGAGGCCCATCAATGGCGGCTGCTCGCGTTGGACAAGTCGACGGGCAAGATCATCTGGAACACGCTCGGCCACGAGGGGGTGCCGCGGGCCAAGCGTCACCCCAAGGCGAGCCCTTGCAATTCGACGCCGGCCACGGACGGCCACCGCATCGTCGCTCTCTTCGGCAGCGAAGGGCTGTTCTGCTTTGACACGGAAGGGAAACTGGTCTGGCAGAAGGACCTTGGGCCAATGGACAGCGGCTTTTACATGGTGCCAAGCGCTCAGTGGGGTTTCGCCAGTTCGCCGATTATCGCGGACGGCAAGGTGATCGTGTTGTGCGACGTGCTGACCAACTCCTTTCTCGCGGCTTATGAGCTGGCGGACGGGAACGAGGTCTGGCGGACTGCGCGGAAAGACGTGCCGACCTGGGGCACCCCCGCGGTGGTGGAAACCCCGGGCCGCAAGCAAATCGCCGTCAACGGCTGGTATCTTACCGGGGGATATGACTTTGCAACTGGCACCAATTTGTGGCACTTCGAGGGCGGGGGCGATATTCCAGTGCCGACGCCCGTCTTTGCCCATGGGCTGATCTATTTCACCAGCGCGCACGGCTTGTGCGCGCCGATACGAGCGGTGCGGCCCGACGCGGCGGGCGACATCACGCCGGATGATCCCGGCTCGACCAACTCCGCCGTCGTCTGGGCGCATGCCAAGCGGGGCAATTATATGCAAACCCCAATCGTCGTCGGGGACCTGGTGTTCGCGTGCAACGATGCGGGAGCGGTGACTTGCTTCGACGCGGCGACGGGTGCGGTCAAGTTCAACCATCGTCTTGGCGCCGGTGGCCAAGGGTTCACCGCCTCACCCGTATCGGACGGGCGGCATGTCTATTTCACCAGCGAACAGGGAGTTGTCTTTGTAGTGGCGGCGGCCAGCCAATACTCGCTCGCAGGGTCCAATGAGCTGCACGAGACCTGCCTGGCGACGCCGGCGATGGCGGATGGCACGCTGTTCTTCCGGACGCGGGGGAAGTTGATCGCGGTCGGGGCGGGGAGCGGCGGAGCGGCGCCCCAGACTAATTGAGTATGAGACTGTGGTCTTCCCGGGCGCTCGGCGTGCGGCGGCTGGGTGTGTTGTTGGTTGCAAGCTCGCTCTTGCTTTGTCTTTGGCCCGGGCAAGCAGGCGGCGCCGGCCAGGCCGGGGCTTCCGCTCCGGGAAATGCGGCAGACCGGATCCTCGTTCAACCGAATCGGGAGACCAGCCACGAAGCCCTGGCCAGGTTTCATGCTGCGCAGCAAGGCAAGGTGCTGCAAACGTCCGAGGGCATCGGCGGCCTACAGGTCGTTTACTTCCCTGCAGGCGAGGACGTGCCCGGCTTCAACCGACCTGGTCAGTTGGTCGCCAATTTTCACCAACACCACTTCGAGTGCCGGGACCTTCGATTACACAGACTCTCAGTCCACAAACCTGGTGCGGCGGTTCTACCGTGCAGTCGCTTTGCCTTAACCAGATTTCGGAATTCCCTTGCAAGGGCGTTCGGGGTTAAACTGGGGGCATGAAGATCGAAGGATTGCACGTCGGCATGAAGGTTCGGCACCCGCAATATGGTGTCGGGGTGGTGAAGACTATCTCGGAAGCGACGACGGACATCCAATTCGACGAGGGGCGGCGGACGGTGGCGCCGGAACCGAGCGGGCTGGAACCGGCCGAAGCGCAGGCGAGCATCCGGGGGCTGGAGGTGCCACTGGCCCAAGTGGTGCAACAAGCGGTGGAAGCGACGATTCAAAAGCTCGGGTTGGAGAAACCGGAGTCGGTGGTGGAGTTGTTGGGCGCTCGGTGGCACAAGGGACGGGCGGTGCTGCACCCTACGGACCCGACCCTGCAAACCAAGGAAGTGCCGTTGGATATTTTCTTCCATAAGGTGGTGATGATCCGGAACAACCTGCGGGTGCTGGAACAGAAGATCAATGCGCATGCGCAGCTCACGGATGGCGACAAGGTGGACATGCAGCAGTACATTACGCGCTGCTATGGGTCGCTGACGACCTTTAATCTGTTATTCAAGGAGAAGGAAGATCAGTTTTGAGGGTGGTAGTCGGGCATCGGTTATCAGTAACCAGTGGTCAGTGATCAGCGGTCAGTGGTCGTCGATATCTTATGAGCATGAAGAACAGTTCTCTGACGGAGCGGTTGGCGGTGTGCAGTTGGTCGTTGCAGCCGACGAGTCCGGCGGACCTGGTGGCCAAATTGGAGAGCACGGGCGTCCGGCGCGTTCAGCTTGCGCTCGATCCGCTGCGCGAGTCCCCGGGGGTTTGGGGGGAGGCGATCACCTTGTTCCGCCGGAAGGGTATAACGACGGTGTCGGGGATGTTTGGGTGCGTGGGGGAGGATTACTCGACGCTGGAGACGATCCGCTTGACGGGAGGAATTGCTCCCGATGCGACCTGGGAGCAGAACTGGAATAATATCCAGGTCACAGCCGCGCTGGCCCAGCAACTCGGGCTGAAACTGGTGACCTTCCATGCAGGGTTCTTGCCACACGACGAGAAGGACCCGAGCTTCACCAGGATGCTGCTGCGGCTAGGCGAGACGGCAGATGTATTCAAGGCCGCGAACATTACGCTGGGATTGGAGACGGGGCAGGAGACAGCGCCGGTCCTGGTCCAGCTTTTGCAAAAGCTCAAGCGTCCGAATGTGGGCGTGAACTTCGACCCCGCCAACATGATCCTTTATGACAAGGGCAACCCGATCGCAGCGCTGCGGCTGCTGGGGCCGTGGATTCGCCAGGTGCATATCAAAGACGCGCGGCGGACGAAGCTGCCGGGGACCTGGGGGGATGAGGTTGCCGCGGGGACGGGCGAAGTGGATTGGCGAGCCTTCTTTGCGACGCTGCGAGAGCTGAATTATACGGGTGACTTCGTGATCGAACGCGAGGCCGGCAGCCAGCGGGTGGCGGACATCCGCACGGCGAAAGAGGTGGTGGCAGGAATGGGGGATGGATTCAATTGAGCCGAATGAATTGTATTGGACGCGAGGCGGCGGGTTCGCCAGATTTCGCCGTATGACGAGCCGACTTTTCGGGGGCTGGCACCGGGCAGGGCAAGCCCTTCTCCTCGGTCTTGCGGCGACGGCCGCGCTCTGCTGCCTGGGGGCGCAGCGCGGCTACCCGGCCAGCTCCGCCGTGCGCAAACCGAGCATCATCTTCATTCTCGCCGATGACCTCGGCTATGGGGACTTGGGATGCTACGGCCAAACGAAGATCAAGACACCCAATCTGGACCGGCTGGCCGCGGAAGGCATGCGCTTCACTGACTTCTACGCCGGCAGCACGGTGTGCGCCCCGTCGCGCTGCGCACTGATGACCGGCTTGCACACTGGGCACGCCTTTATCCGTGGCAATGCCACGTTAGCACTGCGGCCGCAAGACCTGACGGTGGCTGAGGTTCTCAAGCAAGCCGGCTATCGCACGGGGCTCATTGGGAAATGGGGCTTGGGCGACCCAAACACGACCGGCCTGCCGGAAAAGAAAGGGTTTGATGAGTTTCTTGGTTATCTGGATCAGGTCCATGCGCACGATTACTATACCGATCACCTCTGGCGTTACGACCCGCCCACCAGCGCCAAGCCGGGCTACGTCGGCCAGATGGGTTTCCCCGAAAACGAGGGCGGCAAGAAGGGCCTTTACATGGATGACGTGTTCACCACTTCCGCGCTGAATTTTCTGCGCATCAGGAAGCCTGAGCCGCTCAATAAATACCGGCCCTTCTTCCTTTACCTCGCCTACACCATTCCTCACGCGAACAACGAAGAGGGCCGGCGCACCGGCAATGGCATGGAGGTCCCCAGCGACGCCCCCTATTCCGATCAGCCGTGGCCGGCGCCGGAGAAGAACAAGGCCGCCATGATCACCCGCCTGGACGGCTACGTCGGCCAGCTCCTGGACAAGCTCAAGGAACTAAAGATAGATGACAGCACGGTCGTGTTCTTCTCTAGCGATAACGGGCCGCACAAGGAAGGTGGCGTGGACCCGACGTTCTTCCAGAGCGCCGGTCCTTTGCGCGGCATCAAGCGTGATCTATATGAAGGCGGCATTCGGGTCCCTTTGATCGTGCGCTGGCCCGGGAAGATCAAACCCGGCGTGGTCAGCGGGGAGGTAGGGGCCTTCTGGGATTTCCTGCCGACCGCCGCCGAGATTGCCCAGACGAATGTAACTAGGCAGTTCGACGGCCTGTCGCTGCTGCCGACCCTGCTCGGCAAGCCCCAAACCAATCAGCACGATTTCCTCTACTGGGAATTTCACGAACGTGGCTTCCAACAAGCTGTGCGCATGGGCGATTGGAAAGCTGTGCGCCCCCAGGCCGGCGAGCCGCTCGAGCTGTACAAGGTCAGCGCCGACCTCGGCGAGAAGCAGAATGTGGCCACGCAGAATCCCGAGGTCGTGGCCAAGATCGAAGCCTACCTGCGAACCGCACGGACCGAATCGGCTGATTGGCCGATTAAACCCGCCCCGCCGCCGGCGGCGAAAGAGGCACAAAAGAAATAGCGCCGCTAGCCGCCGGTGCGGCGGGCGAGTTCAAGTCGTGGATGCGCCGCGCCCGCTCGACCTCTTTGCTCATCCACGCCACGGCCAGCGCAATCGCCAGCAGGACTGCCGCGAGCACGAACCACGGCCAGATGTAACGTCGCTGGTTCTTGGGCTCCGGCACACTGCCCGTTTCGTTCGTCATGTAATGGGCACAGGATGCGCCGGAGCCGACGCCCAAGACAATGCAATATCTCCCCCTCGCCCTCCGCCGCGGCGGTGGCAGGTATGCTTCATAATTGCTACCTCATTATCGCCGGGCATCTTGTGTTGCCGCCGGCCAGGTGTGCCGGTCGAGGATGCGAACTCTCCGCTGGAAAAAGCGGCCCTCAAGCTTAGAATCCGCCTATGGCAAAAACACGACATTGTTGGAAGTGCGGCGCCGAATACACGCTGCCCGGAACTCCGGGCCGCTCCGAATCATGCCACCGCTGCAACTCGGACTTGAAGGTGTGCCTGAATTGCATCAGCCACGATCCCCGGGTCGCTGAGCAGTGCCGTGATCGTCGCGCCGACCCGGTGGCGGAAAAGCATATGGCCAACTACTGCGAGTATTTCGAGTTCATCCGGCGTGATTTTGTTCCTCCCGCCGAAGACAAGTCCCGTGAAGCCAAAGCGCGGGACACTCTTAAGAAGCTGCTCGGAGATTGAGAAGAGAAAACCCCTTCCGATTCTCTCGGAAGGGGTCTCAAGGTTGGTTCTAGCTCAGCTTAGAACTTGTAGATGACGTTGGCCGCCAGCATCACGGCGTTTTTCAGGTCCGGATTGCCGTTTTCGTCGGCACCGAACAGACTGTTCCCGCCCAGGGAATGATCCCAGCGCACTTCGAAACGGCTGATGACGTTCTTCCACAAGTCATACTGGACTGTGCCGGTGAGCCCCATCACTTTGGCCCCATTCCCCGCACCGGTGTTTCCAAAGGCCAGGAAGGTTCCCCCAGCGTCCGCAAGCTTGTCCTTGAAGTACTCCGCGCGGGCGTGGAAGCTGAGCTTCTCGGTCGCCTGGTAGGAAAGGTAGCCAGCGAGGGAATAGGTGTCGTTGTTGATTGGATGGAGGTCGAGATAATCAAACGACGCCCCTACCCGGAGGCCCGTCACTGGAGTGGCCACGGTCGCGCCAAGATAGTAACTGGTCACGGTAAGGGGTTTAGCCAGATTGCCATGGGGAACATCATCGAACCCGTTGACAACCCCGGCGTACAGGGTTGAGCCAGACAGGAATCCCATGCTGTCCGGAGCGGTCAGCGCAATCGACCCCATATAGGTCTTGTAAGACTCAGATTCCGTTTGAGGGGAGTACGCTACTGCGTTGAACGGAGCAAAGGCGCGGTCATTGATGGCCGGCCCGAAGGTATCGGCTACGCCGACCGGCGCGCTGAAACAGTCGCCGAAGCGGTACCTGGCCAACAGACCCGTCTCGGTTTGCGGCTCAATGGAATGGCCGTATGAGCGGGTGAAGTTGGGGTTATTGCCGGACTCGATGGATTCATACCCGATGATGCTGTCGAAGACACCCATCTTGAGATCGAGACCCGTGCCCACCGGGGCGCGCAACGCGACATAGGCTTGCCTGATGCCGAACTCACTGTTATTGAGCCCAACCGACGAGGTTCCGAGGGTATTGGCATCCGGCCCGAACCAAAAGTCGGCCCGATAGCCCGCAGCCCAGTCCTGTTCATCCAACGGCTTGTCGATCCTGAGTTGGATCACATCCAGGTTGAACCCGTCGGCCTTGCTGGTGCCGTTGAACTTGTACGGTGGCAGGTTCTGATTACCTGTGCCAGGGTTCCATTCTGCTGACGTATCCACATAACCGCTGATGGTCGTGGAAGAGAGCGCGGTCATGACCGGGCTCGCCTTTTCCTCGGCTTTGGCAGCGGATGCGAAGCTCACCACTCCGAGAGCGGCCAGAGCTACTGTCCATTTATTATACTTCATTCGTTCCTCCGATGTTGATCGTATGTTTGTTGTATAACTATGCATTTCACAGGGTAAAACCGGTTTACCCTCGCACCAAAACCGGTGCACTTTCGGCAATAATTAGAGGATAGCCGCCGGATTGACAACAACTATTTTCACTATTTCCCACCCTCGGCTGTCCGTAATTATACGCAAGGATTGTACCAGATTAGGGCATTGCCTGGCTGACCGGCGACGCTAAGGGCTCCCCCAACAGCTAAGCATTGCCCTTCGCGAAGGTGCAGCAATTGGGCTGGACGCCTCTCCCACCGATCCAGTCCAGGGACGTTTCGTCTGTGATCCGCTAACTTGGAACAAAGCCTGCTTAGCAGAGCGTATCGAATGCTTTGTACCGTTTCCATAAATGGCCTTGGTCTCAAGATGAGCCGGGCCGAACAACAACAGTGATCGGACTTTAATTATGGCTTCCTTCGTCTATGTCGCGCGCGAGACGGCTTCCGGCCGGGAGATACGCAGTTCGGTCGATGCCGCCACCGAGCAGGCGGCCATCGCAGCCCTGTTGAACCGCAACATGCTGGTCGTCTCGATCTCGGAGAAGGTCACCAAGCAAGGCCGGACCAGCGGCGGGCGTGTGGCCTTGGCCGACCTGGTCATCTTCACCCGGCAACTGGCGACGATGATTGATGCCGGCCTGGCGATGGTGCAGTCCTTGCAGGCGCTGGGCGAGCAGACGACCAACAAGATCATGCGCGACGTGATTCACGACGTTTGCGCGCGGGTCGAGAACGGCGACAGTTTCTCCGAAGCCCTGGCAAAGCACCCGAAGGCCTTCAGCCGACTCTACGTTTGCATGGTCTCCGCTGGCGAGAAAGGCGGCTTGCTGGCTGAAATTCTCGCCCGGTTGGCGACTTATCTGGAAAGTACCGCCCGATTGCGCAAGAAGGTCAAATCCGCCATGATGTACCCGACCGTCGTGACGATCGTGGCGATACTGATCACGACCTTCCTGCTGGTGAAAGTGGTGCCGGTCTTTGGCGAAATCTTCTCGAGCTTTAACGCCACACTGCCTACGCCGACGCTGTATTTGGTCAAGCTCAGCGATTTCGTAAAGCATTACCTCATTTTCATTGTGCTGGCTGCGGGCGCGGGGGCGTATGGGTGGTTCTATTTCATCAAGACCCCCGGCGGCCGGCTTTTCTGGGATTCGCGCCGCATCAAGTTACCGATCTTCGGTCCCATCGCTCACAAGATTTGCCTCGCCCGGTTCACGCGCACGCTCGCTTCGCTGGTCCGCAGCGGTGTGCCCATCCTGGAGGTGCTGCAAATCGTTTCCCAGACTGTGGGCAACGTGGTCCTGGAAAAGGCGATCAAGACCGCCGCAACGGATATTGAGCGCGGCGAGAGCATTGCCGCCGCCTTGGCGAAACATCCAGTATTCCCCACCATGATCGTGCGCATGGTAACCGCCGGAGAGCAAACCGGCAAAATCGACAACATGCTGGAGCGCATCTCGGACTTCCTGGATGAGGAAATCGAGACAACGCTTTCGGGTCTGACGTCGCTGATCGAGCCAATCTTGATCGTTTTCCTCGGAGTGGTCGTAGGCGGCATGGTCATCTGCATGTTCCTGCCCATCTTCAAATTACCGGAAATCGTCAACGGCAACGGCCATTGAGTCAGCCGAGCGCGGTCTCCGCTTGCACAGCAGGGCACGGAGCCTCAGAACGCGATTCGCCTAGGCTTGTCCAATGCTGGCAACAGAGAGATTGGCATGGCCGACGGCAGTTAGGGTTGTACAAGGACCATTTGTCCTATATTTGGACACGTCAAAGGTGCCTCAGTCACATAAGCCCAACCGACTATCAGAGCCGGGGAGAGTCTTAGGAGATACACCATATACTCCCCATATACTCGCCGTATACAGTAAATAACTTTGGACCAGGGCCATCCCAAAGTCGTCCCCAAACCAGATTTGAAGCCCAAGAACTAAGGGCGCGGATGGTACTTGCGATGGACATCGCGCAGACGACTGGCCGCCACATGGGTATAAACCTCCGTCGTACTGATGCTGGCGTGGCCCAGCAACTCCTGAATCACGCGCAAGTCGGCGCCATGGTCCAGCAAATGGGTGGCGAAGCTGTGCCGCAACATGTGCGGGGTGACGTTGCGGGGGATGCCGGCCCGGCCCACGCGCTGCTTGATGCGCAGCCAGAGGGTTACGGGGGCGAAGGGGGTGCCGCGCTTGGTGAGAAAGACATTTGCTGGGGAACGGGGGGTCACGAGCTGGGGCCGGCCCACGCTGAGATAGCGTTCCAAAGCGGCGACGGCCTTGCGCCCAAGCGGCACCACGCGCTCCTTGTTGCCTTTGCCGATGACATTGATGAAACCAGCGTCAAGGTGGAGGTGCTCGAGACGGGCGTTGCGCAATTCAGCTAAGCGTAGGCCTGAGGCGTAGGCCAACTCCAGAATGGCCTGTTCGCACAGGTTCTTGGGGGTCTCAGGGGTTTCGGGCACAAGCAGTTTGTCGATTTCCTGGGTGGTGAGAGCTTTGGGCAGGCGTTTCCAGCGCCGGGGCAGCGACAGGTTTTCAGCGACATTGGCCGGCAGGAGCTTTTCGTTCTGCGCGAAGTTATAGAAGGCGCGCAATGCGGCAATCTCCAGGTAAAGGCTTTCGCCGCTGAGCCGACGCGCGGACTCCTTCGGCTGGTTGGCAAGCTCCCGCTCGCGCTCGTGCTGGAGGAAAGCCATCAGGTGAGGGAGTTTAACCGATTTCCAGTCAGAGACACCCTGTTTGGCCGCCCAAGCGACGAACTTGTTCAACAGCGCGGAATAGGTTCTCTGTGTGTGCTCCGCCTGGCCGCGCTCGTGACGGAGGTATTGGAGAAAGTCTTCGACCAGTTGATTCATCCCAGCTTCTGGCTGGTCAATCGTTCGTAGGCCTCCAGATACTTCGCCTGCGTCCTGGCCACCACCTCGGACGGCAAGGCGGGCGCGGGCGGGGTCTTGTTCCAATCCAG
>Ga0181538_10005397_pt1 | contig 11500 bp, 9 predicted proteins | sample PEATcosm2014_Bin_40_FD_119773 | JGI IMG/M metagenome (GOLD analysis project Ga0181538, IMG submission 119773) | Peatland microbial communities from MTU Mesocosm Facility, Houghton, MI, USA - PEATcosm2014_Bin23_30_metaG | ecosystem: Environmental > Terrestrial > Soil > Wetlands > Peat | place...
AGCACGAGCATGAGCCGCGCGTGGAAATGACGCATCAACCACGCCGAGCTGAACCGCCCCACGGCAAACGCCGCCAGCGTGCCGGTCAGCATGTAGCCCGCGGCCTTGTCGCCCACCCCGGTAGCCGACTCCACGTAGGGAATGAAGTAGCTCCACGTGCCCACCTGCGCTCCCACGTAAAGAAACTGCGCCAGCACGGCGAACACAAAGTGCGGCTGCCAGAGCCGCACATGCATCTCGCCGGAAGGCGCTTTCTCCGAAGTGTCTTCAGACCCCAGATCCGGAAACTTGGTCAACAGGATCAGCAATGCCCAGAAAAACGCGAAGCAGCCCAGCACCACGTACGGCGTCACCACGCGCAGCGTCTCCGAGTGCAAATACGCCTGATACGTTCCCGCCGCCTGACTTGCTGCAACCTGCGCGTCCGTCAGCTTGACGCCGGAAAAGATGAATACCGTCCCAATCAGCCCCGCGCTGATTGAGCCGAGCGGATTGAATGCCTGCGACAGATTCAATCTTCGCTCACTCGAACCCGATGGCCCCAGTTGCGCGATAAATGAATTCGATCCCGTCTCGAGAAACGACAACCCGCTGGCGATCACAAACTGCGCGACAAGAAAGAACGTGTAAAGCCCCGCCTGCGCGGCCGGATAAAAAAGCAGGCATCCCGTGCCCAGCAGGCAAAGGCCGGTCACAATGCCCATCTTGTAGCCGAAGCGCCGCATCAACTGACCCGCCGGAACGGCCAGCAGAAAATAGCCCAGGTAAAACCAGATCTGGATTCCCGCCGCGCTCGAGCGGTTAATGTTGAACGACTTCATGAATTGTCGGATGAGAATGTCGTTCAGATTGTTGGGAATCGCCCACATGAAAAACAGCACCGTGACCACGAGAAACGGCAGTAGCCTTCCCGCGGGAATCAGTGGGGCTTCAATGTCTTCATGCTGCGAAGGCGAATTTCCTTGCCCTGCGTTTCGTGGTTCAATCGACCCGGCGGAAATGCTCAAGATATATTTCTCCTTTTGCTCAACAGCCCGCATGTGGGCGCAGTCTTTTGAGATCTGTTTTTTGAGCGCCCTGTCTGTTTCCCCTCGAATGGCCCTCACCTTTGTATCGAATCCGGCTTTGTACTGGCAAACTCGTAATCGTTCGCGTTAACGTTACTCCCGCAAGCAATCACGGATCGTTATGGATCGAACTGCCACTCTCCAATTCGTTCGTCATCGCGATCGGCGCGCCTATAATCTGCGGTGTACCGCCAGTCTCCAGACTAGCGGTCGTGCGGGTCTCCAGACCCGCACTTCTCATGGCCGACCCCGTCGAATCCGCGCGTCGCTTTTATGCCGAGGAGTTATGCCGCCTCAATGGTATCTCCTCGCCGTCTGTCCTCGCCGCGTTCGCAACCGTGCCGCGCGAGCGCTTCGTGGGGCCCGGCCCATGGGCGATTCAAAGCAGCGGCACGAGCTGGTTCACCCAGGACGCCGACCCCACCCACGTGTACCGCGACGCCCTTATCGTGCTCGACGAAGCGAAGCGTCTGAACAATGGCCAGCCGAGCCTCTGGGCCGTCCACCTCGACCTGCTCCGGATTCACCCGGGCGATCGCATTCTCCACCTCGGCTGCGGCACGGGCTACTACACCGCAATCCTCGCCGAACTCACTGGGTCGGCCGGCAAAGTCACCGCGATTGAAATTGAAGAAGGCCTCGCGGCCCGTGCGCGCGTCGCACTCGAGCCCTGGCCGCAGGTCACCGTCATCCACGCCGACGGCTCGCGCGGCCCATTCGAGCCTGCCGACGTGACAGTGGTTAGCGCCGGCGCCACCCATCCTCTGCCCGCGTGGCTCGCCGCCGTCAATCCTTCAGGCAAACTCCTCTTTCCGCTCACCTCCACGCGAGGGCCGGGAACCATGGCGCATCTCATGCGCACCAGCGCAGACCTCTTCGCGGCCACGCTCGAGGGCTCGGTGTTCTTCGTCGATTTCGCAGGAGCACGCGATCCCACCGTCAGCAGCCAACTTGCCAGAGCGCTGGGCCGCGATGACGGCGTCAGCGTACGCTCCCTGCGCTGCGATGTCCACGTGAAGGAGGAATCCTGCTGGCTGCACGGCAACGGCTGGTGCTTTTCGCGCCTCGTCGCAATCGCCGGCGATCGCGCGTGATCTGCTCACAGCACCCGCGCCAGCCACTTCCCGGTGTGCGAATGCAAATTGCTCGCAATCTCTTCGGGCGGACCTTCGGCTACGATTTTCCCGCCGCCTTCGCCGCCCTCCGGACCCAGATCGATCACCCAGTCGGCGCTCTTGATCACGTCCAGGTTGTGCTCGATAACGATCAGCGAACCGCCGCCGTCGATCAGCTTGCGAAAGGCCGTCAGCAGCTTCGATACATCGTCGAAATGCAGTCCCGTCGTCGGTTCGTCGAGGATATAGAGCACGCGGCTGGCCTGCGAAGGCTTGGCCGTCGCATTCACTGCGCGTACCGAAGCCAGATGCGCGGCCAGCTTCACGCGTTGCGCCTCGCCGCCTGAAAGCGTCGTCGCCGACTGCCCCAGGCGCAAATATCCCAGCCCGATTTCATCCAGCACCGCTAGTTTTTCCAGCAACTTGGGCTGCCCGGCAAAGAAGCGCAATGCCTCCTTCACCGTCATCTGCAACACGTCGTGAATATTCTTGCCCTTGTACTGCACTTCGAGAATTCGCGGCTGATAGCGCGTGCCGTTGCAGTCCTCGCAGGGCAGCTCCACGTCGGCCAAAAATTGCATCTCAACCGTCACCGTGCCGTCGCCTTCGCAGGTGTTGCAACGCCCGCCGGGCACGTTGAACGAGAAATGTCCCGGTGTGAGCGAGAGCCGCTTGGACTCAGGCTGCGCGGCAAACAGCTCACGAACGAGATCGAAGCCTTTGATATACGTGATGGGATTCGACCGCGGCGTGCGCCCGATGGGCGTCTGGTCCACCAGCACCACGTCGTTCAGCCGCTCCGTTCCGCTCAGCGAATTGAAGACTCCAGAGGGATCGCCGCCATCGGTCTGCCCCAGCGCCCGCGCCACCGCGCGATACAGCACCTGGTGCACCAGCGTCGATTTGCCTGATCCGGAAACTCCCGTCACGGCGACCAGCATTCCCAACGGAATGATTACGTCCAGCCCGTGCAAGTTGTTGGCCCGCGCACCCTTCAGCACCAACTTTTCGCGGCCCGGCTCACGGCGTCGCGTGGGCACGGGAATCGCAATCTTTCCGCTCAAATAGCGTCCCGTCAGCGACGCAGGATTGGCCTCAATCTCGGCCAGCACACCCTCGGCCAGCAGCTTGCCGCCGAACTCGCCCGCACCCGGTCCCAGATCGAGCAAATGATCGGCCGCGCGCAAAATATCGGCGTCGTGCTCCACGACCAAAATAGTGTTTCCCAGGTCGCGCAGTTTCTCAAGAATGTGAATGAGCCGCGCCGTGTCGCGCGTATGCAATCCGATCGAGGGCTCGTCGAGCACATAGAGCGCCCCTACCAGCTGCGATCCCAGCGAAGTCGCCAACTGAATTCGCTGCGCTTCGCCGCCCGAGAGCGTCGACGCCAATCGGTCCAGCGTCAGGTATTCCAGCCCCACCGCAACCAGAAAACTCAGCCGCTGCCGCACCTCCGTGAGGATCGGCCCGGCAATTTCCTCCTGCATCGGCGAAAGTTGGAGCGCGTCGAAAAATTCCTTGGCCTCAGCAATGGTCAGCGCCGTCGCCTGGCAAATGTTCTTGCCCTGAATGCGCACGGCCCTCGCCTCGGCCCGCAGCCGCTGCCCGCGGCAATCCGGACACTCCGCGTAACCGCGATACTTCGACAGCATCACGCGCACGTGCAGCTTGTATTTTTTGCGCTCCATCTGCGCAAAAAAGCCCATCACGCCCGCAAATCCATCTTTGCCGCGCAGCACCGTCTCGCGCGCCGCTTCCGGCATCTCGCACCACGGGACATTCAACGGCACGCCTAACTCGGCTGCGCGCTTTTTCAGCTCGGTGAACCACGGGCGGTACTTGGGTCGATTCCACGGATCGATCGCGCCGTCCAGCAAGGTCAATCCGGGGTTCGGAATCACAAGATTCAGGTCGTAGTCCACAGTGTTGCCGAATCCCTGGCAGCGCGGGCACGCGCCAAAGGGATTGTTGAAGCTGAACAGCCGCGGCTCCGGCTCGCGCCCCGGCCGATGGCATTGGGTGCACTCATACGAGCCGGAAAATCGCAGCCGCCTGCGCTCCCCCGTCTCGTCGCGCGACTTCGGGGTCCCCACGGACAGGTCTTCGTCCGTGGGGTAACGAGGCGCCACTTCGAAAATGACCTCGCCTGCTTCGCGATACGCCGTCTCCACTGCGTCCACAATGCGCGGACGGCTGTCCGCACTGACCACAATCCGGTCCAAAAGCACAAACACCGGAGCAGACAAATCCAGATCGATCAGCGACTCGGGCGTGGAGAACTCGAAGATCCTGCCCTGCTGCCACAGCCGGTTGAATCCGCTCGACCGCAAGTCGGCGAGCCGCGCCTTCATTACTTCGATGTGTGCAGCATCGCCAGCCTTCGCCGCCATCTTGCTTCTCGCCGGCTTTTTTGCCGCGTGGCCTGCGATTTTCTCTGGCCTGGCTTCCGTCTCCGTGGCCGGAGCCGCGCTCATTGCGGGAAAGAGCACGTTCAGCCGCGTACCCTCGCCCAGCGCCAAAACCGCTTCGGCCGCCTCGTCCACCGAATTGCGTTTTACCAACCCATCGCAATCGACGCAGTGGACGTCTCCGCAACGCGCGTAGAGCAGGCGCAGGTAATCGTAGATTTCCGTCGCGGTCGCCACCGTAGAGCGCGGGTTGCGCGTAGTGTTTTTCTGCTTGATGGCGATGGCCGGAGCCAGTCCGTCGATCTCGTCGGCGTCGGGCTTCTCAATGCGCTCCAGAAACTGCCGCGCGTAGGCCGATAGCGACTCCACATACCGCCGCTGTCCCTCGGCATAGATGGTGTCGAAGGCCAGCGAACTCTTGCCCGATCCCGACACGCCGCTGATCACCGTCAGCTTGCCGTGAGGAATATCGCAGGAGAGATTCTTCAGGTTGTGGGTCCGCGCGCCGCGGATGATGATGGAATCGTTCAAGAGGAAGTCTGCCGGCAAAGAATTGTCCGGCGGCGACACAGACGCCTCAGCGAGGCTCAGAGCGCAACCGTCCATTTTCAATTATAAATTGCGCGGCAAGCCTGCCCGCGGCCGTGGGCAGTTGTGAATGGGTAGCTGTGAATCTTCAACACGTTGTTTACACATCCGGCCGTTTTGAAAGGGCACGGCCTGGACCCCGCGCAGTGGGAGGATCGCGTGTCGAAAAATGCGGGAAAGCGCGGGACGCCCGATCCCGAAGGATTCTTAGCTGGGGTTCAGCACTCCGCTACAGCCCGTGCCGACAGCACTCCCCGGCAATTCTCTGGCGCCTTTGCTTCTCAGGCGGGATTCAAGCGGCCAGGGGCACTCCATCGATGCTGCGGGCTGCGGCGTGCGCAAAGCGTACCTGTGATATCTCCCCACGCTCTTCGCGGTTCAGCACATTGGCTAATCCGATCAGGGCTCCTGACGCACATGCGGGGCAATGACTCGCACAGTTGCCCACGCAATGGCAGTCCGCGCAGAGATACGCGCAGGCTAGTGGCATGTGTTGCATTGAGTTGATGGTCATGGGCTCGCACCTCCGGTCATCGAATCGCTGGAAGATGATGGCTCATAGAGGATCTTGGAAAGAGCTGACCCCACCAGCTCTCGCTGTCGAAATGGATGCACCATTTTCGCTCGAAGTTGCCTTTTCTTTCCCCGTCCAGACTGGCCGAATCCCGATGTTTCCCTTGGAACGTCTCCGCTCGACCATCGCAAGAGGTATCTCGTTCCATCGCAAGGCATTCCCGCCGGCCCGCGTTGCACCGCAATTCTCACACAGCCTCCCTCACGCCGGCGGAACGTGATCCATCCGGGCGGGCATGGAGCCACCCGCTGAACCTTTGCCCCCGGAGATTTATACCTAAACTCTTCCACGGGAATAAATTCAGTGGAGGGCTTGTTCTTTCGTGAAGCTATTTCGAGAAGATCGGCTGGTCCCCGTCGGAGTTCTTCTCGACCTGTGAGGATTTTTTGGCGAGTTTTTCGGCCAGGCGATCCACTTGATTCCGCGGTGAGCCATCGTCGTTGGTTTCATCCTTCAGCTTCGATACTTCGGGGTTTACAAACTGCGGTTCGCTATCTCGAGATTCTGCGCTCATGGTCAGTCCCTTCCTGCGGAAGTGGCCCTCTTTTCTGAAGGCTGTGCCCAACTTAGATGCCGTGTCCATGCAACAGGTTCTCTTCAAATCATCTTTTCCTCCCCTTTTGATGCCAAATCCCACCGGGGTCTACTGCCCCCGGCCACTTCCCCGCCAGTTACACTGTTAATTGAGGAATTTCGTGCTCCGTACTGCCCTTTTCGCTCTGCTTTTCGCGGTAATCTGCCGCCCCGAGCCAGTTGCCGCACAGAATCCCGCATCGCCGCCTGCCGCCGCCTCGCCCCAGCCGTCAGCGGAACCTGCGCAATCGCCATCCATCCCGGCTGAAGTGGCCGCCGCCGAATCCGCCGTCGCCGGTTCCGACTGGAAGACCGCCGAGACCAAACTCGATTCCTACTTGGCCGCCCATCCCACCGATGCGCGCGCTCTCTTCGATGCCGGCTACGTTGCCGACGCGCAGAATCGCCTCGACGACGCGGCCGCCCTCTATCGCCGCGCCATCGCAGCCAATCCCAAATCCTTTGAGGCGCACCTCTCGCTCGGCCTGCTTCTCGCCCGCCAGAACAAGCCCGACGAAGCCCGTCCCGAACTTGCCGCCGCGACAACCCTCGATCCCGGCGAGGCTGGTCCGGAACTCAAGGCCCGTGCCTGGCGTGCCTTGGCGCGCATCGATCGCTCGACCGACCCCGCTGCCGCCTCAAACGATCTCCTTGAGGCCCTCAAGCTCTCGCCGGAAACTCCCCAAGACACTCTCCTTGCCGCCGAGTTGGCTGAACAAGCCGGCCAGAACGACGCCGCCGAAACCGCCTACCGTCGCGTACTCGAGAAGAATCCCAACTCTGTCGCCGCCAACGCCGGCCTGGCGCACCTCCTCATTTTGCGCAAGCAATATCCCGAAGCCGAAACCCTCCTCCGCGCCGCGCTCAAGAGCGCCCCCGACGATCCCACGCTCAACGCGCAACTGGCCGCGGTGCTCGCCGCGCAGGACGATGCGGAAGCCTTGCCGCTCCTCAAAAAACTCCACGAGGCGCACCCTTCCGATCCCGCCATCACACGCATGCTGGCCGAGGTGCTGGCCGTGGCCGGAGATTATGCCGGCTCCGATCAGCTTTACCTCCCTCTGCTCGCTGACAACCCCCAGGACGTCAATCTCCTCGTCGCCCACGGCCAAAACCTCGTCCGCCAGGCCCGCTTTACCGAAGCCTTCACAGCATTTGATAAGGCCGCGCAGATTGACCCTGCCAATGGCGACGCATGGAGCGGCCTGGCCTTTGCCGCCTTTCGCACCAGCCATCCCGACGTCACTCTGCACGCCCTCACCATGCGCTCAAGAACTTTGCCCGAAAACCCCGCAACCCTATTCCTCTGGGCGCAGGCGTACGATTCCCTGCACCAAAAGCCCCAGGCCGCTGCCTACTATCGCCGTTTTCTCGAGGCCGCCGCCGGCAAAATGCCCGATCAGGAGTGGCAAGCCCGCCAGCGCCTCCAAATCCTTGCGAAATAGTGCCCGCCCGATTCAAATCGGCCTCCAAAGCTCCCAAATCAGTCCGCGCACCGCCCTTTTTGGTCCTTTTGTTATCCACCCAATCAAAATTCTGCATCTTAGCAGTTGCGCGGCGTCGTGAAATGCGACTACTATGGTCACAAATTTGAGGGGCATCACCGCGCACGAGGAGGTCCCCATGCGGAGCGTAGCTTCATTCACCGCGTTCTTCGTCCTCAGCTTGACCGCTATCCCCATGTGCGCTTCCTCGGGCGATAACAAGCCACCGGATCCGGATGCCATCGCCGCGCTCGAAGCGCGCGCCGCTCAGGCCCAGCCGCGCGAGCAGACCTTCCTCTATGCCCAGCTCGTCCAGCAGATGACGGAGCTCAGCATTCGGCAATTTGCAGCAGGCGACGCGGAAAAAGCCAGCAATCTTCTCAAACGCATCCAACAGATCACGCAAAAGATCCATCTCTCCCTGTCGGATAACGACAAGCGCCTCAAGAACGCCGAAATGCTCCTGAGCCACACGGCCTTCCGCCTCAATGAGATGCTGCACGCCACAAGCGTCGAAGACCGTCCGCTGGTGGAGCAAACCCTTGCACAGGTGACCGCGGTGCAGAACGCTACCTTGATGCGTGTCTTCCAGAAATAGCAGCCGTGGCGCAGCAAAAGTGCAGCAAGTGAAAAAGTGAAAGATTGAGGAAGTGAGCACGCAGCCCCCGCCGCGCCTCCTGATTCACTCCTTTCACTCAATTCACTCCCTTCACTTTTTCCTTTCCCGCTGTTCACTGTCCGCCGTTTGTGCTGAAATAGAAGCGCCGGAGGCATGCCGCCATGCGTCCATATTTGGCCGGTCTTTTCTGTCTGCTGTTGGCCGCGCCCCTCGCCGCGCAACCGCAAAAGCGCGAGCCGCTCACCGAGAAGCAACAGGACGAAATTGAGGAAGCCGGCATCGACCCCGTGTCCCGCGTCGATTTGTACGTCAAGTTTCTCAATGACTACAGCGATACCATCAAAGGGCTGATCCCGCGCGCCAAATCCTCTGCTCGTGTCCGGCGCATCGACGACGAGCTCGAGGATTTTTCCACCCTGATGGATGAACTCGGCGACAACCTCGACGTGTTCTCCCAGCGCAAGGCAGACCTCCGCAAGTCGCTCAAGGGCCTCAATGAGTCCATTCAGCGCTGGCAGTCAGTACTGCGCGATCTGCCCAGCGAGCCCGGCTTTGAGTTGGCCTTGAAGGAGGCGATCGATAGCACCAACGATCTCGCCGACCAGGCCAGGGAAATCACCTCCGACCAGGAAACCTATTTCAAAGCCCACCCCGACGAAAAGGGCCAGGACCGCGCCGAACCAAAATAAAGCCAGTGTGAGTAGCCCCGGTAACGTTGCTCCCTTGCTCCCTACTCCGTACTGCCTGCTATGCTCGGCAATGGTGCCCCTCGACGTTGCTCCCATCTTTCGGGAAGAGTACCGCGCCCTGCGTCCGCGCGCGCCCATGCCGCCCATCCATGTGCGCTTTCGCCGCTTCACCTCGCTTAACACCACCATTCGTCTGCGCGAGGGCGGAATCTTTGTCTCGCTCTCCGATCTGCTCGAAGGCGCACCCGAGTCTGTTCTCCACGCCATCGCGCACATCCTTCTTGCCAAGCTCTATCGCAAACCCATCGATCGTGCGCACAATCTGCGCTACAAGCGCTTTTCCTCCAGTGCCGCTGTCACGCGCCAAACAGACCTCATCCGCACCGCCCGCGGCAGCAAGCGCTACTTCGGCCCCGAAGGCCGCTATTTTCATCTCGAAGAGGTTTTCGACTCGCTCAATAAGCGCTTCTTTGGCGGCCTGCTCGGCCGTCCCGACCTCACCTGGAGCGAACACCACGCCAAGCGCTCGCTCGGCCACTACGACGCCGCGCACAACACCATCGTCGTCAGCCGCGTCTTCGACCGCCCCTCCAGCCCGCGTTACGCGATCGAATATCTGCTCTATCACGAGATGCTGCACCTGAAGCATCCTGTCCGCACGCGCGGCCTGCGTCGCTGCATCCACTCGCGTGAGTTCAAAGCCGAAGAAGCGCGCTTTCCTCAACTCGCTGAAGCCCTCGCCTTCATCAAGCGGCTATCTTGATGCGAGCCGCGGCCTGCGTGAGCCATACTTCCGGGCGCCCGCCTGCGTTATTCTAGCCTCTTATCACTTCCCTATCGAGGTGCAACCAAATGAGCCAGAATCCCCGCCTCATCCTGACCGAGCGATTTACCGAGGCCGTCGAGTACGTGCGGCTGTTGCATACGGAGTATCGCAAAGGGACTGATGTTCCCTACATGGCCCACTTGATTGGCGTGGCTGCGCTGGTGATGGGTGAGGCCGGCGGCCGCGTCCCGGTGACAGAAGACATGGTGATTGCAGCCTTGCTGCACGACGCCGTGGAAGACCACGGCGGCATGCCACGCCTACGCGACATCAAAGAAAAATTCGGGCCGGAAGTCTCGCGCATGGTTGAAGCCCTGTCCGACACCTTCGCCGAGGATCACGACAAGAAGGAAGGGTGGGAGGATCGCAAGAACAATTATCTTGCGCGGCTGCGCGGTGAGCCAGACGACGTCCTGCTCATCTCCGCCGCCGACAAGCTCTACAACGCCAAGGCAATTCTGGATGACTTCAAGGAAATTGGTCCGGCAGTATTTGATCGCTTCAAGCGCGGCGCGAAAGAGCAGCTGTGGTATTTCGACGAGTTGCTCAAAGTTTTTCTGGCGCATCCGCGCAATCGGATCGTGAACGATCTGGAGCGCGTCGTCCAGGAATTACGTGAGCAAACATCACGCGACTCTCGCTCTTCCTGAGTCAGCAGCCCTGCAGTCTCGAGAGCCGGTTTCATAAATCATCGGGGCCGATTGAAAAACGTTCCTCGGGGGCTAAAGCCCCAGGTTTTATGGGGCTTTTTGCGGCACGACTGAAGTCGTGCCCTTTCACGGCGCAATTGATGCAACCGGTTCTATTCCCTAGTCCCTTAGTCCCTTAGTCCCTCAGTCCCTGGTCCTGGTTCCCTCTGTCCCTTGTTCCCTCGGTCCCTGCACTTCCAACGCTCCCGTCAGGCTGCTCACCTTCGCCACATCGTGGCTCCTGCACCACGATTCGAGCCCCTTCGCCAGCCCCTCCGTCGCGCGCGGATCGGCGAAGCTCGCTGTTCCCACTTGAATGGCCGACGCGCCCGCCAACAAAAATTCCACCGCGTCCGCCGGCGTCACGATTCCGCCCATCCCCAGCACCGGAATCTTCACGGCCCGCGACGCTTCCCAAACCATGCGCAGCGCGATGGGTTTGATGGCCGGCCCCGACAGCCCTCCGGTCACATTGCTCAGCCGCGGCTTGCGCTCTTCGGCATCGATCGCCATGGCCAAAAAGGTGTTCGCCACGCTCACGGCATCGGCTCCGCTGTCCGCGGCCGCGCGCGCCATGTGCGCAATCGAAGTCACATTCGGCGTCAGTTTCACAATCAGCGGCCGCGCCGCTGCCGTCTTCGCGCGGGTCACCAGGTACTCCAGCGACCCCGCGTCTGCCCCGAACGCCATGCCGCCGGCGTGCACGTTCGGGCAGGACACGTTCAGCTCGTACGCCGCAATCCCCTCCGCGTCGTTCAGCCGCTCGATCACCCCCACATACTCGCTCACCGTGTATCCGAAGACATTCACAATGACCTTGCACCTGGGGTAGCGCTTCATCGGTGGCAGTTTGTGTTCAATGAACTCC
>Ga0181538_10005398_pt1 | contig 11498 bp, 8 predicted proteins | sample PEATcosm2014_Bin_40_FD_119773 | JGI IMG/M metagenome (GOLD analysis project Ga0181538, IMG submission 119773) | Peatland microbial communities from MTU Mesocosm Facility, Houghton, MI, USA - PEATcosm2014_Bin23_30_metaG | ecosystem: Environmental > Terrestrial > Soil > Wetlands > Peat | place...
CTGAGTTCGCAAATCGAGGGCACCCAAAGCACCCTTGAAGACGTTCTCCAATTTGAAGTGGATTCGAAGGGGCGGGAATTCCCGAAAGACATCCAGGAAGTCGTCAACTACGTGCGCGCTATGAATTACGGCCTGGAACGCCTGAAGACCCTGCCCCTGAGCCTGCGGCTGATCCGAGAAATCCATGGCAAGTTGCTCGAAGGGGTCCGTGGCTCGCACCGCACCCCAGGCGAGTTTCGCACCAGTCAGAACTGGATTGGCCCACCGGGATGCACACTCAGTGCCGCAACCTTCGTGCCTCCTCCTGTCCACGAAATGCATGAGGCGCTGGATAATACGGAGAAGTTTCTCCACGACAACTCACTCCCGTTGCTCATCCAATGTGGGCTCGCTCACGCACAGTTTGAGACCATCCACCCATTTCTCGATGGCAATGGCAGAGTCGGACCTCGGCGGTCACCCAAAACCGGCCATTGATGGTCACCTGAAAACCGGCCAACGGAGACACTCTCCGGGACATTGACTCGGGGCACGAGGCAGTAACCTCGTAGCCATGGCCAATGTCTTGAACGACGAAAAGAAACAACAAGTCTTAGCTTTGGGACGCCTCGGCTGGACGCTGCGTCGGATCCAGCAAGCCACGGGTGTGCGTCGCGAAACCGCGAGCAACTATCTGAAAGCAGCGGGGATCCCGGTTCGGCCTGCGGGTGGCTGGGGGCGACGCTCGGCTCTGCCGGGGTCGGCGACGTTGCCCTCCGAGGTGGGTGTAGCCCCGCCTGCCGAGCCAGAGGAGGCGGCTGATCCCAACCTGCCAAAACCGGTCGGCGAAGGTGCCGCTGACCCTGCTGCCTCAAAACCGGCCAATGAGGTGACCACCGACTTTGGCGTGGGAAAACGGGCCTTTGAGGCGTCCACCGATCTCAACCCGCAACAACCTACCCCCGCAGCAGCCTGCGAACCGGAGAAAGCAAGGCCGGCCAGCGGGGCGCTGCCTTCCCCGCAGAGCCCCTCGCCGAGCGCTTGTGAGCCCTACCGCGAATTGATCGAACTCGGCCTCGCTCGCGGGCGCAACGCCATGGCCATTTGGCAGGACCTGGTCTCGCAAGCGGGTTACGCCAGCGGCTATCAAAGCGTCAAGCGGTTCATCCGACGACTGCGGGGAACGCAGGCGCCGGAAGCGCACCCGGTGATCGTGACAGCACCCGGTGAAGAAGCCCAAGTCGATTACGGCTTGGGACCGATGGTGCGTGATCCCCAGAGCGGTAAGTATCGGCGCACCCGGCTCTTTGTGCTGACGCTCGGGTACAGCCGCAAGGCCGTGCGTCTGCTGGTGTTCCGTTCCAACTCGCGCACTTGGGCGGAGCTGCACGAGAAGGCTTTTCGCAGATTGGGCGGCGCCGTGCGGGTGGTCGTGCTCGACAATCTGCGCGAGGGTGTGTTGGTTCCCGATGTGTACGATCCCATCCTAAATCCCCTCTATCGTGACGTTCTCGCTCACTACGGCGCGACGGCGCTACCTTGCAGGGTTCAACACCCGGACCGCAAAGGGAAAGTGGAAGCCGGGATCGGCCACACCCAGCGAACCCCTCTGAAAGGTCTCCGTTTTGAGAGCCTGGAAGAATCGCAAACCTACCTGGACCGTTGGGAAAAGCACTGGGCTGACACCCGCATCCACGGAACCACCAAGCGCCAAGTGGCAGCCATGTTCGCGGAGGAAAAACCGGCTCTCTTGTCTCTGCCGATCGAGCCCTTCCGTTACTACCAGTACGGCCAGCGCACCGTGCACCTGGACGGCTGCGTCGAGGTGGAGGCTGCCTACTACGGGGCTCCGCCCGGCTGGATCGGGCGCGTGGTGAACGTGCAGTGGGATGAGCTTTACGTGCGCCTCCTCGATCCCCACAACGGCCAGCTCCTGCGCGAGCATGTCCGCCAGAAACGAGGCCGGTATCGAGTCAAGCCGGAGGATTATCCCAAGCGGACGCCGCTCGGCACGCTGCAACTGCTGGCGCGAGCGGCACGCGCCGGAACCAACATCGGCGCCTTCTGCCAAGCCATCCATCGTGAACAAGGAGAACTGGGCGTGCGCCGCATTTTGGGCGTGCTCGCCTTGGCGAAGAAGTTCGGCTTGCCCGCCGTCGAAGAAGCTTGCACGGCAGCCCTGGAACTGAAAGTTCACGAATATCGCTTCGTACGCCGCTACCTGGAGCGGCGCCCTCAAACGCCTCTCACCCTCCAGCAGGTCGATCCGCTCATCCGCGAGTTGGTGCACTACCGTGACCTCATCCAACAGCGCTTGCAGGAGCAAGAACAACAGCAGGCTTCGCTCTTCGAAACGCTCCCGCCGGCGCCGTCAGGAACTTCTCAGGAGGTGCTGGAGTGAGAGGGCAGAGACGAAGTTTAAAGGTTGTGAACGGTGGAGAGGAAGCGGTGAAGTGCGACCTCTGGGGGCTTGCCCCCAGACCCCCAGGATTTATCGCTTTGCTGCCAGGATTGATCTGGACTGCGGGAGCGAGTTGGACCTCGCCCCCGATCAATCCCGGCCCCGGAGTCGGCGCTCAGGTCGCATCCCTGCGTTGCCCTATCCTCCGCCCCGGCCACCGGAGAGTTTAACTCAATTCGGAGAGAGGAGACACAATGAATCTGGTCGAACTCAATCGTGCTTTACGACAGTTACGCCTGGGAGGCATGGCGGCAGTACTGGAGACCCGCCTGCGTCAGGCCCAGGCCGAATCCATGGCGCCCCTGGACCTGATCTCCTGCCTGGTTGCCGACGAACTCAGCCGCCGTGCCGACCGCATGCTGGAGCGCCGGCGCAAGCAGGCCCAGTTCCGTGATCCGCTCAAGACCCTCGACAACTTCGATTTCGCTTTTAACAAAAAGATGAACCGCAGCCTGGTCTTTGATCTGGCCAGTGGCACCTTTATCGCCCGGCACGAAGATGCCTTGTTTTTAGGTCCGCCCGGGACCGGCAAAAGCCACTTGGCCCAGGCCATCGGCCAAGCCGTCATCCAGCAAGGGTATCGCGTCTTCTACCGCGAAACCCACGCCCTGCTGGAGGAGATTGCTGACGCCACGCTCGACGGCACCCGCAAGGAATGTTTGGAATCGCTGACCACCGTACCGCTGCTCATCATCGACGACTTCGGGATGCGGAAGCTGCCACTCACCGCCGCCGAGGAACTGCTCGAACTGATTATGCGCCGCTACGAACGTGCCAGTACGTTGGTGACTTCGAATCGACCGGTGGAGGACTGGGGCAAGCTACTGGGTGATGCTGCCGCAGTCAGCGCCATGCTCGACCGGCTCCTGCATCACGGACATCTGCTGAAATGTGGCCCACGAAGTTGGCGAACCAAAACTGACTTGCCAACAGAATGATTGGCGAGTAAAAGAGCGTAGTATGATCTAACGTGGAGCAATTATGCGGCGTGGCATCGTCAAGGTAGCCGTCGTGGTTCTTGCAGCCTCACTCGTTCTTCTAGGGACCGCCGCGCTTTTTCTGCCATCCCTATTGGTTGTTCCGCGGCCCTATGATGAAGTTAGAGCGAGTGGACCTCCCCCTCGCTTATTTCCTGCCCAGGTGGGTTCACGTTGGGGATTCATCGATAGCACGGGGACAATGGTTGTGCCGCTGCAATTTGATGGGGCTGAAGAATTCTCCGAGGGGCTTGCATTAGTGCGGTTGAATGGCAAAGTTGCCTACATTGATGAGTCCGGCACGGTCGCTCTCCGCCTTGACAAAGCAGTCGATGCTAGGGCATTTAGCGATGGTATGGCGGAAGTCAGTGAGGGCAACCTGTGGGGATACATCGACAGGAGTGGAACCTTCGTTATCAACCCTCAGTTTCGGTGGACTTCGCCATTCGTTGAAGGAATTGCATCAGTCGGTAAAGGGGTTAACGACTGGTTCACGATCGACAAAACCGGAAGGCCCCTATCGATCACACCCCCAGATGAGAATCCCCCGGAAACAGTGGAATTCAGGGAAGGGCTGAGCATATGCACCTTAACCAATGGCCTTTCCGGATATATTGATCACGCGGGTCGTTGGATTATTAAACCGACCTTCTCGGGGGCTGGACACTTTTCTGAGGGGTTGGCACCTGCCCGCCCAGGGGGCAAACGAACTAAATGGGGCTATATCGATAAAGCTGGTGAATGGGCAATCAGACCACAGTTTCTCCAGGCAGGTCCCTTTAGCGAAGGGCTCGCGCCAGTTCGAGTTTTCACCTTCTCTTTCCCGCCCTTCAAGTGGGGCTTTATCGATAAACAGGGGCGTTTAGTCATCCCCCCTACGTATGATGGGGTCGCGGGCTTCTGCGATGGGTCAGCCTTTGTTGAAAAGGAGTGGAGAGTGGGCGCTATCGACAGGACCGGTCAGATCGTAATTCCACTGCAGTTCAATGTGGGAGCTCCCTATCGATTTTGGGGGCCGTTGGCGCCAGTGATTTATTCCGACAGAAACAGGAAAATGCACCGAGCTTATGTTAATAAGCAGGGTCAAGTGGTTTGGGCTTCGCCAAACGTTGTTCGCTTAAACGTAGATTGAGGCGAATATGACCGCGGCCCAGCTACCCTAAACTCCGTCGCTCGCACCGTCGCGCTGCTGCCGCTGTCACAGGGAGGTAAGGTGGATCCAAAATCTTAGTCCCGGAATCACCCGTTGGCCGGTTTTGACCCGTCCACGAGTGGCCGGTTTTGAGGTGACCACCGAGGGTCGGACGCCTCCTCATCACCTTTCTTCTCTGCCATAGACAGGCGTTGGGACGCCCCCTGCTTTATTTGAGCCACTATCTGAAACAGCATCGCGCCGAGTACTACGACCGGCTGATGGCCATTCGCAACGACGGTGACTGGGAAGGCTGGCTGAAGTTCTTTGTCCGAGGTGTTTTTGAGGTCAGCCAGAAGGCTACCGAGACGGCGCGAAACATTGTTCGGCTAAGGGAGGAGCATCGCCGGGTGCTCAGTGAAAAGTTGCTGCCGGAAACGGCGACGACTGCGTCGCCCGACTCGCTCCCGTCGCGCCGCCGGAGAGCACTGGCGGGGTACTCGCGAGAAGAGGTGACGGCTACGCACTACGACCTGCTCTTGCTTGAATACTTATTTGAGCAACCGATCGTTACCATTCGCATGGTCGAGCAGCGTCTGAACTGCGTCTTCGTCACCGCGAACAAGGTGGTCAACCGATTCGTGCGGCTCGGTTTACTTGAAGAGGTCACCGGTCTTCAACGCAACCGGCGCTTCCGCTACGCTCCTTACCTTGCTTTGTTCGAGCCGGTTCGTGCCGTGCCCATGCCCGCTTGAGCGTCCATGTTGGTTCAGCCTGAAATGGACAGAAGGCGTTCTCCGTTAGTAAGTATTCCGCAGGCGGGGGTTTGAGACGATGCGAACTGCGGTCGCGATTGTCCTGACGGTTACGACTGTTGGGCAGGTGGCATTGCCGTCGAAAACCACAACTCTTGACACCATCGTGCGACGGCCCCCACCAAATATGCTCCGAAGAACGGGTCAGCGATCTTGTTGCCTGAAGTTCCAAACGCCAATCCTCCAAGCTGGATCAACGCGAAATCAAACACCAATACTGCATATACCCTGAGGTCGTTCCACGCCGTGGCGAGTGTTCTTAGTTGTTCGACAAACGCCACGATTCTCTTTGAGACATCATCCATTCCGCTATCATCCATCCTTGGACCGCCTACCGCATAGAGGCGCGAACATATCTGTTTGAATTCGGCGGCGTTGATCGGCTGATGCAGAATTGTCGAGACTTCCAAAACGGCGAGGTCTCGGCCAGCAACATTTCGCGTGCTGACACCTGGGTCAAAAATGTAAGCGCGTGGTCCTCCGGGGCCGTTATCAATGGCCACATTCTTCATGTGAAGGTCTCCGTGGACAACAGACCGCTCCTTGATTCGTAGCCGTTGATTACTCGCCACCAGTTTGGAATACATTAAGATCGGGTCGAGGTCCTCCCCCAGCTGCGCCTGTATTTGAGTTGCAAACCGAGTCCATTGCTCGCGCAGGTTATTCATGTCATGGTAGGGCCAGAATAACGCCGATAACTGTTTGCTCTCTGGCAAGAGCTCCCCGAGTTGCTCTATTTGGATGGCAATCTGTGACGCGACTTCGCGTACCTGATCGGTACTGCAATTCTTGAAAACGGTGTCCAATGGTTGTGGCCTGGCATTATCGGGGCCGGCCTTTTCGGTGACTATGAGTGCCGTACTCTTAGCAATGACATGAGCGCTCAGTTTTATGTGCGGAAGCTTGAGTTCAACTTTGCAAGCGCTGTCGATGACAGAACTAGAATCGGAGCCATCTATCAGCTTAAAGAAATATGGCCGGGAGGCCCCCCGTCCGCTGTCGAGCAGGTATCTCCCCATGAGTACTTTTGTCCAATGGTTCGCGGAGGGAGTTTGTCCCACCCTCGGTGTCGCGGACCACCATTCTAGATCCAATCCGATAGCCCCTAATTGTTGAAGGGCCGAACGGCGCAACAAATCCTCGTCGCGAGGGCTCACGGTTGGATATCGGTTAACGCCGGCATCCCGGATGTGAAAGCCGACAGCAGAGTAGCGAAGCGCTTCCTTACAGGCTCGGCGTATCTCGCCTTCAAGAAGAGCAAAGTCACTCTTCACACATGAACGACCGTAATAGAAACCTCGGCTGAGGGTGTCTTGCATGCGAGTTTGATCGGTGGATCCGATATGAGCACTGATCACTAGGAGGGCGGGAATAGGGTACCGATCTCTTGTTGCACTTTGAGACAGGAGTTTTAAACCAAGCTCAACCTCAGTAGCCGGCATTTTGGGGTTTTCAGGAAGCCGCAAGTCCAGAATTACGAGATGAAAAAACTTGCTGCCGTTTAGATACTCGGTCGCTTCTCTATACGAGAATGCAAAGCAAGCGGGGGCAATGGAGAAAGGAAACTCGGAAGTGTCCTCCGCGATTTTCTCAAACATACGCTCGTACGCGTCTTTTACAGCGTCCTCATCTTCGATGACGAGACAGTGTATGGTGAGGGGGTAGCTCATGGTTTCTCCAGCGGGAAACGTACCCGGATGCGAAATTCCGATTGGTCTGTTTCATATAGCCCAACCTGGCCTCGGAGCCGCTCGACAGCTTCCGAAATCTCAAGAAGTCCTCGTCCGCGTCCCTGGCCCTGGGTCGAATACACCTCTTGAAATACAATTTCTTTTAGTTCGCCGGGAAACCCCCTACCGTTGTCTGAAATCAGCATTTCAACTTCTTGTCCGGATTGCTGAAATGCGATTGTAATCTGGCAGGCCTCACCTGTTGCCTGTTGAGCATTAAGCCAAATATTCCAGAAAATTATCTCCAATAAATAGTCGCTCGCGAAAACGCGAATTGACGGGCTCGCGTTGAGCAAGTGGAGGACAACGGGCTTATAACGTGTCGCGTATCGGGTGTTCAACTGTTGAAGCCAATCCGGCAATACGACGGATCTCTGCCGGAAGTGCTCGGGATCCACGTTTGTCGCCTCAAGTTCGCGCCCCAGAGTCGTTATAGCGTCATTCAATTTCGCAAGTGCCGTCTGGACGTCTGGGCTAGTACCCGCGGGGACCAGTCGCCTAAGTCGGTCCGTCTGCGCTTGCGCCGATAGCATCGTGTTGCGTAATTTATGCCGCAGGCGGTCGGAAACATAGCGGTACACAGACACGATGCTATTTGACGCGAATGTCTGCTGGGCAACATCGTTTGACCGGAGCGATGTCGGATCGACGTCGGCCAAAGCCGCGTTGATTGCTCGACGCGTGAACTCATCCGATTCTGTTTCTTGCCACTGAAGGAACTGTGAAACGAGCCGGCCCTTTTCTGGATGGGTGCGAACGGCGTTGGCAACGATCTGCCGGAGACGCCCTTCATTTGGCTTATTGAGTCGGCTCAAGAAGTCAGGGAGGTCTCCTGACTTCGACTGGAAAGCGGAGAGAAACTCTGCCCGTGCCTTCCTCGGATCTTCTACTGCGAGTCTTCGAAGTCGGTCATAAAGTCTCTCATGTTCGGGCATACCGCTCCCGGCGCATCTCGAACGCTCGCTCACCGCCTTCGAGAAGATCCACAATCTGGTCTCGGCATTCGTCAACGGAGCCAGACTTTTCAATATATCCGATCTTTCCGTCAGAATTCAGTACAACGACCAGCTCCGCGTCGGCGAGCACGGGGATGTTCGCGTTATGAGTAATGAAGATCATCTGGCGTTTGCCCTTTAGCCTTTGGATAGAATTTACAATAGTTTCATAAATAAAGTGATTGTCAAGGTTGTCTTCCGGTTGGTCAATAATGAGAGGATTAGTCGTCCGAGCGAGCAGCAAAGGCAGAAGGGCAGTGCACTTCTGGCCTCGAGAGAGTTCTGCGGCATCCTTGAATATGGGCTCTTCGAGAGCAGCCACGTTTAGTTCAATGCGCACTTGATCTTCAATGTTCACGACCTCCAAGGTCAGGGGGTCAATATTCTCGCGAAACGCATCTAAGATTCTGCGTGTTCGCTCAGAACCAAAACCAGAGGCTTCGTCGAAGGCAGTGTGATCATTGGTTTGAATGAATTGGGCGAGTTGCTCCGGGCGTAGCTGCAAGAGAGTATCCAGTATCTCGTCGTGATTTCTAACGCGCGCGCCTTTCAGCCCTTCAGTAAGGAGAGTCCTGTATGCTAGATCGTCGGCATTCCGCAAGACTCGTACACGGACTTTTTTGCCCGTCTCCCGCTGCAGTTCAGTGGCAACAGAGTCGCGGAGCACCGATATCTGCTCCCGTTCGAGCAAGAACTTTGCCTTAAGAGACTTTCGATCTTCCAACAACCGACCCAACTCGTCTTTGCGGAGAGATTGTTCTGCTTCTGCCTCCTGCAGCTTGACGACAGACTGCTCCAAATCTAATCTCACACGGTAACGCTCATCTGCTTCTCGGTGCATCTGTTGTTGCTCGGAAAATTGGACCGTCTGTTTAGCGTGAATGTCTGCGAGTTCAGTCTTCACGCGCTCCATGAATGTCTTTGCGTTTTGGAGGTTCGAGATTACGACCTGCATTTCGGACGAAGCGTGTGTTAGGAACTGCTGCAATTCAGCATGTTTCGTCTGCAGGAAATCGGAGTTGGCAGATGTGTCGTCTACGATGCGAAAAAGCTTTGGATCCTTGCAACGAGTAATCAAGCTCTCCGCATCCTCTTGTACGGACGACAGTAGCGCCAACGCCTCGTCGGCGCTTTTCCGTTCGCGCGCGTTGTATTGTTGTTGTTTGGTCGCTTTCGCATACTCCGTTGATGCACTGCCCTCAGGGGCCGGACCGAGCGCATTGAGCTTCGCTCTTGGGTCGCCTAACTCCTCTATGCGCTCGGAAAGGTCGCTTATCGACCTACGAGCAGCTCTGATTTGGTCGGCGTTTGCCTCAAGCGCTCTTCGGTGCTCTCCCAAAGAGAGATGAATGGCAGAGAGCTGTTCTCCGCGGAGATCATCGAGAAGCCCTCGGCGCCTTTCGCCTAAGGCCTCGTCTGCAATCCCTTCAATCTCAGGGCCATTGTAAGCATCCAACGGCAAGAAAGAACCCCGGTCAAGATCGACATTCGGAACCATTCTTCCATCGGCAGATACTAGAACGGGTGGCTGCCTGTAACCCCTTCGTATCGTGTATGAAACGCTTTCCTCTGTTTTCGCCGCTAGCGTGATGAGCCCGCTGTTACCGATGTTTGATTGAAGAAGATCAAGCCGCTGTTTTGATGCGCCAACCGTTCCTTTGATAGCGAACCGCATCGCTTCGGCCAAGGTGGACTTGCCACTTCCTCGCGGCCCAATGATGCAAATCAAGCCAGGTGGTAGATTCAATTTCAGACCTGGCAAGAAACCGCCGTTGATCTCAAGCCGATCGATAATCCACATTTGTCACCTCCGACAAAAAACTGCCCGTAGTGGGGGAGCTAAAATCTACTTTATTGAAGGGACTAAAATTCACTTTAGCACTAGGTACACGTACCGTTCTCGCCCGGCAGCCGACGGGACTTTCTCTCTGCGCACAATTCCCAAACCTGTCAGTTTCGACAGGCGCTCATTCATAGCTGTTAGGTTAACATCCAGAGTCTTACTCAAGGCACCAGCCGATACCGCCTCTCCTGCGGCGATGATTGTTGCGAACGTTGCCCGGTCGGCTGGGTGAACCTTGCCTAGCAAAGCTAGATCTCTGCCCTTTCGCTCAATCATCACAATGTTGAGGCTTTCCAGAGCCCGCTGCAGGTTTTCTCTCGTGCACTCATTGAGGTTCTCCACAACGAAGAACCTCCCGGGAAATTCCACACCTGTTGTTAATAGAGCTTTGCCAAACAGTTCTGCCGCGAAGGAAAAGTCAAAAGCGTCAACCTTCACTGCGTCTATCACCAAGACATCCCCGACGTTTAGAGTTTCAAGAATACTTGCAGCGCGACCTCGAATACGTCGGGCTTCGTCTTTTCCCCACAACTGAGATCCATACCGAACCAAATCTAGGCGTTTGTCCATCTCGTACAGTGTAGTTAATGAAATAATTTGCGTCAAGAACTCTCTGAGCCGGTTCTGACGCTTCGAAATTTCGTGCGGTCAGACTAGGGTTGCTTGCAACTGGAAGTCGCGCATACCCGCACGGGTCCAACACAGCCTCGAATGCTGGCGATTGCTCGCAATCAAGCGCTTAGCATCGACCAAAGGTGCTCAACCCCCGAATCGTGGCCAACCGGAAGTAATCCATTTCATCCGTCAGGCCGCCCACTGGCCGCGATCCTTCCGCTGCTGTCTCGCCGCCTACAATTTCCCATCCCGCTCGGCGTGAATCTCCGGGTGACGCCCTCCGAGCATGCCGTCCTGGTTCTCACAATCATCGACCCGCGAAAATAATTCTTAAAATCGGCCTTGCTTTCTGAAAATCGCGTGGGGCTTGCCTTTGCTGCCTCTTCGCGATTGCGGTGGGGGCTGCGTACGAACTTCAAATGGCCGCTTCCGAGAAAATTGCAGTGTATCGTGTGCCTCGGGAGGTGGTAGACGTGTTTCGATCAAGGCAGGAACTTTCCAGCAAGCTGCGCGAAGCCAAGTACGTGATCGATGAGGTGACCTTGGAAGTCGTTTATCTCGCTGCCCGCATGCAGAAGCCGCTGCTTGTCGAGGGGCCGCCCGGCTGCGGCAAGACACAACTGGCATACGCAGTGGCTGAGGCGGCGGGGACGTTCGTGGAGCGCCTGCAGTGCTACGAAGGAATCACCGATGATAAGGCCATCGGCAAGTTCGACGAGGCCTTGCAGAGGCTCTTCCTCGAAACTCAGGGAGATCAATTCAGCAACGACTGGGACTCTATCCGCACGCGCCTGCATTCGCTCGTTTTCTTCGCGGAAGGTCCCCTGTTGCGGGCTTTGCTGTGCCAGGACCGACCTTGCGTGCTGCTGGTAGACGAAATCGACAAGGTGGACCACGAATTTGAAGCATTGTTGCTGGAGATTCTGAGTGCCTGGCAGGTGACGGTTCCAA
>Ga0181538_10005403_pt1 | contig 11489 bp, 11 predicted proteins | sample PEATcosm2014_Bin_40_FD_119773 | JGI IMG/M metagenome (GOLD analysis project Ga0181538, IMG submission 119773) | Peatland microbial communities from MTU Mesocosm Facility, Houghton, MI, USA - PEATcosm2014_Bin23_30_metaG | ecosystem: Environmental > Terrestrial > Soil > Wetlands > Peat | place...
AGGCCCTGCGGGGTTGATTCTACATCCGAATCCTGTGCGCTTGGAGCGGCTTTGACTGACACCGCTTCACAAGGTTCCCCTGCCACATTGCCGGATAAAGCGATGTACGGAAACGGAGCTGACTTAAAATGCCCTTTCGGTACAACATCGAGAAGCTCCGCCGCCAACTCGAGGGTGAAAGCGTAAGCGCCACGACGCCGGATGCTGCGTAGTATAATCGTAGTGCGAGTGATCCGGCGTGGCGCTCGGATGCACGTGCCTTGACGCTGAAAGGCTTCACCTCTGAGTGACAAACCATCTGCAAAGCATCGCGATTTCGCTGGGATTGTTGGCTGGCGCATCTCTGGCACTGGCCCAGGCGCCGCCGACGGTTCGTCCCACACCGCCTACCCGCGATCCTCACACGCCTGGGTATGTCACTGCTACCGAGCTACCCGATGGTAGCAATCCGCCGGCGAACGCGGACGGGAACTTCATCATCGGTCCGACTTACCAGCCTGCCGCTGAGATGTCTGTGCATGAAGGAGTGCCGCAAGGAACGGTGTATGAGTTCACCATGAACTCGGCCGACAGCAAAATCTATCCCGGCATCGCGCGGGATGCTCAGACCTTTGGCACCCCTGATCCCAGTGATCCTGCCAAGCTGGTGGTGACCACCAGCCATCCCGCTCCTTACAGCCGCCAAGTGGCGGTGTACGTTCCCAAACAATACGTCCCAGGCAGCGCCGCGCCCTTTATCGTCGGCGCGGACGGCCCCGACCGCGCCCTGTTCATCGCCCTGGATAACCTGATCGCCCAGCGCCGCGTGCCGGTAATGGCTGCCATTTCCATTGGCAATGGAGGGGGCGACGCTCAGGGCAGCGAACGCGGCCTCGAATACGATACGATGTCAGGCCGGTATGCGGAGTTCGTAGAGACTGAAGTTCTCCCTCTCGTTGAAGCCAAATGCGACGTTAAACTCACCAAGGACCCCGAGGGCCGGGCGACGATGGGCGGCAGTTCCGGCGGCTCCTGCGCATTGATTATGGCTTGGTATCATCCCGAGCTGTACCACCGCGTCCTGACGTATTCGGGCACCTACGTCAATCAACAGTGGCCTTACAATCCCGCGACTCCCCACGGCGCATGGGAGTTTCATGAACACCTGATTCCGGCAAGTCCCCGCAAGCCGATTCGAATCTGGATGGAAGTGGGAGACAGAGACCTGCTCAATCCGAATGTCATGCTTGACGGTATGCATGATTGGGTCGTGGCCAATGAAAACATGGCGAAAGTGCTCGCCGCCAAAGGCTACCACTACCAGTTTGTCTTTGCCCGCAACGCCGGCCACACTGACCGCACCGTGAAATCACAGACCCTAGCCGAGGCTCTGGAATATATTTGGGAGAACTACCCGATCGGAAAAGCGAAGAACTGATTTCAGTGCCATTACGTCACGGCACTTGGGATACAATCCGACGACGTGAGCGCTGGGATTGTGTCCGAGTGGCCCACTCGCTCAGAACACCGGATGATGTATACGCGAGTTCGATTAGACCTCAAAGCGCGGCCTCAAGGCTATAGATGAAGGCGACGAACACTGACTTAGGGACTACCGACCAATTCGAGTTTCGGGGCACTTGGGGAAAGAAGCGCTCGAATGTCCCGCATAGGAGGTTGGCCGAAAGAGCGGCTGTATTCGCGATTGAATTGGGTGGGGCTTTCGTAACCGACCGCAAATGCCGCACCGGCGGCGTCGAGACCATTGTTTAGCATCAGGCTCCGCGCTGCCTGAAGCCGGAGTTGTTTTTGATACTGAAGCGGACTCATCGCCGTCAGCATCCGGAAATGATGGTGTAGCGTCGATACACCCATGCGGGCAATCTGGGCGAGTTCCTCCACGTGTAGCGGCTTAGGGTAGTTCGAGGTTATCCACGCTACCGCTTTTGCCGTTCGGTGGCTTTGATCTCCGAGTGTTGCAACTGCGCGCAAGCGCGTTCCTTCCGGTCCACGCAGAATCCGATAGATAATCTCACGCTGAATCAGGCCGCTCAGAAAAGGAATGTCCTCCGGGCTGTCCAGTAGATCCAGCAGGCGACAGCATGCGTTCAGGAACTCCGGCGTGATCTTGCCGATCGACATAGCGGAACTGTCAGACGGCACTTCTGCGACATGAACTTCCTCCCGGCCGAGCAGCTCCCGGACCATGGACATGTCCAGTTTGAGCGACAGTACGAGACAGGGAACCTCTTGGGTTGCCTCGGCCACCCAGCTCACGATCGGCAAATCGACCGCAGTCAGCAGGAAATGCGACTCGTCGTAAATGAAGCTCGTCGGGCCGAGATTCACCTGCTTGCGACCTTGGGCGACCACGATGATGCCTGGATGATAGGTCGTCCGGCATGGCGGGGTCGGGGACACCCGCCGGTGGAGGCTCACGCCGGGAATCTCGGTTATCAGATTCTCTTCGTTGCCCACTAAGGCGGCAATCTTGCGCGCAAGTTCTGCGCACAAGCCGCGGGCCGGGTCTGGTTTCAGAGCGGCGTTTTCTTCGGTGTTTTTCATGTCAGCGACCTGTTCGGTTCCCCTTCTTAAGATAGCCGCCTCGCCGCAATAACGCCATCGGTTTTTCGCCTGACAACAGGAATAGGCAATAGATAGGCAGGATCGGGCTACCGTTTCATGGTGATTTCCCCTTACTGTCAGGGTGGGCGAAGCAGCCAGGCAAAGAGAATTAGAAGTTCAAGGTGACCGCTACTTCGCTCATCACCGGAGTCTTGTGAACCGTTAGCAGCTCAGCCAAAGGATCTGACGAAAGGAACAACATGCCCAACTTCGAAGACATCGACCCAGAACGCAGCCGCGATCTGGACCGCCGCTCCTTTCTGCGCGCGACCGGTATCGTTGCGGCCGCGACGATGACCGGGGGTCTATCCCTCCCGGGCATTGCCAAGGAGGCCGGCGGTGCGTCGGCCAAACCGTTGGTGAGCGGGCGGCGCAAGCTCGGGCAGCTTGAAGTCTCCGGTCTCGGGCTGGGCTGCCAGGACTTCACCGGCACCTTCTACGCAACCCACCCGAATCGCGCCGACATGATCACCCTCGCTCGCACGGCTCATGAGCACGGCGTTACGCTCTTCGACGCGGCAGAAGCGTACGGCCCGCTTGAGGTCGAACGAATCCTCGGCGAGGCGCTCGGCCCGGTCCGCAATGAGGTTGTCATCTCTTCTAAATTCGGTTGGGGCATCGATCCGGACACAGGCCGAATGACAGGCGGTCTTAACAGTCAGCCTGCACACATTCGATTGGCTGTTGACGGCATGCTGAAGCGGCTACGGACGGACCACCTCGATCTCCTCTACCAGCACCGTGTCGATCCCGCGGTTCCGATCGAGGACGTGGCAGGCACGGTCAAGGACCTGATCGCACAAGGAAAGGTATTGCATTTCGGACTCTCTGAACCGGGTCCCCAGACGCTACGTCGCGCGCATGCGGTGCAGCCGGTATCGGCTGTGCAAAACGAATATTCCATGATGGCGCGCGACCCGGAGGCCCAAATCCTGCCGATATGCAAAGAGCTCGGAATCGGCTTCGTATGCTGGAGCCCGCTCGCCATGGCGTTTCTGACCGGCGCCATCGACCAGAACACTCGCTTCGAGCAAGGTGATTTCCGCGGAATGGTGCCCTGGTTCACGCCCGAAAACCGGCCGGGCAATCTCGCGCTTGTAGCGGTCGTCGAGGAATGGGCGCGGCGCAAGCAAGCAACGCCTGCTCAGGTCGCGCTGGCCTGGCTGATGGCACAGGAACCCTGGATCGTTCCGATTCCCGGCACGACCAAGATGCCGCACCTCCTCGACAATATCGGAGCGGACGCCGTGCGCTTCACACCGGATGAAGTCCGGGAGCTGAATTCCGCGTTGCTCCGCACTCCGGTGCACGGCGCGCGACTGCCGGTAATGGTGTTGTCGCTCTCCGGCGTAGAAGCGCCGGCAAAGCAGCTGTGACCGTTGTGTGAACTGCTCTTCGAGAGAACTGAGAGTCGAGCATACGAACAGAGGATAAGAATGAGAACAAAACTTCAAATTATCGCGTTCGCGTTGAGTTTCGTATTCAGCTTCCAGTGCCGGGCACAAACAGGAGACGCAATCTTTCCAAAAGGCGAACTATCCGCCACCAAGAATCACACGGGAAATGTGTGGCTTAGAGAGTTAAATGCAGGTGATAGTACGTTCGATTACAGTCTTGCCGTAGCAACATTTGATGCCGGTGCAAAGCTGGATTGGCACATTCATCCGGGTGGTCAAATTCTACTTATTCTGGAAGGCACCGGCTATTATCAAGAACGGGGAAAGCCAATACAGATCGTTCACAAGGGGGACATAATAAAGTGCCTCCCGGGCGTAGAGCATTGGCACGGTGCAGCACCAAACAGTGGCTTTACCTATCTGGCGACGACCCCGGCTCAAAAGGGAAAAACAATTTGGTTAGAGCCGGTTATCGATAAAGACTATAACGGCGTCAAGTAGTATCCGTATCAGTAGGGAGGTTTGCATGAAGAAGCGCAAACTTGGGAAGAGCGATTCGGAAGTTTCGGCCCTTGGCCTCGGCTGCATGAGGATGAGCTCAGCCTATGGCCCGCCAGGCGACAAGGGCGAAATGATCAAGTTGCTTCGTACCGCCCATGACCGTGGCGTGACCCATTTTGATACGGCCGAAGCCTACGGGCCGTTTGCCAACGAAGAGCTGGTGGGTGAGGCGCTCCAGCCGATCCGCAACAAGGTGGTGATTGCCACGAAGTTTGGCTTCGACATCGATCTTGAGACTGGCGAGCGCCGTGCTGTCGAAAGGATACCTGGTACCGTTTCCCCGGGTAAAGCCAATCGATCGGACTCGTCGAGTGGATCCGCCGCGGCCGTTCTCCCAAACACCAGTGTCGTTCGCCAGCCGGAACAGTCGGTGGGCCAAAACTCTGTTGATCTTCGTGTCTGTGCAACCCAATTATCTCATCATGAATTATAACGTCTTAATACTTGCTTCGATCCTGCTGTCAGGCGTACCGGTCGCCTTCACTCAACAGATGCAATTGGCTCCGATGCCCTCCGCAGTACGTGAACGCCTGTCGGGGCTTGTTCCCAGCCCACCGCCTTTGCGGTCCACAGCTCAAGAGCAACCGGCTTTCTACGGTTCCTCTAACCTATATCAATACATGGATGGGGCTGCAGACACTTTCCAGGCCTATGATATCCAGGCGCTTTTCCATCAAGACTTCAAGGTAGGTCCTGTCGAACTCACAGTTGATATCTTCGACATGGGCACTCTCGAAAACGCCTTCGGCATGTACGCCGCAGAGCGGTCGCCCAAATACGACTTTGTTGCGATCGGCACCGAGGGCTACCGCGATGAGGGGATTCTCAATTTCTTTCAGGACCGCTATTACGTAAAACTGGCTGGTTTCGGGGCGGGCGTCGACCCGGCGGTACGGCAATTTGCTCAGGCCATTTCCGAAAGAATCGGGGGTGACAAAGGCTTCCCTGCCTTCCTTTCGAAACTGCCGGAAGCGCGCCGCAAGCCGCGAACGGAAAAGTACCTGGCCAAGGATCCGCTCGGTCATCCGTTCCTGAGCCCGGCTTATCAGGCCGTATACGAACTCGATGCTGGCGAGAGCATCCTCATGATCTCGGTGGGTGCCAGTGCGGAGGATGCAGCGTCGAGGATGAGGTCGCTGGAGGACCACTTCCGCCATACCGGCCATTGGAACCCGGCGTCGGAATTCGGAAGGGGAGCAGCACGTGGGAGCAACAGCTTTGAAGGCTCCCTCGTCGCGGCGGTAAGTGGACACTACCTGTTGATCCTGGTAAACCCTCCCAGCAATTCCGCAACGTTTTTCCGGGATGCGGCAGCACGGCTTCAATAGAAGTTCGGTCGGGACAAATGGAACGGATGATCCACTAAGCGAATATGCAAAAAACAGTCATTGAGGAGGATACGATGAAGAGTCTTCATTTGTGGAACCGAAGAGATTTCATAGCGAAACCTACGGTTTGGCTGGCCGCCTCGCATTTGCTCGGCGGCTCTACCGTTCTGTTTGGGCAGCCCACCCAGGCCGAGCCAGCCGCTCCCCATCCGGAAGCGGGCGGCAAACCGATCTGTCGCACGCTGGGAAAGACAGGGATTACCCTTCCCATCGTCAGCATGGGAGTGATGAACGCAGACGTGCCCGGCTTGATTCGCCGCAGCTACGAATTGGGGATACGCCACTTTGATAGTGCGGCACACTACCAGGAGGGTCGAAACGAAGAGATGGTCGGGAGCATGATCAAAGAGATGAGCGTCCGCGATCAAGTGATCATCTCCACCAAGGTGTTGCGCCCAGGGTGGACCTTCGGCCCCCGCGCCCCGGACCAGGCACGAAATTACAGCCCTGCCGAAGTGAAAGCCCACTTCCTTGAGGTTTTTGAAAGCAGCTTAAAGCGATTACAGATGGATTATGTGGATATCTTTTACAACCATGCATGCGACTCGGAGGCGGATATCGCCTCAGAGGGAGCGCTGGAAGCCTTGACCGCGTTAAAGAAGGAAGGCAAGGCGCGATTTATTGGGGTCTCTTCCCACCGGCCGGAGATGGCGCTGAGAGAAGTTACGAAACTGGGCGTATACGACGTGGTGCTGACCACGATCAACTACACCATGGCAAACGACGAGGGACTGCTGAAGGCGATCGATGAGGCAGCAAATAAGGGCATCGGGATCATAGCCATGAAGACCCAGGCGGGTGGCTTCAGACGACCCGATGCAAGGGCGGAATCCCCGCTGCCACCGGCAAGTCAGACTGCTGCCCTCAAATGGGTGCTGCGGCACGAAGCGATCACCACCGCCATTCCTGGTTACACAAGGTACGAGCAAATCGACCAGGACTTTCCGGTGGCTTTCAACCTCGCATACACGCCCGAAGAACGGGAATTCCTCTCCGCCAAGAATGTCATAGCCGAGGCGCAGTTCTGCCGCCAGTGCGGCCAGTGCCGCACGGACTGCGCACGTGGCGTGGATATTCCCACCTTGATGCGCTCACACATGTACGCGGTGCAATATTCCAACCGCGATCTGGCGCGTTTCACGCTGGCTTCGGTCGAAACAGGCAAGGGATTAGACGCCTGCAGTTCCTGCGGCGCGTGCAAGGGCACTTGCCGGAATTACGTGAATATCGGAACCAAAATCGCGCAACTCAAGGCGTTAAAGCCAGATATCGCGGTATAAGCGGGCTAAAAACCCCGGCATATGGGATTTGGTGCGCTCAGGCTGTCCGTGAATCGAGCGCCAACGCTGAGCGCCTCGTTGAGATAACTGAACAAGTCAGGAAGGAACAATGCAGAAGCGCAAGTTAGGAACGGATCTCGAAGTCTCTGCTCTTGGCCTCGGCTGCATGGGCATGAGCTCGGGCTATGGTCCGCCAGCCGACAAGGGCGAGATGATCCAGCTGATTCGTGCCGCCTATGACCGCGGCGTGACCCATTTCGATACGGCTGAAGCTTACGGGCCGTTCGCGAACGAAGGGCTGGTGGGCGAGGCGCTTGAGCCCATTCGCGACAAGGTAACGATTGCTACCAAGTTCGGCTTCGAGATCGATCTTGAGACGGGCAAGCGCGGCGCCGGGACCAATAGCCGGCCTGAGCATATCAAGCAAGTGGCGGACGCCAGCCTGCGGCGTTTGCGAACCGATCACATTGATCTCTTTTATCAGCACCGTGTCGATCCTGACGTGCCCATCGAGGATGTTGCAGGTGCGGTTAAGGAGTTGATCGCCGAGGGCAAGGTCAAGCACTTCGGCATGTCAGAAGCAGCGGTTCAGACCATTCGCCGGGCACATGACGTCCAGCCGGTCACCGCAGTGCAGAGCGAATACTCGCTCTTCTATCGCGGCCCTGAAGCTGAACTTCTGCCCGCACTGGGGGAGCTTGGTATCGGCTTCGTGCCGTTCAGCCCGCTCGGTGCAGGATTTCTGACTGGCAAGATCAACGAGAACACCAAGTTCGATCCCAGCGACTTTCGGAACATGGTGCCGCGCTTCTCGCCCGAGGCTCGCAAAACCAACATGGCTCTTGTCGACTTGGTCAAGGCTGTGGCAGAACGCAAAGGCGCAACGCCTGCGCAAGTGGCGCTCGCTTGGCTGCTCGCCCAGAAGCCGTGGATCGTGCCGATCCCAGGAACGACAAAGCTACATCGGCTTGAAGAAAACGTTGGTGCGATAAACGTCGAACTGACCGAGGACGACCTCAAACAAATCGACGAAGCGTCTTCCAGGTTGAAGCTCGAAGGAGCCCGCCTTCCTGAAGCCATGTTGAAAATGACCGGACGCTAGGTGCCGCTCTCGTCACTTGTATGCACAATTGTCCGCTGACTTTAAACCCGGAGGTAAGAAAGGACTACATACGTGAAATCGAAAGTGCCAATACTTGCATTGTGTCTATTGATGAGTGTGCACTGCACGTTTGCACAGACGGGCCCAGGAAGTACCGCCAGCGCCTCTACTCTGGCCGTGGCGCCCACGGTTCATACATCCACCGGAATCGTACGCGGCGTGATCGAAGGAGACGTCTCGAGCTTCAAGGGGATTCCGTTTGCTGCTCCGCCCGTCGGCGACGACCGCTGGCGTCCGCCCCAACCTTTGCCTTTGTGGAAGGGGGTACGCGATGCCAGCAAGTTCGGCGCGGATTGTGCGCAGTTGGGATTCACTCCGGGCTCCAGGTCGATGTCGATGTCGCCAACGTCGTCGGAAGATTGCCTATATCTCAATGTGTGGCGACCTGTGGGAGCCTCTTCGGGAGCAAAGCTACCCGTGATGGTCTGGATCTACGGGGGCGGGTTTATGGGCGGGTCGAGCGCCGCGCCCAACACCTCGGGGACCCAGTTCGCCAAACAGGGCGTCGTCCTGGTCGCTGCCAATTACCGCGTGGGGCGTTTCGGATTCTTCGCTTTCCCGGCGCTTAGCCAGGAACATCCTGATGAGCCCAAGGGCAACTACGCCTACATGGACCAGATTGCAGCCCTCAAGTGGGTGCAGCAAAACATCGCCGCGTTCGGAGGCGATCCGAACAACGTCACTATTTTTGGATTCTCCGCGGGCGGTGTCTCTGTGCACAGCCTCCTGGTATCACCCATGGCGCGCGGCCTGTTCCAGAAGGCGATCGTCGAGTCTGGCGGTTCGCGTGACAGCGTCCTCACCGCGCGGCCGATGAGCAAGGACGGCGTCGATCCGAACTATCCGGTGTCGGCCGAGACGATCGGGATCAACTTCGCGCATTCGATGGATATCGAGGGAACGGATCAGGCCGCGCTGGCCAAACTGCGTGCCCTCAGTGCCGAAGAGGTCCTTCGCGGCGCGCCGGCTCAACCGGGGGGGAGCGTACAGTACTACGAGACAACGCCGATCCTTGACGGCAAGCTGGTAACGGAGACGGCCGAGACCGCCTACAAAGCCCACCGCCAGCCGCGTGTTCCGCTCATGCTCGGAAGCAACAGCGCCGATACTGCAGGTAACCGGGTAAGAGCGACTACCAAGGAACAGTTCTTCGCTCGGTTCGGCCAGTGGAGCGCCCAGGCGAAAGCGGCCTACGATCCCGACGGGTCGACGGATTTGGCCACGCTAGTATTGAGGGCAAACGACGACTTTGGCCAGGCCGAGCCGGCCCGCTTCGCAGCGAGTGCCTTCGCGGCCAACGGTTCGCCGGTCTATCTCTACCGGTTCTCCTACGTTCAGTCTGCGATGCGAGAAATGTTTCGGGCCGGGACACCACACGGCGGCGAAATCGCCTTCGTGTTCGGGACTTTGGGAACCGGAGGCTTCGGGCCGCCACCGCCGCCGCCGACAGCCCAGGATCAGGCGGTCTCTCGAATGGCGCAAAGTTACTGGGTCAACTTCGCCAGGACCGGCGATCCGAATGGTGCCGGCTTGCCGGCTTGGCCGCGTTACGATCCGAGCAAGGATTTGATCTTCGATTTCCATCCCGATGGCTCGGCCGGCGCGATTCCGGACCCCTGGAAAGCGCGTCTGGATGTGATGCAGTTGGCCACCGAATCGGGGAAGCGCGCCGATTTCTGAGATCGGATCGTACGGCCGGCCCCCAATCGTCGCTTTCTACGATGCCCTCAAAGCTGAGGGATACAAATCCGAATTTCACATCTATGAACACGGCCATCATGGTTGGAGTGTGCGCAAGCAAGGCACAACCAGCGATCACTGGATCGAAAAGCTCTACTAGTGGCTGGAAGCGCACGGACTGACGCGCCCGATCAAGTACCCCGCAGCATAGCGCAGGAGAAATCATACAGAAGCCGGAACCTACAATGAGCAACCTGGAATTCTCAGACCTCGGCGTCGCTGGGGGAAATCGCATGAGCAAGAAGCAGCGGAAGCGTTTCATTTCACCAGATTGTGCCCGAGAAACTAAAAATAACCGGCCAAACTGTTTCTCAACGCTAAAGGCTTAAGAATCAAACAGTTTGGCCGGTTATTTTCCGTTTAACTGGTCCAATCTGTGCACGCGCCCTTAAGTTTCGCATTCCCATCAGGTTACGCCGGCGCGGGCATCACGATTGGCCAGTTAAACGCCCCACTCGGAAGTTGACCCGCGGTCGTGTGTTGGTGAACGCCTGAGTCGCGATTCAATTTAGACTGTCCCGCCACCGAAACGTAGTCTATACAGTCTGGGCGAAGTTCGTGCCCCCCACCGATGGCAACGTAATTCGTTTCAACTTGTTGAAACTGGCTCGCGAATCACGTGCTCTGGCACAGTCGGCCTCGTTTTGTGTGTTAAACGGCTTGAAGCGGGTCGATTCTTCGGTCAGAAAATGATAGCGGCAGAGCCGTCGCCGATCAAGGTGAACGGCGCCCAATAGACCGGTGAGCTGTGAGCCGACCCTCGAAGATAATCCACTTTGGCCCGCCGGAGCGCGAAGGCTTTGTCTTGTCCCTGCGCCAGGTGCGAGTAGAAGGCCTTCATCAAAGCTTCCGTCGCGGAATCTTCAACATCCCACAGCGCTCCGTCCACACTCTTGGCGCCCGCTAGCAGAAAGGCTTCCGACAGTCCATCGATTCCCTCTTCGCCTTCGAGCTTTCCATTCGCCGTGTCGCAAGCTGAAAGCGTCACCAAGTCGGCCGATAAGGAAAGCTGAGTGATCTCTCGAAATGGATTCCCGCCTGCGCGGGAATGACGGTGGACAAGCAGGCCGTCATCACTGGAATTGGGGTCGCGCCCCAAAACGAGCGCCGCCCTATCAGGGAACTGCGGATCGGACAGTCCGTGAACCGCAAAGTGGAGGATTCTGAAATTCCGAGAGGGTCGGATTTGAACTTCGATTCTGTTGCGTCCGGGCCGGGGAGAGCCACGCTGCGGTCAGGGTGATTGAGAGATTGTTCGGCCGCTATCACCTCTTGGCGCGACGTTGCTAATGCGGAGCGGTGCAGGCATGAAGTTTTTGCGCAAGCTGGTCATTCAGGCTGAGGCAGCGGATGGGCG
>Ga0181538_10005405_pt1 | contig 11483 bp, 6 predicted proteins | sample PEATcosm2014_Bin_40_FD_119773 | JGI IMG/M metagenome (GOLD analysis project Ga0181538, IMG submission 119773) | Peatland microbial communities from MTU Mesocosm Facility, Houghton, MI, USA - PEATcosm2014_Bin23_30_metaG | ecosystem: Environmental > Terrestrial > Soil > Wetlands > Peat | place...
AGAAGTTTAATCTGCAGAAGGTCTATGGCGACCGCCGGATGGAAGACGCGCGCCAGGAACTTGCGTCCCATATGAGCGCTGCCGTAGATCGCAAGAGCCAGATCACCACGATTACGGTCACCGACAAGAACCCTCAGCGAGCCGCCGCCTTAGCCCAGGCATATGTTGAAGAACTGAATCGCCTGGCGGCCGCGGTGACCACGTCTTCGGCGCGCCGTGAGCGCATCTTCCTCGAAGGACGGTTGAAAGCGGTCAACTTAGACCTGGAATCTGCCGAAAAGGACTTTAGTCAGTTTGCCAGCAAGAACACGGCGATTGACATCAAGGAGCAAGGCAAGGCCATGGTGGACGCGGCGGCGACTCTCCAGGGCCAGCTTATTGCCGCCCGCTCGGAACTCGAAGGGCTGCGGCAGGTTTACACCAATAACAACGTCCGCGTCCGCGCTTCGGAAGCGAAAGTCGCTGAGCTCCAAAGTCAGCTCAACAGGATCGGCGGCAAGGGCGAAGGCACATCTCTTACGAGCCCCGCCGGGAGCGATCAACTTTATCCCTCAATCAGGAAATTGCCCTTGCTCGGCGTGACTTACGCTGACCTGTATCGCCGAACCAAGTTTGAAGAAGCAGTGTTCGAATCGTTAACGCAAGAGTACGAGCTAGCCAAAATACAAGAAGCGAAAGAAATCCCAACCGTGAAAGTGCTCGACCCTCCCAACCGGCCGGACAAGAAATCATTCCCTCCCCGCACCCTCATTGTCCTGCTGGGTACCGCGTTAGCTTTTTCCTTTGGGGTGGTCCGGGTTTTCGCCCGTACGCTTTGGCAGGAAATCGATCCTGCCGATCCCGGAAAACTCTTCGCACTCGAAGTCTTCCAAACCGTAAAGGCAGCGATACCGTGGGCCGGCCGAAACGGATTTAAACCCGATTTAGGAAGTTGAACTACAGCCGCGACGCACTGTCACCCTGAGCGAGGTGCGCGAGGCACTGTCATCCTGAGCGCAGCGTGCCACGCAATGTCATCCTGAGCGCAGCGAAGGATCTCCGTAGTTCGTTTCGACCCGGAAGCTCACCAGCAACTGCGGTGATCCTTCGCTGCCCTCAGAACGACTAAAGCAGGTATGAGCTTCGACCTGGAACTAGATCAGAAAAGTCAGGTGACAAACGCCCGTGTAAGTCACAGGGCGGAGCTTTCTGGAGTGCGGCAGCGGAACTGCCGCTCTGGAACAAGAAAGCAGAAGGCAGAAAGCAGTCGCGCATGTCCGTCGGCTGACGGGCACCCGGAAACCATGAAATGTCATTCCGAGCGAAGCGAGGAATCTTGTTCTGCGTCGGGCAGGCCTCCCCAGAACGATCAGAGCGAGATTCCTCGCCTCGCTCGGAATGACAGCTCATTTCAGAGCAGTGGGCGCGAGCCCAGCAATTCCCCTCCTCTCCAAGGAGGGGTCAGCGGTGGTGAGCCCGTGTCAAGTGTGAATAGTTCCGTGGGACACCCACTGGCTCCTGAATTCTGCTTTAAGGGCGGCGGCTACGCAAGCTCCGCTGCCGCACTCCGAAGTAACTCGCTTTTATCGTTCTTATGAGCTCGATTGTAAAAGACGTCTCCCTGGGTTTCCCCTCGACCGGTGTTGAAACGACGCCGCTGTGGCACAGTCTCGCTCTGCGCTTGAAGCACCTCTTGGGTGTCGACCGCGCCATCGCCTACACCGTGCTCGCGCGCGTCGTTCAAATCCTCGGCAGCACTGGCACCGTCCTGCTGATCCTTCGCTTTCTTACCCCCATTCAACAGGGCTACTACTACACTTTGCTGAGCCTGGTTTCCCTGCAAATCGTGTTCGAACTGGGCTTTTCGTTCGTAATCCTACAGATGGCCGCCCACGAGTGCGCTCACCTGACGCTTCACCCGGATGGACGAGTCGAAGGCGACCCGGTGGCGCATGCCAGGCTGGCTTCCATCCTTCAGAAAACCCTGCGCTGGTATCTGGTAGCGGCAGTCGTCCTGTGCGTGTCACTTCTGCCGGTTGGGATGTACTTCTTTTCGCGTCACGCGCGCACCGCAACTCCGGTGGCGTGGCAGGGTCCCTGGGCGGTGGCGGTATTCGCCACTGCTTTCTTGTTTCTGCTGAATCCATTCATTTCGTTTCTCGAGGGCTGCGGGCAGGTCTGGCAGGTCGGCCGCATGCGCTTCGGCCAAGCTCTGCTGGGAGCGGGCATGGCGTGGGGAGCGCTGCTTCTTCACCACGGGTTGTACTCGCCTGGTATGGTCAACCTTGGCTATGCCGCGGCAGGCCTGGTGTTCCTCTACAGCCGGCGCACATTGTGCCTGGGCCTGCTCCGTTTCCTCGCCGGGGAGCGCGCCGTCTCCTGGCGCCGTGAGGTCTGGTCTTTTCAATGGAAGATCGCCGTCAGTTGGGTTTGCGCCTATTTCTCTCTCACGGTCTTCACTCCCATCCTTTTCGCCTATCGCGGAGCGACGGAAGCGGGGCAGTTCGGAATGTCGCTCAGCATTACCACCTATCTTTCAACCCTCATGCTTTCCTGGATGTCCACCAAGGCCACACCGTTTGGCCAAATGATCGCGCGCGGCGAATTTCCGCAGCTCAGGCGGATGTTCTTCCGCACTTTGCGGCAGGCGCTGAGCCTGCTCGTCTTCGCAGCGGCTGTATGCGAAGTGGCTGTCTTTGCGCTGCAACACTTCTTCCCGCGCTTGGCCGCCCGCATGGCATCGCCCCAGATCTTTGCGCTCTTGCTGCTCACCTGCGTCAGCGGCTTCCTGGTGCAGAGCATGGCCATTTACCTGCGCTCCTTCAAGCGCGAACCGTTCCTTGTCCAGTCAGTCCTAGTTGCGGCTTCCACAGTTATCCTGGCCTTGCTGGCCGCCCAAACCCGGGGAGTTGCCGGCGTGACCTTCAGCTATTTCGTCTGCACCGGCGTCCTCGGCTTGACCTACGGCATAGTGGTTTTTCGGCACGCTTCGGCCCGACGGAGCGAGGAATGCCTGCATCCGAGCGCCTCGAATACACAGGCTCTTCCATAGCGGGAAAATGAGAACTCCGGAAAAAGTATTAATCACAGGCGGCCACGAAGTCGGTGGACTGACGGCGTTTGCGGCGGGGCTGTCCGAGGGATTTACTGCCCTCGGCACTCCGAACGAGGTGATCCAACCCAGCGAGATTTTCAAACGGTGGAGCGATCTGCGCGACCCGCAGGTCCTCAAAATCCTGAGCACCAGCGCCCTATTCGCGGCGCCCTTCGCCCGTCGAGCCATCTGCGTAGCACACGGCTTGGCCGGCGCAGCCTATCAGGGGTGGACGAAGGCAATCAGCATTTTCGGCTCGCTCAGGCTCGCACAGCTATCCGGTGCAGCAGTAGTTGCAGTTTCTCATTACAGTGCAATTCACTGGAGGGCTATATTCGGCTTGAGAGTCGACGCCGTCATTCATAATCCACTCCAACCTCTGTTTCTGGAGCCCTTGGCTAGAGGTGCTGAATCCAGAAACTCAATTACCTACGTCGGAAGACTGCACGTGGCAAAGAACCTGCATCGGCTGCTGCCGGTAATTCGGACGCTCCTTAAGGAGACCCCCGGCCTGCGCGTCTGCATCATTGGGGAAGGAGAGCAGCGGGCAGCGCTCGAGGAGATAGTCGGCGGCGATGCAGCGTTCCACTTCACAGGCGTACTCGACAGTATCGAAGTTCGCGACTGGCTGCGGCGCACCCGTATTTTCATCTCCGGGTGCGAAATTGAAGCCCTCGGTATCTGCTACCTGGAAGCACTGAGCCAGGGATGCGCGGTCGTGATGCCCGCCTCCGGAGGCGGACTCGAGGTCGCGTTAGACCAAATCGGCAAGGCCGTTCATCTTCTGCCTCTCTCGTTCGACCCTGCCGAGGTTCTCTCCGTCCTGAGGCGTGCGCTCGACTCGGATTGTTCCGCCGTCCCCATGAGTCTTTATAGCGCTGAAGAAGTGGCAAAAGCTTATCTCCGAGTCGACTCAAGGTTTTCGACGCACGGGACATTCGCGCGCGAAGGATTTGCGATCCAAGAGGGCATTTAGTGGCACAAACATCCGCTCGGCGCCCAGAGGGTTTGTGTGGGAATTGGCTGGCGTGGCCGTTCCGGAAGCAATGGATTTACGGGCGCAGCGTGGCCGACGTAGCGCTGAACGGAGCGGCGACGAAGCGATTATCGATTTGGGCGGTGGTGGTCGCGGCGGTCGCGGCGGCCTCATGGTCCTCTGTTGCTAGCTTAGGGCTTTTAGGATGGGACCCCCACTATTACTACAGCCTTATGGTGGAAGGAACCTGGGCGGAGGTCTACCCATTCGAGCAGACGATGTTCCGGCTCGTCGGTGTATTTCGACCCTCGTCATTCGCATCCTACGAATTCATCGTGGTCGTTATGTCGTTATCCGTTCTTCTTCTCGCGCTTTATCGGCTCGAGTATTCCCGGTTGGACCAGCTCATTCTTCTCTTTTTCTTTAGTTTTTCGTTTTACGGATTGCATTTCCTGCTAACATTCCATCGCCAGTTTTTTGGGCTTGTCTTTTTTCTGCTTGCCATCTCGGGGGGAAAGCGTTTCTTCCTAGCACGCATCCTATCTCTATTCTCCCAGCTTTTCACGTTTACGTTGCATGTCTTCTGGGAGCTGCGACGCCTCTCGGCTCGAGCGGCCGCTGCCCTGGTGTTGGCAATGATTCCCGTTGCGGTTGCTTTCGCAAATTGGCTGCCAAACGATAAGGCAGCGACCTATGGAGATTATGGGGCCTCTAACTCAACCCACTTGATTCTCAGGCAGGCGCTCACCCTAGTTTTTTGCATTCTCGTGCTGGCCACTGTGGAGCGCGGAAAAAACCCGCTGAGATCTCTGACTGCAGCTTACATCGCATTTAGCCTCCCTGTCTTGGTCTGGCCTTTCTACGCGGGCGTGTTCGTACGGGTGGATTATTTTTTCTTTCCCCTAATTGTCGCTCTTTGGCCTCGCCATGTGCGACCTGAACGCCGTCGCCTATGCCGCCTCTCCATAGTTGCACTCACAGTGGTGGGGTTGGTGTTGTGGATGAGACTCAATACTCAGTGCCTCATCATGGGCGACTGTGAAATCTGACAAGTCTTGCTCGAGAAGGGAATCTCGTCAGTTCCGCGAGTTACTCGAATATTCGCTGGAGTGGAGTCTCTTTGTAAAGAACTGGAAAGGGCTACATGCGAATTCTCCTTCTAAGCACCTATTTTCGGCCTGATATCGCCTCCACAGGCGTGATCATGACGAAACTCGCCGAAGAGTTCGTCGCGAAAGGACACGAGGTGACGGTGGTTACCTCTGTCCCTCACTACGACCCAAATCGGGTTAGGCCAGAGTGGTCGAAGAAGCTCGTTTACCGTGAGCGGCGAGAGGGAATGACGATTTATCGTGTCCGTGTTTGGGCGGGACATGACAAATCAAGTGTCGCAGGGCGCATTCTTGGTTACGCGAGCTTCAGTCTATTGTCGGCTTTGAGAGCGGCGACCCTGCCAAAGCACGATGTGATACTGGCGCCATCTCCTCCACTCAGTAATGGAGTGGTTGCGGATTTTATCAGCCGTCTGCGAGGGGCGCCTTTCGTTTACAACGTGCAGGACATCTGGCCGGACGTGGCGGCCAGGGCTGGAGTATTGAAGAACGGCAGAGCGATGAAGTGTCTCAAGGCGATGGAAAGGTATGTTTACCAAAGGGCTGCGAAGATTAGCGTCATCTCCGAGGGATTCAAGCGTAATTTGTCGGCCAAGGGGGTGCCGGACGGCAAGATTTCTGTCATACCTAACTTCATCGATACGGATTTTGTGACTCCACAACCAAAGCAGAATTCTTTCTCCAGAAAACACGCCCTGGAGAACAAGTTCGTGGTACTGTTTGCCGGCAACATGGGGTTCTCCCAAGCGCTCGAGAATGCTCTTGGCGCCGCAAAACTGCTGGAGGCCAACGAAGAAATCAAGTTTCTGATGGTGGGAAACGGCGCCGCGAAAAATGCCGCCGAGAGCTATTGCGAGTCTGCCGGATTGCGCAACGTCGAGTTTTTGCCATTCCAGGTGCACGAAGATGTGCCCGCAATGTACGGCGCCGCAGACGTGTGCCTGATCCCCTTGAAGCGTGGGTTTAGCGCGGAATCCGTACCCTGCAAGCTATTCACGATCATGGCCGCGGGCAAACCTGCGATTGCCGCGGTGGACCGCTACAGTGATACCTGGGAGCTGATCCGTGATGCCGAGTGCGGCATCTGCGTTAAGCCGGAAAATCCTAGGGCTCTCGCCGAAACAATAAACAGGTATTACTTAGACCCAAGCGCACGTTGCGAAGCAGGGCGGAATGCGCGCCACTACATCGAACGCCACTTCCGCCCAAGCACGATAGCTCAAAGCTACCTCGATGTGCTGAGGGCCGCCGTGACACCGCCTGCAATAAGGGTCGAGCCTTCACGCTTGGTTCGGCAAGAAATCCCGGACTAAAGCCATTGTCTGATCTTGCGATGTGGAATGGATCACGAAAACGCGTGTCCGCTTCGGAGGCGTTTCTCGTCGTGAAGACAGGTTGAACTGACATGCATTGGGGACATCCAAATCGGGATAAAATCGCGCTGTTTCTTGGCGACATCGCGCTGATTCTGTCTTGTGCAGTTGCGGGCTGGAGTCCGCAGCAGAAGGCGGGGAACATGACGCAGGAGCTCGTGTCGTTGCTGCTGCTCCTGCTTGCGTACGTTGCGGCGATCTATGTATTCGACCTTTATAGCGCGGCCCGGCTGAACGGGCTCGGAACTTTCGTAAGAGTGGTCCTGGCCGTTGGCGCCGGGAGCGGCTTCTGCTACCTCTTTTTCCATCTTTGTCACTGGCAGAACGCGTGCTATCGTCCGATGAAGTTTGCCACCCTGATCCTGCCTGCAACCACATATATTTGGCGGAAGTGTTATTTCCGAAGTCTTTGCCGCTTCAAGTCGCCGGAAGAGCTGTTGCTGATCGGGAGTCGAAAGGACGCGGAGAGCCTGCGCGCGGCGGTGAACCGCGTCAACCCGCACTATCATCTGGTCGGAATGCTGCGCATCGGAACCGGCAAGCCGCGGCGAGCGTCAGACGATGATTCGGGATTCTTGGCCGGATGGACCACCGGGGCGCATCGTGCTTATGCCTACGCTCCCCATGCGGCGGGGACAGCATTCGCCCTCGGACACGAGCTCCAGTGGCCTGCGGCTGTCATGCCGATAGCCTCCGAGAGCGCGGAAAGCGTGGCGGATTTAGGTCCCGCCACCTCCGAGAACCTGGTGCAGGTTGTTGCCGAGCGCAGCGTCGAAGTCGTCGTCGTCCGCAGGGATTCCATGACTTCCGAACTCGCCGGCGTACTCACCCGATTACGCTTCCAGGGAATTCAGATCTACTCTTTACTCGACTTTTGCATGCGCGCGTCGGAGGAATTACCACTCGACATCCTGAGCGAGTTCTGGCTTTCCGTGGCGCAGGGCTTTGAATTGCTGCAAACCCGTCTTTTCCGCCGGCTCAAGCGGCTCTCGGACATCTTCCTGTCATGCGCCGGATTATTGGCGGCTTTGCCGGTCATGTTGCTGACGGCGCTGGCAGTCCGGATCGATTCGCCGGGGCCTATTCTCTTCCGCCAGCAGCGCGTGGGCTGGATGGGACGCCCCTTCGAATTGCTGAAGTTCCGCAGTATGCGAACGGATGCCGAAAAAGAGGGACGGCCGCAGTGGGCCGCAGTCAATGACCCCCGCGCGACCACCGTCGGGAAAGTCCTGCGCAAGCTTCACCTCGATGAACTGCCCCAAATGATCAATATTTTGCGCGGAGAAATGAGCTTCGTTGGTCCGCGTCCCGAGCGACCCGAATTTGTCGAGCTCTTGAACGATTCAATTAACTTTTACCCATTGAGGCACTACGTGCTGCCCGGCATCACCGGATGGGCCCAGGTTAACTATCCCTACGGTTCGAGTCTGGAGGATTCCCGGCGGAAGCTTCAGTATGACCTCTACTACATCTGTAATGCCTCGCCTCTTCTCGACCTGAGGACGCTGTTACGAACCGCGCGGGTCGTGCTTTTCCGTCAAGGCAGCCGCTAACGATCCGTCAAGGGGACTCTTGGTTATCTTCGCAGAATAGCCGATGGCTTGCCGAAAAATCGCATCATTCCCGCGAATCGGGCTGGTTGGGGGCGGTTCGCGAACCGCCCCTACTCGAAGGCCGTCCCGGAACTCAACTCCGTGGAGCACGCCTGGTGCTTTCTCGAAACCAATCCCCTCGCTAACCTCGCCCGCTTCGACACCGTATCCCTCCGCCTCACCGCAAGCCGCAATACCCGCCCCCTCGGACGCCCACCCGATCTTCTAGCCTTCTTCTCCGCCATATAGCAATCCCAACACGGGCGAGACGCCCGCGGCGCGTTTTCAGAAGCGCACACCCGCTATTCCGGCAAGTCGATCTGGCCTTCAACGCGGAAGTGGCCGGAGACCCCTGGCGCGCCGGTATCGGGCTGACCGCCGCCGATGCTCAGGGTGTAATCACCGCCGGCGATGATCGGATGGCCATCCTCCGTCACCATGCCCAAGTCCCGGTTCTTCAGCTCAAAATGAACCTTCTCGCTTGCGCCGGCGTCGAGATGAACGCGCTGGAATCCACGCAGAGCTAGCCGCGGCGCCCCATTCACCGGCGGGAATTTCAGATAGAGCTGAACCACTTCATCCCCCGCCGCCTTTCCCGTATTGGTCACCGTCACATCCGCTCCAACCGGATCGCCTGCATTCACATTGGTCTTCGGCACGCTCAGGTCGGTGTAACTGAACGACGTGTAACTCAGGCCGTAGCCGAATGGATAGAGGGGCTTTCCATCGAAATAGCGATAGGTGCGGCCTTGCATCGAGTAGTCTTCGAAGTTCGGAAGCTGGCTGAGGTTTTTGTAGAAAGTGACCGGTAGACGCCCCGCGGGATTGTTTTTGCCGCTCAGCGTTCGAGCGATCGCCGCGCCGCCTTCTTCGCCGGAATACCACGCTTCGAGAATCGCGCTCGCGTGCTCGCTGGACCAGTTGACGGCCAGCGCGCTGCCATTCATCAGCACAACCACCAAGGGCTTGCCGGTCTTCGCGACGGCTTCGATGAGGGCTTCCTCCGGCTCGGGCAGATCGATGCTGGTGCGGTCGCCGCCGAGGAAACCGGGTTCGTTCACCGGCATCTCTTCGCCTTCGAGTTGGCTGGTGATCCCGACCACGGCAATCACGGCATCGGCATTCTTCGCAGCGGTGATTGCTTCAGGCGAAGGGGCATTGTTCGCCTTCGCCCAAATCAACTGCGCGCGAGGCTGGGCTCCGCCCCTACTCATGTAGCTGACGGTCAGCGCGACCTTCTGCCCTTTCTCCAGGTGCACGCGTCCGACTTGCGCTTCGACCCCGTGGGTCTCCCACTCCTCCGCGACCGTTCTGCCGTCAACCGTCACGTTGGCAAAGCCGGCGGCGCGCATGCCAATGAGATAGTCGCCGGAATCCGGCGGCGTCAGAAAGCCTGTCCATTGCGCGCCAAGGGACTTTATCCCGGCGGCCTCCGCAGGCAGATTGCCTTCGCCGAGGTCAATATTCGGCTCAACCCGGCTCGCGAACGGTGCCGGCTTCGCTCCCGAATCCGGCTCTAGTCCTTCCCGGTTGCTGTACTCCGCTTTGAGCCCCGGCTGGCCATCGGCAGTCGTCAGCAGATTGCCTGGCAGCGGATTTCCGTCGTTGCGCAGGAACTGAGTTCCTGGAACGAACGTGATCTTGGCTTGTGGGAACTCGGCCTTGAGGCCCTCCAGCACGGAGACGCTATGGGTGGGTATGCCATTGTAGTTACCCAGCAGGACCTTCGTCTGATCCGCCAGCGGGCCGACCACGGCAATCTTGGTGATTCCTGATTTGAGGGGCAGAGTGCCATCGTTCTTCAGCAGCACCATGGACTCATCCGCAAGCTTGCGCGCCATGGCGCGGTGTTCGGGGCTGTCGAGTTCCTTCTCGTCGATTTTCGTATAGGGGACCATTTCCGGCGGGTCAAACATGCCCAGCCTGATTCGCGCCGTGAAGAGACGGATAAGCGCCGTGTCGATCGCACTCTCACTGAGGTAGCCCTGCTGCACCGCATCGATGTACGGGTGGTAGTCGTGGTCGTCCTTCACCGTCTCAGTAAAATCGATGCACTCATTATCCATGCCCCGCTCGAGCGAGATCGCCGTTGCCTGTGGCTGCGTGGGGCGGTAGCGGTGGCCGTCGAAGATATCGTGAACCGCGCCGCAATCCGAAACCACATAGCCCTGGAAGCCCCACTTCCCGCGTAGCTGATCTTCGAGCAGGAACTCATTCGCGCAGGCCGGCTGTCCGTTGATGGCGTTGTAGGCGCACATCACCGAGCCCGCGTGGCCCTCCACTACGGTAGCGCGGAACGCCGGCTCGTAGGTGTCGAGCATGTCGTGCTTGCTCACATCCACGTCGGCGAAGTGCCGCGTCGGCTCCGGTCCGCTGTGCACGGCGTAGTGCTTGGGCGTCGAGATCACGCGGTAGTACTTCGGGTCGTCGCCCTGCATGCCGGTCACAAAAGCAACACCCATTCGTGCGGTCAGGAACGGGTCCTCGCCGTACGTCTCCTGCCCGCGTCCCCAACGGGGGTCGCGGAAGATGTTGATGTTGGGCGACCAGAAGTCTAATCCCTCGAAGATGTTGCTATGGCCGGCTCGCACGTCCTGGGCGTGCTTGATCCGCCCCTCGATACCGATGGCTACCGCCATCTCGTGGATCCCCGGGACGTCAAAAGTGGCGGCCAGGCCTATCGGTTCGGGATACTCGGTCGTCCCGTCCACGGCAACTCCATGCAGGGCCTCGCTCCACCAGTCGTAAGCCGGGACGTTCAACCGCGGAATCGCACGCGCCTGGTTCACCAACTGCGAGGCCTTCTCTTCCAGCGTCATGCGGTGTACCAGGTCAGCCGCCCGCTGCTCGATCGGCAGGGATGGATTGAGATAGGCTGGCGGCGCTTCCCCACCCGCACCCTGGGCAGAGAGCGTCCTCACAAGAGCCCAACCGGCCACCACAGCGATCAGCAACTGGAATGAAGCCTTGCGCATCAACCTTGGACTTCTCATGTTTGTAACCTCCTCTTAGGAAAACTCGATCTCACGGCTGATGGGTGGCCCCCCTGCCATGGGAGCGGCCCTGGTTTGCCACCTGGCGCACTGAGCTTTGACCAACGAAAACCAAGCGCTCTTCCCCGCGGCTCAGAACGAGGAGAACACCAAGGCCTATCTCCTCGGCAGCCGCGCATACTCATTGTTGTGGCGGCGGTATATTACAACTTTCTCCCGCAAGGGAGAAGGGCAGCGCGCGGGAGCCGTCTTGGCCTCCATCAGGTGCGCCTCAAGCAGCAACTTCAACCCGACCCATGCGGGTACCGTTTGCGCTGTTCGCTCCACAAAAACCTGTGGCGCCAAATGGCCCTGATGTGTTACC
>Ga0181538_10005407_pt1 | contig 11478 bp, 13 predicted proteins | sample PEATcosm2014_Bin_40_FD_119773 | JGI IMG/M metagenome (GOLD analysis project Ga0181538, IMG submission 119773) | Peatland microbial communities from MTU Mesocosm Facility, Houghton, MI, USA - PEATcosm2014_Bin23_30_metaG | ecosystem: Environmental > Terrestrial > Soil > Wetlands > Peat | place...
CGCCGAGGCCCGTCGACGTCCTGAACACGAGCAGCGTGACGTTGGCGACGCTGCTGTACGGCGCGCGCAGCACCTCGTAGCCAGCCAGCTGCACCTCGAGCGGCTGCACGTGCCCCGGCACCAGCGTCATCCACTGCGACGCCGCGCAGCCACCGGCCAGCAGCAGCATGAGGCAGCATGCCGCCAGGCCCAGCCGCATCGATGTTTAGCCAAGCACATGGCAGCCACATTTATATGGGCCAACACAAAAATCTAGCCAGGATGCACGGCAAGCAGCCCGCGGCCGACGATGACGACGTGGCGCCCGCAGCTAAGCGCCACACGGCCGACGCCGCCGAGGCCGACCGCGGCGCCGCCGACGCCACCAAGACGCTGCGCGATATGGTCGTCGAGCAGTGCAGCAATCCGTGCAGCTGGCTGAGCCTGGTGCCGCGCGACATGATGCGCGACATGCTGTTCCCGCTGGTGCCCCACGACCAGCGCAGGCCGAAGCTGGGCCGCGCGCACATTGCGCCGGGTAGCCGCTACACGCAGACCGGCTTCGAGCTGCCAACGTCGCTGCCTGCCTACCCGCGTGGCCATATGCTGTTTGCAATCTACGACTATGACGGCACCGACGTGGTGGCGGCCTACATGCCGCACGGCCAGGGCGTATGCCGCGACGACAACAACACCTGCACCGCCGTCTACAACCCGCGGACAGGCACGATCGTGCGCCGCCTGCAGGAAGACTGGAAGTCCAAGTGCGCCCTGCCCATCGTCGTGTGGCCGCCGCATGCCGGCGACAGCTGCATCCGCGGCGAGGTAGCCCCTGACATAGGCAACCTTGGATTGTCGACGGCGGTCATCAACGCCGACAACTCCTCGACGCACATCATGTTCAGCCTCGGCGTGTACCTTGACGATGGCAGCGGCACCTATAGCACGCAGCGGCCATGCCGGCCGCAGTTTGGTTTCTCGCAGCAGGCCGCCTTGACTACTATGCACCTACTTGATTTCGAGCAGGAAATCAACAGCCTTGACCTCCCTCCTGGCCGGTACACGCAGTTCTGGAGCATGCATGCTGCGGTGGGCACCGACAATACCTGCTACGTTGCCATCGACCTAGAATTCTACTCTACCGACGACCTGACAACGCTATGGCGCAGCACGAGGTGTTATGCGCTGCGGTACGGCGCCGAGCAGCCATACCGTGCATGGCAGCTGCAAAGCATGGCCAAGCAGGGCCAGCTGCGCGGCATTCTGGTTGACCGCGCCGACCGGCTGCTGTTCTACACGGGCAGGACGCTGTACTGGTACAGCGCCGACGGCCGGCCGCTGGCCACCATCGATAATGACGATGAGCCCATCGTGCGGGTTGTGCTGCTGCACGACGGCACGCTGGTGCTGCTGCATCACGGTGGCTGGATCACAACGCTGCAGCCCGCGGCGGCCGCCGTCCCATAAAATCACGATGGCCATCCCTCCTAGCCCCAGCAGCGCTGCCAAGCGCCCGGCCGACGACGACGATGCGCCAGCCAAGCGGGCCAGTAGCTGCACAACGCCGGCCGGCGAGCAAAAGACGCTACGCGACGTGGTCGGCGAGCAGTGCGCCAACCCGTGCAGCTGGCTGAGCCTGGTGCCACGCGACATGATGCGCGCCATGCTGTTCCCGCTGGTGCCCCACGACCAGCGCATACCGCAGCTTGGCCGCGCGCGCATCGCAGCGGACGGCCGCTACGTCCAGGCTGACCATATGCTGCCGTTGAAGCCGCATGGCTGCGTACGTCGCGCCATACAGTTTGCGATCTACGACTATGACGGCACCAACGTGCTGGCCTGCTACACGGCCTGCGACGGCTACCACTGCAATGTCCGCGACAGCGGCCTGTGCGCCGTCTACGAGCCGAAGGCGGGCACGATCATCACGAATCTGACGCCGAGCGTAGGTTTCGGCCGCTACTGCCTGCCTACGGCCGCATGGCGCTCATCTGTACATCCCGGCATCATCGACGGCGAAGGATTTGATTTCTGGCATTATTCTGGTCGGGCAACGACCATCATCAAACCCGACGGCGCACGCAGCCGGCTTGAGTTCAGCCTCGGCTGGGATTATATCGAAGATGCTTCAAAATATACAGATGTAGTCGACGTCGGTCCCCCGCCAACAACGACAGCAGCGACCGCTGGCTTGCTGGGCTGCTGTCCGCACCTCAGGTTTCCTGCGTCCGACGAAACCAGCATCGCTGCCGTCCGTTTGTTCGATCTGCAACACGAAATCTACGCCCTGCGCGACGTTCCGGAATTCTGGGACCATCGCTGCTGCGTACGTGCCGCTGTTGGCGGCGACGGTACATGGCACATTGTCGTGGACCTGACGCTGTTCTGCAGCGTTGACTCTGTCCCGTTCTGGCGCGGCACGCGCTGCTACGCCGTGCGGCTTGAAGTGCTGGCTCCGCTGCGTGCATGGCCGCTGGATCCGCCTGTGGGCCATGTGCGCGGCATCCTGGTAGACTGCGACGACCGCTTGCTGATCTACACGCACAACAAGCTATACTGGTACAGCATCGACGGCCGGCTGCTTGGCATTATCACAAGCAAGCATGGCAGCATCATAAAGGTGCTGCTGCTGCGCGACGGCACGCTCGTGCTGCTGCACGACAATGGCCAGATCTCGACGCTGCAGGTCGCGGTCCCATAAAATCACGATGTCCATCCCTCCTAGCCCCGGCAGCGCTTCCAAGCGCCCGGCCGACGACGACGGTGCGGCAGCCAAGCGGGCCGGTAGCGCCACGCCGCCGGCCGACGCCGTCGAGACCACGGCCGAGGCCCATGGCCACAGGACGCTGCGCGCTGCCGTCGTCGAGCAGTGCAAAAATCCATGCAGCTGGCTGCACCTGGTGCCGCGCGACATGATGCGCGCCATGCTGATCCCCCTCGCGCCCAACGACGCCCGCGGCCGGCTGCTCGGCCGCGTCGGCACGATGGACCCACACCGCCACGTGGTGGTTAGCTCGCCGCTGGCCGCAGTTGGTCGCCGAAGCGAGTTCCACTTTGGTCTCTACGAGCACGACGGCACGAACGTCATCCTCAGCCGCGCGTCGCCCGACGACGACGAGGATCATCTACTCTTTGCGCCGAGGACGGCAACGGTAGTACAGCGCATGACGAGGACAGGCTGGCCGGAGGCAGGCGATCTGCCATGGGTCGTCACGCGCTACAGCAACAGCCCCGATCTCTTCTACGGCACGGGAACCGTGCCACCATCAAGCGGCTATGCTTACAAAGCCATGCTGGTCGATATTGACAACACAGTCATGACGGTCGAGCTCAGCTTTGATTTTTTTGAGCTCGCCGCCCATCCTGGGCTTACATGGCCGCATCTGGTGCTGGCACGCGCTGCTAGCATCACGCGCGTCAGCTTGCCCGACTTGGCAGCCAGGTTCGGTCGTGGCAGGAACATGAGGTTCCCAAGGGACGGGACCTTTGTACAGGCTGCCATGGGTGCTGATGGCACATACTACGTCGCCCTACGTGGAGTTTATCATATTAGTCCTGGATCCGAGGCAGAACCCGCCGCTTGCTACGCGACCGGGCCTGAGGTAGAACATACTGTTTGCTACGCGATCCGGCCTGGCGCCGTCGCGCCCTGCCGCAGCTGGAAGCTCTTCCATGCCCCGCGCAACGGCATACTTGTCGACTGCGCCGACCGCATCCTCGTCCACGACTACGGACACTTGGACTTGTACAGCGCCGACGGCCTCCACCTGCAGAGCGTCCGGCTGCCGCACAACAACATTGTCAAGGTCGTGCTGCTGCGCGACGGCACGCTGGTGATGCTGCACGCGCCCGACGGCGTCATTTCGATCATGCCGACGGCCTAGGGCAGCATGCCCTAGGACCCTGCCGGGCTGTGCTCGTTGGCTTGGCTGCACCACAAAAAATGCTGCGCTTGTTGTTCCTGTCTGCTGCCCTGGTGGTGCTGGCGTCGCTCCAGCTGCTCGATACCGACTGTTTGGGCAGCGAGCCGCGCAGCCCGCTCTGCCTGCCTGAGCTGCATGCTGGCGCGCATGCTGCCCCCCTACCCCCTGCCGGCGACGACGAGGTCAAAGTCGCAGAGCCGGCCGGCGACGCCGACGACAACGAGCTGCTCGAGGCCATCGGCGAGGGCCTGTGGGTGCCGCTGGCCGCGGTGTTTGAAGAGCAGCCGGCGCTGCTTGCCGACATGGCCGCACCGCTTGCTGGCCTGTACAACCAACTGCTGCCCAAGCCGGCGGCCACCAGCAGCATCGGGCAGTTTGCTGCGCTGCACAAGCGCTTGGTGGCCTACTATGACTTTGTCACAAAGACGCTCGGCGGCATCGTGCCGACGCCGCAAAACTACGCTGCCTGGGTCCGCAAGCAATGCCACCTGCCTGCCCAAGGCGCGCCTGACGCAGCCCACCAGCAAGCAGAGTGTGTCCGCGCCATCGTCAACTACATGCGGCCGGAGGAGCTGGCCACAATCGCCAACCTGACGCTGCATGCGCTGGCCGAGCTGCTGCCGTACGTCATCGAGGTGCTGACGCCCCAGGCACCAAGTGCCCCGGCCGACGCCGAGGTGCTTCCTCGGGGCTGCTGCGGCTGCGGCAAGAAGCTACACATGCCGGCCAGCATGTCCATGCATGTCAAAGACAACGAGGCGGCCTCTTCCTGGTATACAGAGGACGACACGGCCGACGCCGTGCTTGCCGACGCACCCGGCCGCATGGCCTCGCCTGACTACACCCCCACAATGGCCGACAAGCAGGCGCGCGACGACCACAAGCCCTTCGACAGCCGGTTCGATATCCTCCAGGCCGACGGCACGCCTGACATCGACGCCATGCGCATGTACGAGGACACGGCGGCAAGGTACAAAGAAGCCTTCGAGCGCATGGCCGCGCTTGGCTACAGGATCACTATGCCGGACGGGCCGCCGCCTGCCGGCCACGAGGCGATGTACGAACCGACCCCTGCCGGCCACCATGCGGCGCAGGTCTACAAGAGCCGCCTTGACGAGGAGCCGCGCGGCGAGCTGTATCCGCAGCAAACAGCCGAGGAGGCCAAGCTGGCGCTGCGGGCCGAGCGCGCAGCCAAGCGCGCGGCCGTGGCAGCCGAGGCCAAGGCCAAGGCGGCGCGCGAGCGCCAGGCGCAGATCGAAGAGTGCCAGCAGACCGGACATTGCTACTTTTAAACTGCTCTTCGTCAGCATCCTCGCACCCCACGACACCGCCCGGCGAGCGTAGCGAGCCGGCGCAGGGGGTCCTAGGGGGGCCGCAGGCCACCCTAGACTACAGCTGGCGGATGATCTTGATCCATTCCTCGCCGGCCGGGTGGCCGACCTCGGCGGCGCACTTGAGGGCGAGCAGCAGCGCCATCGTGACGTCGTCGTTCTTGCCGTCGGCCTTGCCGGTCCAGCCGACGGTAACCTTGCCGTTCTTGAGCACGGCGCGCAGCTGCCATGCCGACAGCTGCGTGCAGATGCGCTCGCGCATGCGCCCGTTGGCCGTCGTCAGGTTGAACGCCGAGCCGCTGGGGTCGCCCGGGCCGGCGACAAACATCGAGCTGAAGAACAGCGCCTGGTCGCGCAGCTTGTCGGTGAGGCGCCGCGTCATCTCGTCCTTGAGCAGCGCGGTCTGGTCGATGCCGCGCCGCCGGTCCTGGCCGCGGCCGCTGAGGCGCGGGATGTGGCAGCCCGGGGCCAGCGCCGTCTTGATCAGCGACTTCCACAGATTCTCGCCCTGGTTGCCCGGCGCGTTCTCGGGCAGCCAGATCAGCGGCACGTGCGCCATGTTCTTCATCGCACGGATGGTCTGCACGGCGTGCACAATGTGCTCCTCCTCGATGCGGTAGTCGCCGCCCGTCAGGTGGAACGAGTCGGCGTAGATGAGCTGCGGGGGGACACGAGGGGCAGAATTAGTACAAGCCTAGCCCATGCGCGACTGGTTCGGCCTCGGCGCGACCGAGCCGCGGCGGCTGTGGCCGTATTGCATCGCGATGGTCGAGCAGACGCAGAACCAGGTGTGCGCGCTGGACGCCCGCATGGCCGGCTCGCTGATCAACTACATGCAGCAGATGGCCGAGCAGCCGGCCGCCGACCGCGTCGCCGTCGTCATGTTCTGGATGCTCGTCAACGCCTACCCCGGCGCCGAGCACATGGTGCTGACGACGATGTGCCCCGTGCGCTGGTCGCCCGCCATGGCGCAGCGCGGCGTCGCCTACATGAAGCACCTCGTCGGGCAGCTCGAGAGCGTCGCGTTTTCGCCCGTCAACATGCTGCGGCTGGCCGCCGAGATGCACGCGCTGCTGTGCTACGACGTCAACACGCAGCGCTTCCAGGTGCCGCTGCCGCCGCTCTACGTCGGCGTCGAGAAGCGCCGCCGCGCCCAGCAGGAGCGCGAGGCCACCTCCAGCGACATGCGCGCCATCGAGGCCGAGGCCCGCCGCAACATGCCGCCCCGCGACGAGCGGCCCCGCCTCCGCCCGGGCATGGTCGTCGACGACATGGTCGGCCTCCTTAAGGGGCGTGCCGCCCCTTGAACCCCTGCATCCGCCGAGGCGCCTTCGGTGCTCGGCGGGGGTGGGCAGGGGGCCCGGAAGGCGTCGCCCACGCTGGCGCCCCACCGCCAAGCGAATTTTTAAAACACACGCAAAAACGAGCAAAAATGACCTACCGCAAGCTTGTGTGGCGTCTCTGGGTAGACGGCGACGATGGCAAACTCGTTTTCGCCGCCCAGCGCAGCGTCGAGGCCGAGGCACACGTAGGGAGGTATGCCGCGCGGCTCCAGCGGCTGGTGTGTGCGCAGCCAGCGGTTTTCGGCGTCGCCCAGGGCGTAGCGGCTTTGGTCCTGCGTGACGGCCATCTGCTCCTGCGCCATCGTGCCGACATCGTCCAGGTAGAGCCAGGCGAGGCGGTTTTGGCGCGTTTTGCTCTGCCACGGCGGCATGATGTGCCGCATGTGCTGGCACGTCCAGGACGTAGTGGTCTGCATGCAGTCGGCGCACGGCTGGCCGACGCGCACCAGGCGCATGCGCGGCTGCCCGTTTTCGTCGACCTGCGCCAGCAGCCGCATAAAGAAGTTGTCCTTGTCGCCGGGCGTCGACAGCAGCGCCGTGATGGTCCGCCGCTGCGTCTGGATGGGGAACATGCCCTTCTTGAACACATCGGGGTCGGGCTCGAAGGCGGCCTCGTCGTAGGTCTGAAAGTGCGGCCGCTCGCCTCGGATGCTCTGTGGAGGCAGCAAAAGTGAGCATTTTACGGCTGCGCCAACGGGACCCCGATCACTAGGCTGCAGCGCGGCACCGTTTAGTAGAGATCGCGCAGACATGGGCTGTAGGCAGGAAACACCGCGGTGTCGGCGTCCAGCAGCCTGACGGGCGCCTCGAGGCGGCGGTACAGCGTCGCCGCGAACAGGCCGTGCGGCACGACCATGCCGCGGCCGTCGTCGGCCAGGCACTGGAAAAACTCGTCGATGCGCTGCAGCTGGTCGTAGCGCGTGCTGGGCGGCATCAGCTGGCACAGAAAGTCGTGCAGCCACGTCGCGTGCGGCGCCGTCGCCCACAGGCCGCCGCCGGTCGCGTGCGCGTCAAATTGGTAGGTGCGCGGGTCCAGCCGCATAGAGTCGACGGCGTGCCAGCTAACCGTGCGCTGCAGATTGCGCCGCACAGCCAGCGACACGGTGTGGTCGCGCAGCGTGAACGCCACGCCCAGCGCTGCGTCGGGCTCGTCGGGCAGCTGCGCCAGCATGTCGTCGAGCAGCGCGCGCAGGCTGTGCTTGAAGATGGGGATGCCGGCGTCGTCGCGCTCGTCGGCCGCCGCACGCATGCCCTCGGGCAGCCTCGCGTCCATCAGCAGGTCGGGCTGCATGTGCACGCCGTTGTGGTCGCCGACGACGACCAGGTCGAGGTCGGCCGCGGCGACGTACTCTGCGTGCACCTCGGCCATGTGCTTGAAGCCGGGCCGCTTGTGCAGCTCCCACGACGCCATGCCGAGGCGGATCGCGGCGTCGAGGCCCTGCGTGCACGGCGCGTTGCTGTGTAGCAGGTAGCGCAGCACGTACAGCGTCACGAACGGGCAGGCCGTCGTGCCGATATCGCCCTGCACCTGGCTGGCCGTTAGGGCCGCGACGCAGACGCCAAACTGCGGCGGCGCCGCCATGGCGGTTTTGTGCAGGATTTTATGATTCTCGGTGCCGCAGCGCCAGCTCCTCAAAGTCCTCGAGCTCCTGCAGCGACGCGTGCTGGTCAAAACAGTGGTGGTAGGCGCCCTCGCGGTAGCGCTGGTGCTCGTCGAGCGACAACGAGCTCGTGCGGCACTCGTGCGGGCAGCGCACCCATGTGTTGCCAGCCTGCAGGCAGCAGGCCACGCAGGCCTCATATTCGGCGCAGCATCGTCCCGCTAGCTCGGTCGGCGCGGCATCCTCGAACTGCCTCGGCCTGAGGGGTTCAGCGCTGCGGTGGCACAATTTGCAGGGGTTGGGCGACGACAGCGACGGCAGGCAGCAGCCGCGCGACCGTACAAAGCCGCGGTCCGAGCACACGCGTGCCTTGCTGTCCACAATCATGGGGCCGTGGTCGACAAAGTGGCAGCCGTCCGGCAGCGTGCGCAGGTCGTCGTCCGTCGCGTATACCAGCACATTGTAGTCATCCGGGGCTGGCGCCGGGTCGACAAAAACGCGCGGCACGGGCGTTGGCCGCCGCGCCGGCGCCATATGGTCCGGCCGCAGCGCCACGACGGCGTAGAGCAGCAGCAGCGCGAACCCGCCGACGATCAGCACGAAGAACCGCCGCATGATAATGTCCCGTTTATCGTGCTCGCTACATGTCCATCGGGCTGGCATTGCTGCCCCACGGGTCGCTCGAGCCCATGAAGGTCCAGTTTGCGCCGCCGACGGGGCCGTGCCCCATGCCCAGCTCGTAGGTACTCTCGAACGCCCAGCCGGGCCCCGCGGCGTCGGCAACCGGCGTCGGCTGCAGCACGGTGAGGTCGGCCAGCGCCGGCGCCAACACCGGCGCAGCAGCGTACTCTTGCCGCAGCTCCTCCTCCAGCGTGGGCTCGGGCGGCGTCGGCGGCGGCTCGCACACCTGCACGAGGCCTTGCAAAAAGTCGGGCAGGCCCGTGGTGTCGACCGGCACGACGTAGACGGCCGTCGTGGCACGCGGCGCCTCGGCGTCGTCCGGGTGCAGCATGCAGGCGGTTTTTTATTGGTACACTAGGACGGTCCGCTGCTCGTTTGCGATGGCGCCGATAACGCAGCACATGCCGCCGACCATCAGCACCACGGCCAGGCACAATTGCCACCAGCTAAACTGCGACGGCATGACATCAAAAAAGCCGATGACAAAAGAGCCGCCAACTACCAGGCAAGCACCCGCCAGCAGCAGCACGGCAAGGGCGAGCGCGACCACGCCGGCGGCGCAGGTCCCGCTGTAGCATGGCTTGTCATCGTCCATGCAGGCGGATTTTTATTGGTCATGTGTGCATGCCGTCCGGCCCGGCATGTGCAACAACCAGCCCCGGCATCGGCTCGTCGGCGGTGCTTGGCGTCCGGCGTGACCCGGCGACCAGCGCCGGCGCTGGCTCGTCGTCGGACAATGCCGAGCCGACGTCCTCATCCGTATCGGCGTCCAGGGCCGACAGCCACGCCGGCAAGGCCGAGGGTTGCATCGTCCGTGGCCGGTACCACTCTACGTACTTGGCCATCCAAATGTACGTGTCGGGGAGGCCGTGCCGGTCGCTGAGCTTGTGCGGGGTCCACTCTACGCGGCCCCTCAGCGCGCGCTGCGACATGCAAGCTTTTGATTGTGTGCCGTGCGGTGTGCTGTGCCACTCTACTAAACACGTCGCGCGTGCGGTTTGTCGACCGTGATGCTGCTCTTTGCGTCGTGCTGGCCGGCCGGCCGCCGACGCCGCGACTCTGCGGCCGACGTGCCGCTGCCGCGGCTGCCCTGGGTGTTCGACGGCAGCCCGACGAGCAACAAGGTGCTGCTGGAGCTGTTCGAGCAGTGCCCGCTGTGGATGTTCGGCGCGCTGGCCGTGCTGTCCAAGCCGTTCCTCGAGCAAGCACGCTCCATCTACCAGAAGCGCCTGCTCGACTACGGGCAGCTGCAGCTGCAGCGGCGGGCGTTCATCGGCGCCTCGTTCCTGAGCAGCGCCGTCGCGCGCGAGTATGCCGGCTGCACCGAGCTCGACCTCTACAACATGGGCGGCTGCCTGGCGCGCTGGCTGGACGACGCCGCACACGGCATCATGACCGACGCCGACCCGTACCCACTGTCGCACGGCTACTACGACCAGCTGCGCATCGGACCCAAAAAGTACGTCGAGCACGGCCCCCACGTGCAGTATCACGCCGATTATGCCGACCAGCGCGAGGTCTACCGCTCGTGCTACTTTTACGGCGACCGCCACGGCCTCGAGCAGCGCTACTGCTGGACGCACATGAAGCGCCTGCAGCTGCAGCGGCACTTCAAGTTTGGCTTGTGCTACGCCGAGGAGATCATGCTCGGCGACGACTGCCTCGTTGGCCTGCTGCGCCGCTGGGCGCGTGGCCGCGTCGACCACCGCAACCCCCTCGCGCTGACCGAGCTCATGCTCAACTTTTATGCGCCCGACGCCGACGCCACGCAGGCACCGCGCGCCGTCGACGTGCAGCCATGGGGCCGCGTGCTGCTCGCCTTCCACTACACGACCGACCCCGTCGCAAACTGGACCTGCATCGTGCCCGGCAGCGAGCCCGCTGCACCAGCCGCGCCGTCAGCCTCGCTGCGCTCGGCCGCGGCGCTTGGTGCGGGATGTGAAGGGGGTACGGGGGGCGTTAGCCCCCCGGGGGGTGAGGGGAGCGTTAGCCCCCCTGGCGACGAGTTTCTCGTGCGCCTGGCCGCCGAAGCGATCGCCAGCCCCCTCGGCGTCGCCTCCATCAGCACGCTGCTGCGCACGCTGCAGCTGGCCGACCACGCCGTCGCCTTCGCCGACACCTGCGCCGCCTACGACCACTGGTACTTTGTCACCTGGGGCTCATGCGCCCACGCCCTGCTCTACATGTGCCACAATGCCCCCGAAGTCGACGCCCGCGACACCGGCATCATCTGCAAGTGGGGCGACCGCCGCTTCTTCATCGTCCGCAGCCGCACCCTCACCACAGCCCTCGAGGCGTCTATCTGGCTCGACGCCAAGCATCCCCTGACCATCCGCGCCGCCATGCAGGACGCCGCCGCCAAGTCCGTCCTCAGCACCCTCAACTGCCCCCGCTTTGTCGAACTCGAGCAGGAATGGATGCCCAAGCACCTCGTCGTCGCCCGCGGCCAGGCTGCAAAACCAAGCTGATTTACTTGAGGGGAGACTGCATAAAAACAACCCTGCTACAGAGGGCGCAACCCTGCTACAGAGGCCGAAAATCCTCTGTAGCCAAGTTGATTTTTCTCTGTAGCAGGGTTGCGTTCCTCTGTAGCAGGGTTGCGCAACCCTGCTACAGAGAG
>Ga0181538_10005415_pt1 | contig 11464 bp, 6 predicted proteins | sample PEATcosm2014_Bin_40_FD_119773 | JGI IMG/M metagenome (GOLD analysis project Ga0181538, IMG submission 119773) | Peatland microbial communities from MTU Mesocosm Facility, Houghton, MI, USA - PEATcosm2014_Bin23_30_metaG | ecosystem: Environmental > Terrestrial > Soil > Wetlands > Peat | place...
CGGACGACAGGAATTCTTGCGAGGGACAACGGGAGCGCGTTCGGACCTCGTCTGAGACGTTCCGCCGCCGGAAGATTATGATGGTCGAGAAATGATCGATCCCATCATTTGGCTTATTGCTTGCGGAAGGAAATGCGTCAGGCAGTCCAAGTAAGGTGTATCTTGTGCGCGTCGTCAGGATGCCGTACTCGAATATTTCCTGCAAAGCGCTCGGATTTCAGAGATCATCTGCGGAATCTCCATACCCGATGTGTCCTCTGCACCCGATTTGGGGTCGTATTCCAGTGACATGTAACCCTTGAATCCTGCCTGGGCGAAAACCTTCCAGATGCGCTCTAGATCAATCGCACCCCCGCTGTCAAAGCGGTCCAGAATGTGCGCATTCGTTGCGTAGGGAATACAAGCTGCAATTTGCGCGTATGCATCCTGAGATGGAGTTGGAACGAAATGCGTGATATCGAGAGTGATCCCCGCATACGGCGAATCGACGCGATGCATCACTTCCAAACACGTATCCGCGTTCTGCGAAACGCCCCGATTGTTTTCAAGAGATAACGTAATTCCCTTTGTGCCGGAGTATTCGACCGCGGCTTTCATCGTCTCGACCACCCAGTCCGTCGCCTGTGCCAGCGAAACACCTGGCGGCAGGTTGCCGGCTAAAATGCGCAACTGCGGGGCGCCAAGCCAGCCAGCAATGTCTACCCACTTCCTTATGTCATTCACGACGTCGGCGCGTTTGGCCGGATCCGCCTGAACCGTTCTGGATCCACAGGCCGCACCAATAATCGCAACGGCATTTTTGTATGCCAGGTAGCGGAGACTCTCGAGATAAGCTGGCTCCGTGGACTTGAGATAATAGACGGTCATATCGACGCCATCCAGACGCAGGTCTACAGCACTGCGAATGAAATCCTCCATCGTCATCTGGCCGCCCATCAGTTGTTTGCGAAAAGAATAGGCAGAACAGCCGGACAGAAGTCGCGGAATTCCTGCCACAGCAGGACGAGTATCTTGCGCCACGGCCTCGATTGCGGGTGATCCTAGTAGTCCGGCTCCCGCACCGCCCAACACGCAAGCTCCAGCGCTCTTCAGAAACTCGCGACGCGCTATCTCACGCTGCATACTTATCTCCGTACGCCCTTTCATGTTTGCAACCGTCGCCCATTGGGAAACGAAATCGCGCAAGCCGCTGTTACTTATGCCGCGCGACCTGACCTATTCAGCCATAGTTCACCTTGGATGAGGCGCAGCTAAGCTCTATATCTGTAAGTCTCGTCGTCCGCCATCGCAAAGCGCCAAGCAGTGTTCACACCTGAAGCCCGAGAGTGTGCTCTATGTAAGTCTTGCTGAGTTCGGCGGACTCCTTCGGTGTTCTTGTGGATCCCTGGGGTTCACGATCAAATTCCACGATCGCCCAGTTATGGAAGTGAATCGCTCGCAATGCGGAAGCCACCGCGGGCAGATCCACCGTGCCCTGGCCAAGCTCGACGAACTCATAGCCGTTGCCCGTGTTAGTTGGCTTCACATCCTTGAAATGAACGAACAACAGACGATGTGCGTATTGCTGCACGGCAACTGCCGGATCTCCGCCACCTTGCTTGTAATGTGCGACGTCAAGCAAAAGCTTCACGTATCGCGGATCGGCTGCATCCAAAATCTTTGCGAGTTGCTCGGGCGATTGCGCAATGGACCCCATATGATTGTGAAGTGCGATCTGCACTCCGTGGTCCATAGCCCGTTTGCCGACTTCGGTAAGCATTTTCCCTGTCCGAATGTACTCATCGGAAGTGAACTTTCCGTCGGTTCTGAAGGTGCCGAGAACCTGAAGGTACATGCCGCCGGCCGCACTTAGATATTTTGCGTGATCCTCATGCATGGCGAGACTAGCTGCCTCTTCGGACGGATCGAGAGCAAGATCGCCGCTTGAAAGCGCCGTAAAGATTAGATTCGCAGCGGCGAGTTTCTCTTTGATCACGGCCGGATCCGGAATCAGTTTTACCGCATTTGCCCTTAGCTGAATGCCTTTATAGCCAAGCGATGAGATGTCCGCAATCGCCCCCGTTAGATCGTCACCCCAAGTGATCGCGGCGTAGCCGACGCGAATTCCCGAAGGCCCGTGAGCCTGTTTCACATCGAAGGACGACGAGTTTCCCGCCGGATCGAGCAGCGTGGGACCAAGAAGCGCAAGCGCCGTTCGCGGCGCTGTGGACACGGCTGCGACCGATCCTGCCGCATGCAAGAATTGCCTTCGCGAAAACTCCATGATTATCTCCCTTTATAGGTTGTGGCGGGTGTGGCGAATCTCGCTTGACACCCGCATGTTGATCCTTCATTCGCAGCCCATGACAGGCAATGCAAGCCGAACCGCGACTTGATGAGACTTTCTCGACGTCACTGGTTTGTCGATTCATTTCTTTCTGGCTGTTAGATTGGGACACATTCAAGTTTTGGAACAATCAGATGAATGACCGCGATTGCAAAGAGGTAGACGGTTCCAGCCATCACAAACAGTGGAGTGTAGTTACCGTGCGTCAATGTGAGGACTAACCCGACCAGCAGACCAAAAAACATCATGGCGAGTGATCCGCCGCAAGCCCCGATGCCGACCACTGAAGCCACGGCGCGTTGCGGGAACATGTCGGAGACAAGCGTGAAGAGATTTGCAGACCATGCCTGGTGTGCGGACGTGGCCAGGATGATGAGAGCAACAGCTTCCCACATTGATCGAGTGCGGCCGATCAGCATGATCGGCGTCATTAACAACGCATAGAGGAGCATCGCCGACTTACGAGAACGATTTACAGTCCAGCCCCGTGCAATAAGACGCGCGGGGAGCCAACCGCCGACCAGACTTCCGATCGAGCACGAGCTATACACCGCGAGCAAGGGCAGTCCCATACTCATTAGGGTCAGACCAAACCGCGCATGCAACATTCCGGGCAGCCAGTAAAGATACAACCACCAGATCGGGTCGGTTAGCACTTTGCCAAGAAGGAAGGCCCACGTCTGCCGGTATCGAGTCAGACGCGACCACGCAATCTTATTCTCAACTCGCGGAACCGAATCTTGATTGATGTACGCAAGCTCGGAGGAGGAAACGCTGCGAACCTCTCCTGGACGGCGGTACATGGTGAGCCACAGAACGAGCCAGAAGATGGCAAAGACGCTTGTCGTCAGAAATGTGAAGCGCCATCCCAGTCGGTAGAGGACAAAGGCCGTGATGAACGGCGCCAGAGTGGCTCCAATATTTGTGCCGGAGTTGAAGATGCCCGTGGCCAAAGCGCGCTCTTTTCGAGGGAACCACTCTGCCACCGCCTTGATTGCAGCTGGGAAGTTTCCAGCTTGTCCCAGCCCCAAAGCAAAGCGCGCAATGGCAAGACAGATTACTGCTCCCGACAAATTCCCTATCATCGCCACCCAATGTCCGGAGCCTACTCCGGGCAGTTGTCGCAAAAGCCGGCCGAGCATCGCAACTAAGTAATGGAGATCGCCTGTAACCGCAGGCACGCCCGCAAAGTAGTGACTCATGGAGGCGAGAGTCCAAAATGAGAGCGCTACAGCATAACCGATCCGGGTACCCACCCGATCGACAAACCGGCCGGCGACCAGAAGTCCGATTGCGTAAGCCGCAGAGAAAATCGAGACAATTGCTGCATACTGAACTTCAGTTAGACCGATGCCAACTCTGGGATCTTCCAACGTTGGTTTCAGCAACGCTAGTACTTGCCGATCCATGTAGTTCAGCGTTGTTGCAATGAACAGCAGTGCGCAAATCCTCCAGCGGTACCGCGTCATTGGCCCCGAACGAGCGAGTTGCTCCCCAGTGGGAAGCTCTGCGACGGTGGTTTGTGCTTGTTGCAATCTTGCTCCTAAGTCATCGCGGATGAATTATTCGGCACCGATGGACACAAAACCCGGATTCAGAATTTCGGAGCGCGCCAGCGCTTCGGACATAGCTGTCTTCGGCAACTTCGCCAATGCATCTGTAACAATGCCGGGGGTGAGCACCTCAGGTAGCAGTTGTGGGCTGTTCTTTCCGGGCACATACAGAGCATAAGCCGGAACGCCACTGCGGCCCAGAGCGTTCAGTGCTTCGGTGATTGCTTCATGGCGTTGCGTCCAGTCGGCACGCAGCAGAGCTACGTTTGCTGCGCCAAACACCTTCTGCACCTCGGGCTGATCGAGAGCCACACGCTCGTTCACTTGGCAACTCAGACACCAACTCGCCGTAAAATCCACAAATACGGGCCGGCCTTGTGCCAGGTAGCGGTTAACGGTTTCAGCGGACCACGGTTGCCAGCCGTCGCCCACTGCGGTTGAGGTTGGAGTTGCTGAGGCGACCTTTAGCTTGTCCGGAGCAACCACGCTTACCGCGATCACTCCAAGCAGAATCAATGAGGCAACGGCCGCGGACCAGCGCCTCGCCGGCCACCGTCCGAGAAACCAGCCGGCCACGGCCAACAGCAGGAAGCTCGCCAGCAGCGCAGCTAGAATGTTGGCTCCGTAGGCCTGTGCCAACACCCACGTGAGCCAAATGACAGTGGCGAAAATTGGTATCGAAATCGACTGCTTGAGCACATCCATCCAAACGCCGGGACGGGGCAGCAGGCGCGTCCAGGAAGGCTGGAGCGTGATCCCAACATACGGCGCAGCCAGACCAAGCGCCAACGCCGTAAAGACAGCAAAGGTGACCCCTGCCGGCTGCGCCAGGGCATATCCGATGGCCGCCCCCATGAAAGGCGCCGTGCACGGTGTTGCCACCACCACCGCCAACACGCCAGTGAAGAAGCTGCCGGTGAAACCCTGCCTGGCGGCTAACGAGCCGCCCGCGCTGGTAAGCGTGAGACCAATCTCAAACTGCCCGGCCAACGAAAGGCCAAGGAAGAAAAGCAGTCCGGCCATCAAGGCTAAAAATACCGGCGATTGGAACTGGAATCCCCATCCCAGCTTTGCTCCACCCGCGCGCAGCGCCAGCAGCACCGCAACAAGCACCCAAAAAGAAATCAGGATGCCCGCGGCATACACAAATCCATGCACCCGCAGCCGGCCCCGTTCTTCCTTCCCACCATTCACCAGCGCGAGTCCTTTAAGGAAGAGCACCGGAAAAACGCACGGCATCAGATTCAGGATCATTCCACCCAGAAACGCCAAGCCAAAAATCTTGATCAGCTGAGACCAGTCAAGCGGGACATGCGCTGGAGCCGAAACTGGCTTCGGGGAATCCACCACCACAGCCTGCGTGGCAGCCGAGGTAGGTACAGCGGAAACGGCTGGCGTCGAAGGAACATTGGCGCTGGCCATCGCCACACTACCCGGCAATGCAGCAACCTCAAATGCGCGACCGCGGGAAAGCTCCAGGACTCCATCCAGCGCAGGCGGATTGTCTTCGAGGTTTGCAGCCTTCTTGAGATTAAGAACGAGACCCGCCGACATTGGTGTCAGCTTTTGCGGCGCGGCGTTGTCTAAGATGCCCGGCTCCGCGGGAAAAAATGTGGCCTCCGTCTCACCTTCTCCGGTTTGAACAATCAGCCGGAATCCTTCGCCCGAAGGACGAAACGCAACCTTGTAGCCCGAGGGCAGCGGCTTTGGAAGCTTGCCGATGAATCGCTTGAAGATCGTGGCATCGGAAGCCAGCGGCAAAGATTTCACTGGATGGTTATAGATTTCGCGGCTAAGCTCTAACTCCGCTCTGCCGGGCACGCAACTCGTCTGGCACACCAGCCAATTCACGTTCGCGTGAAAAACAGCCGGACCAGGCTTTGCCGTCTCGGTAACGCTCAGCTTGAGCGGGAAAAGCACCTCATCCTCATACCCAAAATCCATTAAGGGCCCGAGAGGTAAGCGCTTCGGCGCGGGAAACTGCAAGGCACCCGCCGTGATTCCTTGTGGCAATGTCCATTGAACATGCGGCGGCAAGCCCGCATCGCCCGCATTCTTCCAGTAGATGTGCCAGCCCGGCTCTATTTTGAAGTACAGCCCGGCATCGGCGGCCTCACCTCGGTTCAATCCCTGAGGAAGAACGATGAGTTGCACTTGCACATGAGCCGCATCAACTGAACTGCTCGCAGCCAGCGCAGGCATGCCGGCTGCGAACAAGAAGTAAAGCACGAAACTCAGGCTTGGAAGACGCATTCTAAGTAACAGACTCTCTTGTTGGAGGTTCCTGGAGAAAGGGCGGCAACCTATTCGGAATTCATTGCGGAGGCGCGGTTGACGCTTGCGGTGGAGGCGCTGTCGAAGGCGGTGTCGGCTTTCCGCTAATGGTATCTGCTTCCATCACTTCAATCCGCGTTCCGTCCGGATCATAGAGGTTCGCCTGACGCTTCTGGTTCTTACCCACGTGAACCACGATCTCGCGTTTATAGACATTTTTGTAGTAAGGCTCGGCTTCCAGTTTGGCCACCGCATCCGGAACGCTGGGAACCACCAGGCAGAGATGATGAGCCCCACCACGTTTGGTCGGCTCGGGTACTTCCTTGGTGAGCATGAACTCGACGTAATCAGTGCCGTCCGGAACTCTTAGATTGACGTAAGACAGTGTTTGGCCGTCGGCGCTGCCCCGCCAAAACTCTTTGAACCCGAGAACGTCGGTATAAAACTTATACTCAGGATCCATGGGCGGAGGAACGATGACCCCAATATGAGTCATGTGGCCGGAAATCGCGTTGGGGTTTATAAATTGGCCTTTGGTCTGCATCGTCTTGCCATCGGGCATATATTGGACCATCTCGATGGTCTCGCCATCCGGATCTTTCACGTCGAAGCTGACATTCCCAATGCGAGCTTTGTGCGCCTGAGCTGGAACCTTGAAGCCCTTGGATGCCAGATAGGCTCTCATCGCTTCAATGTCGTCGGTTATTAACGAGTAGTGAGTCATCCTATCGGTATCAGGCGCATGCTCAGGGTAGAGCTCGATCACCTGGTCGTCGTTGATTTTGAAAAATGTCATGATCAGCGACCCGTCAGGATTCTTCAGGTTATAGGGCTCCTCGAATCCGAGAAACTGGCCGTAAAATGCGCGCGACGCATCAAAATCGTGAGCAAGGAGTCCGATGTGCGAGACACCAAGGATGCGCGGCCGTTGCGGTGTTTGTGCTGTAAGCGTAGTGGCAAAGAAGACACTTCCCAACAGGAGCGCACATCCAAGAAGCTTTCGGCCGCGGCGGCCGAACAGTTTAGTTAACAAATCAGCAGTTTTTCGAGTAGCCATTTCGGAAACTTCCTCCATTCCCATTTGATAAATCTGGCATGTTATACGGCCGGCTGCAGTATCCAATAAGCAGAGATCCCGCAGCGAAAGTCGAGAGTTTGCACAAATCCAACGTTCGCTCCCGAATGATCAAAAGAGCGTGGCAAGAGCACGGTGTGAAGCTTCCTGGCTTGCCGCCTCAGAAGGTGCTATTCCAATAGGCGTGCTGCCCTATGTAGCGATCGTCGGGAAGGTTCTTTAAAATTGCCCGCTTCAAATCCAAAGCATTCATACCACCCTGGGTCTTGTACAACACCGTGCCGTCCATTCCAATCAGGACCGTATACGGAGCACCGCCAGTCCAACCTGTCCCGAAGGCCTTTACCGCTTCGGACGAATCGAAGCTGTTAAAAAGCAGGTTCCTGTTGATGGCATGCTGCTGCTGAAGGAAGTCGAGGACGAATTTCTTTTCGTCTGGATTGTTGATGCTGACGGTCACAATCTCCAATTGGCGTTTGGCAAACGTCCGCACCATCTTTTCCAGATCAGGAAACTCTACGACGCATGGCCCGCACCACGTAGCCCAGACGTTCACGAGCAAGAGTTTGTCGGTGCCCACGTTTTTCCGCAGTTCTGTAAGCTGATCAGCGGTGACCATCTCGACAGTCACCGGCTTTTGGTCGTCTGCTTTCAGCTCATTGTCCGCGGCCTCTTCCTTGTATCCCCACTTCGTGGAGCACCCCACGGCGGGGGTGTCCGTGACCTCAATCGGCTTGCCCGCAAGCAGATCGTCGATTGCGTCTCGAACATAGTGCTTTGTTGCATATTCCTCGCGGGGATTACTATCGATGCGGCCTTCGTACTGCAAGATCCGCTGCTGGTCGAAAACAAAAGCGTGCGGCGTCGCCGTGGGCCCGTATTTGAGCGCGACAGCTTGAGTATCTCCGTCGTAGAGATAGGGGAAGTTGAAGTGCCTGTATTCGGCCCGCAGCTTCATCTCTGGATAAGTGTCTCCCAGGTCGGTGTGCCCCCACTCGCTAAGTGCTTCTGCCTTGGGATCGTTTCCCATGATGACCACTACCTGGACCCCGCGACCTTTATAGTCGGCAGTTAGCTCTTTGATTCGCTTTTCGTACATCTGCGCAATAGGGCAATGATCGCAATTAAAGATAACGACCAGCACTTTGCTCGATGCGTAATCCTGAAGTGAGTGGTACTTGCCATCGACGCCGAGAAGCCGAAAGCCGGGCGCATGCGCACCGATCTTCAGGATCGGCGGAACATCATTCGCCGAGACCGGGGCATCGTCTTGAGCGCGAGACGCCGGGCAGAAAAGGAATGCCAGGCCAAAGATAGAGATGGCAAGAAGTTTGACAGCATTTCTTCTACGCCGCAGGAACGCCGAAGCATTTGTGGATAGATGCATTGAATCCCTCCCGTGGGCTTTCTAGACAAAGCCCAGGCCGTACTTCCACGTTCGTGAGTATTTTCAGGCTGCGCCCGCGGCTATCTCTTGAAGAGCGGTCGGAGGCGTCGAACTGCGATGACTGGCGATCAAAAGCTTAGCTGCAGACTGAGTTCCGCGGTCCTTTGATCGACACCGTCGCGGCCTGTGTTTGCGATCCCCAGCGCTTGCATAAACGAACTGCTCGTTAAGCTGCTCGTTGGCGTCGCGTGGTGAGGGTTGTTTGGAGTGTTGAACATACTCGCCCTGAACGAAAGCTGATTTTCCCTGAAGACCGGGAAGATCCGTTCAATGGCGGCGTCAAGCGTGTTGGTGGCGGGTCCCCACAACGTATCCTCGCCGCAATTTCCGATCGTACCCGTTGTTGGCTCAGAGAAATCTGAAACGTTATACCACTCTGCCGGGCGTCCGATCTTCTGCGGCGCACTGCAATTCGCAAACTGCGTAGAACCGGATGCATTGAGTGTTGTACTCGACCCAGCTACTGTAAACGGAGAACCCGTCCGGAGCGAAGTTACTGTCTCAAGCTTCCAATTCCCGAGAATCTGCGCCGGAACTCCACTTGTCGCCCATGACTGGCCTTTTCCAAACGGGCTTGTGAGGATCAAAGCGATGCCGGCATTTTCGCGCTGCACACCTGCCGTGTTGCCGTAGTTATCTCTGTAAAGAGAAGGTATGGCAATTCCGGGGGTAGCAAAGCTTAAGGCCTTATCGAAGGTGTATGACGCGTTGATCTGAAAATTGTGCGACAGCGAGTGGATGGCAGTTGCCTCAAAGCCATCGAAGGTAGCTGTACCATAGGCGCCGAGACCCACCGTAGAGGCTGTTCTTCCCGTCAAAATGTAGAGGGCCTGACCTGCCGATCCCGTCCCGATGGTGCCCCAGTTTTCATTGATGCCTGAGGTGGCGTCCTGATGGATGTTCCTCATTCCTACGTAAGCAACGCTCACCATCCAACCTGGGAGTTGCCGCTCGACGGTCAGATTCCAGGATTGAATGTAACCTCGAGCGAATTGCTGATTGTTCACCGTGTACGCGCCTGTCGTGAGGGGAAGGGGCACGCTGCCGGAACTGTAATTCACAGCAACTGCCGGCGGCAGTCCCGTGCGAAGCGACGTGGCATACGCATAGCTATTCGTGGAGGGAATCGTGGAAGTGATCTCGTCGGGAAAGTTCTGGCGATTTCCGACAACATCTCCGTTATTCGTTGGGTCAGTGCTCAGAGCATATCCGGCACGTATAGCCGTTGAATCGTTAAGCCGGAATGCAATGCCCCCTCTTGGCTCAAAGCGCTCATCGTCCCTGGTGATGCCGCAATTCTTGGGGACTCCCGCGATGCCGCAGATAATCATCTGATTTGTCGTCTCATTGAGATATTCCATTCCGCGCGAACCGCGCGTCGGGAATGGATAATAGTCCCAACGGATTCCGTAGGATAGCGTCAGCCTATGATTTGCCTGCCAGCGATCCCGAGCGTATACCCCCAGGATATTCTGTAGATCGTGATACTCGGGAATTTCCAGGACCACTTGGCCCGCATTCGATGAAAGACCAAGAAGGAACGACGCCCACGCGTTATAGTCGTTTCCGGCAGGGCCGCCGTTCAACTGGGTCGACCCTTGCGAGAATTGAAATCCTCCCGCGCCTGTGCAATAGCTGCAGAAAGTAAATTCCTCGAAGCTCTCGTTCTCCTGTTGCTGAACCAAGTCAATTCCCGAGCGGAAATTGTGGGTTCCCTTGACCCAGGTGACGTTCCCGGCATACTCTTTTTCGTCGTTGCTGTAGTACTGAGGTTGGAAGTTATTCGATTTTCCGAAAGTCGCCTCAGGGATATTCGATCCGGTGCCGCCAAAACCGTCGACGTAGAGTCCCGGCAGGCCGCCCTCTCCCACGTTGGAGCTCTCTAAACCTGGAATCGCCATCACCGTCCATGCCAGGTTCTGATTCAGCGCCTGCGGCACTGCTGTCGAAGCGTTGAGGGTATAGCCGTAGTAAGCATCCGCGATCAGATTTGGTGTGAAGATATATGTGGCGGAAAGAGTTCCGTTATAAACGGGACCAGTTCCGATTCCTGCCGCCGTGTTAGCGCTGCTGTAATTAGGCCCGCCCAGCAACCCGAATTGCTGCGGATCGGCCCAATTCACAAGATCGACGCCGAAGCGTGCGAGCACGCTCAGTTTTTGCGTCGGATTCCAGTTAAGCTTGGCATCAATCTGACTTTGCCTCTCCCAGCTCACGCCCGTACTCAGGTAGTTTCGGCTTAACCCGAGGCTCCCTGTACCAGTTTCATTTGGAGTCGGGACTGCCGCGTATTTAAAGAGCGCTAGAACGCCAGGATCGATATTTGTGATCATATTGCCCGGAAACGGCGTGCGCCCCGTGCCGCATAACTTCGCATTGCCGCCCGGCTGACAGTCGGCCTCATCTCCCGTGGTTGGATCGTAGATGGGAGTGGGGGAGGCAGAGAGATTGCCGGAAACCATTGCCGGTGTTGGAAGCTCGGCATAGAGCGAGCGGCCTACGTTCGTGCCTGTGCCCTCGAAGCTCACGAAATAAAACAGCTTGTCTTTCTTGATGGGCCCGCCGATGGTGCCGCCGTATTGATTAAAAATGTATTCGCCTTTTGGCAGGGCGCCATTCGCGCCCCATTGATACGCCTGCAGGCTACGATCCGAGTGAAACTCAAATAACGAACCGTGCACGTCATTGGTGCCGCTTTTGGTTGTGATGTTGATCGCGACGCCTCCTGCCGTGCCCTGCTCCGCATCCTGCGAGTTGGTCACCACGTTCACATTCTCGATGTCCTGGAG
>Ga0181538_10005417_pt1 | contig 11463 bp, 14 predicted proteins | sample PEATcosm2014_Bin_40_FD_119773 | JGI IMG/M metagenome (GOLD analysis project Ga0181538, IMG submission 119773) | Peatland microbial communities from MTU Mesocosm Facility, Houghton, MI, USA - PEATcosm2014_Bin23_30_metaG | ecosystem: Environmental > Terrestrial > Soil > Wetlands > Peat | place...
ATCCTTTGCATCAAGCGCAATGACGAATGTGCCCACATCGGTCTTCACCGTGGCGGTATAGGCCTTGGCGGCATCGATGGTCATCGCCGGTGCGCTGCTCCACTTCGGCTTCTGCAGCGCGGTTGCGGGATTCTTTGGACAGCCTGCAGCCACCGAAGCTGCGTTTGCCGATGCCTGCGCCTTGGTATAGGCCGCCGAACCGCCGGTCCCCGACGAGACCGTGACATTCGTGAATCTCGCACCCTGTTGTGTCGCTTCGTTTGCCAGCACCTGCTTGTCGTGCGCGCTAAGTGGAACCGGCGTCCCAACAGTTGTGCTTGTCGTGGAGCTCGAGGGCAGGTCCGTGGACAGGCCGGTCAGTTCGAACGCGGTGCCGCGACGCCAGGCGATGAGGTAGGTCGAATTCGACCCCAATCGCTCGATCGCTGTCGATCCGAGATTCTTCGGAGGACTCAGACCAACTTGCGACTTGGCGTTGGATTCAAGCCCCTTCAAGAGCGTGTCCGCATCTGCCGCTGATTCGCAGTAGAGCACCTCAGACAGCAACCCGAGGTTTCCAGATGCGCTCGCGAATTCCTCCTCCGCTCCTTCGGGGCAACCCGTGACGCCGGTATTGGTCGAGGTGGAGGAGGGAGCGCTGACGACTTTCGTGAATCCCGCTTCCTTGGCTGCAGATACGGGAACGAGCACGCTGGTCGATGGCTTAGACGCCGAGGACGTGGCCGCCGCGGCAGGCACGACGGAGATTGGGCCTACGACCGCGACAACGGTTGCGCCAATGCTTGCCGCGGCGACGAGATTCAGAGTCAGCTTTCTCACTAATTTAACACACGTCCTTCTAAAAGGGAGGAGGGCTCCCAAGCCCGATCGGGCTAGAGGCGATTCAATTCGGATGCCGGCTGGCTTCGGTGAGGAAGATAGCCGAACGGCGAGGTACTGATGCCGCGCCGGAGGCATTCGTGTGGGAGGCGTTCGTATGATTGCGTGACTAAATGGCCTGGAATGCTGCTGAGACGTCCGTCCTCCTGACCGGAAACGATGAATGATCATCGGGAAGGAAGAGTGAAGAGATGTCGATCCTCACTCCCTTTCTTGCCGATCAAGTGCGCATGGGGGGTGGGCGGCTCTTCCTGCTGTTCCGATCGGCCACGCCCCAGCCCGGCGTACTGGCACAGGGGCCGACGATGGTGCCACTCGCTACAGAGGTAGTTCTGTCACACGTTGTTCACCTACCTGTTCCAGAAACCGTCGCCCAGACGACAGTTGTTGCGAGGTGTGGCATAGATTCTTAAACGATGGAGATACTCCGACACTTAGAAGCCTGGGGATGGATTCGTCGTCACCTTCACGCGCTCCGAGAAACGTGGCACAGGACGGATGGCTGTGTAGCTCCTGATTGTGGAGAAAGGGCAATGCACTTCCCACCGTCGCGCTACTGCAAGACACACTTGGGCTACGTGACGTCCGAACGTGGTCGATGAGCCCCAGCGAAGGGCATCACCCCTAAGATTTATCACCGCCGAAATGGTCTACGAGACGGTCGGCTGATCTGATCGTGGGTATGTGTGCCCGCTCACCGCTTGGGAAACGCCAGCGCCCCGTCCACTGCTCGGCGATGGCAAGTGAGCGCGGGAGATGCGCCTGCAGCCCGGCGTAACCGAGGAGGGGCGGTGACGGCATCGCGGCACTCACCCCTTGTCGTACCCCGCCGGTCACCGCCCCTCAGTCAGGATGCTGACATTGAGGTCCATGCGGAAATAGGGCCGACAGGACTGAACCGTCACAATGTTCCAACAAAGTCGGCATGAGAGCCGTCACGGCGTGGTTCCGCCGTGGCCGTCTTGATCCCGGCCTCGTCGGGTCGTGGGGCGAAACTCAGGGAGGCCGAGCAGTGGCCGGGGGCTGGCGACAGCTTCTACGCCACACGCCGACGGTGGATCCGCCGCCGCTCGGCTTGGGTGGTGCCGCCCCACACCCCAAAAAGGTTGCGGTCGGCCAAAGCCATCTGCAGGCACTCCTGGCGGACCGGGCAGTTCTCGCAGATTGCCAGAGCATGTGCCACCCTCTCCTCGTCGTACGAGAAGAATGCCTCAGTCTCGCCTTTGCAAGCGGCCCGATCCTGCCACTCTGCGAACACTCTGCCCCCCGATCACCGCCCCTCAATCACGATGCTGACACCGCCGTGCACGGCCAAATAGAGCCGTACGGACTTACCCGGAACAACGGAACAACAAGACCTGGCCGAGGACGAGCGGCGGGTGGCGGGTGGCGGGGTGGGCGATTCATGGCCATTGTGCGGTTGCCACTGACCCAGCGACGGTCCGGGGCACCCTCAACCGGAATGTTTGCCGCGCGCAGTGGGGCACCCTTCGGACACCGGATCCGTCGAACTGGTCCATCCGCAGGATGCTCGGGCGGCCGATCCGACGGAACATTCAAACCGCTTGCGGAGAACAAGCAACCGGTCCTCAGAGCCCGAAGAAGTGTGTCCATGACCCGGCATCTGGGGCACTCCGGTGTGGCGATCTGCTGTGTCAGTTTAGGTTGACAAAATCAAGGATGTCAGTCTATACTGACAGGCATGGACATCGAAGAACTCAACGTGAATCTCTCGTCGGAGGACCCGGCAATTGGGCTTCGCGCCTCGGTGGCCCTCCATCGCCTGGCTGAGAGGGTCGAGGCGAACCACGTCGCGGCGGCCCGGGAAAAGGGCTGGTCGTGGCAGCAGATCGGAGACGCCCTGGGCGTCACCCGCCAATCCGTGCACACCAAATACAACAAGGAGTCCTCATGACCACCGAATCCGTTGTGCCAGGGGTGCTTCACGTCTGGGCCATCTATTTGCGGGCCAGTGAGGAGGCCCGTCGCCGAGGCGATCGCCGAACTGGCACCGATCACCTCTTGCTCGCCTTGTTGGAGGATCCCTCGATCGAAGTCGTGTTGGGCGTGAGCCTGCAGCAAGCTCGCCGGGCCCTTGAGTCGCTCGATCAGGAAGCCCTGGGTGCCCTGGGCCTGGGGTCGGGCACCGACGCTCCCCCACTGCCGATGCGCGCCGTGCCGAAAAAGCCGAGGATCAGAGACGTCGCGAAAAAAGATCGCCTCCGCATGACGCCCGCGGCAAAGAAAGTGCTTGAGGATGCGGTCAAACCCAATCGCCGGAAGACCCAGGTCACGGCCCAGCAGGTGCTGGCCCAGATCCTCACTCTCCAACCACCAGATCCTGCGGCGGTGCTGCTGGGCGCTCTCGGCGTGAACACGTCGGAGGTTGGGCGCCGATTGGATGCGGTCACGCCCGAGAGCTGAGTCCCAGCGACATTCACGACTTCGAGCGAAGGTGTCCGGATCGGGCCGTTCCAGGCGAGATCAACAGTTGCAAGCACTTGATCCCGGAGGACGGCCCTGGCCCTGGGACCTGGGAAAGTGAGCCCGCGAGGATGCGGTTTCTGTAACACAGCACCCTCAAACAGCATCAGAATTCCATTGCGCACTTGCCACAGTTGCATGCGCCTCAAACGAACGCACCATGGGGAACCCCACGGCATCGTCCGGACCGTCGTAGCGTCACTACTGTGAGCGAGATGTCCGGTGTCAAGGTCAATGGTGTGGAATTGGCATATACCGGCGCTGGAGAAGTCGGACTACCTCCCGTAGTCCTTCTCCATGCTCTTGCCGAGGACGGCAGCACCTGGAGCGAAGTGGTCGAGGCACTGGTCCCTATATTCCGCGTCTACGTAATTGATCTGCGGGGGCACGGTGGCAGTTCGCAGTCAGAGGACTATTCACTGGAGTTGATGTGCTCGGACGTGCTCGGCTTTCTCCGCGCCCTCAATCTCGAAGAAGTGACCTTGATCGGGCACTCCCTTGGCGGTGCCGTGGCCTACCTGATTGCGGAGGCCGAACCGGGACGGGTCCGGCAACTTGTGTTGGAAGAACCACCACCACCTCTTCCTGCTATTCCAGCGAGAGTGGTGCCGAGCAAGCCTTCGATACCGTTGCCATTTGATTGGCGGGCGCTGGACGCCATTACCCAGCAACGCAACCACCCAGACCCTATTTGGTGGGAGGACCTGAACCTCATCACGGCACGCACTCTCGTCATTGCCGGCGGAGCCGACAGCCATCTTCCACAAGGCCAGATCGCTGCCCTCGCTGGCCGGATTCCCGGTGCGACGTTGGTGACAGTCGCTGCCGGACACAACGTGCACACCAGCCGCCCTGACGCCTTTCTCGCCGAGGTGCTTCCGTTTCTGACCCGGCACCGACCTGCTCCCATGGCTGTCGATCGACGGTCACTCCACGATTGTGACGATCTCAGGGTCGTGGCTGAAATGGGCCGTGAAGGGGGCGAGAACCCTGAGGCGCTGTAACGAGTCCCGTGCGGCCCCCGCCCAGGCTTGGTTGTAGAGACTCGAAGGGGAAGGTTGGCCGCTGCGCAGCTCGCCCGCTCGATAGGCGCACTGCGCAGCGAGGATTACCCGTTGATCTCCAGCTTCGATCACAACCGATTGATGACCCGGCGTATGGCCCGGAGTTGAAAGCAGCCGGACCCCTTCGGCGATCTCCTCGTCGCCGTCGACAAGCCGCAGCCGGGGCTTCGGGATGTCCGCCCATTCTGGAACCGTGTATCCAGGTGACGTCGCTGCCTCGAACTCGGCCGCCTGCACATAGGTGGGAGCGGACAGAGTGCCCTGCTGGCCGCAGTGGTCGAAATGCAAATGGGAGAGGACCACTGCGGTGATCTCGCTGGGCGCCAAGCCAACGGCGTCGAGTGCAGCAGCGAGAGGCACGGTTTGTGGGTGATACCAGTTGTCGATCACTTCGTTGTCGAGCCCGACGCCCGTGTCGACCATGATCGCTCCGTCGGGATGTCGGATGACCCAAGCATGTACCGGAAATGGTTGAAAGGTCTCGTACTCCGGGTGCCATTCGGGCACCGAGGTGACCGTCGCAAGCATCAGGCAGTCAATCGACGGCAGCTTCGGCAGAGGCACGAAGAGCAACCTACCTCCCGGACTGGCTCACAGCGCCTGAGACTGCCCCCGTCCGCCGGATCGGCGGGACACAATCCTGCCCACCGAACGTGGGGTGCCTACTGTCGCGAGCGTCGGGACCCCGCTCATTTCTGAAGTGCCAGCAAAGTCGTATCGAAGCCCGAGCCGACCCGAGGGAGTGGCGCCGACCTCATGAGTGGGGACGTGTGCGAGTACCACCTGCCAGGTCGACGGCGCGGAGCCACCGGCTCCCCTTCTACGTCCCGACGGAGACGTGCAGCCTCCAGAGCACGATGAACTGCGGGCACGCGCCCCCGGGCGGGCACAGGGCTGTGCCCATGGCGGTCACGCTGGCCTGACCTGCGCGTACCGCGATCAAGTCCGCATCGAGGCCGCCCGGGGACTGCCGCTGCACGTTCTCAACCACGAGGACGCTCGAATCGCTCATCGGGGTCGACCAGCGGAGCCCGGGGTTGAGCACGACGTGGATGGTGTCGCCGACGCGGGTGGTGACGCTGCATAGGAAGGTGTTAGAGGTGATGACCACCTCGGGACTGGGGACGACCCCGCACGGATAGGAGGCGGATGTGGTCGTCGTGCTGGTGGTCGAGGCGCTTGGCGGAGTGCTGGTCGTGGAGATTGTCGTGGGTGGGGCGCCCGGGGCACCGCGCACTCCGACGATGGCCGCCCCCAGGGAGAGCACGACGAGTGCTCCCAGCAGGATGAAGGGGACCATGCGGCGTGCCACGCGCGCAGTGTATGGGGGGTTCTCACCGGCTCCAGGTCGGCGTGCCCGTGTGTCGGTGAGGACACCGGTGTCGACCCGTGGCGTTCAGTCGTGACCCCGGGGTCCCAGGTGCGTCATGGAGGTCATGACGCCCGTCTCCCGACTGGCGCTGGTGCCGGCCTGCGCCCAGACCATCGCCTCGATATTTAGGTGACAGCACCGTCCCGCAAAGTGCCGATTCCCTATCCCACATCGCCGGGTAGGTGGGACAGCTCGGCGCTAGCGTGCCCCCGTGGATTCAACGACCTCCACAACGGTGGATCCGAACAGGATCATCAACCACGCCATAGCGGGTGGTCTCAAGGCCGACGAGCCTTGGCTGATCGTTCTCGGCGTCGCCTTCGTCCTGTTGATCGTTATTCTCGTCTGGGCGGGCTTCATGCGCCGGAGGCGCTCCCTCTGAGTACGCAGTCTCACCCCCGCAGCGGCTGTCAGACTGCGCCGGTACGCCGGGACAGGGTGCCATCCTTCGGCACAACGGGGATAGTCGTTCTGGTCGCTCGGAGACCGAGCTACCCGCTGTTCGTCCCTCGCTGTCCGCCTTCAATGCCGAGCGGTTACGGGTCGCTGAGCGGGCCCTGATGACGGGTCTTCGCCCTACTGTTCGATCGCCGGGTCTGTGGCGCCGTAAGTCGCTCAGTTCGCCTATGAGTTGACGACCAAGGTGAAGGTCTGAGCGGTCGATCCCGCCTTGCTTGATGCGGTGATCTTCACCGTGTAGGCGCCCGCGGACGCCGAGGTCGTTCCCGCGATGGACCCAAGGGTCAGCTTGATCCCCTGGGGCAGTCCGGAGGCCGCGAGTTTGGGCTCGGGGTACCCAGTAGCGGAGATCGGAAGGGGCGTCATGGCCACCCCCGTGGTGATGGTGGTGTTGTCGATCGGGGCGATCACCGGCGCCTGGTAGACCGTCAGAACAAAGGACTGGTTCACCGGGGCTCCGGTTCCGTTGGTGGCGGTGATCGTGATCGGGTAGAGGCCGCCGGCGTTCGGTTCGGGGGTTCCCGTGAGGACTGCGGTCCCGTCGTGGTTGTCGGTGAGGGTTACTCCATCGGGCAGGGTCGAGGCCGTCGTGATCGTCGGGACCGGATAGCCCAAAACGGTCGTTACCGGGTAGCTAAAGGCGGTCCCGGTGTGGACCAGGTCTCCCGCCTTGGATTTGAAGACCGGGGCGTTGTCCACCGCGATCATCAAGATCTGGATGGCCGTCGTCTGGTTCGTGGCGCTGGCGGCGATGGTGGCGGCGTAGGTGCCAGTGTCCTTGGCATCAGGCGTCCCCGAGATGGTCGCCGTCCCGTTCTTGTTGTTGACCAAGCTAAGACCCATCGGTAGACCGGCTCCTTTGATGACCGGTAACGACGTGCTACAGGTCGTCACGGTGAAGCTGAACGGGCTTTTAGCCTGGGCAGTGGCTGTGTCGGCGTTGAGGAATATGGCTGGATCGCAGGTCGGATAAGAGAACAGATCCTGGGGGTTAGCCCTAGAAGTGAGTCCACCGACGGTCACGGTCACATCTACTGCCCCCCCCTTGGATGAGGGTGGAGCCGTCGCCTGCAGTTCGTTGGCACTCACATAGGTCGTGGAGGTTGCAGGTGTTCCGCCGAAGGAGACGGCGCTCGCGGGGGTGAAATTCGTCCCCGTTACCGTCACGTTGGTGCCGCCGGTCGCCGGACTCGTGGTCGGTGAGACACCGTTGACTGAGGGGATGTTCGAGATCGAGGTGGTCTCAAGGAGTCCGTCACCATCATCTGTACCAGCTGCGGCACAGAATGCATCGGTGCCGCAGCCGACCCCTGCGAGCGAAACCGTGGACGAACTTGCCGCATCACTGGTGACGGCGTCGCTCTTCGCCATCTGAACATTGGCGTTGACGGCTTGCGCCGAGTTGGACTCATCGGACGGGAGGGGGGCGCTTTGCGCCGTCCACGTTCCATCGGACTGGGTCAGAATCATGCCAAGCACATCGTCCGGCGCGTAGTCAGCCCAGTAAGAGCCCGTCGCGATACAAGCTCCGTCTGCGGGACAGTAGACACCGTTGATGCTCGAGTTCGGATTAGTTGCCGAGTCTGAAGGGACCGGAGCTTCCATTGCTGTCCACGATCCCGCTTCCAACTGCAACAGCACGGGCTGTATATAGGAGTTGGTGTCTTCGTAATGGCCTCCGACAACACATGAACCAACATCCGGACAGTCCACAGCAATCAACGCGGCCCACGGCGTCGAGTCCGGCGGCATGGGTGCTTGGATTGCTGTCCAGGTTCCCGAGGCAAGAGTCAAGATCAGGCCGTACATGTCATCGCCCGTGTCGTCCTCATATGAGCCCACCACAACGCAGCTTCCGGTATCGGGACACGAGATACCGCTGAGAACGATCGAGTTGTCGAAGCCAGACGGGATCGGGGCCATTTGCAAACTCCAGGATCCTGCGGACCAGGTGTAGATAAGTCCCGCAGAGCCCTCCGCATCTTCAATGTCCCCCACGGCCCAACAGTCTGCTTGGTCACTACAAGACACCGAGTTGAGGTTCACCAGTTCGTATGTTGCCCCGCTGGGGAGCGTGGCCTCGCTTGCTGTCCACACCCCGGATGAGAGGGTTTCAAGAAGACCGATTTGGTTGTCCCCATCAAGGCTCGGGTCGAACACGTCGTAAACACCCACCGCGGCACATACGCCGTCGCTAGGACACGAGACTGATGTCAAGACACCGCCACCGCCACCGCTGTTGGGATCGGCGTTCGAGGGCATCGGAAGGACGCTCACGCTCCACGATCCCTGCGAATATGTCTCAGCAACCGGAAAGTGGTGCAGGCCAGCGTCGGCGACGGTTCCAATGGCAACACAGAAGGATGCCGAGGAACAAGACGTCGAAAAGAGATTCATAGATTCGGGAGCGTTGCCGTTCGGGAGCACCGTGGGCATGGGAGCTCCACTCGGAGTCCAGGACTCCTGTGCGGCGCTGGCTGGGGCTGCTGGCAGCGCTGTCGTCAATAGAGCGGTTGTCAAAATCGCGCACATTGCTGGGGCTAAATGAAGCAAGCCTTCAATCCTCGACAGCAGTGTCCTGTCTGAACGGGGATACGCCGATCGTCTCATCTCAATGCCCTTAGAGGTCTAGGTGGGACTAGCAGCGCCGGAGTGGGTCTGCCTAGTCGTCCTCCCTCCCCTCCATCCGGGAACGCTGACCTTGAAGCCGCTCTCCGACGGACTTTCGCCAGCCACCGCCTCCGGCGCAATCCTGATCTGAACTTCGGACTCGCCCGTCAAGGAACCGACACCTTTGTGCCCATGCCTGGTCCTCCTCGCAACAACTCCGCTCCGGTACCGGGCAAGGCTATCCCAGCTGCCGGCCTGGAGACAGAAAAATCCGTGTATCAGGTCCGGACGCTTGCCACTGCACGCACCATCAGATCGCTTGAAGTCGATCCTCGATCCATGATGCGAGGTCCTCGAGAGGCACTGTTCGCATCGAGGTGGCTTCAACCATCTCTGCCGTTTCAGTTCCGTCGGGATCATCACCTTCGGGTGGTACCCAGCGATACCCATTCAGAGCGGCAAAGAGGATGGCGCACAGCAATGCCGTCCGCTTGTTGCCGTCCGGCAACGCGTGGTTGCTCGCCACGGCCTGCAACAAGACCGCCGTCTTCGTCGCAAACTCGGGATACTTCTCGAAGTCACCGAAGCCGGCGCTCGGTGCCGCCAACGCCGAGCCGGCCAGAGTGTCGTTGGTGACTGCTCGGACGGTTGCCAGGTCGGTCCCGAGCGCTTCGGCGGCCGCTCGGTAGTAGTCCTCCAGGGTGAGGCAGGCGATCTCCGCCCTGTCGCCCTCGGTCACCTGAGTGCGCTACTTGGCGAGACGGTCCAGAGCAGCTTTGTTGGTCTTGCCGGCGAGCTCCAGGAGGGCCTGCACGTCTCGAGTGGTGTCCCGTCCCGCCCGCCGATCGGCAGCGATACGGGCCACGAGGGCTTCCTCGGAGTCGTCCAGAGCGGCCTCCTCGGCCACCACATCCCGTTCGACAGCGCTGTCGGTCACCTCTCCATTGTGCCCGCGACGCTTCTGCGGCCGTGCCATCGGGCCAGAGCCCGAGTGGTCAGGGTCGGTCAAGGCCGGCGCAGCCGCCCGCAGGGGAAGCCTTGACGGGCCCAGGCAGATCCAGTGGACACAATGGCCAAGGCCGCCCGATGGACGGTCTACCTGCGGTTTTGCCTTCCGCAGCGGGGCTTGTCGCAACCATGCGACAAGCCCCGCCATGAGTGAAGACCTTGATTTCCGCAGCGACAAGAGCGAAAGCGCCGAGGGTGGCCGGGTCGCCGTGAACCGCTGGGCCGGCTACCACCACAACCTCGACGAGGACGTCATCGCCGAGGCGTTCTCGACGCCAGCCCGGAGCATGGAGGACTTCGATCCGGAGATTCGTGACGCCATTGCCGAGGATGCCCTTGAGCGCTCCGAGCTCATCGGCTTCTGGGTGGCCTGGCATCTGGCCGGCGGCTTCGACAACCTCGAGCGGGGCGGTTGGCACCGGGCCACCATCTTCCGCAAAGTCCGCCGCTTCCGGGCCACCTACGGCGCCCACCCCGACGAGTTCGTCTTCCCCTGGATCCAGCTCGATCCCAACACGGCTTGGTCCGAGCAGATCTCCCGCCAGATCCAGGCGGCTCGCGGTCGAGGGCTCGGCTGACCCAGCATCGAGATGGCGCCCGTGCACTCCTCTGATCACCTAGTCGCAAATACGCATCTTCCGGAGACGGGGCTGCGTGAGCTGGCGTCCGGCGTCGACGCCCTCTACCTCTCGGGCCCGGCCGAGCTGCCCAGGCGTTTCCTGGCCCGGCTCGAGGACTGCCGGGCCTGGGCGGGCGAGGCCAAGCGGCCGGCCCCGTGTGCGATCGGTGATCTGACCTTTGGGATCACTCCTCACGGGTGGGGGAAGTACCGCTTCTGCCTCGATCACGAGATGGCCCGCATCGGCTTCTCCACCAGCCGCCATCTCCCGACTGTTCGGATCCAGCCCCGCTCCGAGTTCCTGCACGCCGTCGGACCTGAGGCGGCGGTGAGGGCCGTGCACGAATTGCTCGATAACGAACTCGGCCGGCTGCGTTTCTGGGTCAACCGCGTCGACCTCTTTGCCGACTGGCAGGATTGGTCATTCGGACTCGAGGACGCCCAACGCTTCGTCCGTCGGGCGGCCGCCCGACGCACCTACGGTCGCTCGGTCCATCGACCCCTTCGCCGTCACGCCTCCGAGGACGCCAAACACAAGCGCAGCGCCTAGCTTGCTTTTGGCCACCTGCTCACTCGTGATCTCCATGGCGGCGATGGCACGCGTTCGACACATCTCCATAGGTGGCAGCTCTCTTGTGTACTTCTCATTTTGGACTCCCACCATCTTCATAGGCGCGCTTGGAGTTCACCTTGAGCTAGGTAGAGGCTCCCCCACGCTCGACACGATCGTCAGGGTTGCTGCCGCCCTCGACGTCGATCCCGCCGAGCTGGTGAGCGGACTGCGCCCATAGCCGTACTGGAGCACTTCGGAAGCGGGCTGCCAGCGCTCAACTCGGATCAGTCAATTTCGGGCCCTGTCCCTCTCGTCGCCTTCGTGGCCTCTTGGTGGCCCAAGTGACTTGGATGAGGGCGACGTATTGGAATCAGAAGAGTCCGGTTGTCGCGACGGTTAGGACGATGTGATGGTG
>Ga0181538_10005418_pt1 | contig 11463 bp, 13 predicted proteins | sample PEATcosm2014_Bin_40_FD_119773 | JGI IMG/M metagenome (GOLD analysis project Ga0181538, IMG submission 119773) | Peatland microbial communities from MTU Mesocosm Facility, Houghton, MI, USA - PEATcosm2014_Bin23_30_metaG | ecosystem: Environmental > Terrestrial > Soil > Wetlands > Peat | place...
AACCGGCAATCGTCAAACCCCAATTCGAGCGCCCGCTGTCGGATAAGGTCTTTCATGAAATAGTGGCGCGGGCGTCCCGCCCGCGTGACCAAACGAACAGGCAGGATGCCTGTGCCACTTTGTCAATCCGGTTCATTACCGCTTCGATTGCGCGAGTTTGAATTGATGCACGACCTGTTGCGCGACTTCGCGGACAGACCGGATGTCCGTGTTGATCAGCACGTCGGCCTGCCGGTAAAACTGCTCGCGCGCGGCCAGCAGGTCGCGGATTTTTTTTTGCGGATCCGGTCCGTGCAACAGGGGACGGTGGGTCTGGTTTTTCACGCGTTCCCAGATTTTTTCGGGCGAAGCCCAGAGGCAGACGACCAACGCGTGTTTTTTGAGACTGGCAAGATTCGCCGGTTTGGTCGGCAACCCGCCGCCGGTGGCGATGAGGGTGCGTTCGCGCGTGGAAAGTTCCCCGGTGACCTGTTGTTCGAGCACGCGAAAAGCCGGCTCGCCGTCCCTGGCAAAAATGTCGGTGATGGTGCGACCGGTCCGCGATTGAATCAGTTCATCCGTGTCGAGGTAATCGAAGCGCAACAGGTCGGCCACCAGCCGGCCGACGGACGTTTTGCCGGTGCCCATGAACCCGATGAGGGCGAGGTTGACGATACGGCGGTCGCTGTGCATGGCAATAGAGTAGCGCAGGCGTCCCGCCTGCGAAATTCAAAACACAGGCCGGAGGCCTGTGCCACTTTTATTCCTCCGCTCGACACAGTTGCGCGGCGAGTTTAGATTTTTCTCATGAAATTGCCGCCACTCATCCTGGCTTCGGCATCGCCGCGCCGTGCGGAATTGCTGCGGCAATTGAAGTTGAATTTTCAAATCATCTCCGGCGATGTGACGGAAATGGCGCACGAGCATTTGTCGCCGTGGGAACTCTGCCAGCTCAACGCGCATCGCAAGGCGCGCGTTATCGCCAAAAAACATCCCGACGCACTCGTGCTGGGCGCGGACACACTCGTCTTTCTCGATGACGAAATCATGGGCAAACCGGTCAACCCCGCAGACGCGCGACGCATGTTGACGCGATTGCAGGGGCGGACGCACCAGGTTGTTACCGGCATCAGCCTGATTCATCTTCGGGCGCATCAGGAAAGCATTTTCGCGGTCAGCACAGACGTAACCTTCCGGCCGATGAGCGCCGGGCAAATTGACGATTACCTCGCCAGGGTAAATCCGCTCGATAAGGCAGGTGCCTACGCGATTCAGGAGCATGGTGATCTGATTGTGTCGGAGATTTCCGGCTCGTTCAGTAACGTGGTCGGTTTGCCGGTTGAAAGGTTGGAGGAGGAACTGGAATCCTGGGCAACTGCGTGAATGCAGCGCGGCAAATTTATGACCGGCTCTGGCACGCGGCGATTCCCCGTTTTGAGCGGGGCGAACCGCAAACCGATCCGCATCTGGCCGATCGGGCGAGTGACGGTCGGCGCAGTGTTACGCTGGCGTTGCGACCGGAGCCCGCAGTGCAAATGGCAGTGAATAGTTTTCTGCGTCAACTGGCGGTGGTGGCGCCCGGCCAGTATTTTTACCGGCCCGACGAACTGCACGTTACGGTTCTGGCGGTAATTCCCGGCTCGGCGGCGTGGTGGGAAAAAATCCGCGACGTGGCGGCCATCCAAGCCGTCATCGGCAAAATCCTCCAGCGCCAGCGGCCGTTTGTCATTTCCTTTCGCGGCATCACGGCGTCGCCGGACGCGGTGATGATTCAGGGATTCTCCGAAAGCGAGGCGCTCGTGGAAATTCGCGACGAACTGCGGGAAGTCCTCCGGAAGAACCGTCTCGGCGGCGACCTTGACCGGCGCTACAAAATCAACACGGCGCATATCACGGTGATGCGTTTCGGCACAGTGCGGGCGGATTGGAAGGCGTTTGTTGATTTGCTAAAGGCGAACCGTCAGACCGATTTTGGCGATACGCGCGTAAGGAAGCTTCAATTGCTCTGGGGTGACTGGTATGCGTCCGCGCAGAGCGTGCGGACAATTCAGGAATATCCGCTGGGGGACCCGTCACACAGTCCGGCTTAACTCCTGCCACAATAACGCGCTCATCCGCTGGCCATTTAGAAAAATCACTTTACAAGTTTGTTGTAATCCTCGTGTGTGCCGATCCAGACCCATTCAACTCCGTCTCCGACTTGGTGCCCCAAGGCCCGATAATGGTCGCCTATGCGGACGGAAAAGCGTTCGCCGCGACCCGCGAGTTTCTTGAAATCAAGTGAAGGGTGATGATGATTGTCGCGCCAGAACCGGTAGTTCTTCACCGCCAGCCGTTGGATGGGTTCAGGCAACTCCATGTAAAGTCGCCAGAACCGCCGCGTGGCTTTAGAGGTCATTTCTTGTCAGAGGGCCAGTCGTGCAGTTGACCGGCTTGACGTTCGGTGTCGGCTTCGGAGAAAAGAAAATCGAGCTTTCCCGATGATGCGTCATGTTCCATCTGTTCCGTCCACAAAGCGTGATAGCGCGCGCTAATCCACGAAGCCAGCCGGCTAAAATCCGCCGGGGCAAGCCGCTGCACCGCCTGCTCGATTTCCTCAACCGTGCTCATGGTGGCAAACTAACCGATTTACGAGATGGATTCAAGCCCGGCTTAATTCCTGCCAGAGCAACGCGCTCATCCGCTGGCCGTTTTCAAAACAGTCCAGATCAAACTTTTCGTTCGGCGAATGGGCGTTGTCTTCCGGCAATCCGAGACCGAGCAGCAGCGTGTCCACGCCGAGGACTTTTTTGAAATCGTTCACGATCGGGATGGAGCCGCCTTCGCGCAGCAACACCGGCTCGCGGTTGAACGCTTTCCGCAATGCGCGCAGCGCCGCCTGCGCCTGCGGACTTTTCGGTGAAACCAGATACGCCTCCGTGCCGTGACCGTCTTCAATCCCCAAACGCACCGTCGGCGGACAGATTTCTTTGAGATGGTCGCAGACGATCTTGCGGATGCGCTCCGGCCTTTGATTGGGCACGAGGCGGCACGTGATTTTGGCGCGTGCCCACGCCGGCACGATGGTTTTGCTGCCCGCGCCCTGATAGCCGCTCGTCAGGCCATTGATTTCAAACGTCGGCCGGGCGCTGCGCTGTTCCATAGGCGTGAACCCGCGCTCGCCGAACAGTTTTTTCACGCCGATCAATTTCTGCAGTTCGGCGGGTGTAATCGGCAGGCGTTTGAATTGTTTCCGTTCGTAAGCTGAAAGCGACGCAACGTCGTCGTAGAAACCGGGAATGGCGACGCGGCCGTTTTTATCGCGCAGCCTGGCGAGCAACTGGCTCAAGGCCATCGCCGGGTTGTCCAGCGCGCCGCCAAAAATGCCGGAATGCAGGTCGCGCGACGGGCCGTGCACCGTGATTTCAAAGCTGATGATGCCGCGCAGCGAATACGTCAGCGCGGGATGATCCGCGTCGGGCATGCCGGTGTCGGAAACGACAACGGCATCGCAGGCCAGTTCGCGCCGGTGCGATTTGAGAAACTTCGCCAGGTTCGCGCTGCCGACTTCCTCTTCGCCTTCGATGACAAATGTGAGGTCGCAGGGCAGGGGAGTGTTGGTTTTGAGATAGGCTTCGACGGCCTTGAGATGCGTAAAGAGCTGGCCCTTGTTGTCGCATGCGCCACGGGCGAACAAGGAACGGCCTTGGATACGCGGCGCAAACGGTGGCGATTTCCACAAGTCGAGCGGCTCCGGCGGCTGGACGTCGTAGTGGCCATAGACCATGAAGTGCGGTCGCTGGTGGGGCGAGCGTCCTCGCGAGCTGTGTTTTTTTGGCTCGTCAGTAGCCTCGCCCCACCGCGTTTTGGCGAGCACGATGGGATGACCATGGGTCGGGCACACCCGCGCGTCGAGGCCGATGTGGCGGCAATGCTCCGCGAGCCATTCGGCGCACGCGAGCATATCCGCCTTGTGTTGGGGCTGCGCGGAGACGCTGGGAAACCGCAGGAACGCGCACAACTCAGCCACAAACCGGGCCTGGTTGTGTTTCAAATAATCGAGCACGACTTGCATGGCCACCAGCTAATCCTCGAAACGCACGTTTGCCAAGCAGAACCGTCGGGAAAATCGCTTTTCCGCAAAGGCAGGGCTCGCACTCCGAGCGAGCGACGGTGCGGAACGGAGACCGCGCGCTACCAACGAAAACGGACTATTGCAGCGCGGCTTTGAGAAGTTCGCGCGGATAAACCGAGGAACTGGGAATCTTATTTGTCCCCACCTGGTCCGGTTCGCCCTGGAACCGGAAGGCGTCAATCTTCTCCACCAAATTACTGCCGGGCTGCAGGTTCGCCACAAAGTCGTCCCATTCGCTGCCATGCTGTGCATCCTGACTGATGCGCCACAGGCAGTACTGCGTCAGTTCGTCGCCGGTCAAAACCATCTTGCCAAAATGCTCTTTTTGATGCTCCTGGTCAGCCTGTGCCCAACTGGCATAACAAAAAAACGGCAAATGGTACGCATTCGTTCTGACCTCGATGTCGGTTTCCCAAACCACCCGCTTGAGTGCCTCATCCCACCGGCCATTGCTGTGAACGGGAGACGATGGCAGCGACAACCGGACGGCAAGCTGATCGGGTTGTCCAAATAGATCGAATTCAATCAGATTCGCCACCGCATCACTGACCACCTCCGATGGCTCCGGCTGTTTGGTGCCGGGCTTCAGTTTTTTGGCTTCCTTCCATTGCTTGAGCCTGGCGCGGTATTGAGCCGTGCCGGCAAGATATTTATCAAACGATTTTTGCATCGTCGTCTCGTCGGCAAGGAAGGCGAGCGATGCCGGCACCGGTTTAATGTCCGGCACTCCCATTTTGCGCGCCACCAGCCGTTGAAGCTGGTGCAACAGTGGCTTCGGGTCATCCCCTGACGCGCCTCTGAACAGGGCCGGAATTTCTCCAACGGTGAAATATCCGCGTTCGAAGAGGTATTGACCATACCGAACGACAAACTCCTCGTCCGCATTGGTTTTGTAATCGCTGGCAAGCTGCCCCTCCCACCAATACACGCTGAGGTTCTTGAGATCGTGCCGAAAATCCACATCCAGGAACTGGCGCAACTTGCCGTAGCCGGGTTCCCGACCCAACTCCATCCGGCTCCAGCCGACGAACAGGTCTGCCAACCGATCCGCAGCCTTGAAGCGTCGTTCGGTCATGCCGGCCAGGTCGTCATTGCCGCGGAACCGCTCCACGTAGAAGCCCGCTTCGCCCAGGCTGGTGGTCAGATTGGTATAAGCGCCCGCGCCGCCAACGTCATCCGGCATTTCATTGGTGAATTCACCCCGCGCAACGTAACGCCCGCCGTCGTTGGTCAGGCCTTGCGCCGGATAAAGGGACGTGATCGCCGCAAGTTCACCCGCATCAAAGGGCTGGTAATGGGGGAGGCCAGTGTTTGTGTTCACGCCGTCCGCGCGGTAAAAGACCAGCGTTCGCTCGACGCTGTTGCCTTGCGGTTTGAGTTCAACAATGTACTCGTCATGCGGACAGCCCGTTACCACGATGGCTATCGCTGCCAGAACAAAAGGCAGGCATTTGGAAAGTGAATGCTTTCGGCTTATGAGAATTACGAGTTTTTTCATAATTGGTTTCCCTGTCGCTCGGGATAACGCGACGCTAACACTGAGCCGGTATCACCGGCAAGCATGCGATGATTATTCGGAAATGGGCGATGAGCCGTTCCGTTCCCATTCCGCTTTCGCGGTTGACATCACCGGCCCGGCATGGCTGAGTTCCCGTCGCCAGGCTGTGAGGCCAGTTACATCAAGAAAGGCAAGGGAGACCGAAAAATGGCCAAAAAAGTCAAAATCAAATGGTTGAGCCAGCCGGAAGCGCACGACTATCCGGCAGCCCTGTCGTATCTGACTCTGATATATGATAAAAAGACGGCCACTCGCTTTGTAAACAAATTGAAAGGGGCATCCATGTCAGAGTTCAAAGCGAAGGATATTTTCAGAGCGTCCGGATTATCATTGCTTGGCGTCAGCAATTCTCATGTCAAAACGGACCAGATGAAAATAAAGTCCGGGGGCGGAGTGTCGCCTCTGCTGCTGATAAGAGATTCGGACAATGGTAAAGTGGTCATTGCCGACGGATACCATCGGATGTGCGCGGTGTACTCTTTTGATGAAGACGCGGTGATTCCCTGCAAGATCGCATAGCACCGCTGCTGCTCAGTAGCTGCGAAAACTCCTGAGTGATGAAATTTCTAATGTCCCATCCGCTTTGCGGCCAAGCACACCGGGAGAACCAACACCGTTTGACCACCATTTCGATTCTGCTCCCGATTTGACTCGCTCGCGTCCGCTCGCCCGGCCCTCGCGGGCCGTTGTCCTGAAATGTCGGACAAAAGGAACTCGGGTACTTGCCAAATGTCTCCCAACGTTGAATAGCCGCTATCGCGGCCTGCAAACCTTTCACCGCTTCCCACGGTGGTTCAAGTCTGCTAATCTATCCGTGTAGTTTAACCGATTGTTTGTCCGTTGAAAGAGCCGAACAAAATATTCGCCCGTGAGGTAACCGACCCCGCCGTTTACTTCAATCGCCGGACATTCATCCGGGCCGGAATCCTTGCGGCCAGCGCCATGGCCACCGGCCTGGTCTATCGCCGTCTCAATCACGTGGCCACAGGCACGATTGACACGCCCGTGATCCAAGGACTGACAAAGCCCGCAGTTGCGTCGGGGGATGCGTCCGTCTTTCGCGTCGCCGAGACGGAAACCTCTCTGGAGGACATCACGCATTACAATAATTTTTATGAATTCTCGACCGACAAGGAAGGGGTTGCGCCGGCGGCGGCCAAATTTGAAACCAAAGGCTGGCAGGTGTCGGTCGAGGGCCTGGTGAGGAAACCCAGGGTCTTTGACCTCGACGACCTGTTGAAAATCAGCCCGCCGGAAGAACGGATCTACCGCATGCGCTGCGTCGAGGCCTGGTCCATGGTCATTCCCTGGGTTGGGTTCTCGCTGTCCAAACTTCTCGATCTGGTCGAACCGCTCAACGACGCGAAGTATGTTGCCTTCGAAACATTGCTGGATCCCAAGCGCATGCCGGGCCAACGCAGCGACGTGCTCAAATGGCCTTATGTTGAGGGTTTGAGAATGGATGAAGCGATGCACCCGTTGACCCTGCTGGCCAGCGGGCTGTATGGACGTACCCTGCCGGCGCAGGATGGCGCGCCCCTCCGGCTGGTCGTCCCCTGGAAATATGGTTTCAAGGGCATCAAATCGATTGTCAAAATCAAGCTGGTGGCCACGCAACCACGCACGACCTGGAGCGAGTATGCCTCGAACGAATACGGCTTTTACGCCAACGTGAACCCGCACGTGGATCATCCGCGCTGGAGCCAGGCCACCGAACAGCGCATCGGCGAATCCGGACGGCGTCCAACCCTGATGTTCAACGGCTACGAAGAACAGGTGGGTCATTTGTACGCCGGGATGGATCTACGCGTGAATTTCTGATGGCACACACCGCGATGAAAGAGAGTGATCTTCGCTTTGCCAGGTTGCTCGTGCTGGTCAATGGTGCCGTCCCGGCGACGTTGCTTGGCTGGGACGCCTGGCACCACAAGCTGGGGGCCAACCCGGTCAATTTCGCAATCCTCACGACCGGCATGTCGGCGCTGGTTTTTTTGATGCTGACGCTGCTGGTGACGCCGCTGCGAAAAATTACCGGGTTGAACTGGATTATTTTCTCCCGGCGCACGCTTGGCCTTTACGCCTTCTTCTACGCCTGTCTGCACTTCCTGATTTTCTTCAGCCTGGATCGGTCGTTCAGCATTTCCGGCACGTTGTCGGAAATGGTCAAACGCAAATATTTGTTCGTGGGAATCACCGGTCTCCTGGTCATGGTGCCGCTGGCCGTGACTTCCACCAATGCCATGATCAAACGCCTGGGCGGCAAACGCTGGCGGGCGCTGCACCGGCTCGCTTATGTGGCCGCCATCGCCGGCGTGATTCATTATTACATGCAGGTGAAAGCCGACGTGCGCCAGCCGCTGGCGTTTGCGGTGGTGCTGGCCATCCTGCTCGGATACCGGCTGATGGTTTACTCGCGTCGCCCCAAGCCGGTGCCAGCGCCAGCCACCGCAGGCAAACAGGGATAGAGAAAAGCATTTTTCCTTCCTGGCCTGTAAATTTGTTGGCTTTTGCCGACGGGACGTCTGCGCTACTCTTCAAGCCGTCAAATGAAAATCGTTTCAAAAGAATTCCGCGTTCGCGAAGGCGAAACGGTGAAGCTCAAACAATGGCCGACGAAAGTGACGCCATTTTACCAGTCGAAAGAGGATTATCAAAAAATTCTCGCCGGCCATACCAAGGAATTGAGCGCGCTCCAAAGCCTGCTTTATGCCGGCAATCGCCATGCCCTCCTGTTGATTTTTCAGGCAATGGATGCGGCCGGGAAGGACGGCGCCATCAAGCACGTCATGTCCGGCATCAATCCGCAGGGTTGCGAGGTTTTCAGCTTCAAGCTTCCCAGTGCCACGGAACTGGAGCACGATTTTCTCTGGCGCACGACGTGTTGCCTGCCCGAGCGCGGCCGCATCGGCATTTTCAACCGCTCTTACTACGAGGAAGTGCTCGTGGTGCGGGTGCATCCCGAGATTCTCCGCGCCCAAAACCTCCCGGAGAACCTGCTGGAAGGGGACCGGATTTGGGAGAAGCGTTACCGTTCGATTGTGGATTTGGAAAAGCACCTGTATCGCAACGGCACGCGCATCCTCAAATTTTTCCTGCATCTTTCAAAAGAGGAACAGCGCAAGCGGTTCCTCGCCCGCATCGAGGACCCGGCGAAGAACTGGAAATTCAGCCGGTCGGACATTGAGGAGCGGAAATTCTGGAAGGATTACGTAAAGGCGTACGAAACCTGCCTGGGCGCGACCAGCACAGAACACGCGCCATGGCATGTTGTTCCCGCCGACGACAAGGAGAACGCCCGGCTGATCATTTCCCAAATCCTCCTCGACACGCTCAAGGCGTTGAAGATGAGCTATCCCCGGCCGGACCGGGAGCGGCGGAAGGAATTGCAATCGCTCCGCAAGCTGCTGGCAAAATAGAACCGCCCATTGTCATGTCTGTCCTGATTGCCACCGCCAATCCCCGGGAGCCGGTCATTCTGGCGATTTTTGCCATCACCTACATCGGCATTGCGATGGGGCGCTTTCCCGGATTGAAGCTCAATCGCGCCGGCATCGCCCTGTTGGGCGCCATTGCCCTGATGATTTTTGGCGACGTTACCACGGCCAATGTCGTTTCCTACATCAACTGGCCGACCATTTTTTTGCTGTTCGGCTTTTTTGTCATCTCGGCGCAACTCCGGTTGTCGGGATTTTACGACAAGGTCGCCAACGGCATTTCTGGGCGCCTCGGTCATCCTGCGCGATTTTTGCTGCTTTTGATGGCGGTGACCGGCGGCCTGTCTGCCTTTCTCAATCACGATATCGTCTGTTACGCCTTTACGCCCATCGTCGGCCTGGCGTTGTTGCGCAAACGCATTAATCCGGTTCCGTTTCTGATTGCCCTGGCGATTGCGAGCAACATCGGCGCGGCGGCGACGCTGATTGGGAATCCGCAGGACATGCTGATCGGGCAAGTCGCACACTTGAGTTTTGGCCATTACTTGCTTTGGAGCAGCGTGCCAGTCCTCATGGCGATGGGTGCCGCCTACGGAATCATCTGGCTGATGTCGCATAAGAAGCTTCAGCCTGCGTCACCGGTCCAAAATGGATTGGATTGCCCAACCATTCCTTTCAACCGGCAGCACACCATCAAGGGGCTGGTCATTCTGGCGGTGGTCGTCGGTTTGTTTTTCTCGGGTGTGCCCAAGGAAATCATCGCGCTGGCCGCCGCCGGCATTCATCTGGCCAGCCACAAGTTTCGCACCGAAGATTTGCTGGGTCTGGTGGAGTGGCCCATTTTGATTCTGTTCATGGGATTGTTTGTTGTGGCCGGAGCATTTCAATCCACGGGCTGCGGGGACCAGGCCGTTCAATGGCTGGCCGGCAGCGGATTCAATCTCAACGCGCCGCACAATCTGGTTTTGACGACGGCTGTGCTGTCCAACCTCATCAACAACGCCGCGGCGGTGATATTTTTGCTCAAGGTCATCCCGCTTTCCGAGCCGGTCATGGCTTACATCCTGGCTTTAGCCAACAGTTTCGGCGGGAGTTTGATCATCATTGGCAGCGTGTCTAACATCATCGTCGTTCAACAAGCGCGGGAAATGGGGATCAGCATTTCCTTCTGGGATTTTGCAAGGCTGGGCATACCGGTGACGCTGGCTGCCTTGGCCGGGTTGATCGTCTGGGTGGCACTGATGGCCGGTTGAAGTCCGTGCCCGTCGGCGGAGCGAATCACCGCCAATACCCCGGCGACCGGTGCCAGCCGTAATAGTCCTTCCACCAATAACCGCTCACCCAGACGGCGCGCGGATGCGGTGGATACGCCCAATGACCGCCCACCCAGACCCATCCGCCATTCCATGCCCATTCGCCGGCAACCCACACGTAACCGGGTCCAGGCGCCACGACCACGGTTTCCGGCGGCGGCGCCGGCGGCGCCGGCGCTGGCCCCTGCGCGACAACCGTGGTGGTCTGCGGCGGCGGCGCGGCCGTCGCGGTGCTGGGCGTGTTAAGCATATAATTCACCAGCCGATCGCTCACGCCGGAGTTGTGCAAATCAATGATGTCCGCCGCGCTCAAACGGAAAACCGTGTGCGAACTGATAATCTGGCTAATGATGACATCGTCGCTCACGCCTGCCCGGGCCATGGCCTTGATATCGGCGAGGCCCAACGGCTGGCCTTGCTCGACGCGCACATAAGTTCGCGGCGCCTGCGCGCGCAACTGCGCCTGCTGCTGCTGGTCTATCTGGTGTCCCATCAAACCGCCGGCAATCACGCCTGCCGCCGCGCCAATCAAGGCGCCCTCGCCGCCATGCCGCGGCCCGCCGATGGCCGCGCCTGAAATCGCGCCAATGGCGCCGCCCATCAAGGCGCCGGTGCCGGTGTTGTCCGGCGCGCCTTCCGGTGTGTAACAACCTGTCACCAACATCGCGACCGCTGCCACCGCCAGAGCTAAAGGATGCCATTTCATAATTCGAATCTCAATTTACTGACACCAAACAATGCCGCCTATTCAAAAAAAAGCAACTGCGGCCCGACACCGGACCGTTGGCCGGCTGGATCTGAAAAAGTGCTTGCACAGCGAACGGAAGCGATTATTGTGCCCGTGTCTGTGAGATAACTTGTCATTTCAGGTCATGGCAAATCTTCAAGTGAACCTGGTTCGGTGATGATTTGAAACCCGACGGTCGGGAACAGTCTGGAAAGCGGTTAGTCTTGAACAGCGAATGAACTATGAGCACGAAATTGTTTGTGGGAAATCTTTCCTTCAACACGACAGAGAATGACCTGCAGGAGGCGTTTGCGGCGCACGGCACGGTCGTGGAAGCC
>Ga0181538_10005427_pt1 | contig 11453 bp, 6 predicted proteins | sample PEATcosm2014_Bin_40_FD_119773 | JGI IMG/M metagenome (GOLD analysis project Ga0181538, IMG submission 119773) | Peatland microbial communities from MTU Mesocosm Facility, Houghton, MI, USA - PEATcosm2014_Bin23_30_metaG | ecosystem: Environmental > Terrestrial > Soil > Wetlands > Peat | place...
CCCCAAGGGAGAGGGCCGTCAACGATGACTGATTTCAGCCCTCTCTCTTGGGGAGAGGGTGGCGAGAGTAGCGAGCCGGGTGAGGGGAATCGCCCGGGGGACTCCCCTCCCTGGTAAGGAGGGGTAGGTGGTGTTGTAAAGAATCGGCCGGGACGCCACGCTAGCCTGGATCACTCGCCGCTTCGGAACCGGAGCGAAGGGGCTGAAGCCGCGCCCTTCCCTGCTGCTCGCGAGAAATTCAGGTTGGCAGCAACAGGGGCGGCACAGGCGTCCCGATGTTCTCCATCGGGACGTGTGCGCTAAAACCCTGAACAGTTGGTGGCCGCCAAGGCCTATTGCTGGGGTGGTTTGGGGAGCGGCTTGGGCGAGAATTTGGGCGCTTGCCCCTGCGGGACAGGGGGCACTTGAGGAGCCGGCGCCATCCGGGGCGGGAGTGGAGGCGCCGGCAGGCCCAGTGCCCCGGGCGCAGGACCGGCGCAGCAGTTTTTGCCGCATTCGACTTTCGGATCGTGGCTGTTCAAGACGGCATCGGCAACCTTGTCGCATCCTTGATGAAGCAGTTGCAACTTTTGTTTTCCCGCTGTTACCGCACCTCGTAGCGCCTTCAAATACGCGTCTACGTCATCGGCTAAACTCGATAATTCGTCGATCCGGGACTCGCTGTAAGTTACAAACCCGTAGAGATGCGCAACATAATCGCACGTTGGGTTCTGCCGGCCGGCTTTCACGTGGTTGCCAAAATACTCCAGGGCGTAGCGCACTTCTTTGAGCGCCGCTTCCAGATCTTCGGCCAATCCCACCATGAGCTTGGTTCGGTATTTGGCCTCTTTCTCTGCATCGTGCGCGCCTTGCCCAGCTACGAGCGTGGCCAATTTGCTCTTGGCCTTCTCGGTTCTCGCTTTCTCCATCCCCGTTGTCAGCGGGCTTCCGAATATGGAGGAGACGAGAGGGATATTGCCAATGAGATATGTGTCCACCGCCTCCGCGGCCTTCCGCCCGGATGCACGGGTCATCGCTTTGGTGTATGGATTTGGCACCGGACTCGTTTGATTTGGATCAGGCGGAACGTGCGGCTGATGTAAGGTTCCATGCTTGACGTCAGTGGGAAATGGGGCAGTGCCGGCTTTAGCCTGTAGGACTTTGTCCACACCCTTGCTCACAGCGCCAGTGACGGTTATCGGCGTACTTAACATAATGTTCGCCGGACTTGGAAACTTCGCCCATTCCCCGCCAATCCGCTTGCCTTGGTCTTCCAGCCATTTCTTGCGAAGCATCCGCTCTTGTCCCGAAAAGGGACCAGCTCCCATGGTTGCCATTGTTGTTGATACCCCTATGGGGCATTATGTCCCCTCGCCTCTTGCTCGTCAAGCGCAAAAAAGGTGGGAGATTTGTTGGCTGATTCTTATGTGTTGTTGTCCTTATTGACCCGGCGGTACTAAATCACGCCAGTGTCGGCTTGGGTAGATGCTTAATGCACCCGCCGCAAGAAGCACGCACCTCGGTCGGCAGGTGCGGCCGTGGAGCGCGCATTTTTCGCTTGACAAATCCCGAAGATATGATAGCCTACTATGGTGGTCATTTTGTGGACATCTTGTCGGAGACGAGCGCCGCAGGCGGGCGACGCGTGGGGACTGGCGGGAAAAGCCCGCCACGAGAGCGAAGCTGGGAAATACAAAAATGAAGAATAGTGGGAACGAAGCTAAGAAGTGCTTGAAAACAAAGGAAGAGCGTTGAAAAACGAAGCTAAAACGGACCGCAATTGAGTGCGAAATACGCACATTAATCGTCAAATCGGAGCATTCCAGCGCGGTTCGCGCTCGCGGCGGGGCAAGACTCGGCGAATTGCGCCAGGGCTCCAAATTGTCCGGCTGACAGAAGTCCGGAGGTTTGCGAGAAAACACAAAAATAGTGGGAACGAAGCTAGGATGTGGTTGAAAACAAAGAAAGTCACTTGTTCGACGGGTGCAAACCATACGCGTTTTGCGTGCAGATTTGCACCGATTCGGACGCTGAAAGGAGCAAAAGGAGCACATTTTGCGCAAAACGAAGCCAGAAGTCATGAGTCGAAAGGCGGGGCCTGAAAAGGACAAGCTGGCGGCTAGACTGACTCGGAATTTGCGCTGACCTAAAGATGTGAGATGGCACCGCAGCGAGAACGGATGATAGCGAACTCGGGAAGAGACCCCTCACCCGTCACGCTCCGGCTGATGAAAGCGCCGGAGTGCGACACCCTCTCCCCAAGGGAGAGGGTTGACTCCTCGTGTACCTCCCCGCGGGTGAGAGCTGGTCGTTCGCAGTTGACCATCCGAAGAAGTGCCCAAATGTTGTGTCTGCTGCTCGCTTTTGCGTTTGTTCCGTTTTGTCACGGCTCAGGGGAGAAGGCGCCCAATCAAGATGCAGTGACAGGTAAACCCGCTGCGCGCGGCGTTGGCACTCCGGCCCAAGCTGCGCATGATGAGACGCTCAAGCCCTTGGAGAATCTCATCCAGCAGGGCCAGTTCGAGCAAGCCAGGCCCAGCTTGGAAGAATACGTAAAAGATCACGACGGTTCGGCCAAGGCGCACTACGACCTTGGTTTTGTTTATTTCCGTACACATCAGATCGGAGGGGCGGTCCGCGAGCTGTCAAAGTCGCTCGAACTTAACGTTAAGGACGCCCAGGCCCATAAGATCCTTGGCCTGGTCTGCACCTTCGTGGGCCGTTATGACCTGGCCGAAGTGGAGTTGCAAGCTGCGGCGCAACTCGAACCGAAATCGCCCGAGATTCACTACTTTCTCGGCAGGGTGTATTACACGCGGCAGGTGTTCGCCATGGCCAGGCAGGAATACGAGACCGCCATCCGGCTCGATCCCGGATACATGAAGGCGTACAACAACCTCGGTCTGGTTATGGAAACGCTGGGGAAGAACGATGAGGCGGTCAAGGACTACACCACTGCGGCCCAAATGAACGAGGCGCAACACCTCGACTCGCCCTTGCCGTATGAATATCTCAGCGCGCACTACAACCGGATGCGGCAGCCCGATCTGGCGATCGATTTTGCCCAGAAGGCGCTCGAAATCGATTCGCGGTGCGATCTAGCCTACTACGATCTGGCCAAGGCGCTTCAAATCCAGAACCAGTGGCAGAAAGCCGCGGACTCGGTCGAGAAAGCCATCGCCATCAATTCCAATACGGCCGAGTATTTCTACCTTCTCAGCAAGGCCCTGCGGAAGCTCGGAAAAGCCCCGGAAAGCGAGGCGGCCCTCAAGAAGTTCGAAGCGATCCACAACGACGAGAACGCCATGGCGAAGCTCTGGCGGGACGCCAACCATGAGCGTGATCCGGACCTTCCCCCTGTCCCACCCACGCACGATGATGAACACTGAATTCGAAAGCGGCGGCTTGAAGTCAAGGCGCGAATTCCTGCGGTCTCTCCGGCGCCTGGGCTCTCTTGTGCCGGCATCCATGCTCGCGCTTGAATCCCAGCGCGCGATGGCCGGCCAAGAATCGAAGCCGCGCAGCAGCGGCACGGGCGGGCCCCGGGCGGCCAGGACAGCCGTGGCGCACGGTTTTTCGTTTACCAACGTTACTGCGCACGCCGGGCTCGGCCAAGCGATCAACATCACCGGCGGAAAAACCACGAAGCGCTACCTCTTGGAGGAGATGGGGTGTGGCGTAGCGTTCTTTGACTACGACCACGATGGCTGGATGGACATCTTCATGGTGAATGGAACTACGTTTGACCCGCCTTCCTCCGTCCCGCCACCCTCCAACTTTCTTTTCAAGAATAATCGCGACGGAACTTTCACCGATGTCACACGGCAGGCGGGTCTCGTCCGCACCGGCTGGGGGCAGGGTTGTTGTGTGGGCGATTACGATAACGACGGGTTTGACGATTTATTCGTGACCTACTGGGGCCAGAACGTTCTCTATCACAACAACGGCGACGGGACGTTTACCGATGTCACCGAGAAGGCAGGCTTCGTCCAGCACGGCCCGCATGTGCGGTGGAATGTCGCGTGCTGCTTCCTGGACTACGACCTCGACGGGCGCCTCGATCTCTTTGTGGCGAACTATGTGAATTTCGACCCGAGTATCGCTCCCGCGCCCGGCGCTTCTGCGCTTTGCAAGTACTACGGCGTCCCCGTAGCTTGCGGTCCGCAGGGGATGGGCGGCGGAACGAATATCCTCTACCACAACCGTGGAGACGGCACATTCGAGGATGTCTCAGAAGCGTCCGGCGTGGCCATTCCGCGCGGGCTTCCCGATCCTTATGTGGTCAGCAGTAACTGGGTTCCGGCAGGCTCCTATGGGATGGGGGCCGCTGCGGCGGATTTTGATAACGACGGCTGGCCCGACATTTACGTTGCCTGCGACGAAGCCCCCAGCCTCTTGTACCACAACAACCACGACGGGACATTCACCCAGATCGCTACGCCTGCCGGCTGCGCGCTCAACGGGAACGGCGCGACTCAAGGCGGGATGGGAGTAGCCGTAGGAGACTACGATTGCGACGGCTGGCTCGACATCCTGAAGCCCAATTTTGCGGGCGAGAATATTAACCTTTATCATAATAATCACGATGGAACTTTTTACGATGCGGTTTATCAGTCCGGCCTTGCAGCAGCAACTGCCAACGTCGGTTGGGGAGCGGGGTTTCAGGACTTTGATAACGACGGGTGGCGCGACATCTTCATCTCCACCGGGCACGTCTACCCGGAAATCTCGGGGCGCGGCCTGATGGCAGATTACCCGTCACCGCCCGTCGTTTATCGGAACACTGGGAACGGTAAGTTCGAAAACGTAGCGCCGCGGGCAGGGCCAGGCGCCATTCAGCCTCACACCAGCCGCGGTTGCGCCTTTGGCGATTATGATAACGACGGCGACGTGGACGTCGTTGTGATCAATATGAACGAGCCGCCGTCACTGCTCCGCTGCGATTGCAAGTCGGGAAACAGTTGGATCAAAGTCAAGTGCATCGGCGTGAAATCGAACCGCAGCGCCATCGGAGCGCGCGTCAAAATCGTCACCGGAAATCACACCCAGATTGACGAGGTGATGAGCGGCGCGAGCTACCTCTCCCACAGCGACTTTCGCCTCCATTTCGGGCTTGGCAAGGCAAAACAGGCGGACGGGCTTGAAATTCGCTGGCCCTCCGGACTGGTGGAGCGGTTCGAGAACGTCGAGGCCAATCAACTCGTCCACGTTCAGGAAGGCCAGGGAATTATCCGCAGACAAAACTTCTGAACGGGCAAGCTTCTTGTTGGTCGCGGCGCATGACTCGAGAAAATGCAGATTCTTCGCTTCGCTCAGAATGACATGTCATCCTGAGCGAAGCGAAGGATCTGCTTGAGGATCGGGACTCCGAGACACCGACTTAAAGAAATGGCCGGTCCGCCAGTGGACCGGCCATCGTGAGGAGAGACGCTAGAAACGGCCTCAGAAGAAGACTTGCAGGCCCATTTGGATGCGCCTCGGAACGTTGCACTGGGTGAACGTCGTCCCGAATCCACCGCTATTGACGGTGGAATTCGGCGGGCAGAAATCAACCCGATTGAGCAGGTTGCCCGCCGTGGCCTGGAATCTTACATATCTGGCCTCGCCAAAGTACGTATCCTTATAGATCGAGATGTCCTCGTTGTAAAAGTGGAACCCTCGGATACCGGAGGTCGTCCGTGGTGAATCACCGAAGGCGAACGGGCCGGGATCCGAGAAGGCATTCGCATTGTAATACGCCTGGCCGAAGGGGTTGGTGAAGCTTCCCCCCGTCAGGGGGTTTTGACCGGAAACAACGTTGGGGAACTGGTTGCCGTTGGCAAACAGGTAGCTGCCGAGTTCGCTGTTTTCGTACATTGTCTGCGGGCGCCCCGATTCGTAAGAGAGAATACCGGAAATGTTCCAGTTGCCGATGAATTTGTTCACCACCGAGGAAACACCGCTGCCAAAGTGTTGGCCTTGGCCGAAGGGCAGGGTGTAGACCTCACTGATGGCAACGGTATTCGGGACGTCATCGGCACTGAGTCCCCACAGGTCATGCATGTCGCTGGGGTTCTGGGGAGAGACGCCGCTGCCTGACCCGCCGCAGCACTGCGCCTCGCCCGACTCCGCGCTGTTGTTCATGAGCCGGGAATAGGTATAGGACACGGTGGTCAAATTGCTCTTCCAACGCTTATTGAACTGCGCCTGCACGGCGTTGTAGTGGCTGGCGCCGGTGTGCCCCTCGCGCCATGCGATCTCCTGGTATTGCGGGTACGGACGCAGCGCCTGGGCGAGGTCGCCAGTGAAGCCCGGGTAAGGAGGAGTGGTAAACCCGGCGGCCGTCAACGCGGCGTTGGGCACGCCGTTACTGAACGCTCCCGAGGTCAGCAGAGAACCATATTGCAGCACGCTGCCTTGGTTTTCGTTGGATTCAGGCCCAAGGTTCCACGCGTTGATGGGCAAACGTGTGGCGTGGTTTCCTACGTAAGCCACGGAGAGGTCCATGTTGCTGTGCCACTGGTGTTGGAAGGAGACGGTGTAGTTCAGATACCTCGGCATCTCGTAGGAGTCGGAAAGCACTCCCACCGGCGAGGCTCCATTCTCTACCGCTGGACTGGTATCCGGCGGGAAGCTAATGGCAGAAGCGGGGAATCCGCTTCCGAAGTAGTAGGCTGGGGTTACTCCGCCGGTGACGTTGCTCACCGTGGGGTTGGTGGCATAGCCATCGGTTGGATAAGGATTGCCAGCCCAGGAGCCGGCAATGGTAGCTCCGAAATACTCAGCAAATCCGCCGCGGATTACACTGTTATTCCCCACTTGGTAGGCGAATCCAAAGCGCGGAGCCACGCCTGTGGAGCCATTGCCGTTGGCTTGGCTGCCAAAGACCATAGCGCCCGGAACTGAGGCGCCGCCAATAGTCTGGGTAGCGGTGGGTGAGAAGGTGGAGAAGCGCCCGTGTTGCTCGGAGAGGCCTGAATTCCAATCGAGACGCAAACCAAGCTCGAGTGTCAGGTGGGGCGTGACTTTATAGGAGTCGTTCACCCAGGGAGAGGCATAGGTAAATTTCGGCATGTAGAAGATGGGATTCGTGAAACCCGCATTGTCGACTTGACCGAGGAGGAAGGAAGCAAAGGCATCCCCGGTGTTTGTGCCCAAGGGGGTTCCTGTGCTGGACAAGGCGGCCGTTTCGTTGGAGTTGAAGTTAAACGTGCCGCCAGTGCCCACAGCCCAGCCTGTCTGCGGGTAGGTGTGGTACTCGTACTGGACTCCGAATTTCACCGTATGCTTGCCGACGATCCAGGTGAGGTCGTCGTAAAACTGGTAGCGGTTGTTGATGTCGCTCCCGTCAGCATACCACGGTGTCCCATACGAGGTGTAAGGCACCAAAGCGTCCGCGAAGTTGATCGAAGGGAAGCCAGCCTTGTTGAAGGCGGGCTCGTCCGGCAAACCCAGCCCCAGCTTGTCGTTCCAACCGACCCCTGAAGACAACTGGTGGCCGTCCATCGCCCAGCGGTCATAGGCTAGAGTGGCGTGGTTAAACAGGTTGGGTTTGATCACCGTGCTGATCTGCAGGTGTGCAAAATGGTTGGTGATCAACTGGTAGAAGCCTTGCCCGAGATAAGTGTCGTTGGCCTCAGGGTCTGTTTCCCCGTTATTCACCGTATTGCAGCCTTGCGGCCCGCCGCAATGGGCGGTTCGAGGCCGGTGGTTCTGGAAGTAGGTGAAGGAGGCGGACCACTTATCGTTGAACGTGTGGTCGATTCTGAACAACCACGTCCAGACATGGATCTGGTCATTGTCGTCCGAAGTGCCGCCGAATTCGTTCGGAGTGAATAACGTATCTCGATCAAGGTTAGGAACGATGGAGGCGACATACTGCGCGCCCGCATTGCCCGCCAGCAGCGGATCGGTCCCCGGAATCATGTTCGCTGTCGCCGTGGGCAATCCGGTTGTTGGGTCGAATCCGTAGCCGTCGCGGACGAGAGATCCATTCGCCGCTGTTCGCTGGGTACTGGGGTTAAAGATTTCCCCGAAGTAGATCGGGCGGCCTAAGGCATCGGTGCCGATCTGACAAGGCGGGGTGGCACAACCGGCGGTCGGGGCTTGCAGCAACTGGCTGAAGTTGCCGCTTCTCTCTGCCGGAGTGGGTAGAGTGTTCTGGTACCCCGTGTTGACTGTGCTGTGGTAATCGAACCGGTCATAGTTGGTGAAGAAAAAGGTCTTGCCCCAGAGATGGACCTTTGGGACAGGGCCGCCAAAGGTAAAGCCCGCGTTGTTCTGAGTCAGGGGAAGGGTATTGACGCCGGACTCATTCAGGAAGAAGTTGTTGGCGTCCAGCTTGTTGCTCGTCAGAATATCGTACACGCTGCCGTGGAACTGGTTGGTGCCGGACTTGGTGGTGTAAAGAACAATGCCGCCGCTGGTGTGGCCGTACTGCGCGGAGAAATTGTTCACCGTGGTGGTCATTTCCTGCACTGCGGCATAGGGAATCGAGCTCTCATGGGTTTGCTGGTGACCTTCGGCGTAACCGTATTCGGCCCCGTCAAACCAACTCTCCCAGGAAACGGTTTGGCCGCCATTGATTCGCGATTCAAACGCGTCGCCGCGGAAGATGGCATCGCCGTTGGGCGCCGCCGGAACGTAGCCAGGCGACAAGACGAGCTTGGTTTCCGCCAAGCGCACGTCAGCGCCCATCACGTCCGGAAGGTCCTGGTAATACTGTTTACCTACCTCGTACGAAACCTCGGTGCTCTGAGTGTTGATGACCTGGGCGCCGGCATTCACCTCGACGGTCTGATTTACCGCGCCCAGTTGGAGTGTGACGTTCTGGGTGTAAGTCCTTCCGCCGATCGTCAGGTCCATGTCAGGCTGGCTGTAGGTCCTGAAGCCTTCCTTTGTCACCTCCAAAGTGTACTTGCCCAGAATCATCGGCGGGGTGGTGAAATTACCGGCGCCGTCGGTGGCCACAACGGTCTTGGTGCCGGTGTCCTGGTTAAGTGCCGTGATGGTCGCACTGGGAATCGCGGCCCCGGTCGGGTCGGTCACGAAACCCGTCACAGCCACCCGGTCAGCTCCTACCTGCGCAAAAACAGCCCTTCCGGTGAAGAGTGGTAGAAGTGACAGCATCAGCAGTATAGTCACAAAGCGGAATTGCTTCTTCACTGCTCACCTCCTTTGAGTGTACCGAACAATAAGCAAGCTAGACCCACTCCCTAACGCGAATCGCAAGGCGTCAATAGCCGAGGCCAGACCTCCACGCGAAGATCACGTGCTACATTTGAACTAGAATCGACGTTCCCTCAGCCCGTAGCGTCCGGCTACGCTCACCACCCTTCGTCGGTGTAAGCGCTTTCATGCCAATGCCGCCTATAACACCATCTTTCTTAGTGTCTGTCAAGAGGGATTTTCAGGTTTATTTTTGGACCTTTTAGTATGAAGACATTACCTCTTTTCGCTGACCTCCTAATTTCGGTCGCCCGGCTGACCTTTATGACCTCAGGAGAAACGCCTCTGACCTCCGCCCAGAGGGGCAGAGGGTGGCTCTGGTTGAACGGAGGCAGGATCTCCATAATTCGCTGAAATCACAGATGTCGAGGTCTTTCGCCTGGCTCACCCCGACAGCCACCCGAAGTCTTTCCGCGGCCTATTCTGGCCGGCATCAACAGATTCTCCGCTTGGCCCAGAGCGGGGCTACAAATGTCGGCGTCCGAAGCCATCAGAGCCAATCCCTCAATTGCCGGTTGCCGCGGCTCCCGGTAAAGGTGTAAGCTCTTTCATCAGCTTTGGTAAATTGCATAAACCCTAGCCCGAGCGGGCGGGTTCCGCTGAGCCTTGTCCCGGAAGCAGCCAGTTCGGTTTCCCGGAGGTGGCGAACGCATGAACAGACGAGCTTTTCTTGCGATGACCGTGGCTGCATCGGCAGTCAGCGTGGCGCCCAGGAGTTCGCGCGCGACGGACGGGCTGGTGGAAGTGCTCATTGACGAGCCCATCGGCGAAATCGCGCCCGAGATTCACGGCCATTTCACTGAGCACATCGGCGGGGTGATCTACGATGGCATCTGGGTAGGCGAGAACTCCAAGATCCCGAATGTGGGCGGAATCCGCAAGGACCTCATCGACCATATGCAGCAGCTTAAGGCTCCCGTGATTCGCTGGCCCGGCGGTTGCTTTGCAGACAGCTATAACTGGCGCGACGGCGTCGGGCCGCGCGACAAGCGCCCCGCCCGCACCAACTTCTGGTGCAACGTGCCGACACTTTGGAATGCACCAAGCGGCCCCCAGAAATACGAACCCAACACCTTCGGCACCGCAGAGTTCATGCGTTTCTGCCGGCTGTGCGGTTCAGAGCCTTACCTCGCGGCAAACCTGCGCAGCCTAACGCCGGCGGATTACGACCAGTGGGTGGAGTATTGCAACTCGCCTGCCGGTTCCACCACCCTCGCTGACCTTCGGGCCGCCGACGGGAGCAGGGAACCCTACAATGTGACTTACTGGGGTATCGGCAACGAATCGTGGGGTTGCGGCGGCGACTTCCGGCCAGAGCAATACGCTGTGGAATTCCGGCGCTTCATATCCTGGGTTCCCGACTACGGTTTGAAACTGCACTTCGTGGCCTCCGGCCCCGGTATGGCAATCGATGACCCGCAAGTGGCCTGGACGCGGGGCCTGTTTCAGGAATTGGTGGCGAAAGACAAGAACCTACTGAACCGGATCTTCGGCCTGTCTTTGCATTACTATTGCTGGACGGCCGGCAAAGGCCAATCTCTCGACTTTACTGTTGACGATTGGTATCAGCTTTTGTGGCAATCGGACTTGATGGACTCGCTGCTCACCAAGCAATGGCTCGCGATGGGTGAATTCGACGCTGAGCACAAGGTCAAGATGGTCGTGGACGAGTGGGGCGCCTGGCACCGCGGCAAGGCCATCGACCCCCGCTACCTCTTCAGCTATGTGCCCAGCATGCGCGACGCCCTGGTTACCGGCATCACCCTCGATATCTTCAATCGCCACGCGGACAAGCTCGCGATGTGCAATGCCGCCCAACTCGTGAATAATATTCATACTTCTTTCCTCGCGCTCGAGGATCATTTCGCCGCAACGACCATCTTTCACGCCTTCGACATGTACAAGTCGCACAAGGGTGGCCAGTCGCTCCGCTTTGTGAGCGACGCGCCGAGCATTTCGTTTGGAGCGGGGAAGTCGTTCTGGGGACTGGCGGGATCGGCTTCGCTGCACGGGAAGACGCTGGTCATCACGGTGGTGAATCCGCACGTTAGCGAGCCCCGGACCGCGGAGGTCAGCCTGCGCGGAGCTTCGGCTCGCTCCTGTAACGTGACAGTCCTCGCGTCCGCGGACATTCACGCCCACAATGACTTTGAAAATCCGCACGCTGTGGAGCCTGAAAGAAAGCTGGCAAGCGTCACGGGTTCCAGCTTTGCCTGGACCTTCAAACCCGCGTCACTAACTAAGCTGGAGATCGACTTGGCTTAATA
>Ga0181538_10005432_pt1 | contig 11447 bp, 10 predicted proteins | sample PEATcosm2014_Bin_40_FD_119773 | JGI IMG/M metagenome (GOLD analysis project Ga0181538, IMG submission 119773) | Peatland microbial communities from MTU Mesocosm Facility, Houghton, MI, USA - PEATcosm2014_Bin23_30_metaG | ecosystem: Environmental > Terrestrial > Soil > Wetlands > Peat | place...
ATACCTGCAATACGGACGCGAATTCGGGCCCGCTGTATGCCGCGGCAGCCTTGGCGTTTCCACCGACGAGCCGCTTTCCCAATCGCTGCTGAGCGGCGCAATTCCGTCGAGTCCCGCCCGGCGAAGCTCGAATCGAATTTACGTCTTTCTACCCCACCCTTGGACGAACCAGGACGCTCAGACAGTCAATGAGGAGATGGAGACATGGCACAACGAGTGACGCGAGTCTTGCTGACCGTTCTGCTTGCACTGGCGCTCGTCATGCCGCCGGCGGCCGTCGCGTGCGGGCCGGATTTTACCCCACCGACATTCATCGAGAGCAGATATCCTGACGTGTCGCCTGAAGAATACGCGGCTGGACATCTTGGAGTCGTCTTACCGACGTACGCGCAGTCAGAACTCGTCGTGGCGTATCGCTATTTCTCTGGCAAGCCCTTGAGCGCATCCGAGCAAAAGCAAGTTGTGGCGATTCGGAACCATTATCAGAGTAACGAAGCAGGCGGAGTGGGTGAGAGCGACGACGCCGGCGAAAGCTACTGGTTTTCAGCGTTGGACGACGTAAAGAACGCTCGCATGACGAACGAATCAGTAGTCATCTACGGGTCGGCGGGCCCTTCCTGGCCCTACGAGCAGTACGCAAATTGTCTAGGCGATGCCTTTAGAACTGCTGCCACCACCCTCAAGGCGCGCGCCCAGGAATTTGGCGAACAGAGCTCTGCCGTGGCCAGCTGGATCAACGCGCAGGATATAGTCTTCAGCAATTGCAATGCGCAGGCGCCGGGCGAACAGGAGCAGGTACCTCCCGCCGCCGATCCAAGTCTCCCGCTCGTGATTCGGCAGGATCGCGACTATCAGATCGCAGCCGCCTATTTCTACGCCGGGAGATGGGACGAAGCGGAAAAGAGATTTGTGCATATCTCCGCGGACTCCGCCTCGCCATGGCGAGCGATCTCGGGTCTCGTTGCGGCACGATGCGAGATTCGCGAGGCGACGCTCGGCACCGACGATCCTGTCGTCAGGCAGGAGAGTTACGACGCGGCCGACGCGCGACTCAAGAGAATCATCGCCGACCCTGAATTCAGCTCGGTGAAGGCAGGGGCCGAGCGGCTCCAGGGTTATGTCGAATTTCGGTCTCAGCCGGGCGCGCGTCTGATCGAGCTTGGTCAATCGCTCGAACGAGCGGCGTCGCCGGATACTTTCGGACAGGATGTTGACGACTATGCGAAGCTCTTGAGGCCAGGAAGATGGAACATACAAGAAGTGCAGCCCGAATTAGTGAAGAGTCCGATGACGGATTGGATGCTCTCTTTCGGTTCTGCCGACCGCAGAAGTGATGCTGAAGCGCACCGAATAGCGCGCTGGCATGAGACAGGTTCAAAGGCGTGGCTGATCGCGGCGTTGACTTACGCTGATAAGGATACGCCCCAACTGAGTGAACTCTTGGACGCAGCCGCCTTTGTTCCCGCGAATTCTTCTGCATATCTGACCGTTGCATTCCATCGGAACCGTTTGCTTGTGGCGCAAGGCGGGGACTCGGATGCCCGCGCTGACTTGGACAAGATTTTGCGAATGTTGCCGAGCGGTGCCTCTCTTTCCACGCGAAATCTGTTTCTGGCGGAGCGCATGAGAGCGGCGCGCAATCTGGATGAGTTCCTCGAGTTCGCACTACGCCAGGAAATTGGCGACCAGCTTGAGAGCGCCGGCACGGATGCCGGCGTGACCGTCAATGCGCCACCGCTCCCTGAGAATGGAGAATCAGGCGGTGCCTCGCCGGAATTCGATGCGGACGCGGCCGCCACTCTGACGCAGGCCGTGCCGACCCAGATGCTGCTCCAGGCCGCCGCAAGTCCGCGCCTGCCGAAGGCCCTGCGTCTCCAGATTACACAAGCAGCTTGGGTGCGGGCGATCCTGCTGAACCAAGACCAATTGGCGCGAGAAATTGCACCTGCGCTGTCGCGCCTGGCTTCGGGCAACGACACGCAAACAGCACCGACAACGACTTTTTTTAGGCCATTTCAGTCAGCACCGGCAGCCCCCACAGCCGAACCCTCGGCAACCGACTCCGCGACGCTGCTGAAGGCTTACCTTGAGGCACCGACTCCCGCAGCCAGGCAATTCGCGGCCGTTTTTCTTATTCTCCACGAGCCCGGATTGCGTCCTTCGATCTACGCCGGGCTGGGACGCGAGTCCCTTAGCTCTGCACCGACGGGTGAGCTCGACAACTTTCGCGACAATTGGTGGTGCTCGTTTGCGCCCCCGCCTTCGCCGACTGCGGGACAACAATACTATTCCCGCTACAACTCCGGCTTCTACTCGATATACACCAACCTCGGCGGCCCGTTAGCAATCCTTTATCCAACTGGGAACCCAGATCCGCCGCACTTCTTGAGCGCCGATGAGCGGAAAACGGCTGAAGCCGAATGGAAATCCATCATGCAGCTGGGCTCGGCGCCGGATTGGCTGGCAGAGCAAACAATTGAGTGGGCCAAGGCGCATCCCGCAGATCCTCGCGTTCCTGAGGCGCTGTCTCTGGTTGTGCGCTCGACTCACTTCGGCTGCAGCGACTCCGACACAGGAAAATACTCGAAAGAGGCGTTCACGCTCTTGCATCAGCGCTATCCCAAGAGCGAGTGGACCGCGGATACGCCGTATTGGTACAACTGAAATGACTTCCTTCGTGGCTCGACGGCATCTCGTGCTCCAGATGTTCGTAGGAATGTGCGCGATTGGCCTGGGTCTTTGCACACCGCGTGCGTCCTCGCAGCAACAATCGCAGGAGGAAGCGCCGGCTTCGTCGGAACTGACTGCCTCAATCTCCGGCCACGTTTTTCGCGCCGATACAGGCGCTCCGCTCGGCAAGGCCATCGTTACAATCGAACACGTCGGGATGTATCCCAGTGGCGCTCGCGTCATCCGCACGGATGCCGATGGCGCCTACCGCTTCACGGAACTCGATTCCGGCACGTACACGGTCACTGCGAATCACATTGGCTTTGCCGGTGCAGAGTATAGCTATGAGAAGATCCAGGCCGATGGAATGAACGCAACGTGGTTGCACGTAGAAGCTGGTCAGTCGCTTCCCGGCATCGATGTGACCCTGTCGGCATGCACTCCAAAACAATGTCCGCCCGCCACCACGCAAAACGTGACTGGAATTGCGCCGAAAAATGGCTGGATCATCTCAGGCACGATACGCGACGAAGACGGCGATCTGTTCGACGGCTACCTCGCGCCGGTGCACGTGAAATACCTGCAGGGCGGAGACATGTTGGACGACAGCCAGGTTCTAACGCAGATTGCCACGGATGAACAAGGCAATTTTCAGATCACAGGGGGGGGGACAGACACCTTCTATCTTGCTGCGATTGGAGTCGGCGCGCATGGCGACGCCTACACGACCGTGTACTGTCCGGACGCGCTTTCGTTCGACGCCGCTCAAAAGTTCAGCGTCTCGCCGGGTACAAGAATTGCCGATGTTCACATCGTCTTCAAAACAGTGCCGACCTTCACGATTCGCGGGAAGATCGCGGAAAGGGATCCAGGCGCGGCGAGTCAGGATTACGCGATCACATATCGCAATCTTGATACGGATTCCACGGGATGGATTCACGACACACAAGCGTCCATCGCTCGCCCCGACGGGTCGTTCACGATCCGCGGTTTACAGCCTGGGGAATATAGTCTCGCGGTCGGCCAATCAAGGCGCTCGCTTCTCGATGGGACCGTGTTTTACACCGATTGGGTTCTGCCCAGTCTGGGTAGAGCGGAAGTCCGCGTAACGAATGCCGATGTGCAACTGACCATTCCCGTGGGCGGCCCAACCGATATCAATGGGACGGTCACGCTGGACGGAGAGCCGCAGAGTCGCATCATGGTTCCCTACATTCTTGTGGGGCTTGGGCGATACCGCAGCGGGCCGGGAAGGCCCGGGAATGGTCAAGTGCTGGACGGCCTGCACTTCAGGCTCCGCGGAATTGTGCCCGGCACCTACACGTTGTCGCTTGATGAATTCGCTCCCATGGCCGCCTATATGGATCATCAACCCATGCAGCTCCCGGAGTCTTTCCCGGTGTACATCAAACACGTGGAATGCGGCGGCGTGGACTACACGGAGAAGCCGTTTACCATCGAGCCGGGAGTTCCGCTCGGGGGCTGCCAGGTCACGCTCGCGAAAAATCCGGCCACAATCACCGGGACTGTGCAGCAAGCGGGCACGCACGCGCCGGACTCTGTCGTGGTGTTGATTCCGCAGTCGCAGGATTTGCGGCAGCATCCCGACTACATCAGGACAGCGGAAGCCGCCGCGGATGGGCGGTTCGCAATCCCTCGCGTGATTCCCGGCGATTATTTTTTGTTTGCCGTTCCGCCGGACAAGTACACCGGATACTTTGCCCCTCATTTCGCCGACATCAATCAGTCGAGCGCCACGCCAATCACGATCCACCAGAACGAGACATTGAGCGTCAATCCCGCGCGCTTTGTCCCGCGTTGACAACGCCCCGCTCATCCTCTATCCTTTACGTTTGTCTAGTCTGGGAAAGGTGTCACTGAGCGTATGCGCACGTATGTTCCAAGAGGTCGAGACGCGGACGAGATGATCCAGGGCAATTCCTGGGTGGTGATCGACGCGTCCGGGCAGGTGTTGGGGCGGCTCGCGGCGAAGATTGCGCGCGTGCTGATTGGGAAAGACAAGGCGAATTACACGCCGTTTCTGAATTCCGGCGATCACGTCGTGGTGATCAATGCGGACAAGATTCGTCTGACGGGGAATAAACTCGAGCAGAAGGTCTATCGCCACCACAGCGGATTTCCCGGCGGACTGAAAGAAGTGCCGGCGAAGCGGCTGAGAGTGAATCGCGCGGATTGGATGGTGCGCGAAGCGGTTCTCGGGATGTTGCCGAAGAACAAGTTGCGCGCGAGCCGCGCGAAGAAGCTGCGCATTTATCTCGACGATAAAGGTTTGCTGAGACACGCAGGACAGAAGCCGCAGCCGCTGGCGATGTGAGCTTCCTTTCGGCCCCGAACCATCGGGCGCCGCCAGGCAAGTATTTGGACGCCCCTGGGCAGGCCGGAGTTTCCGAGTGTCACTCAGAAACGTCGCGCGGGCGGGAGTCTCTGCGGTTGTTGTTTCGTAGTTTGGGTTCCGGTTTATGCCTCGCGCGGAAAAAGCGGGCGCGAGCTAGCAAGTTCGAGGAGGCACGTTGAGTTCAGCGGGACAGCCGGTTGGGGGAAGCAAGCAGCACTTTTACGGCACGGGCCGCCGCAAGGAAGCGATTGCGCGCGTGTTCGTGCGCATGGGCTCGGGGAAATTCACAGTGAACGGGCGCACGCCGGAAGAATATTTCCGCAACGTCAATTGGCGCACGCGCGCGATTCAGCCGCTAGCGTTCACCGAAACCGCAAGCCAGTTGGATGTGGCGGCATCCGTGCACGGCGGCGGAGCGGGCGGACAGGCGGACGCGGTGCGCATGGGATTGTCGCGCGCTCTCGCAGTGTTCAACGCGGAGCTGCGTCCCGGATTGCGGCGCAACGGTTTTCTCACGCGCGATTCGCGCATGAAGGAACGCAAGAAGTACGGGCAGAAGGGCGCCCGTAAGCGCTTCCAGTTCAGCAAGCGCTAAAGAATTGGTCTCCGGTGCGGCCGCGAGGCTGCGCCGAATTCACGGCCGGCAAGGAGCCGGCGATCGGACGTTCGGCGGCACGGGGTAACTCGCAGTCGCTTGCAAACGTCTAATTCACTAGGAGGGACTTTGGCAGTAGAAATCACGATGAAGGAACTGCTGGAGGCCGGCGTCCATTTCGGCCACCAGACGCGGAGATGGGAACCGAAGATGAAGGAGTACATTTTCGGCGAGCGCAACGGAATCCATATCATTGATTTGCAGAAGACCCTCAAGATGTTCCGCGACGCCAGCCGCTACGTCAGCGAGCTGAGCGGCCAGGGCAAAACAATTCTTTTTGTTGGCACCAAACGCCAGGCGCAGGAAGCCGTCGCCGAAGAGGCGCGCCGCTGCGGGATGTACTTTGTGAATCACCGGTGGCTGGGCGGCACGCTCACCAACTGGTCGACCCTGCAGAAATCCGTCAAGCGCCTGAAGACGCTGAAGGCCATGATCGAAGACGGTCGCATGGCGCAACTCTCGAAGAAAGAATCGGCGCGGTTGGAGCGCGAGCTGAAGCACCTGCTGCAGAATCTCGAAGGCGTCGAGAATATGTCGGCGCTGCCGGATGCGATGTTCGTGATTGATTCGCACGCCGAAGCGATCGCCGTGCGCGAGGCGCGCCGGATGGGCGTGCCCGTTGTGGCGATCGTGGACACCAACTGCAATCCCGAGCAGGTGGATTGGGTGATCCCCGGCAACGACGACGCGTTGCGCGCGATTCGCCTGTTCACCTCGAAGATCGCCGACGCCGTGGTCGAAGGCCGTCAGGCGTTTGAGCAAACGCAGATCGCCGAACAGAAAATTGCGGAAGGCGGCGCCGCAGACGGCGATAACGCCGAATACGTGGACACTAGCGCTTACGAATCCTACGAGAAGCAGGAAGGCGATTTCGCCGAACCGTCGCAACTGGAACTCGTCGAGCCCGCTGCTGAACTTGGAGCCGAACCGGCCGCCGACTTGGCCGCCGAGCCCCATCCCGTGCCCGATGAGGGCGAGGGAAAAGCTTAGACGGCCGCCCGCGGGCTCGCGTGTCTGATCCGGCCCGCATTCGCTTGAAATTAAAACAACTGATTGCAAAGGAAACATGGGAACGATGACCACAAATCCGGACGGTGTCAATGTCCCCGCAAACCTCGTGAAGGCGCTGCGGGAACGCACGCAGGCGGGGTTTGCCGATTGCCGAGCCGCGTTGATCGAAGCGAAACTCGATATCGAAGCCGCCATCAGCATTCTGCGGAAAAAGGGACAGGCGGCCGCAGCAAAAAAAGCGCAGCGCATGGCCAGCGAAGGCCTGGTCGGCCACTACATTCACGCTGGCGGCAAGATCGGCGTGATTGTGGAAGTGAATTGCGAATCCGATTTCGTCGCGCGCACCGATGAGTTTCAGAAGCTGTGCCACGATGTGGCGATGCACATCGCCGCACTCGACCCGCGTTTCGTGCGGCGCGAGGACGTCACGCCCGAGGTGCTCGAGCGAGAACGCGAAATCTACTCAGCGCAGGCGCGCGCCACCGGCAAGCCCGAGAAGATCGTCGAAGGAATTATTAAGGGCAAGATGGAGAAGTTTTTCGGCGAGGCCTGCCTTTACGAGCAGCACTTCATCAAGGACGAATCAGTGACAGTCGGCGAGTTGATCGCCCAGACCGTCGCAAAAATCGGCGAGAATGTTTCCGTGCGCCGCTTCGTGCGATTCAAGGTCGGCGAGGTGCCAGGTGCGGAAAGAGCCGCCAGCGAGGATGCGCCGCCTGAGCCCGAGCCGCCCGTTGAGCCGGTTCCTGCTTGAGAACTGAGCGCGTCACCACTGCGCTTTTGCATCCCGGCTTTGCCAGTTGCATGGCGAACGCCCGATTCCAGGGAATCTTTGCTAGAATGCCCGCCGGGTTAACTGTTCATGTCTAATTCGGATCTCTCAAAAACGCGAATCGAGTCTCCCAGGCTCGCGTACCAGCGCATCGTCCTGAAACTTTCCGGAGAATCCCTTCAAGGGCCGCAGGGCTTCGGCATTCACGCCGAAACCGTGGCGGCAATTGCGCGCGAATTAAAAGAGGTGAACGACCTCAATGTGCAAGTTGCCATCATCGTCGGCGGCGGAAACTTTTTCCGCGGCACGCGGCAGAAGGCCCTGACGATCGACCGCGCCACCGGCGACTACATGGGCATGCTGGCCACGGTCATCAACGGCCTCGCTCTGCAAGACGCTCTCGAAAAGGAAGGCGTCATCACGCGGCTGCAGAGCGCGATCGAAATGCATCATGTCGCCGAACCGTTCATCCGCCGGCGCGCGATCCGCCACCTGGAAAAGGGCCGCATCGTCATTTTCGCCGCCGGCACGGGGAATCCTTTCTTTTCCACCGATACCGCCGCGGCGCTCCGGGCGATGGAGATTAAGGCGCAAGTTCTGATGAAGGCGACGCGCGTCGATGGGATTTACGATGCTGATCCGGAAAAAGTAGCCAGCGCGCAGATGATTCAGCGCATCAGCTACATTGATGTGCTGAAAAAGGGGCTCACCGTGATGGACGCCACGGCCATCTCGCTCTGCATGGACAACCGGATGCCGATTCTGATCTTCAATATGAATGTGCCCGGCAACATCAAACGCGTGGCGCTCGGCGAGCGAGTAGGCTCGATCATCCGCGCCGATTGAGAGCGCGCTGACTGAGGGGGTAGCGACAATGTCCACGATTACCAGCAGCAAAGACGCCATCGCGCAAGCCAAGACGCGCATGGAAAAAGCCGTCGAGGATTTTCGCAAAGAGATGGCGGGACTCCGCACCGGGCGCGCGCACGTTTCCCTGCTCGACCACATTCGCGTGGATTACCACGGCACGCCCATGCCGCTCAACCAACTCGGCACGCTGGCGGTGCCGGAGCCGGCGATGATCGTGATATCGCCGTGGGATCCGGGAGCGGTGGCGTTGATCGACAAGGCCATTCGCACCTCGGACCTCGGCTTGAATCCTTCGAGCGACGGTAAAGTTGTCCGCGTGCCGATCCCCTCGCTCACCGAAGACCGGCGCAAGGACATCGTCAAGCAACTGCACAAAGTGCGCGAGAACCACCTCACGGCCGTGCGCAATATCCGCCGCGACGCCAAGGAAGGCGTGGAGAAACTCGAAAAGGAAAAGAAAATCAGCGAGGACGAACGCAAGCGCAGCGTAGATGAGATCGAAAAACTCACGCACTCTGAAACAAAGAAAATCGAAGACCTGACCGCCGGCAAAGAAAAAGAAATCCTCGAAGTGAAATAGTAAGGGCCCAGCGCATTGCTCTCAGCCAGTTATTCCGCCGTAGGGGCGGAGCTTGCCTCCGCCCGCTTCCGCTCGCTCCGGCTCACCCTCCACGCGACGAATGCGAACGTCTTCGCAGCGGCGGGCTTCCGGCCGCCATGCCGTCCTTCTCTTTTTCACTGCCTGGACATCTTCACAGCCACTTTTTCTTGTGGAACTGCTCGAACCCCGCCTTCGTCAACTGCTTAAGTTCTGAAAGAATCTCCGGTGCCGGACTGGTCTTGAAGTTGAAACAGGTCTTGCCCTGCATGTGCTTCTTCAGCGCGGGTGAAATGGTCTTCGTGAGCGCGGGGTTCATGTACAGCGGAAACAGATGGAAACTCACGTAGGCTTTGCCCAGCCGCACTGAGCCGAAGTACACCGGGTGGCCCTTGTGCTGGGGAAAAGGGGAAGGGAACTTGCCTACAAGCGTGTACTCAGTCGGCGTGTCCGCCTTCACGGCCAAGCGGGTGGCATGCTTCCCGAACATAAGCCTCAGCGCGGCGAATACATCTTCAAAATTGGCGGCCATGTCGCGCAGTTTACCAAACCCGCGAGAAATTTGGGTGATGAGCACCCCGGTAATCGAAGGGAGTTTGCGGACGCACCCCACACCGCCGCCTTGCCCGCCGCGCGCGTTGCAGATACACTTCTAGGTTTGCATGCAGCATTTATTTCGCGGCTGACGGAAGGCCCATGAAGATTCACGAGTTTCAAGCGAAGGAGATTCTCCGGCGATTTGGCGTGCCCACGCCGCGCGGCGAAATGGTGACCTCGGCCGATGCGGCGCGCGCGGCGGCTGAAAAACTGGGTACGAAGCTAGTCGTCGTCAAATCCCAAATTCATGCGGGCGGGCGCGGCAAAGGTGGCGGCGTCAAGCTGGCGAAATCCCCGGCCGAGGCCGCGGAGATCGCCGGGCGGATGCTCGGGATGACGCTCGTCACGCCGCAGACCGGCCCCGGCGGGCGCGTGGTGAAGCGCCTCTTGATAGAGGAAGGCCTCGACATCCAGCGCGAATTGTACTTGAGCATCCTCGTGGATCGCGCGGTGGCCGCGCCGGTGGTCATGGCGAGCGCTGCGGGCGGCGTGGAAATCGAAGAAGTGGCGCGCGAAAATCCCGCTGCGATCCTGCGCGAGACGATTCATCCCGCGACGGGTTTGCAGCCCTATCACGCGCGAAAAATTGCGTTCGGCCTGGGCCTCACGGGCGACTCGGTAGCCGCAGCGGGGCCGTTTCTGCAGTCGCTCTATCGCGCCTTCGTCGAGACGGACGCCTCGCTAGCCGAAATCAATCCGCTCGTCGTCACCGGAGAGGGAAAGCTCGTTGCGCTCGACGCCAAAATGACGTTTGACGACAACGCCCTTTTTCGCCACAAGGATATCGCCGAATTCCGCGACCTGAACGAAGAAGATCCGCTCGAAGTCGAAGCCTCCAAATTCAAGCTGAATTACATCAAGCTCGATGGCAGCGTTGGCTGCATGGTGAATGGCGCGGGCCTGGCGATGGCCACGATGGACATCATCAAGCTCGCGGGCGGCGCGGCTGCCAATTTTCTGGATGTGGGCGGCGGCGCCTCGGCGGAACAGGTGAAGAACGCATTCCACATTTTGCTGAGCGACGCGAGCGTTCGCGGCGTATACATCAATATTTTCGGGGGCATCCTGCGCTGCGACGTGCTCGCCACCGGAGTCGTGGCCGCCGCGCGCGAACTGCACATCAAAGTGCCCGTTGTTGTGCGCATGGAAGGCACCAACGTCGAGCAAGGACAGGAAATCCTGCGTTCCTCCGGCCTGAATTTCACGATCGCGCACGATATGAAGGACGGCGCCGAAAAGGTCGTCGCCCTGGCCGGAGGTGTGCGATGAGCGTCCTCGTTAACGACAAAACAAAACTTCTCGTGCAGGGAATCACCGGCCGCGAAGGAACCTTCCACGCGCAGCAGATGATCGAATACGGCACCAAGGTCGTCGGCGGCGTTACGCCCAGCAAGGGCGGCACAACGCACCTGGGCGTTCCGGTCTTCAATACGGTTGCCGAAGCCGCGCGAGCGACCGGCGCGAATGCGTCCGTGATTTTCGTCCCGCCGCCGTTCGCCGCGGACGCAATTCTCGAAGCCGCGGACGCCGGCCTGCCGCTCGCGATTTGCATCACCGAGGGCGTGCCAACTCTCGACATGGTTCGCGTTGCCGCGGCATTGAAGGATTCGCGCACGCGCCTCATCGGACCGAATTGCCCGGGCATCATCTCGCCCGGCCAGTGCAAGATCGGGATCATGCCCGGCCGGATCCACAAGCAGGGAAATGTCGGCGTCGTCAGCCGCAGCGGCACGCTCACCTACGAGGCCGTGGACCAACTCACCAAACTCGACATCGGCCAGTCCACCTGCATCGGAATCGGCGGCGATCCGATCATCGGAACGTCGTTCCTCGATTCAATCAAACTTTTCAACGACGATCCCGACACGCACGCCATCATCCTCATCGGTGAAATCGGCGGCAACGCCGAGCAGCAAGC